>VFSW01006706.1_pt1 | contig 16869 bp, 13 predicted proteins | sample 5358111 | NCBI WGS metagenome assembly VFSW01 (sample SAMN11554181, study PRJNA540505) | mine drainage metagenome | isolation source: sediment from site ElyBrook_90M | place: USA: Ely Copper Mine, Vershire, VT | collected 2017
TTCTTCGGCGCGCCGCGAATGCCTGCGGTAGCGTTCGGGTCGGGCCTGAGTTCGGGCTGGAACAGGCCGAACAGCGCGTCCATCGCGGTCACGGCCTTGGCGTGTTCGGCCATCAGCTTATCGGGATCGGGCGTAGTGGAGCTCATGTCCGATACTTTCTGATAGGCCGCGACGGCTGCCTTCAGCCTTGTTTCCACCTTGGCCTTGAAAGCGGCGGGCTCATCCTTGACGGCGGTGCGCACGGCATCGGCGGATTCCGTGTACTCCTTGAACTCGCGCGGTACGCGCACGAAGTTCTTGGCGGTAATTTGCCTCTTGAAGTCGTTGGACACCTGCATAAGAAGTCTGAGTCCAGTCTTCACATCGTCGGGCGATTTCAGTTGGGCCGCCACAGTGGATGCCATAGCCAGCGCCAATCCGATTGTCATGAGAGCGGCAGTAATTCTTACAGGTTTCATAATTTTCTCCTTGTGGTTTGTGGAACGATCATTTCGTGACGTGCAAGATCCCGCGCATGTCCTCCGGATGAGTGGAACACAAAAACGGATAGTCGCCCGGCGAGGGCGCCGTAAACTGTACCATCACTGATTCGCCCTTATCGCACAGCGGGGTCGCGGTGATGACGCGCGGATCGTCTTTCGCATAGACGCCGTCGTTGGCCGATAAGTCCTTGCTGAGTGATTCGAGTTGATTCCCGCGCGTCAGCATCCAATCATGCCGCACGGTCACCAGGCGGCCCGCATGATGGAACGTCAGTCGAACCAGAGCGCCGGCCGGACAGGTCAGAGTGTCAGGCTTGAAGGCAATGAAGTCGCCGTTCGTCGCGACGTAGAGATCGACAACCTTTTGCGCGGACTTCTGCCTGTGGCCACATCCCAATGGAATCAAAAAAGACGCGAACATTACCAATAGCAAGCACCGCCGCGCAACAGGCGTGCCACTGAATATGGGGCCTCTTCGGAATGGCATCGCGGGGATGTTACTGCGAACATATGTCCAGAGCAAGTGCTTGAGATCTGTGCAGTGAAATGCACTCCGGCGGTTTTAGGTGCCGAGAAACTGGAAGTGCGGCCAATCACACACGGTGATAAAACGATTTCATGGGACTTGGCGAGAATCTTGACGTGGCTTGGAGGTCGAGGAACACTTCCGTATTCCCGACCATCCGGAAGCCCACATGCCGCCGAACATATTCAGGCCGCACCAACACTGGGCGCCCTACTGTATCTTTGTCTGAAAGCTAACAGTCATCAGCCATGAGCCGTTCCGCTTGACCCATATGCGAGTGATTTGGTCAGGTTTGCCGCTATGCGGTTTGGATTGACAGCTCATGACTATGGTGTCTCCGAAAGTGAACATCCGCGTGTGTCCCGGTGCCAATTCTGCGGGTGCCCCGTTAGTTCCTGCCTGTTTTTGCGCATCGAGGATGGCCATACGTTCGGCCTTACTGTCTGGTTTTGTTCCGGTGGTCCTGATCACCTCAAACTCGTCAACAAAGTGAGAAGCCCACGCCTTTGAATCGCCCGCGGTAACAGCGGTCTCCAACTCCCCCCACGATTTGAATACCCCTGCCTCAGCGTCACTCTTCGGCGTATATGGCACGGACTTACATGGGTTGATGCACTCTTTCACCGGAGGCTCTCCGCTGCCCGATGCCGCCTTTTCAGCCTGCATGACCTCATCGTAGATCAGTAACCGCCATCCTGCCGGCTCCTTCACCCAAACACGCATCACATGCAGCTTGCCGCTGTCGGTTCTGACGTTTACGACCTGCCCATAAGTATATTCCTTTGTTTGTGCTTCGTAGCCAGCCGACGGAGTAGGGAGGTTCTGTAGCACTTCCGCTTTGGTCAGGGTTTTCCCATCCGGTTCCGTCCATAGAAAATTCGAATCTAAAATCGCACCCAATGCTTTCTTGTCCTGTTTTGCGACAGCCTGAGCGAAACCATGGTCAGCTTGTAGCACTGTCAGGTCCTCGCTGGCAGCGGGAACTGGCCAGCTTGTCAGCGCCGCCATACCCGTACACAATGCGCCAATCAGTAATGCACTTGTGACGAATTGTTTCATATCATCCCCTTGAAGCCGGGAGTCCCCGGGATTTGAAATTAAAATATTGCGTTTGACAATCTTACCCCGCCGTCATTTTCCCCATAATCTCAGCCGCGCTGGGCACAATCTTACGTTTTTGCCTTCGAGATTGATATAGGACGAGGTCTAGGGTACCACTTGGAGCAGTTACAATTCGACTTTGTTGGAAGAAACGGGTGTTTCGGTCTACCCGCCTGCTGAATCTATTCTTTTCAGATCGGCTTCAAAACACTTGAATGGCGATGGATTGCGGGCATATGCCAACGGGTAATTCGACAGTTACCCAATTGTGCTAAGGCATTTCTTGTCTCGGAACAACAGTGGTCTCGTCGCGAGTGAATTTGAAATGCAGCGTCCAACCGCTCAAGACGCCTCGACCGCCCACCGTTGGCGGATTGAATTTCCAAAGCCGCGCGGCTTTTAAAGCCGCTTGCGCGAAGTATTTGCTCGGCCCGGACGATTCTAGTTCCGCATCCTCCACGTTGCCTGACCGGTCAACATTCACTTTGACGCTGACCCTTACCGTGCCTCGAATGGTATTCCTGGCGGATTCGAGCACTTCGGGCATGACCTGCTGAGCGACCTCTCCGCGAATGCGCGGGATTCCAGATAATTTCGCCACCGGATTCGCTTCTTCGTTATGAGTCGTCTCAGGGTGAACCAAGGCAGGCACAGGAACAGGAGCCTTGGAAATTCGCTCCTCGTCAGCACGGCCCGAAGAGAACAGGTTGGTGGAAGGTTCCTGCGGCGAGGGCGGTGCCTGACTCGGTGCTTGTGGAACCATCGGCTGTTCGACCGCAGAGGATGGAATCCGCGGAGCATCCATATTTCGGTGCATTAGTCTCGGTCCAGCCAGAATTGCGGCCAACACCAACACGAAACCGATCGCGATGGGTACAGTGTAGCTGGGGCGCTTTGCAGGCGGTCTTGACGGGCGGGTAACGGACTGCTGCGCCGGCGCCGGGGACCGAGCCTCCAGAGGCGTCGTCTGGACCTGACGGGGCATAGTCTGGACTGGAGGGACGGCAGTGCGGTTTTCCAATCGAGCCGCAATTTGAGAAACTGTCCAACGGTTCTGAGGGTCTCGAACAAGGCAGTGACGAGCGATGTCGAGAAAGGGCTCCGGCAACGTCTGCGGCAGAAGGGGATCCTGCTGCTCGTCAGTTCGCCAGACGGGCAGTTTTTGTGTCAGGGCCTCGACGACGGTTACGCCAAGTGACCAAACGTCACCCGCTGGCGACAATGTTCGAGACCCTGGGATTACGCCACTGGCAATCTCGGGCGGTTCGTAAGGGTTCTGATCGCCGGACACTTCCTGCGATTCCCCAGCGCGGACCAGTCCGTCGCTTGCAATCTTCATTTGGTCGCCGCTGGCCATGATGTTCGACGGTTTGATGTGGCCGTGCACGAAACCCTTCGCGTGAAGCAAGGCCAGGACCTTCAGGACGCGCTCAAGCACCTCCCGGGCTTCCTCGGTCGTGAGTGCCCGCTCCGGAAGAACCTGCGCAAGGTTCTCCTCAGCAGACTCCATGACTACATAGGCAAAATGCACGCCGCCAATTTCAAAGCGTCCCATTTCGTGAAGACCAATTAGGTGAGGATGGGACAACTCAGCTGCGCGTCGCCAACGTGTAAGTTGGAGTTCGGCTTTATCTGGAATGGCAGGAACAATCTTGATCGCCGCCTTTTCAAGTCTTTCCTTCTCATGTCGCTCTGTGAGGAATACGGCATAGCGCTCGGATCCGCCCAGATATCGAAGCAGCGGGAACTGACCGTTGACGATTTGGCCTTCCCATTCTTTCCATTTGTCGGACATGATTCGACCTTATCGGGAAGTAGGCTAGGGAGTGCCCGCAATTGTACCGGAATGGCTAGTGCAATGTCTTAATCGAATTTGAGCAGAGTGCCCATGAGTAAGAGCCAGAAGTGGAGGGCTATGTGCCCTGAACTGGCCACGATTCTGCGTTCGAAGCTGGCTTCAGAACACCTGAATGGCGATGGAGTCCGGGCGTGTGCCCACAGGAATCATGGTGATCAGGGTTTGGGTGCGCACGCGGATGACGGAGAGGTCGGCGGAGTCCTGATTGGCGACGAGGAGAAGATCGCCGCTGGGATCGAGCGCGGAGGGGCCGGGATTGCGTCCTGTAAGGATGGGAGGCAGGAGGTGGCGCGAATACATTTCGATGGGTGTGACGCTGCTGGTGGCTGGGTCGGTGACGTAAACGAGCGCGGCGTTGCCGAGCATTGTGCCGCCGGTTGGGGCTGAGCCGAGGACCATGGATTCGGAGATCTCCGTTCTCCACGTGTCCACGATTTCCATGCCGTGCATGGCAGGGACGTTGACGTAAAGTTCGCCGCCGTCCGGCTTCATCAGAAGCGCCGTGGGAGTGCCCGCCAGGCGCAGGTTCGCGATAAGGGCGTAGCGATTGAGGTCCACGGCGGAGATTTCATTTGAGGCCATGGCGGAGACAAATGCAACGGAACTGTCCGGCATGACGGCGACCTGCTCGGGATGGCCCGCGATGGAGACAGTTGCGAGATGCGCAAGCGTTGTTGCGTCAAAAATATCCAGCGTGGAGTCCTCACGGTTGGGGACGAGTATCTTTTTGCCGTCCGGGGTAACGCGCGCGAGCCAGGGGCGCCGGCCTGTGCGGGCTCGGGCAAGGATTTGTCCGGTGCGGCAATCTATGGCCGTCAATTGCGCTGAGCCGGAAGCGGTCACATAGGCGCGGCTGCCGTCGGGCGAAAGGTCCACGGCAAAGGGCTGAGCGCCGACAGGGATGCGCGATTCAACGCGCCCCGAGACGGAATTGATGACGAAGGCCGTGCCGGTTTCGGTCGAGACTCCCCAGATCTGCTTCAGCGGAGGATTGGAGCGAAGCCCTGAGGGCGAGCCACCGACTGAAATAGTCGCGATATTGGCAAGGCGGATGAGATCCACAACAGAAACCGTGCCGTCACCGGAATTGCCGACATAGGCGTACAAGTGCAGGCCGGGGCGCAGGAATGAGGGGCGGTATTCGCGCGCGATTTCCACGCCCGCCGAAATGGCGATCAGGAGCGCGACAAAGAGCAGACGATAGTTGAGTCGCCGGCGCATGAGGAATCAGTGATTTTGCCACAGAGACGCGGAGCACGGAGGGAAAACTAATGCTTGTCTTATTCGTTCGTGCGTGTGTTGAATAATTCGCCCCGTTTCAGGGGCTAAAGCCCGGTGCTGGCACAGTGATTTTTTGTCGCGGCTGAAGCCGCGACCCACAAACATTGCGGACTTATTCCGTAGACTCAAGCTCTTTCCGCAGCCAGTGAAAACGATTCGATTTGGCCGGTTGGTGTCCTGACGGAACTGGCTGCGTGGAAAGTCAGTTTGAGCCGGCTTTTGTAGCACAGGCACTCCTGCCTGTGCGATTTTGCAGCCTGCGAATAGGGCCCCTGATCCAAATTGACGATAGCAAAACCCGCACAGGCAGGAGTGCTTGTGCTACTTAGACGGGTTGTAATTGCTGCGCGGGGAGGCATCCGTTAGAATGATCGGCTTAGCGCTTGCCGGAAGACGAACCGATTCCGAGCGAGCCCTGCCGGAACGCTGGACTTCAACAGAATGGCTGACCCAATAAGCCGCGCCGATCTTTCCTACGATATTGAGGACGAGTATCGCCCCGAGCCCGTGCCTCCCCCGGCGGCGCCGGCCTGGCAGGATGGGAGTTTCCGGATTGGGATTCACACTTCGATCGCTGGGGATATAGCGGGATCGCTCGACACCGCACGAAAGCTGGGCGCAAATGCGCTGCAGATTTTTTCAGCCAGCCCGCGGATGTGGCCGCGCGGGGGATCGCGCATTGCGGAGGCGGATGCGGCGCGATTTCGCGCGCGGCGCGCGGAGCTGGGCCTCGGTCCCGTCGTCATTCATGCGAACTATCTGATCAATCTTGCGTCCCCCGACCGCGTGATGCGTGTGCGCTCGATTCAGGCGTTTCATGACGAACTCGTGCGAGGCGTCGCGCTCGGCGCTGATTTTCTGGTGGTGCATCCGGGAGCGGCGATGGGCGCGCCGAAATCGCAGGCGATTGCGGACATCGCGGACGGGCTACGCCAAGCTGCAAGGGGCGTCAAGTTCGGCGGGCTGCGCGTACTGGTCGAAAATACGTCGGGGATGGGGTCATCCGTCGGATCGCGCTTTGAGGAATTGCGTGAGATTTTGGATGGCGTGTCGGATCTTCCAGCGGGCGTATGCCTCGACACAGCCCACACGTTTGAGGCGGGCTACGATATTACTTCAGCCAAGGGGCTTGAGGAGACGGTTGCTGTTATCGACCGGACGGTGGGGCTCGGGCGCGTGTATGTGCTGCATGTGAACGATTCCAAGACGCCGCTGGGTTCGCGCGTGGACCGGCACGAAAACATCGGGCAGGGCAAGATGGGCCTCGAGGCGTTCCGGAGAATCCTGAATCATCCGCGTCTCGGGCCGGGGGCAGAAGGTTTGACCGGGCTGGCATTTATTCTGGAAACTCCGATTGACGCGCCGGGAGACGACCGGCGAAACGTGCGGACTCTGTGGGAGCTGGTGGGCGTCAGCGCCGAGCAGGCGCCCCGAGCCGAAGACGGATTCTCGATGACGCGCGTGGCGAAGAATCCGGTTGCGCGAAAAGTGGCGGGCAAAAAGAAAAGGGCAGGAACGGCGAAGCCGAATACGGTCAAAGTGCGCAAACCAGGAAAACAGGAATCTGTCACAGCGAAAAAAGAAAAGAAACGTGGAAAAAAGTAAACGGAAATTTGGATTCTAAAGTTGAGATTGGTGATTTCGGGTCTGCATATTCATACGGGAGCGGGAAAGAACCTTGAGCGAATACGATCCGCAGGCGATAGAGAGAAAGTGGCAGTACCGGTGGAACCTCGAGCATGTGTTTGAGGCCGACGCGGACGCGTCCAAGCCGAAGTACTACGTGCTGGAGATGCTGCCCTACCCTTCGGGGACGATGCACATGGGGCATATGCGCAACTACACGATCGGTGACGTGATCGCGCGCTATCGCCGCATGCGCGGATTCCATGTGATTCATCCGATGGGTTGGGACGCGTTCGGACTGCCGGCGGAAAATGCGGCGATCCAGCGGGGGATTCATCCGCGCGACTGGACGCTCGCGAACATCGAATCGTTCAAGCGCGTGCTCCACAGGTTCGGGTTCAGCTACGACTGGCGGCGCGAGATTTCGACGTGCGAGCCGGAATACTACAAGTGGAACCAGTGGTTTTTCCTGCGGATGCTGGAGAAGGGAATCGCTTACCGGAAACGCAGCCGCGTGAACTGGTGTCCGAAATGCGCGACGGTCCTCGCCAACGAGCAGGTAATCAACGGGTGCTGCTGGCGGCACGAAGATACACCGGTCGAGCCGAAAGATATCGAGCAGTGGTTTTTGCGGATCACGAAGTACGCGGATGAGTTGCTCGACGCGCTGCAGCAACTCGAAGAAGGCTGGCCCGAACGCGTGCTGACGATGCAGCGGAACTGGATCGGAAAATCGCGTGGCGCGCGTGTGAAATTTTCCGTCGAGGGCATCGCGGGCACTTCGATTGAAGTGTTTACGACTCGCATTGACACGATTTACGGCGCGTCGGCGCTGATTCTCGCGCCGGAGCATCCTCTACTGGCAACGCTGGCAAAGGGTGTGCCGGGCGAGGCGGAAATTGAAGAGAACGTGCAGCGGTTGCGGCGGCGTCTGACGCGCGCGGCCGATATTGCCACTGCGGAAAAGGAAGGATTTTTTGCCGGGCGGTACGCACTGAACCCATTCAACGGCGAGCGCATTCCGATCTGGGTGGGGAATTTCGTTCTGATGGAGTACGGGACGGGCGCGGTGATGTGCGTGCCCGCGCATGATGAACGCGACTATGAGTTTGCCGTGAAGTACAAGCTGGACATTCCGATCGTCGTGCAGCCGAGCGCGGGGCCGGAACTGACTCCCGCGACGATGAAGGAAGCGTTTACGGACTACGGGCGGTCGGTAAATTCGGGGTCGTACGCGGGGCTTCCCTCGGAAGAGGCGAATGCGAAGATGACCTCCGATGCGGAGGCGCGCGGATTCGGCAAGGGCGAAATTATTTTCCGCCTGAAAGACTGGGGCATTTCGCGGCAGAGATATTGGGGCACGCCGATCCCGGTGATCTATTGCGAGGCGTGCGGGATGGTTCCCGTGCCGGACAAGGATTTGCCGGTGGTGCTGCCCAAGATGGCAAAGCTTTCCGGGGCTGGGCAATCGCCGCTCGCGGGTGTGCCGGACTTCGTGAATGTGAAGTGCCCGAAATGCGGCGCTGCGGCACGGCGCGAGACGGACACGATGGATACGTTCATTGATTCGTCGTGGTATTTCTACCGCTATGCCGACGCGCACAACGATCAGGCGCCGTTTGATCCGGCGCTGGTGCGCTACTGGCTGCCGGTGGACCAGTATATCGGCGGAATCGTGCACGCGATTCTGCACCTTTTGTATACGCGGTTTTTCTGCAAGGTGATGCGCGATCTGGGCCTGGTGAATCATGACGAGCCGGTAAAGCGCCTCTTTACGCAGGGGCTGGTGCTGAAGGGCGGCACAGCCATGTCGAAGTCCAAGGGCAACGTGGTGGGCGCGGAAGAGATGGCGGAAAAATATGGTTGCGACACGGGGCGGCTGTACACGCTGTTTGCCGCGCCTCCCGAAAAAGATTTGGAGTGGAGCGAGCAGGCGATTGAAGGCTGCGCGAGGTTTTTGCAGCGCGTGCACCGCCTGGTGTCGAAGCATGCCGAGCGGCTCGCCCCGGTGAAGGCGGAATCGGGCGGCGCGGTCCTCGATTCGGCCACGCCAAAGGAGAAGGCGCTGCTGCGCAAGGCGCATCAGGTGCTGCGGCGCGTGACGCATGATTTTGAGACGCGCTGGCACTTCAACAGCGCGACGGCGCTTTTGATGGAACTCGTCAATGAAATTCAGGCGGGGGAGCCTCTTGAGGAAGGGGCGCGGCCGGAAGTAGTGAAGGAAGTGTTTGAACTCCTGACGCTGATGCTTGCGCCGATGGTGCCGCATCTGGCGGAAGAGCTTTGGCTGATGCTGGGCCATTCCGGCGAGATGCTGGCGAAAGGGACATGGCCGAAATTCGTACCTGAGCTGGCCGCGGAAGTTGAGGTGGAAGTCGTGGTCCAGGTGAACGGGCGCGTGAAGGGAAAAGTGTCCGTCGAGGCCGGCCTGGGGAAAGCGGAACTGGCCGAGCGCGTCAAGGGCGATCCGAAAATTGCCAAGGCGCTCGAGGCGTTGCGTGTGGTGAAGACGATTGCCGTGCCGGACAAGCTGGTGAATTTTGTGGTGGGATGAGGACCGGAAAGAATCGGAATTTGAAATTTCAGATTTGAGATTTGAAATTAAGAACTTCCGATCTCAAATATTCACAAGATTTGAGATTTGAAATTAAAAACCTCGGATCTCAAATGGGGAGACGATGAGCGAGCGTGGCGGAATTGTGGTCCTGGATTTTGGCGGGCAGTACACGCAGTTAATTGCGCGGCGCATCCGCGAGCAGCAGGTGTTCAGCGCGATCCTGCCCTGCACGGCGAGCGTCGAGCAGATCCGCAAGTATGAGCCGGCGGGCGTGGTGCTCTCCGGAGGGCCAAATTCGGTGTACGACGCCGGTGCGCCGGCGTGCGACACGCGGGTGCTCTCGCTGGGCGTGCCGGTGCTGGGCATCTGCTACGGCTTGCAGTGGATGACGCACGTGCTGGGCGGACGAGTCGAGCGCGCCGAGCGGCGCGAATACGGCCGGGCGGAACTTGTCGTGAAGGACGGATCGGCGCTGTTTGACGGCCTGCCGCGCACGCTGCGTATCTGGAACAGTCATGGGGATCATGTCCGCGCGCTGCCCCCGGGGTTCCACGTGACGGGCGAAACCGGCAACGCGGTATCGGCAGCGGAAGATCCGGCGCGGAAACTGTACGCCGTACAGTTTCATCCGGAAGTGAGGCATACCGATTGCGGGTCGGAAATCCTGCGGAATTTTGTGTTCACGATTTGTCACGCGAAGCCGCTGTGGAGCGGGGCCGCATTTATTGCCGAAACGGTCGAGACCATTCGCAAGCAGGTGGGAGATGGCCGCGCGATCTGCGCATTGAGCGGCGGCGTGGATTCCGCAGTGGCGGCGGCGCTGGTGCAGCGGGCGATCGGCGACCGGCTGACGAATATTTTCGTGGACAACGGGTTGCTCCGGAAAGATGAATTCCGATTGACGCTGGAACTGCTGCGCGACCGCCTCGGCTTGCAGGTCGAGGGAGTGGACGCATCGAAGCGCTTTCTGGAACGCCTCAAGGGCGTGACCGACCCGGAGGAAAAGCGAAAGAGAATCGGCAGGGAATTCATCGCCGTCTTCGATGAGAAGGCGCGGGAGCTGGCGACCGGGCCGCACAGGGCGGGATTTTTGGTTCAGGGCACGCTCTACCCGGATGTGATCGAATCGGTGGCCGTGCGCGGACCTTCGCAGACGATCAAGACGCATCACAATGTGGGCGGGCTGCCAAAGGATCTGCCGTTCCAACTCATCGAGCCGTTGAGGGAGCTGTTCAAGGACGAGGTGCGCAGCATCGGCCGGGAACTCGAGTTGCCGGATGAGATGCTTACCAAGCATCCGTTCCCGGGCCCGGGGCTGGCCGTGCGGCTGCTCGGCGAAGTTAGCGAGGACCGCCTTGCGCCGCTCCGCGAGGCGGACGCGATCGTCGTGGAGGAGATTCGCCGGGCCGGGCTGTACGAAAAAGTCTGGCAGGCCTTCGCGGTGCTCCTGCCGGTGCGCAGCGTCGGAGTGATGGGCGATGAACGAAGCTACGGCTACACGATAGCCGTGCGCGTGGTGGAATCGGAAGACGCGATGACGGCCGACTGGACGCGTCTGCCCGCGGAAGTGCTAGAAAGAATTTCGACGCGAATCGTGAACGAAGTGAGCGGGATCAATCGCGTGGTGTACGACGTGAGTTCCAAGCCGCCCAGCACAATTGAGTGGGAGTAGAAGGGAAAGCGGGACTGTGCCGCTTTGAAACAGGGTTTGAGATAGAGATGCTTGGGAAGGTGGCACTAGCCCGGGCAGGGGCAGGAATCGAGAGATGGTAAAGCTCTCTCGTGCCCGGGCTTGGTAGCCGGTATGACGAAGCGGGTCTCCGCTCCGGAAAAGGCCGCAGGAGTTAGCGGCTGGCCATCTTCTGAGCCATGTAGAGCAGCAGCCGACGGTCGGGTTCATCAATGTGACCCATCAGCTTGCGGAACTGGCTCAGAAGGCGAGCCTCTTTCCCGGCGCTGCCCCAGGCAATATCTTCGGCGCTTTTGCGCTTGGGAATGTGGGGAAGCTCAGGAGGTTCGTCTCCGTCATAGAAGAGTTGATAAAGAGGGACTTCCAGAGCGCGGGCCATTTTCTCGAGCGTCTCGATAGCCGGAACCGTATGGCCGTTTTCGACGCGGGAGATGTAGCAACGGAGCAGACCTGTGCGCTTTTCGATGTCCCCTTGAGAAAGCTTCTTGTCTTCGCGCAGGGCGCGAAGACGTTCGCCTATAATCATGTGTGCATTGTTCCATAGAGCTATAGCGTGCGCAAGCAAAATCATTGCTTAAATGGAAACGCGGTGTAACCTGATGGGGATGGGGAACGTCACTAATTCAGAGGTCCTCGGCGGTCCGCGGACGGCCGGCGAGAGCGAACGGCTGAGCCACGCGGAAGCGGAACGCGAATTGGTGCGCCGCGTGCAAGGCGGGGACACCGGAGCCTACGAGGAACTGGTGCGCAGGCACCAGCACCGCGTCCTCGCCGTAGTGGGGCGAGTGCTGCGCGGCAGCGGTGACGTGGAAGATGTGGCGCAGCAGGCGCTGGCCAAGGCGTATTTTTCGATCCGGCGATTTGATATGCGCTCGGCGTTCGGGACCTGGCTGTACAAGATCGCGATGAACGAGTGCTGGGATTATCTGCGGAAGAAAAAAGTCCGGCGGCTCGTGTATGAATCGGACCTGAGTGAAGACCAGTTGCGGAAAGTGGAGTCGTCCGCGGGAGAAGGCGTGGGAAGTTCGACTCCGCGCGAGGACACGGCGCGAAGGGTCGAGTTGCGGCAGTTGATCGAGCAGCTACTCGACCAGTTGGATGAAACCGATCAGACCATGCTGATGATGAAGGAGTGGGAAGGGTTTTCAGTGGAGGAGATCGGTGAGGTTTTGGGCCTGAATGTGAACACGGTGAAAGTCCGGCTGTTCCGGGCGCGCGGGCGTCTGGTGGAAACGTACCGCAAACGGATGCTGAAGCGTCCCGCGCTGCGGGAAGGATCACGCCGGGGGAGGGTCGAGAATAATGGTTAGAAATTCGAGAAAGTCCAAAGAGTGCCGGAGCTTCGAGGCGCGATTCGAGGAGGTTCTCCAAGGCGCGGCCGATGCGGAGATGCAGAGTCATGTGAAGGAGTGCGCCGAATGCCGGTCGGCTCTCGAGGACGCGGTTCTCGCGCGAGACCTGTTGCGCGAGACCTATACGCCTGCGCCGGAAGCCCGGCCGGGATTTGCGGCGGGAGTGATGGCGAGAATTGCGGTAGAGAAGGCGCGCCGCGAGTCGCCGGCGGCATTCTGGACGCCGTTGGAATTTCTGGCTTCGCGGCTGTCGCTGACCGCGGCTGTGATTTTGCTGGTGCTATCCGGGTATTTAATCCATGAGAAACCGCAACTAGGCGCGGGTCCGGTCCGGAGTCAGACGGAATTGAGCGCGGGCGATTTTCCGCAGCCTCCGGGAGATCCTGTAAGCAACGATGAAGTTCTGCAAGCGCTGGCGGAGAGGTCCAATGGACGCTAATCCGGGAAATCGCAAGGCGATGTTGCTGGTGTTTGTGGTGTTCGCGCTGGGAATCGCGCTCGGCGCGGTAGGAACATATGTCGTCGAGACGCGCGTCCTGGCCGCACGCCCACAAGCCTTGCTGCACACACCTTCGAGCACCATGGCGATGTTTACGCGGGATTTGAACCTCGATGCCGATCAACAGGCGAAGATTCAGGCCATCTTCAACGATACGCGCGCGCATTACGCGGAACTCCACGACAAATTTGATCCGGAATATGAGCGCGTGCGGCACGAAGGACGCGTGCGGATCCGCGAGGTACTGACTCCCGAGCAAAGGCCAAAATTTGAAGAACTGCTGGGGCAGATTGACGCGGACCGGCGGCGGCGTGTGGCGACGCAAGGGCGGTAGGCGCAGGTCGTGGGCCGTGACTCGTGATTTGTAATTCGTGATTCGTGAAAAACCAGCCGCCTCCTGATCCGGGCGCCCGGATTCGGCGAATTTTATTCGGATTAATGGTTCTCTCCCACCCATGTGCGAGTTTTTCAGTCATTCCAGGTGGCCACTTTTGTTACCGTTCCCGCACTGAAAGTTCATCACGAGCGACAGCGGGCGTTGCCTTACAAACCTTTGAAAGCTTTTCCGTTGGCTGGGCGTACTCTTAATAGGTGGGGGAGTTGCCGGCAGTATAAGGAGATTCGGCGATGGGGCGATTGATCGAAAAATTGAAGGAATATTGGGCGAAGTCCATGATGCGCCGCGCGCTGCTGGTAGCCCCTCCCGTGGCGCTGGCGCTTTGGCTGGCGTACGTGTCGGTTGGGCAAAAAGCGTCGGCGCAATATTTCACTTCGAAAGTTGAATACGGAGATATCTCCCAGGTCGTGCAGGCGACGGGAACGATCAATCCGGTAAATACGGTTCTGGTGGGATCGGTGGTGTCGGGAAACGTGGTGGAGATTGACGTGGATTTCAACTCGAAGGTGAAGAAGGGCGACGTTCTCGCGAAGATTGACCCTGTGCCATTTGAAACTTCGCTCCGGCAGGCGGAGGCGGACTATCAAAACGCAGTGGCGAATGTGGCCAATCTCGAAGCGCAGATTGAAACCGCGCGCGCCAATGTAGGCACCATGAAAGCGAATGTGGCCAAGGCGCACGCGAATACCGTGGACATGGAGACGCAACTCAAGCGCATCAAGGTGCTCGCGGACGAAGGAGTGTATTCGGCGCAGCAGAGAGACGATGCGCAGGCAAATTCGGATAGCGCTGTTGCCGCCGAACATGCGACCCAGGCGCAAGAGATGCAGTCAGAAGCGCAACTGGCGGCGACGATTGCCCAGCGGGACCAGGCCAAGGCGCAGATGCAGATGAAAAAGGCCAGCGCGGATGCGGCCCGTCTGCAGTTGAGCTATTGCACGATTCGAGCGCCGATTGACGGTACCGTGATCAACCGGACCGTGAACGTGGGCCAGCCCGTGGCGGCCAGCTTGCAGGCGCCCAATCTCTTCAGCCTGGGCCAGGATCTGACGCACATGATGGTGTACACGAATACGGACGAGGCCGACGTGGGAAGAATCAAAGTGGGGGCGCAGGCGACTTTCCGCGTGGATACGTTTCCCCGGGAAACGTTCAATGGGCACGTGGCGCAGGTGCGGATGAATCCGGCGACAATCCAAAACGTCGTGACGTACAACACGACGATTGAGTTTGATAATCCTGACGTCCGGCTTTTCCCGGGAATGACGGCGTATGTTTCCGTCCCTGTCGCATGGGCCAACAGCGTGGTGAAGATTCCCAACGGGGCTTTGCGATTTAAGCCGGATCTGACAGATTCCGAGAGGCAAAAGCTGTACGCGAAATACGGGATAAATGATACCGCGGGCGCGACAGCCGCGGGACGCCTGGCGGGAAGTGGTATTCCGGCTGGTGCGGCCGCGGGCGCGGGACAAGGTGGAAATGCGGCGCCGGCCGCGGGCCAAAATGGCGGAGGAAATCGCCGAGCGGGTGGGGCCGGACGGAACGCCGGCGCTGGGAACTCCGTTGGGGGGGGGAGCAGTGGAGGAAGTTCCTCCAGCCGTGTGGATTCGGTAATCGTGTGGAAGCTACTCTCCGACAAGACGCTCGAGCCCGTGCAGGTAGGGCTTGGCGTGACCGACTTTACCTTTACCGAGATGACCAAAGGGAATCTGAAGCAAGGTGATGAACTGGTAATCGGACAGACGACGACCAAATCATCCTCGGCGCAACCCGCGGCCCGCAGCCCGATAGGGGGGCCGGGCGTACCGCGGCGATTCTGATCATTACCGACAAGGACCCGACAACGGCAAAATGGCCGACCTCATTCAACCATCACTCGATTCGGGTAAGCAGAAGGCCGGCGATGCGCCCGTCATTCGCCTCGAAAATGTCTACAAGACCTATGACCTCGGGGAGATTCAAGTGCAGGCGTTGCGCGGTGTTTCGCTCGAAGTGCGCGCCGGCGAGTTCGTGGCGGTGATGGGCCCGTCGGGGTCCGGCAAATCCACGGTGATGAATATTCTGGGGTGCCTTGACCGGCCCACGAAGGGACGCTACTTCCTGGATGGCCTGGACGTGTCCCACATGTCGAAGGACGAGCTGGCCCGGATCCGCAACCGCAAATTGGGATTTGTGTTTCAGCAGTTCAATCTGCTTTCACGCACATCGGCGTTGGAAAATGTGGAGCTTCCGACGGTGTATGCGGGAATCGCTCCGGAGGAGCGGACCCGGCGCGCCTTGGAAGCGCTCAAGCAGGTCGGGCTCGCCGATCGCGCCGGGCATCACCCGTCGCAACTCTCGGGTGGGCAACAGCAGCGCGTGGCCATTGCGCGGGGGCTTGTGAACCGGCCGGCCATATTACTCGCCGATGAACCCACGGGAAACCTGGACAGCCGGACGTCCATTGAAATCATGGAAATCCTGCAGACGCTCAATGACGAACAGGGATTGACGATTGTGATTGTGACGCATGAGCCCGATATCGCGACGTTTGCACGGCGCACGCTGGAATTTCGGGACGGCAGGCTGAAGAAGGATCGCCAGGTGGAGGGCCGCCAGATCGCGCGCGAGGTTCTGAAAACACTTCCTACGGCGGAAGAGCAGGCGGCGGCGGATGCAGCGGAAGACGCGGCGGAGAGCGCGCGTGTGGATGGGAGAACATGAATTTCTCAAACACATTTCGGCTGGCGTTGCGGGCCCTGGCGCGCAACAAAATGCGCTCGGCGCTGACCATGCTCGGGATTGTCATTGGCGTGGGCGCCGTCATCGCCGTCGTCAGCATCGGGCAGGGCGCGCAATACCTCGTGCAGCAGGGAATCCAGGCCATGGGAACGAATGCCGTATTCGTGATGGCGGGCAGCAACCGCGCGGGGGGCGTGCGGCAGGGATACGGCGGGGTCAAAACGCTAACCGTGGACGATATGAATGCCATTCTGCTGCAGGTTCCACTGATCGCGCAGGCCGCTCCTTCCGTGACGAGCCGCCAGCAGGTCGTCTACGGAAATCAGAACTGGAGCACGATGATTACGGGAACGACGCCGAACTATTTTGATATCCGCACCTGGGCAATTCAGGCGGGCTCTGTCTTCAGCAATCAGGAAGTGGATATGGCGTCGAACGTATGCGTAATTGGGACGACAGTCGAGAGAGTTTTGTTTGGAGATGAGAACCCGGTTGGAAAAACGATACGTATCGGGAATCTGCCGTTCCGTGTGGACGGCGTGCTGGAATCGAAAGGGCAGAACGTCATGGGGCAGGACCAGGACGACTCCATCTACGCGCCGTACACGACTGTACAGCGGAAGATTTCGGGGATCACGTGGCTGCAGTTCATTAATCTTTCGGCCGTGTCGCAGCAGGCGTCGGTGGCGGCAGTGGACCCGATCACGAGCCTGCTCCGCGAGCGGCACCGCATCCGCACGGGTGATGACGACGATTTTCTGGTGCGCACGCAGTCTGAC
>VFSW01006707.1_pt1 | contig 16867 bp, 16 predicted proteins | sample 5358111 | NCBI WGS metagenome assembly VFSW01 (sample SAMN11554181, study PRJNA540505) | mine drainage metagenome | isolation source: sediment from site ElyBrook_90M | place: USA: Ely Copper Mine, Vershire, VT | collected 2017
TCTTCATGAGGTCCGACCCGATGTCGGCGATCTTGGTGAAGATGCCGCCCGCGACACGCAGCGCCGCGGCCCCGAGCGATTCGCCGATGGCGAACCCGATGAAGCACTTGCCGGCGTACTCGTGCGGGACGAGCGTGAGGATGCAGAGCATGAAGGCGAGCTCGATGCTGATGAGCAGCATCCCGATGCTCATCCCGGCTTTGAGCGGGATGGCATAGACCGGGTAGGGCTTGCCCTTGAGGCTCGCGAACGCCGTCCGCGAGTTGGCGAACGTGTTGATGCGGATGCCGAAGAGCGCGACGAGCGCGCTGCCGACGATGCCGAGGATGGTTAATAGCAGTATGACGACGACGGTGCCGATCGGCTCACCCTTCAGGACGCCGTAGTAGACGACGATGACGGCGCCGATGAAGAGCCAGAGCAGGCCGAGGAACCTCGCCTGGGTGAAGAGGTAGGTCTTGCAGGTCTCGTAGATGAGCTCCGAGACCTCGCGCATCGACTTGTGCACCGGGGCGTTCTTGAGCTGCACGAAGACGACGAGCCCGAACAAGACGCCGAGCACGCAGACGACGAGCCCGAGCTGGAGCAGGTGCGCCGCCGGCAGGCCGAGGAACTGCTGCGTGTCGATGAGATCGGGCACCCGCAGCGAGTCCTCCCCGGCGCCGCCGTGGGCCGCGGAAATGCCGTGAGGCTGGCCGGCGAATGCGACGGCGGAGAACCCGAAGAGGGCGACGGCGAGGAGCGCCACCGATGCCAGCAGCGCCTTGGACAACACGCCCGCGCCTCGTGCGCGGCGTGGTCTACACATGGGGGACTTCATGCGAACCTCTCGTTGGTTTCGTTCAGGCTGGCCCCCTGACGAGTGCCCCTAACGAGTCGCGGTGCCTTAGCAAGCATCCTGTGGGTTGTAAAGCATGGACGGCCGTGGGAGCAGGTCGACGTAGCTCAGGCATCTTGATTGCATCTCGAGCCGGGGAGCGCGGGACTGGGATCGGCCCGCGGGGGTTCGAGCCATGATGAAACGTGGACGCTGGCAAAGGGCGGGGGCCGCTGTGACCGCTGCGACGACGATGGCGGCATGGATGTCGGCGGCGCCCGGTGCGTGGGCGCAAGAGCCCGCGTCGGCCGAGGTCGAGCCGCCCGACGTCGCGCCGGCGCCGGTCGCCGAGGGAACGACTCCGTACGTCGGGCCCGACCGAGCGTTGATCGCAGCGGGCGCGCTCATCTTTACGGCGATGTACGTGCCGGTCGTCGCCATCGGCGCGGGCAGCGCCCTGAGCGTGGACCGACGCCTCTACATCCCCGTCGCCGGGCCGTGGATCGACCTCGCGCAGCGTCACGTGTGCGTCGCGGGCAACCTCGATTGCAACATGGAGATCGCGAACAAGGTTCTCCTCGCCACGGACGGGATCTTTCAGGACATCGGCGTCTTGACGGCGCTTGCCGGGTTCATCGTCACGGAAGAGGCGCCGGTCGTGACGACGGCGAAGGCGAACGGACCGAAGGTGCGGGTCGCGCCGGAGCTCGGGTCGGGGCAGATGGGGATCGCAGCGGTGGGGACGTTCTAGCCTCGAAGAACACGAGGGCGAGGACCCGAGAGGACCAGGGGACGTGCTAGACGGAGTGCGTTGGCATCGAGTGACCTCGACGCGCTCTATCTCGACCACGTCGTCGACCTGGTGCGGCGCACCTCGGAGGTGCTTGCCGGGCAAGGCTGGGATGCGGTCGTCCTCCACTCCGGCTCCCTCCTCAAGCGAAGCCGGTTCGACGACCAATACTGGCCGCTCCGTCCGTGCCCGCATTTCGCCCACTGGCTCCCGCTCGCGGAGCCCGAGTGCGCCGTCGTCGTCCGCCCGGGCCGCAAGCCCCGGCTCGTTCGAACCGCGGTCTCGGGCTTCTGGGAGACCCCCGCGGAGCCCGAGAGCAAAGGGTTCTTCGACGCGCTCGAAGTCGTCTTCGCGCGGGAAGCATCCGCCGTCGCGGAGCAGGTCGGAAGCGGCCGCGTCGCGTTCGTCGGCGAGGAGGAGGCACGGGCTGCGGCGTGGGGAGTGCCCCGCGAGGACGCCTGCCCCGCGCCGCTAGTCGCGGCGCTCGATGCGCTTCGAACGACGAAGACGCCCTACGAGGTCGCGTGCATTGCCGAGGCGAATCGACGCGCGAGGGCGGGGCACGAGGCGCTGCGCGAAGCCTTCGGCGCGGGGGAAGCCTCGGAGCTCGACCTGCATCTGCTCTTCCTCGGGGCGACCGCGCAGGACGACTGGGAGACCCCGTACAAGAACATCGTCGCCCTCGGGCCGCACGCGGCCACGCTTCATCACGTGGCCTACGGACGGCGCGCGGGGGCGCGCGGGGCCGAGTCGCTCCTCGTCGACGCCGGGGCGACCTGCCGCGGGTACGCGGCGGACAGCACGCGGACGTGGACGAAGGGGACGGAAGCGGCGGCGAGCGCGTTCGCACAGCTCGTCGCCGGCGTCGAAGCCATGCAGCAGCGCCTTTGCGCGGCGGTGCGCGTCGGGATGCCGTACGAAGAGCTCCACGACGAGTCGCATCGGTTGCTTGCGACGGTGCTTCGCGAGGGGGGCGTCCTGCGGGGCGCGGCGGACGAGGCGGCCGCAGGGGTCGTGACGCGCGCATTCTACCCGCATGGTCTCGGCCATTCGCTCGGGCTGCAGACGCACGACGTCGGCTGCGGAGTGCGCATGCCGCGCGCCGACAACCCGTTTCTGCGCAACACGAGCGACGTCGCGCCGGGGCAAGTGTTTACGATCGAGCCGGGCGTGTACTTCATCCCGTCGCTGCTCGCCGAGCTCCGCGCCGGTCCGCAGGCGCCGTCGGTCGATTGGCGCCTGGTCGATGCGCTCGCGCCGCTCGGCGGCGTGCGCATCGAGGACGACGTCCACGTGGGGCGAGACGGGCTGCGCAACCTGACGCGAGAGCAGCTCCCGGAGGGCGGAGGCGTCGTCGGCTGAGAGCCGCATCCGTATCCGCATCCGTCGTCCGGGTCTGCGTCCGAGGCGATCGAAGCTTGGAGCGAGACCGGAGACATTCCGAGCGGGCATAGCAGTCCGCGCCGGCCGCCGACGTTCGTTCTTCCTCAGCCCGAGGGGCCTAGGACTTTGGTTTCATGGGGGCGGGACGCACACGCCAAGGCTCGCGGGCGAGTTCGGCACCTGCACGCACTTGAACGATGGGGCCGGGCAGTCGCCCACGCCGCCGTTCGGGTCACCGATGTTGCACGCGGGGCCTTGGTCCAGCAATGCGCCGTCAGGCGTGTTCGCGCCAGTGAAACAGGCCGCCCGACACTCAGACCCCGAAGGTCCGACCTGATCGGTCGTCGCGGCAGTCACGCAACAGACCTCGCCGTTCGGGCAGTCGCTCGCCCTCGTGCAGGCATCCCATACGGGGCTCGGGCACTCCGTGGAGCTGGCATGGGTGCAGAGGTTGTTCGCTAGGCAGCAAACGTACGGGTAGCTGCACGGAGTCACGGTGCAGTCACCCATGTAGGTGCCGGCTTCCGGCATCGCGCCGCCGCTGGTCGTTCCGCTGCTGCTACCGCCCTCGCCCGGACCACCACTGGTGCCCGTAGTGATGCCCGTGGTCCCGCTGCTGGTTCCGATCTCACCGCTAGAACCGCTACCCGCTCCGCTCGACGACGAGCCGCTCAACGTGCCCCCGTCGCTTCCTGCCGGGACGCAGTCACCCGTCGTGATGCCACCGCACGCTGCGGGGACCACGACGACGGCCGACAGGCGCGCTCGCAGGAGCCGGTATGACATTCCCGTATCGCGCCGCCTCACGACTTCGTGCCCCAGGGTTGCGTCACCACGTGTCGTTCTGATCGGCGATAATCCGCCACCCTCCGCGGCCATCGTCCAAATGGTCGGGGTGGTCATACCAATCGGCCGGGCTGAAGCAAGGCCGGAGACACGCAGGCTCCACCTTATCCACCGGGCCTCGGTGGTCCGAAGAATGGGGTCCACCTCACGTGGCGGGCCGTGATCTGGACCGGGAGCCGGGCGCCGGATTGGGAATCGGAAGTCGGATCGCGGAGATCGGATCGCGGAAGTCGGACGTCGGATGGCGGAGGGGGCTGAGATCCGCATCCGCATCGGTCGTCCGTTGTCCGTTGTCCGTCGTCCGACTCCGCCGTCCGGGTCCGACATCCGAGGTCCGTCGTTGCCGTCGCCGTCTGCACGACCGTGACCGTCGCGGTGGGTCGGTTTGGCTTGCCTGCCCGAGCGCGAAAGAACCGCGCCAGCGACCCGCGTAGCCCAATCGAGCCCGGGTCGCTGTCACGGTTCCGGAGGGCAATCGCAGCCAGGGGGGCCACCGCATCGCGCGCTTCTGCACTGCAGCAGGCTCGAACGCCGAAGCCCGGGCTGCCCTTCGAGTCGCTGTTGCCTGGGGCTACGTTTCGCCCGGGGCCATCGAAGCTGGCGATAGGCTCCTGGATCGCGTCGCTGGGATGCTGTACTCGCTGGGCGCCCGAGGTTGAGCACACGGAGCGGGAAACGGCTGCTGCCGGGTTCGTGGCGGGCCGTGATCTGGACCGGGAGCCGGGCGCCGGATTGGGAATCGGAAGTCGGATCGCGGAGATCGGATCGCGGAAGTCGGACGTCGGATGGCGGAGGGGGCTGAGATCCGCATCCGCATCGGTCGTCCGTTGTCCGTCGTCCGTTGTGCCGGCCCCTTCTACCGTTCGATGCCGAGCGCCTGACGAATCGCCTCGGCGTCGGCCTGGTCCTTGAGCCGGCCGTGCTCTTTCATGCGAAGGAGCCCCTCGAGGGAGATGACCTGGATGCCCTCGATGCGCTTCCGGTACGGGACGAGGTCCCGCCACGACAGTCCGGATGCCGATTGCATGACGTCGACCGTGAACTCGTCATTGATGCGGATGGCGTAGAGCTCCTCAGGGAGCGTGGCGTCGCCCTCGAGCTCCTTGGCAGCGCCGTCCGGCAACTGCGACAGGGCGCGGACCCAGCGGCTCGCGTTCTCGGGCGTCGGCTCGACCAGGATGTCGACGTCTTCGGTCAGCCGGACGATGCCTTGCAGGGCGAGGGCGTAGCCCCCGATGAGGGCGTACTCGACGCGCTCGCCTTCGAGGAGCTCGGCGACTCGGCGGACGTCGTCATACGTTGCAGCACGCGTTCGCGGATCCATCGGTCCCAGTCCCGGTTCGCCTCTTCTGCTGTCTTGTAGCGGAAAACGCCTTTTTCGGCCCCGCCGCCGAAGCGCAGGGCGAGGGCGTCGAGGCCGGCGCGATCGCCGGGGGATGGTTTGCGCTTGCCTACCGTGCGCGTGCGCATCTCCTCGATTCTGCCACGGGAGGGTCGCTCCATCCATCCATCCAGCTCAGCTCAGCCCTGCATGACCTCCCGCAGGATCTCGGCGACGGCTTCGTAGAGCGCCTCGGGGATGGCGTCGCCGACGGAGAGCTCGACGAGCGCGCGCGCGAGCGGCACGTCGCGCACGACCGGAACGCCGTAGTCGTGTGCGGCTTTCACGATGCGCGCCGCCAGGTCCCCTTCCCCGCTCGCGACGATGACGGGGGCCTCGTCCCCCTCCTCCTCGTCGTAGCGGAGCGCGCACGCGATGTGCGTCGGGTTCACGACGACGACGCTCGCGTGGCGAACGTTGCCCACGGCCGCCTGCGCAAGGAGCTCCTGGTAGGCGCGGTCGCGCGCGGCCTTGAGCTGCGGGTCTCCCTCGCTGTCCTTGTGCTCGCGCTTCACCTCTTCCTTGCTCATGCGAAGCCTCCGCAGCCACGTCCACCGCGTCACGACGAGATCCACCGCCCCCAGCCCCAACCCGACGAGCCCCGCTCTCCACGCCAGGCCTCCGGCGAGGTGCCCCGCGACCACGCCGACGAGCTGCGCCCGCCCTGCCGAGCGCGCCACGTCGACGATCGAGTCGCGCAGCCCCTCCCACGCGAGCATCGCCACCACCGCGCCAGCGGCTAGCGACCGCGCGACCGCGAAGAGGCGCGACGCGGAGAAGATCCCCTTCATGCCCTCGACGGGGTTGAGCCGCTCGAGCTTCAGCGCGATGCGCTTCGTGGCGACGACGCCCCCCGTCTGCACCGCGAGGGCTACGGCTCCCGCGACGCCCGCCGCGAGGAGCACGGGGGACGCGAGCGCGAGGACGGAGGTCGCGAGCGCGGATGGGTCGAAGCGGACGACGGACGGGGATGCGCGGGAAGCCTGCGCGATGGCGTCGCGCAGATCGGTCGAGGCTCGCTCCGCCAGCGCGTGCACCGCCGAGGGCGCGAGCGCCACCGCGGCAAGGAACGCGAGCGACTGGGCCGCGTAGGAGCTCGCCCCGCTGTCTCCTTCCTCGAGCGCCTTGCGCCGTCGTCGCGGGGTGGCTTCCTCGGTCTTGTCGCTCACGCGCGCGCGGTCTCCCCGGCCCCGCGAGCCAGAGCGTACAGGGCGAAGAGGAGCTCGCGCACCCCCTCGCCGGTGGCCGCCGACACGATCCGGAGGTCGACGCCGCGCCGCGCGAGCTTCTTCTTGGCTTTCACCCAGGCCTCGCGCGTCTCGGGCAAGTCGGCCTTGTTCAGGGCGACGATTTGCGGGCGCTTGGCGAGCTCCGGATCGAACTTCGCGAGCTCGCCGTTGATGACGTCGAAGTCGGCGACCGGGTCGCGGTCTTCTGCGGGGTCGACGGCCAGGAGATGGAGGAGCGCGCGCGTGCGTTCGACGTGCTTGAGAAAGCGGGTGCCGAGGCCCGCGCCGTCGGCGGCGCCGGGGATGAGGCCGGGGATGTCGGCGAGGACGAAGCTCTGCTCGTCGGCGACTTGGACGACCCCGAGGTGCGGGACGAGCGTGGTAAAGGGATAATCGGCGACCTTGGGTCTCGCGCGCGACACGGCGCGGATGAAGGTGCTCTTGCCCACGTTGGGGAAGCCGAGCAGGCCAACGTCGGCCATGATCTTGAGCTCGAGGCGGAGCTTTCGCTGCTCGCCTGCTTCGCCGGGCTCGGCGCGGCGGGGCGCGCGATCGAAGGGCGTCGCGAAATGGATGTTTCCGCGGCCTCCTCTTCCTCCGCGCGCCGCGACGACGCGCTTTGCGGGCGCGTCGATGTCGAAGACGATCTCGCCGGTCTCGGCGTCGAAGGCTTGCGTGCCGACGGGGACACGAACGACGAGGTCTTCTCCGCCCTTGCCGTACTGGTCTTTGCCGCGACCGTGCTCGCCCCGTTCGGCCTCGAGCGTGTGCGCGAGGGCGACGTCGAGGAGGGTGGCCCGGCCCTCGTCCCCGACGAAGACCACGTCCCCACCCTTGCCGCCGTCGCCGCCGGAGGGGCCGCCGTGAGGGATGTACTTCTCACGGCGAAAGGCGACGCATCCGTTGCCTCCCGCCCCTGCGGCGATGGTCACTTCGCACGAATCGACGAACTTCACGGGCGAGGGAGGCTACCAGGCTCCCAGCCCGAAACGACTCGTCAGATCGCCAGAGCGCCCGTGCGGAGCAAGTACGCGAGCTTGCTGCGCTGCTCGGGTTCGAGCAGGGCGTGGATCCGGCCGAGGGCGCGTGCCACCGCGGCCTGCACGCGCTCGTCGCTCTTCACCCGCGCTCCGGTGGCTTCGTTGGCCTTGGCCGCGTCGAACGACTCGGCGGCCACTGCGTCAGCCAGCGCGGACGTCGTGCGGCGATGGTCGACGGCAGCCTGGGCGCGCTCCGTCTTCAGCTCGTCCAGGATGGTCGCGAGCTCGGGGACCTGGGGGTCGTCGAGCTCGCGCTTGAACGCCAGAAACCGCAGGGGACGGCGAACGCCGAAGGCCCCGCCGCCGACGTCGTCCTCGCCCCCGCCGCCGTGGCCTCCGAAGGGGCCGTGGGGACCGTGGCGGTGACCGAAACCCTCGCGAGGACCACAGCCCTCGCCCTCACCACAAGCGCCGTGCTTGCGCGCGTGCCAATACGCGAACGGATGCATCTTTTCGGACCTTTCTGCCGGGGCTCTCGCTCCCGGCGGGTTACTGAGCGCGGGCATGAGCCTCGCGCCGGCTGGCAATGTGGGTTCGGCCCGGCCGCCTGTCAACGGCCGTGCTCAGCCGAGCTTCGCTATGCTTTCCGGCGTGGCGCCGCGGCGGTTCTTCGGATGGAGGTCGCTCGTGCTCGCGACGATGCTCCCGGCGACCTTGCACGCGACCCTCGGCTGCAGCGGACGGCCCAAACCGTCGGCGGATCCCTCGCCCGGGGACGCTTCGCGCTCGGAGGATCCGGTGGAGCTGCTCGAGCACGAACCACGGCCCTCCGCCGCCTTCTCTTCTCCTTCTTCCGAGGACGCGGGCGATGCGCGGCGCCGGAAGCACTCCGAGCACGCCGACCGATGCCACGACGACGACCTCGACGCGTGCGTGGCGCTCGGCGTCGACTACGAGCTCGGCCGAGGATCGCCGCCGGACTTGGCTCGAGCCACCGAGACGTACGACCACGCCTGCAAGCTGGGCGCAGCCGTCGCTTGCCTGGATCTCGCGCAGCTCTACGATCGTGGCTCGGGGGTCACGAAGGACGCGGGCGCGGCGGCCCAGCTCTACTCGATGGCTTGCGAGGCGAACGAAGGAACGGCCTGCAACGCCCTGGGAGTCGACTTCATGGACGGCACAGGGGTCGAGCGCGACGACATCCGCGCCGGCGCTCTCTTCAGCAGGGCCTGCAAGCTGGACGAGGCGGAGGGCTGCACGAACCTCGGCTACTTGCGAGCGATGGGACGTGGCGTTCCGAAGGACGGCGTGCTGGCCGTCGAGCTCTACGCGCGCGGGTGCGACGAGGGCAGCGCGCAGGGCTGCCACAACTTGGCGTACCGCTGCGAGTCCGGCCGAGACGTGGCGCAGAGCACGCGCCGCGCACTGGCGCTCTACGACAAGGCGTGCGCCCTCGGGTACGCGCCGTCGTGCGGCAACCTGGGTGGCCTGTTCGAGCGGGGCGCGGGCGTTCCGCGCGACGACGACAAGGCCGTCGGCCTCTACGCGAAGGCTTGCACCATGGGAGATGCCATGGGGTGCAGCAACGTCGGGCACATGTACGAGGTCGGGAGAGGGGTCCCGAAGGACATGGCCAAAGCCAAGGTGTACTACCGGCGCGGGTGTGACGGAGGCAACGAGACGGCGTGCAAGAACCTCGGCGCCCTCTGACGAGTCATGTTCGAGGGGACGAAGCCCCGGCGCCAGCGCGGAGGGCGGCCGCCGCGCTCGGATGGCCGGCTCCAGAGTAGAGCTTGGCCAGGAGGGCAGTGCATGCGTCGATGGCCTTCGGGTCGCTGGCTTCGCGCGCGCGGGCGAGGGCGTCGAGGGCCTCGAGCAGCGCGTCCGCGGCGCGGCCCTCGGTGGAAAGCGTCATCGCCAGCGCCAGGGCGGCGTGGCATCGGGAAGAGAGCGTGCCTCCTTCCTCGATGCGCGATGGCTCGCCGCGCAATACGGGCGGTGAGGCCACCACGGAGGCCGGCGGCGCTGGCTTCCATGGCTGCCCGAGATCCAACCTCCAGCCCCGCACAAGAAGCCCCTGATCGGTGGCGGTCCTCGCCCCGAGCACCGAGAGTCGCCCGGTGCGCAGGGCCGGTACCTCGCCGTCGACGAGCACCTCGCCGCCCCTCGCCACCCGCGACAGCGTCGTCGCGAGGAGCAGCGCCTGGCCCCACGCGAGCTGCATGCGCGCCCCGTCCGGGGCGAGCGGCTCGAGCTCCCCCTCTGCGATCCCCACCGCCCATGCGCGCTCTTCCGAGCGCGCCTCTTCGACGGCACGTCCGCAGCCAGGCGGCGTGGTCGAAACCTGGTCGCCACGTCCGCCGCCAGGCGGCGTGGTCGAAACCTGGACCATGCTCGTCGCGAGGAGCACCGCCTCTTCGATCGAGTCCGTATCCCAGGCCATCGCCGCGATGGCGGCGCTCCACGCGACGAGGCGCCCTCCGAGCGCCTCCCCGCGCGCGCAGAGCGAGCGGGCGCGCGAGAGGTAGCCCCCTTCGGGGCCCGGCGACATGGCCGCCGGCGGCATCCGGAAGGCGACGACGATGTGTCGATTCATTCGCTGCCGAGGAGCGACTCAGACCCGGATGCGCTTTTTCAGGGCGGCGAGATCGTCGTCAATCTCCGTCCCTCCGCCTCCCCCCTTGCCGCCGCTCTGCTGCTCGAGATCGCGGAAGCGCGACTCGAGGTCTTCGGCCTTCGCACCCTTGCCGAGCGCCTCCTCGACCTCGGCCATCGCCGTGCCCTCGGTCTCCCGCCCCTCGATCTTCTCTTCCATGCGGCGGAAATTGTCGAAGGCGCTGCTGCCGCCCTTCGAGCCGAGCTGCTCGGCCCCCGAGCCGCCGCGCACCTGCTGCGCCCGGGCGATGATGCTCCCCTTGCGCACCTTCAGCTCGGCGAGCTTGGTCTTCATGCGATCGAGCTCGTCCTTCATCTTGAGCGCCGCGTTTCGCTGCTCGGCCCGCGCCCGGTCGACGTGCTCGAGCTCGCCGGAGACGCGCTTCTTTTGTTTGAGCGCCTCGCGGGCCAAGGCTTCGTCGCCGCTCTTCAGCGCGAGCTCGGCGCGCTTGTCCCATCGCTCGACGTCGGCCTGGAGGTCGTCGGCCTTCTTGCGAAGCTGCTTCTCGGCCGCCACGGCTTGCACTACCTCTTGGTGGCCGGCCTTGATCTGCTCGTCCATCTCGTCGAGGTTGAGAAGGATGAGCTTTTTGTCGTCTTCGGCCTTGTCGAGCAGGGAGTTGAGGTTGCTCTGAATGACCTTGCCCATCCGGTCGAAGATGCCCATGACAAAAACGTCCTTGTTCCTTCGCGCGCGTCAGCGGGGAGACGCTCTGCTCTCGCTGGCTCAATGTAACACCGCCCAGGGATATTGGCGCCGCCCGGCCTCGGCCGTAGACTTGCGCCCATGCTCCCCACGCCCGGCATCGACGAGTGGCACGAGAAGATCGCGCGCGACCTCGCCCAGGGGAATCCTCGTGAAATGGTCGCCGAAGACGCGGCGGCTCTCGAGATCGAGTTTGGCCACGCGCGGAGCGCCCTCACCTACGCGCTCGAGCTCGCACGCGCCCACCGGGTGCCGGCGGCCGGCAACGTAATGGGGGACGATGTGTGGATGAAGCTCGGAGACGGGCGCGCCCGTTTCCTCCTCAATCGTCGCGAGGCCTACGTCGCGATCGCCATCTCGTCTCAGGACGAGTCGCGCGCCCGCTGGAACGCCGACGAGCGCGCGCTCGTCGATGCGCAGGGGAACCGGTTGGACCTCGGGGCCACCGCGCGCGACGCCATCGACCGGCTCGTCGCGGAGTGGCGCAAGTCCCCGGCGCGATCGAGGGTGCCCGCCGCGGCCGTCAAGGAGGACGACGAGCCGACGAAGGGGTGAGCGTCCGCGACGGATCGCGAGGCCACATCGCGGCGGAGGGGTGTTCTTCGAGGAGAAGGGCTTCTAGCGATTGAGGATGTGAATCGCGTGCCCGAGCGCGTTCTGGCTCGCCTCCATCATCCCCTCGCCCAGCGTCGGGTGCGGGTGGATCGTGAGCCCCACGTCCTCGAGGAATGCGTGCATCTCGAGCGCGCGCGCGCCCTCGCTGATGAGGTCCGTCGCGGACGGCCCCACGATGTGCACGCCTAGAATCTCGTGCGTGCTCTTGTCGGCCACGACTTTGATGAATCCGTCCGTCTCGTTCACGGCCATCGCGCGACCGAGCGCGGCGAAGGGGAACTTGCCGACCCGCACGTCGATGCCCTTCGCCTTCGCCTGCTCCTCGCCGAGCCCGACCGTCGCGATCTCGGGATCGGTGAAGATCGCGGCCGTGATGGCCACCCAGTCCTTTGCCGCCTTGTGACCCGCGATCACCTCGGCGACGACCTCGCCTTCCTTCGTCGCCTTGTGGGCCAGCATCGGGACGCTCGAGCAATCCCCGATGGCGTAGATGCCCGGGACGTTCGTCCGCCCGAGGTTGTCCGTGGGAACGAAGCCCTTGTCGACCTTGACTCCGAGCTCCTCGAGCCCGAGGCCCGCCCCGTTCGGCCGCATTCCGACGGCGACGATGACCGTGTCGACCACGATCGTCTCGGCCTTGCCGGCGATCTCGACCCGCACGGCGACCGAGCCGTCCGTCTGGAGCTCGTAGCCGAGCGCGCGGGCGCTCTTGTGGATCTTGGCGCCGTGCTTCACGTACGTCTTCTCGACCACCGCCGCGAGGTCGGCGTCGACGCCCGTCAGGAGCTGGGGGAGCATCTCGACGACCGTCAGCTCGCTCCCGAGCCGCTGGTACGCTCCGCCGAGCTCCATGCCGATGATGCCGCCGCCGATGACGAGGAGGCGCTTGGGAATCTCGCGGAGGCTCACGGCCTCCCTGGCGCCGATCACCTTCTTGCCGTCGAACTTGAACGTCGGGACTTCGATCGTCGACGACCCGGTCGCGACGACGATGGCCTTCGTCGCCTCGATCGTCTCGGTGGACCCCTCGCGCGTCCTCACCGAGACGGTGCGCGGCCCCGTCACCCGTGCCTCTCCGTAGAGGAGCTCGACGCCGTTGCCGCGGAAGAGACCTTTCACGCCGCCCGTCAGCTTCTTGACGATGCCGTCCTTCCAGTCCTGGAGCTTGTTCGCGTCGATGCGCGGGTTGTCGACGAGGAGGCCGTAGGCCGGCCCGGCTTTGACCTTTTCGTAGGTGTGGCTCGTGGCGATGACCGCCTTGCTCGGGACGCATCCCCAGTTCAAGCACACACCGCCGACCTCCTCTTTCTCGACGCACAGCACCTTTTGCTTGAGTTGCGCGAGGCGAATCGAGCAGGGATAGCCGCCGGGGCCACCGCCGATGACGACGACGTCGTAGATCTTGCTGGCCATGACTTTGCCCTAGTGAGTAGGAGCGGGCGCCCCTTTTTGCAACTCGCGCAGCTGCTCCCGCAGGTTCCACGGAAGCTCGGCATACACGTCTTCGACGATCGTCGCGCGGTCGGGGGGCGGCAACGGCTCGACGGCGTCGATCGCGGCCGCGATCTCCGCGGCGATCTCCTCACTCAGCGCATCGTCGGTGCCTTCGCCGAGCAGCCCGAGGGAGACGAGGTGCTTCCGGAGGCGGTCGAGCGGGTCGCGCTGCGCCCAGGCATCGACCTCGTCTCGAGAACGATAGCGGGACGGGTCGTCGCTCGTCGAGTGCGCGCCGGTCCGATAGGTCACCGCCTCGACGAAGGTCGGCCCTTGCCCGGCCCGCGCGCGATCGAGCGCGTCCTTCATCACGCCGTACACGGCGAGGACATCGTTTCCGTCGACGCGCACGCCGGGCAAGCCGTACGCGCGCGCCTTGACCGCGATCGTGCGAGACGCCGTCTGCCTCTCGGTGGGTACGCTGATGGCGTAGTGGTTGTTCTGGCAGACGAGGACGCACGGCGCTTTCCAGACGCCGGCGAAGGTCATCGCGGCGTGGAAGTCCGCCTCGCTGGTGGCGCCGTCGCCACAGAACGCCACCGACACGGCGCCGGTCTTCCGGGCGCGCATCGCCCACGCCGCACCCACGGCCTGCGGCAGCTGCGGGCCGATGCAAGACGACCAGCTCACCTGGTGCACGGCGCGCCCCGACTGATGGCTCGGCATCTGCCTCCCCTTGAGCACGTCGCCCTCGTTGCCGAAGATCTGAGCGACGTACGCCTTCAGCGGGAAGCCGCGGACGAGCATGATGCTCTGCTCGCGCAGCGCGGGGAACACCCAGTCGCCCGGTGCCAGCGCGAGCCCCGTGGCGATGGGCACAGCCTCCTGACCGTGCGCCGCGCCGTAGAAGCCGACCCGCCCCTGACGCTGCAGGGTCACCATGCGCGCGTCGAGGGCGCGAACGCGCCGCATCTCTCGGTACGCGCGCAGGAGCACGCTTTCGGGCAAACAGGGGTCGGTCGCCGGGTCGGCGCTGCCGTCGTCGCGGAGGACGCGCAAGAGGGCGACGTCCGGATCTCCGTCGCGCGGCTGAAAGGTGTCCCCCGTCATCGGCGCTCAGGTTACCGCTTTTTCATTCGCTCGCGGCGTCGCGCAGCGGCAACGGAGCGAGGGCGTCCCCCGCCGCGCAGAAGAGCGGGACGACGGCGGCGTAGAAGCTCGCGAAGTCCGAAGGGTCGCACACCGAGAGCGGCCCAAAGTCGACCGCGAGGCACGACGCCTCCGCATCGTACGCCTGGCAGCCGCCCGTCCGGGCCTGCGCCGCGCACGAGGCGAATGCGCTCAACGACAGCGCATCGCTCACGGGACAGTTGACCTCGCACGCGGCGAGCTGACACTCGGCCAACGCCTGCACGGGCCTCGCGCAGGCGAGCACCCCGTGGCTGACGAGCTGCGCGCACCCGGCGACGTTCGGTTCGACGAAACCGCGGTAGAGCACGATCGGGCCGTAGCTCGATGCGCTGTTCGGCGTGAGGACGCAGTCGTAACAGGCCTTGTACTGCGCCTGAAACGAGGAGCACGCGGTCGCGTCCTTGTTTGGCCCGAGGCAGTCGTCGTAGAGCGCTTGGACCGTATCGGCTCCGCACACGCTCATTGGCTCGCTCGCCGGGACGTAGGCCCCGGGCTGGAAGATCTGGACGTCCCCGGGGGCGCAGGCGCTCTCGGCGCCGTCGGAACGCCCGCCCTCGCTCGTGGTGCCGCCTTCCGGGCTGCCGCTTGCGCCCGAAGAACCCGAGGAGGAGGCGCCTCCGTCGGTTTGCGGCGCGGCCGACAGGTCGCTGCTCACCGGCCCGCAACCCGCCGCCGGCACGAACGCCGCGGGGAGCGCGACAAGCAAGAGTGAGAGGGGAAGGAGGCGTGTGCGACGGAACATCCGAAGCGGCGCAGCGACGAAGCTACGAGTGGAAGTATGGCATGCGAAGACGGAAGGCGCGACGCCCCCCAAGCCGGGCTCGTTTTGTCCGGCTCTGGCCCCCGCGTCACGGCTGGCAATCGGAGCCGGCGGCTGTCTGCTGGAGACACGAGGCACCCGACGGGCAGGTTCCCCCCGCCGCGCAGCTCGGGAAGCAAAAGCCGGCGAGCCCGGCGTTCTGAGCGGTGAAACCGGGGATGGGCGTCATGTTCGCGCCCACGAACGCGTTCGGCTCGAGCGCATCGCAGATCGTCCCCGCCGGGCACTGGGCCGTCCCTCCGACGACGCAGGACTGCGCGCAAAAGCCGCTGCTGCCGTTCGTGGGGCAGTTGCAATCGGACTCGGGCGTCGGCGACAGCACGTCGTTGCAGAGCCCGAACTCGACGATGCACTTGCCGTTCGGCCCGCGGCAGTCCGAGTCGACCATGCAGCCTCCGGAGCCGAGCGCGATGAGCGTCGTGCCGAAGAAACCCAGGCCGACGATGCTGCCGCTGTTCGCTTGGAGGAAAAGCCCGGCGGGGTTCGGGTTGCAGGCGTTGTTGCCCGTGCAACCGAGCGCGCGCTGGCCGTTGGGCGCGTAGGTGCAAGCCTGGAGGCAGATCCCCTGCCCCGCGACGGGGGGGTTGTTGAAGGCGATGCAGGTGCCGGGAGACGTGCTCACGTCGGGGCCGTCGCAAAAGTGGATCTTGCCGTCCGTCCCCGGGTCGCAGTTGGCGCCCGTCACGGGGTCCATGGGAGGGACCTGGCAGATGGGCGTAGGGTCGCTCAGCTCGCAAATGTTGCCATTGCAATCCGCGTCCGACTTGCACGGCTTGCCGGTCGTGCCGGCCGCACTTGCTCCGCCCGACGCGTCCGCCCCGCTTCCCTCGCCCCCCTCCAAACCGCCGTCCGCGGCGCCGTCGGTGCCACCCTCGGTTTGGGCGACCGCGCCGCCGCCGTCGCCGAAGTCCAGGGTGACCCCCAAGCTACTCGTCGTGCACGCCGTCAGGGTAGGCCCGTCGTAGGCAATCAGCGCGTCCATGCCGCCGTCGAGCCTGTGAATTCCGGACGCATCTTCGCCTCCGTCGGGCGCCACCGTCACGGTGGTCGAGCAGCCCGTCACGAGGCCCACGAGGGCGTTCGCACCCGCCGCAATCGCAGAGATCTCCCCAAAGAATCGGTCTACTCCCATCGCCGCCTCTGTCGAGACAGAGTGACGGGCCGGGGACTTCTAGGCAAGAGCCGTGTTCAGGGAGCTCACTCTGGCCGGCGGGACAGCGCGACGACATGGAAGACCAGGAGGACGACGAGAAGCACGATCTCGCCTTTGCCGCACGCCTCCGCGACGTCGTGAAGGCGCGAGAGCTCGACTCCCGCGTCGCCGACGCCCCGGATGGCTCCGCCCATGTGCAGCATCGCGATCCTCGGCGAGACGTACGTCCCCTCGTAGACGGCGAGCGCGGCAGCCAGCACTGCGGCGGCGACCCGCAGCGCATCGACGCGGCCAAACGGCAGGCGCGCAACGGTGCGCGCGGCCTCCGACACGAGCACGACGGCGCCGCATGCCATGGCCACGAGATCGAACCTCCGGAAGACGACGGTCATCGCGTCGGCGCTCGTCGGGAGCGGCACGACCGAGAAGACCACGGGGGCCGCGATCGCGCCGAGCGAGAGGAGCCCCCCGAGCCAGAGGGCGACGGCGAGCAGAGAGGCGACGGCGGTCGACCGGAGGACGACGAGCGAGGGGCTCCAACGCGCCGTCATGTCTCGGCGCAGTCCACCGAGAGACGCACGACGGCTTCCCGGACGAGAGCCGTATCGACCGATCCTCCTTCGGCGAGCGCTCGGAGAGCGCCCTCCGCTTCACGCAAGCGCGCCCGCCCCGCCGCCACCACCGCGGCCTCTCGCGCCTCTCGACGCCACGACCGCAGGTCCGCCAGGATCTCGGCACGCGCACGCTCGTGGCCCATCCGCGCGAGGGCGGTCCGCGCGTGCCACGCGCAGCTCGCCCCGTCGCCCGCGCCCCACGCCACGAGGAACCGCAGGACTCTTCGGGTCCCCCACACGCGCCTCTCGAGAT
>VFSW01006708.1_pt1 | contig 16866 bp, 13 predicted proteins | sample 5358111 | NCBI WGS metagenome assembly VFSW01 (sample SAMN11554181, study PRJNA540505) | mine drainage metagenome | isolation source: sediment from site ElyBrook_90M | place: USA: Ely Copper Mine, Vershire, VT | collected 2017
AAGAAGTATTCCAAGGTGGGCTGGAACGCTTCCGACACGCGCGAGGTCGCGTTCGTCGACTGCCGAGTGCCGGCGGCCAACCTGCTGGGCGAACGCGGCCGCGGCTATTCGCAGTTCCTCAGCATTCTCGACGAGGGGCGCATCGCCGTCGGAGCGCTCGCAACCGGGCTTGCGCAAGGATGCGTCGACGAATGCGTCCGCTATGCCGGCGAGCGACGGGCATTCGGCCATGCCATCGGTGAGTTCCAGGCCATCGCACACAAGATCGCCGACATGGAAACCCGCGCGCACACGGCCCGCCTGGCATACCACGACGCAGCCGCCCGAATGCTGGCCGGTGAGTCGTTCAAACACGAGGCCGCGATCGCGAAGCTCCACGCCTCGGACGTCGCCGTCCGGAACGCTCGGGACGCCACCCAGATCTTCGGCGGATATGGCTTTATGAACGAGTACCCCGTTGGGCGGATGTGGCGCGACTCGAAGATCCTCGAGATCGGAGAGGGGACCAGCGAAATCCTGCGCATGCTCATTGCTCGGCACCTCGGCGTGGGCGCGCATTAGGGTCTCGGATCCGACTATCGGGATTTCGCCCCAGCCTACCCGCCATCAATTGCATTCGCTGAGCCGGCGGTCGCTGGCAAGGCGGAGCCGAAGCCCGGAGCGCGCAGGCTCAAAGGCCTGTAAGCGAGGACCGGAGGCGACAACGCAGTCCAGCGGCCACCCGCGAAGCAGCTATGACATCTCGCCCGCGGACGCGAGTGCCGCCGCCGCCATTGCACGAAGCTGTTGGCCGGCGGCCGGGTCGCCATCCCGCGCGCTGTGCGGCGTCGAGTTCAGCAGGCCGAAAACGGCATGGACTCCGGACGTCGCCCGTTCTCGCGTGAGTTCCGGGTACACCTTCTGGAGCACCTCAACCCAGGTATTGGTGTAGGCGCTCTGCAGCTCTCGCACCACCCGGCGTTCGCGCTCGGTCATGCTCCCAAGGTCCCTGTACTGGACAGCTATGAGATCGCGATCTGCCAGGGCGAACTCGGTGTGGAAGTCGATCAGTGCGAGCAGGGCTGAATGCGGCGTCTGTTCAGATGCCACTCGCTCCCTCGCGCCATCCAGCAGACGCCTGCTGATTCCGACGAGCATTTCCCCAAGGATCGCTTCCTTGCCAGGAAAGTACCGGTAGATCGCCGGACCGGAGATGCCGATCTCAGCGCCGAGATCGTCGATCGAGACACCGTTGAACCCCGACGCCGCGAACAATCGGGCGGCGGTCGCGAGGATCTCAGTACGACGGTTCTTTCGCGCAGGCACTTTGGCCTTCATCAAGGTTGCAGAAGGGGGCGGATCCCACGCATGCCAATCGACTCCGCAGTATGCATCGCCCCTCCCGGACCGCACACGCAAGACCAGCAGGAGGGATCGATCAGCGGGCCCGCGTGCCGTGCCTCGCGACCGCCGTTGCATGGGCGGACAGTCGGCCGTACGGTGAACGTCCGTTAACTTGAGCCTGGGACGATGCGAGATGACAGTCCTGCGGTCGACCCTCGATCTGGAGTCCTCCACCGCCCGGGCAAACGCATCGCACATGCTGAGGCTCGTGGTAGGCCTTCGGCGGCGCTTGCGGAAGACGGCCGTAGGGGGTACGGCGATAAACCGCGAACGCCACCTGGAACGCGGCAAGCTGCTGACGCGGGATCGAGTCGAACTTCTGCTGGATCCCAACAGCGCCTTCCTCGAACTCTCTCCGCTGGCCGCCAACGGGATGTATGGAGATGAAGTGCCCGGGGCGGGGATCGTGACCGGCATTGGGTCCATCCACGGGCGTGAAGTCGTCATCGTCGCGAATGACGCGACGGTCAAAGGCGGCTCCTACTACCCGTTGACCGTCAAGAAGCATCTGCGCGCCCAAGAGATAGCCCTTCAGAACAACCTTCCATGCGTCTATCTCGTCGACTCGGGCGGCGCCAATCTGCCGCTGTGGGACGAGGTGTTTCCGGATCGCGACCACTTTGGCCGGGTCTTCTTCAACCAGGCCAGGATGTCTGCCCAAGGCATACCGCAGGTCGCCGCCGTCCTGGGTTCCTGCACGGCGGGGGGCGCCTACATTCCCGCGATGAGTGACGAGGCCGTCATCGTGCGGAATCAGGGCACGATCTTCGTCGGGGGCCCGCCCCTGGTGAAGGCGGCGACGGGTGAGACCGTCACGGCGGAGGAGCTCGGCGGCGCGGAACTCCACTCACGGGTCTCGGGTGTCACAGACCACCTGGCGCTCGACGATGCGCACGCACTCCAACTCGTTCGCGACATCATCGCGACCCTCGGGCCCCGCGCGCCGCGGCCATGGGCGACTCGGGAGTCGATCGAACCGCTCTTCGACGCCTGTGAACTGGGAGCGATCGTGCCAATAGACTCGCGGACGTCATACGACGTGCGCGAAGTGATTGCCCGCCTCGTGGACGGCAGCGAGTTCCACGAGTTCAAGCAGGAGTTCGGCGAGACGATCGTGACGGGCTTCGCCCACCTGCATGGACACCCGATCGGTATCGTGGCCAACAACGGCGTGTTGTTCTCCGAGTCGGCGCAGAAGGCCGCGCACTTCATCGAGCTATGCGACAAGCGTTCCACGCCACTGGTGTTTCTGCAGAACGTCTCCGGATTCATGGTTGGCCGCGAATACGAGGCAGGCGGGATCGCGAAACACGGCGCCAAGATGGTGACTGCCGTGGCATGCGCCCGGGTCCCCAAGTTCACGGTCGTGATCGGCGGCTCCTATGGTGCCGCCAACTACGCGATGTGCGGCCGTGCCTACTCTCCGCGCTTCCTTTGGATGTGGCCGAATGCCAGGGTCTCGGTCATGGGCGGCGAGCAGGCGGCCATCGTCCTCGCCACGATCCGCCGCGATCAAGCCGAGGCGCGCGGCCTCGAATGGTCCGCCGATGACGAGGAGCGGTTCCGTTCGGGCATCCGCAACGAATACGAGCGGACCGGCAACCCGTACTACGCGACCGCTCGGCTCTGGGACGACGGGATCATCGATCCGGCGGATACGCGAACAGTGTTGGGGCTGGGACTCGAGGCAGCCTCGAACATGCCACTGGAGCCGGTCTCCTATGGCGTGTTCAGGATGTGACCGGTGTTCAGCAGCGTCCTGGTGGCGAACAGGGGCGAGATCGCCATCCGTGTGATGCGGACGCTGCGCCGACTCGGAATCCGATCCGTTGCCATCTTCAGCGAGGCTGACCGAGGGGCGCTGCACGTGGCTCTCGCGGACGAGGGCATGCTGGTGGGGCCCGCGGACGCCGTCAGCAGCTACCTCGACATCGGGCGCGTCGTGGCGGCCGCGGTCGCGTCGGGCGCGCAGGCGGTCCACCCGGGGTACGGCTTCCTTTCCGAGAACGCGGACTTCGCGGAGGCCTGTGAGCGAGCGGGTTTGGTGTTCATCGGTCCTCGGAGCGAGACCATCCGGGCGATGGGTGACAAGCGCGCGGCCAAGGATGCCGCGGCCGCACTGGGCGTTCCAACGATTCCCGGCTTCCATCGAGAGGACGCCACAGACGACGCGTCTGCGGACGACGCGTCTGCGGACGTGGAGTTCGCGGATCACGCAGCCTCGATCGGTTTCCCCGTCATGGTCAAACCGGCGGCTGGAGGCGGCGGCAAGGGGATGCGGGTCGTGCGCGAGGCGGCCGAGGTCACGACCGCGCTCGCCTCAGCGCGTCGGGAGGCGAGGTCGGCGTTCGGAGACGACTCCCTGCTGCTCGAGAAGTACATTCCCAATGCTCGCCACGTGGAAGTCCAGATCCTCGGAGATGGCGAGGGTCGGGTAATCCATCTCGGCGATCGAGACTGCAGCCTGCAGCGTCGCCACCAGAAGGTGATCGAAGAAGCTCCCGCACCGAATCTCCCCGACGAGGTCCGCGCACGCATTCACGCCGATGCGGTCGCCATCGCCGGCTCGATCCGCTACCGCGGGGTCGGTACCGTGGAGTTCGTCGTCGAGGCCGGCGATCCGAGCAACTATTTCTTCCTGGAAGTGAACACGCGGTTGCAGGTTGAGCACCCGGTAACCGAAACGGTCACTGGCCTCGATCTTGTCGAACTGCAGCTCGAGGTCGCGGCCGGTCTGGGCATACCGCTCGCCCAGGACGAACTCCGAGTGTCGGGGCATGCTGTCGAGGCCCGAGTCTACGCGGAGGATGGCCACCAGGGCTTTCTGCCGGCTTCGGGCACCGTCCTGACCTACGCCGAACCGCCAGGGGTTCGCGTGGACTCCGGGATCACGGCTGGGTCGGTTATCGGCACCTGGTACGACCCGCTCATGTTGAAGGTGATCGCGTCGGGTCCCGACCGAACGGCGGCCTTCGATGCACTCCACGCTGCGCTCGGGTCGACCGTGGTGCTCGGTGTCGCCCACAACGTCGGCGTCCTGAGGGAGCTGGCGGTCGACCCCAGCGTGCGCGCAGGCAGCATGACCACGGAGCTCATCGCCTCGCTTCACCTTGCGGAGAAGCCCGTCCCGCTCGACGATCACGCCGCCGCCGCGGCCGCCCTCGCCTGGTTGGAACACGATCGCGCTGAAAGCCCGCCAAGCCTATGGAATTCGATTGGCGCCTGGCGGGTGAGCGGATACGCTCCGGTCTCGGCGCAGTTCGTCGACGACGCCGGCCAGAACTATGCGGTCAAGATCATCGGCGCGGGCAGTGAGCGACAGGTGGTCCTCCGCGAAGACAAGCCGTGCCATGCGTCCATCACGACTTCGGCCGCCCGCGCGTACGAAGTCGTCGTTTCGCTCGATGGGGTCGCCCGCACCTATTCCGTGGCGTTCGACTGCGTGGGAGGCGAGGACGTCATGTGGGTCGGACGCGGCGGGGACGCATGGCGGCTCCACCGGTCGCGCCGTGATCACCAGGCGGGCAAGTCGGGCTCTGGAACGCGTGGTGGTGAGGTGCTCTCGCCGATGCCCGGCACCGTCGTCGTCGTGGGACGCTCGGTGGGCGAGTCCGTTAGCCACGGGGACGTAATCGTGGTCGTGGAGGCGATGAAGATGGAGTATTCGTTGGCCGCCCCCATCGACGGCGTGGTGTCCTCGTTGCTCGTATCAAAAGGGATGCAGGTCGCGCGGAATCAGCTAGTGGCAACTGTGAGCCCGGAGGTGAGCACATGAGGCCGCCGGGTCTGCCGGTTCGTGTCAGCTGGCACGACCTCCCGCCGCGGGTCACGATCTGGGAAGTCGGTGCACGCGACGGGCTGCAGAACGAGTCCACCGTTCTTCGGACACAGACGAAGATAGAGTTCATCGAGCGCCTGGCAAGGTGCGGCCTCCCGGTCATCGAGGCAACCAGCTTCGTACGTCCGGACCTCATACCCCAGCTCTCCGACGCGGCCGACGTGATGACCGGGCTGCGTCGGTCGCCCGGCGTGCGTTACCCCGCACTGGTCCCGAACAGCAGAGGACTGAGCGACGCGGTCGCAGTCGGCGTCGACGAGATCGCCGTCTTCGTGAGCGCCACCGACGCCTTCGCGCGCCGCAATCTCGGACGGCCGATGGCCGGCCAGATGGAGATGGTTCGGCCCGTAATCGATGGAGCGCGATCACTCGGCCTCGGCGTCCGAGGCTACGTCTCGATGTGTTTTGGCGATCCCTGGGAAGGTGTGGTCGAGACCGCGCAGGTTGCCGGCGTGTGCGCTGACCTGATGACCGCGGGATGTACGGGACTGAGTCTTGGCGACACGATCGGCGTCGCTACGCCGGGTCAGGTCCGCGCTCTGATCGATCTCATCCTGGCACGCGGGATAGCCCTGGACGTCGTCGGCGTCCACTTCCACGACACCTATGGGCAGGCTCTGGCGAACACTCTTGCCGCGCTCATTTCAGGCGTGACCACCATCGACTCCTCGGCGGGAGGCCTTGGTGGGTGCCCCTACGCGGAGTCCGCAACGGGCAACCTCGCGACCGAGGATCTTGTCTGGATGCTCGACGGCCTTGGCATCGAGACGGGGGTCGACCTGGCAGCTTTGGTGGAAACGTCGGTCTGGGTCGCGCGCGAGCTTGGTCGAACCCCGACGTCGCGCGTCGTCCAGGCGCTGGCGCCTTGAGTTCGGTCGCCGCGCCCGAGCCCCGCCGCCTTCTCCCGGGCATCCGACGCGTGCCCGGCCCAAGGGCGATAAGCGCCGCCGCGCAGCGGCAGTCTGGAGGCTAAGGTGGGCGAGCAGGATAGGCCAGGTGGCGACGTTTACCTGGTGTCGGCGGTCCGGACACCGATTGGCAAGTTTGGAGGGTCGCTGGCCGGCACACCCGCGACCGAACTGGGTTCAGTGGCGATCCGGGCAGCGGTCGAGCGTGCGGGCCTCGATCTCGCTACTGCCCCCGTCGACCAGGTTCTGATGGGACAGGTGCTCCAGGCGGGCTCCGGGCAGGCGCCGGCGCGCCAAGCGGCCCTCGGGTCCGGCCTGGCCGCATCGGTACCGGCCACGACCATCAATCGGGTCTGCGGCTCGGGGCTCAAGGCGATCATGCTCGCCGCCTCCCAGATACGGGCGGGCGACGCCGACCTGGTCGTCGCGGGCGGCATGGAGAGCATGAACCGCGCGCCCTATCTGCTTCCCCAGGCACGGTTCGGCTTTCGCCTTGGGAACGGCTCCGTGATCGACTCGGCCGTGGCCGACGGCCTGTGGTGCGCAACGGAGAACTGCCACATGGGGACTCACGCGGAGCGGACCGCCATCCGCGAGCACGTGAGCCGGGAGGACCAGGACGCGTTCGCGGTCGAGTCCCATCGCCGCGCCATCGCGGCCATGAACGCCGGCCGTTTCGCCGATGAGCTCGTGCCGGTGCCGGTGCGCGACGCGAAGGGACGCGAGTCCCTGTTCGAGACGGACGAGAACCCTCGCGCCGACTCAACCATCGAAGGCCTTGCCAGGCTGCGCCCTGTTTTCCCGCTACCCGAGGGTCCCGACCGGGGCGACGCGGTCGAGGGAACAGTGACGGCGGGAAACGCGCCCGGGATCACCGACGGGGCCTCGGCAGTGGTCGTGGCGTCGGAGCGCTCGGTGGAGCGCCTGGGTCTGACCCCGCTGGCACGGATCCTGGCGTACGCCGAGGCCGAGCTGGACCCCAAGTGGCTGTTCCTGGCCCCCGTTGCCGGTATTCAACGCCTTCTGGAGCGCACCAATCTCCCGCTGGACGCGTTCGATCTGATCGAGATCAACGAGGCCTTCGCGGCACAGGTCCTCGCCGACGGCCGAGCGCTCGGCGTTGACTGGGCACGGGTCAACGTCAACGGCGGGGCCATCGCGCTCGGCCACCCAATCGGCGCCTCCGGGGCTCGGATCGTGACGACTCTGGTCCACGAGCTGCGCCGCCGCGGCGGTCGCTACGGCCTGGCCGCTCTATGTCTGGGCGGGGGAGGCTCTGTGGCGATGGCGCTGGAGATGGTGTGAGGGCGAAATGACAACGACGATCGGTGTTCTCGGCGCGGGGCAAATGGGGAACGGCATCGCGCACGTTCTCGCGCAACACGAGTATCAGGTCCGCTTGTATGACGTTCTTCCGGCGCAGATCGAGAAGGCGCTGAAGACCATCGAGACGAATTTGGGGCGGCAGGTGCAGAAGGGAGTCATCCCTGCCGACGCTGTCCCGTCCATCCTCGGCCGGATCAAGGTGACGAAGGAGCTGACGGAGCTCGCCGATTGCGAATTGGTCGTTGAGGCGGTGACGGAAAGCGAGGCGCTGAAACTCGACCTGTTCCGCAAGCTGGACCAGGCCGTGAACAAGGACGCCATCCTGGCCTCGAACACGTCGTCAATTTCGATCACGAAGATCGCTGCCGTGACCGGACGGCCCGACAAGGTCATCGGGATGCACTTCATGAACCCGGTTCCGGTGATGCAGCTGGTGGAGGTCATCCGCGGCATCGCCACGAGCGAAGCGACGTTCCGGAGGGTGGCGGCACTGATCGAGCGGTTGGGCAAGACGATGGCGGTCTCGCAGGACTCGCCGGGCTTCATCGTCAACCGCATGCTCATCCCGATGATCAACGAGGCCATCTTCGCGCTGTACGAGGGCGTGGCAACGGCCGAGGACATCGACACGGCCATGAAGCTCGGCACCAACCAACCGATGGGGCCGCTGGCGCTCGCCGATCTGATCGGTCTCGATACCGTCCTGGCGGTCATCAATGTCCTGTGGGACGGATTCAAGGACTCGAAGTACCGACCGTGCCCGCTGTTGGTGCGGATGGTGGATGCGGGGTATCTCGGTAGGAAGACAGGGCGTGGCTTCTATCAGTACTGACGACGTGCCAACCGCTTCGGTGAGGAGCGTGTCCATGGAATCCCAGAACGTTCTTATCGAAATCGACGACGGGATCGGGGTGGTAACGGTCAACCGCCCGCAGCTGCGGAACGCGCTCAGCTCGGAAACGGTGGAAGCCCTGGAATCTGCCCTGCGCGAAGTTGAGGCAAACGCGGACGTGAAGGTGGTGGTCATCACCGGCGCAGGGAAGGCGTTCGTTGCCGGAGCCGACATCAAGGAAATGTCCACGATGGATACGGCGGCGGCACGGGCCTTTTCGCAGCGCGGTCACCGATTGATCACGCTCATGGAGCAGATGAAGAAGCCGATCATCGCGGCCGTCAACGGGTATGCCCTCGGCGGCGGATTGGAATTGGCCCTGGCCTGCGACTTCATCTACGCCGCGGAAGAAGCCCGACTCGGGCTACCCGAGGTCACGCTCGGCGTCATCCCGGGCTTCGGCGGGACGCAGAACCTGCCGCGGCTGATCGGCCCCAGCCGCTCGAAGGAACTCATCTTCACCGGGCGACAGCTCACAGCGCAGCAGGCACGCGAGTGGGGCCTCGTCAACGAGGTGGTCCCAGCCGACGAGTTGATGACTCGAGTCATGGAACTCGCGCAGAACATCGCGCGTAACGGGACGCTGGCGATATCCACGGCGAAGGAAGCCGTCGTCAGTGGTCTGAACGTGACGAAAGAGAACGGCCTGCGTCTCGAGGGCGCCCTCTTCGGTCTGCTCTTCGACAGTGAGGACCAGAAGGAGGGGATGCACGCATTCCTGGAAAAGCGCCCGGCGGCGTTCAAAGGAAAGTAGGCCCCAGTCCATGGAGTTCGACTTCAACCCGGATCAGAAGATGCTGCAGAGCAGCGTCCGTGCCTTCGTCGAGAATGAAGTCAAGCCGCTCGCGATTCAAATTGACGAGACGCATTCCATCCCGCCGGAGCTGGTCAAGAAGATCAGCGATATGGGCTTGCTCGGCGTGGACATCCCCGAGGAATACGGCGGCGCCGGCATGGACATGCTGTCCTATGCCATCGTGATCGAGGAAGTGTCGAAGGCTTGCGGTTCGACCGGCGTCATGATCTCGGCACACACGTCGCTGGCCTGCGAGCCCATCTGCCGCTTCGGCACCGAGGACCAGAAGAAGAGATTCCTGCCGCTACTCACGTCCGGTCAACGGATCGGGTGCCTGTTGATGACCGAGCCCGGTGCCGGGTCCGATGTCGCCGGGATCGCGACTACCTACGAGCGCGACGGCGATTCCTTTGTCATCAACGGCAGCAAGCTCTTCATCACCAACGGCGCGCATCGTGGCATCGGGGTAGTGATCGCATCGACGGGTCGGGGTCTGGGACACAAGGGTCTCTCTGCGTTCGTTGTCGACCTCGAAACCCCCGGCGTGACCATCCTCAAGAACGAAAGCAAGCTCGGGATCCGCGGCAGCAGCACTACATCCTTCGCCCTGGATAGTGTCCGGGTTCCCGCAGGGAACCTGCTCGGCGAAGAAGGTCAGGGCTTCAAGATCGCAATGGAGACGTTGAACGGAGGGCGCATCGGCATCGCGGCCCAAGCGCTTGGTATCGCCGAAGGCGCCTTCGAGCGCGCTCTCTTGTATTCGAAGGAACGCCGGCAATTCGGCAATCCCATCAGCGACCTGCAAGCGATCCAGTTCAAGCTGGCGGACATGTACGCGCGCATCGAGACAAGCCGTCTGGTCGTCTATCGTGCCGCCTGGCTCAAGGACAACCACAAGCCCTTCGCCGCCGAGGCCGCCATGTGCAAGATGGTCGCCTCCGAAACGGCCACCTACGTCACGCATCAGGCCATCCAGATCCACGGCGGGTACGGCTACATCACCGAGTACGAGGTGGAGCGGATGTATCGCGACGCGCGCATCACGGAAATCTACGAAGGCACCAACGAAGTGCAGAGGCTGGTAATCGCCCGCGCGCTACTCACCGGGCAACGGTAGGTCCAAAGGAACTGGCGATGGTGGATCCGAAACGACTCAATGATCTGCGCGCAGCGCAGGCGCAATGGGAACGAGAGACCCTCGCCGCCACGCTTGAGCGCGCTCCGGAGCGGCAGTCGCAATTCATTACCACTTCATCCGATGAAGTGGCCCGCCTGTACACCCCAACCGATCTGCCCGACTTCGATTATCTCGATGACCTCGGCCTGCCCGGCCAGTACCCCTACACGCGTGGCGTCCACGCGACGGGGTACCGGGGCAAACTCTGGACGATGCGCATGTTCGCGGGATTCGGCACCGCGGAAGAGTCGAACGTGCGGTACAAGTACCTGCTCAGCCAGGGCGGGAGCGGTCTCTCAGTCGCACTCGACCTCCCCACGCTGATGGGCTACGACACCGACGCGCCGGAAGCAGTGGGCGAGTTTGGCAAGTGCGGGGTGGCGGTCAGTTCCCTCAAGGACATGGAGATCCTGTTCGACGGCATCGCCCTCGACAAGGTGTCCGTCTCGATGACGATAAACTCGCCCGCCGCCATCCTGTGGGCGATGTTGATTGCGGTCGCGGAGAAACAGGGCGTGCGCCCAGACCAGTTGCGCGGCACGCTCCAGAACGACATCCTCAAGGAGTACATCGCCCAGAAGGAATTCATCTTCCCACCCGAGCCCTCGATGCGGCTCGTGGTGGACACGATGGAGTTTGGTTCGCAGACCGTTCCGCAGTGGAATACGATCTCGATTTCCGGTTATCACATCCGCGAAGCCGGGAGTACCGCCGCTCAGGAACTCGCATTTACGCTCGGCGACGGACTGGAATACGTACGCTGGGGCATCGCCCGCGGAATGGATGTGGACGAGTTTGCGCCGCGGCTGTCGTTCTTCTTCAACGCTCACAACGATTTCTTCGAAGAGATTGCCAAGTACCGCGCCGCCCGCCGCATCTGGGCGCATGAGATGCGCGACACGTTCGGTGCGAAGGACCCGCGATCATGGCTGCTCCGTTTCCACACGCAGACGGCGGGCGTGAGCCTGACGGGCCAACAGCCGATGAACAACGTTGTGCGAGTGGCCATCCAGGCCCTGGCGGCGGTCATCGGCGGAACACAGTCCCTGCACACCAACTCGATGGACGAAGCCATTGCGCTGCCCAGCGAACAGGCCGCCACGGTTGCGCTTCGGACCCAACAGGTCATCGCGGCCGAATCAGGCGTGGCGAATACCGTTGATCCGCTCGGCGGATCCTACTTCGTTGAATTCCTGACGAACCGCATGGAAGCCGAGGCGCGGGATTACTTCCGACTCATCGAAGAAGAGGGCGGCGTCCTGCCTGCCATTCAACATGGATTCTTCCAACGAGAAATCGCAGACGCGGCGTACCGCTACCAGCGTGAAATCGATGGCCACATTCGCAGCATCGTGGGCGTGAACGATTTCGTCGACGACAAGCCGCTGGCAATCCCGCTGCTCGCCATTGACCCGGCCGGATACGCACGTCAGGCGAAGCGGCTGGCGGACTTGCGCCGCGACCGCGACAACGGACGCGTGGGGCAGTCCCTTGATAGGTTGCGGATTGCCTGCCAGGGCACCGAGAACACGATGCCGCACCTGCTGGATTGCGTCCGTGCCTACGCCACGCTCGGCGAGATCATCGGCGTGATGCGCGAGGTGTTCGGCGAATACCAGGAACCGGCGTGGATTTAGGTTGGGCTCGGCGCCGCGAGCCAGGATAGGTTGCAGTGATGGACCTTGAGCTGACCGGGGAACAGAGAGCGATCCAAGAAACCGTTCGCAGGTTCGCCCGCGCCGAACTGGACCCGGTGGCCGCGTCCTTGGACCGGGACGGTGATCGATCCGTATTCCTCGGCAACCTCAAGAAGCTTGCCGGCCTCGGCATGATGGGGCTGACGGTCTCGGAGGAGTTGGGCGGAGTGGGGGCCGGGACCGTGGCATTCAGCCTGGCGCTGACCGAGATCGCCCGGGCGTGCGCGTCCACGGCCGTGACGGTATCGGTCAACAACCTCGTCTGCGAAGTGATCGGAGCATTCGGTTCCGCGGAACAGAAGCGCAACTACATCCCTCGGATCTGCTCCGGGGAGTACGCCGCGGGAAGCTTTGCTTTGACGGAAGCCGGTGCCGGGTCCGATCCCGCTTCGATGACCACGTCTGCGCGGCTGGATGGGGATACCTGGGTGCTGAACGGTTCGAAGATGTTCATCACCAGCGCCCCGTATGCGGCCGTGTTCGTCGTCTGGGCTGTGACCGACAAGTCCGCGCCGAAGGGCAAGGGCATTTCCTGTTTTCTCGTTGAGGGCGGGGTCGAAGGCCTCGTGATTGGCAAGGCCGAGGAGAAGATGGGGCAGCACGCCGCGGCAACTCACGAGATCATGTTCCAGGATTGCCGCATCCCGAAAGACGCACTGATAGGCAGACTCAACGACGGGTTGAAAGTGGCGACTGGTGAACTCGCTGGAGGCCGGATCGGCATCGGGTCGCTGGCGCTCGGTGTGGGGTTGGCCGCGATGGACTACGCCACGCGGTATGCCGGTCAGCGCGTGCAGTTCGGCAGGAAGATCACCGACTTCGAGGCCATCCAATGGATGATCGCTGACTCGTACACGGAACTCGAAGCGGCGCGACTACTGCTCATGAACGCCGCGTCGCTTAAGGACAAGAACAAGCCGTTCGCGAAGGAAGCATCCATGGCGAAGCTATTCGCCTCGGAGTCCGCCAACCGCGCTTGTTATGCAGCGGTCCAGATGCTGGGCGGATACGGGTACTTGCGCGAGTTCCCGCTGGAGCGCTACGCCCGCGATGCTCGCGTCACTTCGATCTACGAAGGGACGAGTGAGATTCAGCGAATGATCATTGCGCGCGAGATATTGAAAGAGTTGGCGTAGCGTCGGGGCCAGCCTGGCGCCAGCGATGGCATTCGCTGAGCCGGCCAAGCGAGGTGCTAATAGACCGACGTCTCGGGCCCGGCGGCCTCGAGCCATTCCTTGACCTCGCGCAGGAACGCCGCGGCCTGGGCGCCGTCGTTGGCACGGTGGTCGATGCCCATGACCATGTTCATGACCGGCCTGATCGCGATGACGTCGCCGCCGGGCGTCTCCAACACGACGGGCCGTTTGGTGATCGCCTCCATCGTCAGGATCGCGACCTCGGGCGCGTTGATGATCGGCATCGTCAGGTTGGAGCCGAACCAGCCGGTGTTGTCGACGGTGAACGTCCCTCCGCCGAAGTCGTCGACGCGCAGCTTGTTCGCGCGGGCCCGGGCCGAGACGTCGGCGATGGCGTGGTTGATGCCGTTGATCGAGAGCTGATCGACGTCCCGGATGACGGGGACGATGAGGCCCTCGTCGACGGCGACGGCGACCCCGACGTTGACGTGCCGCTTGGCCAGGAGCCCCTGGTCGGTCCAGTGGGCGTTGAAGGTCCCGCGGCGCTTGAGCGCCTCAACGGCAGCCTTGAGGACGAATGGGACGTAGCTCAGCGAGACGCCCTCGCGTGACTTGTAGTCGGCTTGGAGCCTGGTCCGCAGGCGGACGAGGCTCGTGACGTCGACCTCCATAAGCGCGTAGGCGTGCGGGATCTGCAGGGCGCGAGTCATCTGGGCCGCGATGCCCTTGCGCATCCGGGTCATCGGGATCAGGACTTCGTCGGTTCCGGCGGGGAACACGATCGAGACGGCCGGGGCGCCGGCGGCTGGGCCGGAGCGAGCGGCCGCATGCTGGACGGACGGCGCCGGCCCCGACGGCGCGGATGGCGTGGGCGCCGAGGCTGCCGAGGCTGCGGATGGGGCGGGCTCTGAGGATGCCGGGGGCGCCGATGACGCCGGGGCAGCTTCAGCGGCGGCCGGCCGCTGCGCGTTGACGGCCTTGCCGGTCCGCTGCGCCTCCATGTAGTCGAGGACGTCCTCGCGGGTGATCCGGCCGCCGCCGCCGGTCCCGACGATGAGCGCCGGCTCCAGCCCGTGCTCCCCAAGGAGCCGCCGCACAGCTGGGGTCATGCGTGCATCGGCGCCACCGGACGGCTCCGCGGCGGTTGTCGTGGGGCTATATGCGGGCTCGTGACCCTCGGCAGCGGCCGCCGGGAGGGCGGCCGGGACGCGCGCGGCGGCGGGCGCGGACGCCGCAGGCGTTCTCGTGGCCGATTCCTCCGGCGTCTCGATCACGGCGATCTCGGCGTTGTTCGCGACGGTCGCACCCTCCTCGGCGAGGATCTCCTTCAGCACCCCCTCGTACGGCGACGGGACCTCGGCGTTGACCTTGTCTGTGACGACCTCGAGCAGCGGCTCGTACTTGGCGACCGAGTCGCCCGGCTGCTTGAGCCACTTCCCGATCGTCCCCTCGGCAACGCTCTCGCCGAGCTGAGGCATCGTGACCTTGGCCACCTTGTTCCTCCGGAGGGCGCCGCCGAGGCGCATGTATTAGCGGTTCGCGGGCCGTCAGTGTCGCCTCAATAGGCCGCGAGCTTGCGAATCCCCGCCTCGATCTTCGGGGCATCGACCATGAACCAGTCTTCGAGGACGTGGTTGAACGGCATCGCGGGGACGTCTGGGCCCCCGATCCGCGTGACCGGTCCGTCCAGATCGTCGAAGGCCTCCTCGGCCACGGTCGCCGCGATCTCCGCGCCGTAGCCGCCGAACCGGTTGTCCTCGTAGACGACCAGGCACTTGCCGGTCTTGCGGACGGAGCCAAGGAGCGTCTCCTTGTCTAGCGGCCGCAGGCAGCGGAGGTCTACGACCTCGACGCTGATCCCGTCGTCGGCGACCCGGTCGGCCGCCTCGAGCGCGTAGTGCGCCATCAGTCCGTAGGCGACGAGCGTGATCTGGGTGCCGGGCCGGGTGATCGCCGCCCGGCCGAGCGGGATGGCGAAGTCGCCGTCGGGGACCTCGCCGCGGACGCTCCGGTACATCTTCTTGTGCTCGAGGAAGAGCACGGGATCCTGGTCCCGGATCGATGTCCGGAGAAGCCCCTTCGCGTCGGCGGGCGTCGACGGCACGACGACCTTCAGCCCCGGGACGTGGGTGAAGAAGGCTTCGACGGACTGGCTGTGGTAGAGCGCGCCGTGCACGCCCCCGCCGTAGGGCGCGCGGATGGTGATCGGGCACTCGAAGCCGTTGTTGGAACGGTAGCGGAGCCGCGCCGCCTCCGACACGATCTGGTTGAACGCAGGGAAGATGAAGTCGGCGAACTGGATCTCGGCCACGGGCCGGAGCCCATTCTGCGACGCTCCGATCGCGGTGCCGACGATCATCGATTCGGTCAGCGGCGTGTCGATCACCCGGTCGTCGCCGAATTCCGCCCAGAGGCCGTCGGTGGCGAGGAAGACGCCGCCCTTCTTCCCCACGTCCTCGCCGAGGACGATGATGGACTCATCGCGCCGCATCTCCTCGGCGAGCGTCTCGCGGATGGCGTCGATGAACGTCCGGACAGCCATCAGACCCTCCCACCGCGCTCGGGGCCGCCTTCGGACGCCTGTCCGTCCGGCGACGCCACCTCTCGGTACCCAGCCGCCGTCGGCGGCCCCCCGGCCCAGGGTGGGACCCAACCCGCCGGTCCATCCTCCGCGTAGAGCCACCACGTCGCCGTGGCGGGGTCGGGGTCCGGCTGGCTCTCCGCGAAGTCGGTCGCGTCTTCGACCGCGGCCTTGACCGCCGCGGCGATCGACGCCTCGACCTCTGGCGTCAGCAGGCCGGCCTCCACGAGCTGCGTCCGGAACCGTGGGAGCGAATCCCGCGCGCGCTCTGATCTGAGCTCCTCCGCCGACCGGTATGTCGTCTGCTGGTCGTCCGAGGAATGCCCGGTGAGTCGCGTCACCTTCGCCTCGATCAAGGTCGGTCCGCCGCCGGACCGGGCCCGGTCCACCGCCTCCCGGGCCGCGGCGTAGCAGCCGAGCACGTCCGATCCGTCGACGACCACGCCAGGTATCCCGTAGCCGGCGGCGCGTGCGGCGACGTCGGGCAGCGAGAGCTCCTTCGCGCTCGGGACGCTGATCGCGTAGCCGTTGTTCTCGACGATGAACACGACGGGGAGGTGGTGTATCGCGGCGAAGTTCAGGGCCTCGTGGGCGTCCCCCTGGTTCGAGCTGCCCTCCCCCATGAACGTCATGACCACCTGGCCGGTCCCGCGGATTTTGGCGGCCAGGGCGATGCCGACCGCGTGGAGGATCTGCGTTGCGACCGGCGAGCTCACCGACAGGATGTGATGCTGCGGATGCCCGTAGTGGGCGGGCATCTGCCGCCCCCCGGAGGAGGGGTCGGTCGCCCTGGCGTACTGGCCGAGCATGAGGTCCCGCGGGGTCATGCCGAACGTCAGGCACGTGGTGATGGAACGGTAGTAGGGGGCGATCCAATCGTGGCCGGGTCGCAGCGCCATGGTGATGCCGACCTGCGCGCCCTCATGGCCCTGGCCGCTGATGACGAAGGGGGTGCGACCGGCGCGATTCAAGATCCACATGCGCTCGTCGATCGCGCGGGCAAGCGTGACGAGACGGTACATGTCCAGGAGGCGCTCGTCGGAGAGACCGAGGGGCTCGCCCGGATGCTCGACCCGCGTCGAGAGGTTCGCGGCCATCGGTTCAACCTCCTTGTCCGCCGCCCGAGCCTCAG
>VFSW01006709.1_pt1 | contig 16866 bp, 13 predicted proteins | sample 5358111 | NCBI WGS metagenome assembly VFSW01 (sample SAMN11554181, study PRJNA540505) | mine drainage metagenome | isolation source: sediment from site ElyBrook_90M | place: USA: Ely Copper Mine, Vershire, VT | collected 2017
GGTGGGTGGGCTTTGCAGAAATGTTGAGTTTTCTAGGCGTCATCGTGGTGGCGCTCGTGTACGTCTGGAAGAAAGGTGCGCTCGAATGGGAGACGTGAGCCGGTCCATCACGCTCGAGGGCAGCGAGCAAGGGTTCGCGACCTCGACGGTCGACGCGCTGCTCGGCTGGGCGCGCAAGTACTCGCTCTTCGCGTATCCGTTCGTCACGGCTTGCTGCGGAATGGAGTTCATGGCTCTGAACAGCCCGCGGTTCGATCTCGCGCGCTTCGGCGCCGAGGCCCCCCGCTTTTCGCCTCGCCAGAGCGACCTCCTCTGGGTCGTCGGCACGATCAGCCAGCGGACGGCGCCCGTGCTCCGTCGAATCTACGCGCAGATGATGGAACCGAAGTACGTCCTAGCCTTCGGCACATGCGCCTCGAGCGGCGGCTTTTACGACAACTACACGACCGTTCCCGGCATCGACAAAATCATCCCGGTCGACGTCTACATCCCCGGCTGCCCCCCACGCCCCGAAGCCGTGCTCGACGGGCTCATGCTCCTCCAGGACAAGATCCAGCGAAACGAACGCCGCCCTGCCGTCGTCAAGCCCCGCTTCGACCCGGCGCATGCCGTGGACGACCTCGTTCGCCTGCGCCGCTCCGCGAAGGACCCGGCCGACCTCCTCCCGGAGATCCACGAGCGCGAGCATGCCCGCCTCGCCGGCGCGGGACACTCAGACAAGGAAAGCTCCTCGTGAGTCAGCTCGTCCTCGACAAATTGAAGCAGAAGTTCGGCGCCGCCATCCTCGAGACTCACTCGGATTTCGGGGACGACACTGCGCTCGTCGAGCCGGCCGCGTGGCGAGCGGTCGGCAAGTTCCTCCGGGAAGACCCGGCGCTCGACTTCGATTTGCCCGTCGACCTGTGCGGCGTCGACTATCCCGAGCGCGGGGCGGCCGGCGGGCGGATGGAGGTCGTGCTCCACCTTTATTCGATCGGCCAGCGCCACCGCGTCCGCGTGAAGGTGCGCGTCGGCGGCGAGGACATGGAAGGGGCGGATCTCGACAGTCTGGTCTCGATCTGGCCCGGGCTCAACTGGCTCGAGCGCGAGGTCTACGACATGAGCGGCGTCCGTTTCCGCGGTCATCCCGACCTGCGGCGCATCCTCATGTACCCCGAGTTCGAGGGGCATCCACTCCAGAAGACCTACCCGGCCGACAAGACGCAGCCGCTCGTCCCGTACCGGACGGAGGACGAGGCAGGAATGACCGTCGACAAGGTCGCGCCGTTCGGTCGCGACGAGGGGATGTCCTTCGGGCGGCGCCCGGCGCCGAAGACGGAGGAGAACTAGGATGGAGCCCCTCGACGTCGAGCTCGACGAGGGCGAGCTCGAGCTCCCCGCGGAGCCGATGCACTTGAACCTCGGGCCGTCGCACCCGGCGATGCACGGCACCGTGCGCGTCGTGCTCGAGTTGTCGGGAGAAACGATCGTCAAGGCGGACGTGCAGGTGGGCTACCTCCACCGCGGCTTCGAGAAGATGTGCGAGCGCGGCACGTGGGCGCAGGTCTTCCCGTACGTCGACCGGCTGAACTACGTCTCGCCGATGCTCAACAACGTCGGCTACGCGCTCGCCGTCGAGAAGCTCTGCGGGATCGCCGTGCCCGAGCGATGCCAGTGGTACCGGATGGCGCTCGGCGAGCTCGCGCGCATCAGCGACCACCTCACGTGCGACGGCGCGATGGCGATGGAGCTCGGAGCGTTCACGCCGTTTCTATGGTTCGTGAAGGCGCGCGAGATGGTTTGGGACATCCTCGAGGAAGAGACGGGCGCGCGCTTGACGCACTCCTTCGGCCGCATCGGCGGCATGGCGAACCCGCCCACGCCTGCCTTCAAGGATCTTTGCCGCGCGGCTTTGCCGCAGATCCTCGCCCTCGTGGAGGAGGGCGAGAAGATGCTCCTCAAGAACCGCATCTTCCTCGATCGCCTCGAGAGCGTCGGATCCATCTCGGCGGCCGATGCCGTTTCGCTCGGCTGGACGGGGCCGTGTCTGCGGGCGACGGGCGTCGCGTACGACATCCGCAAGGCGCACCCGTACCTGAAGTACGACGAGGTCGACTTCGAGGTCCCGGTGGGGACGAAGGGGGACACGCTCGACCGCTTCCTCGTGCGCCTGGGCGAGATCCGCCAGAGCAAGCGCATCATCGAGCAGTCAATCGAGCGTATGGCCGACGACGGGGCGGTCAACGTGGACGACCCGCGCGTCGTCCTCCCTCCGAAGGGCGACGTGTACACGACGATCGAGGCGACGATCCAGCACTTCAAGCTGGTGATGGAGGGCGCCAAGGTCCCCAAGGGGGAGGTCTATTCCTACACGGAGGGCGGCAACGGGGAGCTCGGCTACTACCTCGTCAGCGACGGGAGCGGCACGCCCTATCGGGTTCGCATTCGCCCTCCCTGCTTCCAGATCGTGGGCGGCCTCCAGCGCCTCATCGAGAGCCGCATGCTGAGCGACATCGTGCCGACGTTCGGTTCGCTGAACATGATCGGCGGAGAGTGTGATCATTAGAGATGCCCACCTTCAAACTCGACGGTAAGACGATCCCCTTCGAGCCGGGGGACTCGATCATCAAAGCGGCCGAGCGGCAGGGGATCGAGATCCCGCACTACTGCTGGCATCCGGGGTTGAGCGCGCCCGCAAACTGCCGCATGTGCCTCGTCGAGATCCTGCCGAAGCCGGGGCAGCGGCCGATCTCGCTCGACATACTCGAGCTCGACAAAGAGAGCGGCGAGTACAAGCCCGCGCAGAAACCGAAGCTCCAGCCGGCCTGCTACGTCCCCGCCGCCGAGGGGATGGAAGTCCTCGGCGACACGAGCGAGAGCGTCCGCAAAGCGCGCCACGACGTGCAGGAGTTCCTGCTCCTCAATCACCCGGTCGACTGTCCGATCTGCGACCAGTCCGGAGAGTGCAAGCTCCAGGACTACTGGCTCGAGCACGGGCGGTACCAAAAGCGGATGCGCGACGAGCCGGTCCACAAGCCGAAGGCCGTCGTCTTCGGGCCAACCATCGTCTACGACGCCGAGCGCTGCGTGATGTGCACGCGGTGCATCCGCTTCATGGAGGAGGTCGCGAAGGACCCGGTGCTCGACATGCGCGAGCGCGGCAATCTGAACGAGATCGCCGTCGCTCCGGGGCGGCAGCTCGAGGGACATTATACGTTCATGACGGAGCACGTCTGCCCCGTCGGTGCCCTGACGACGAAGGACTTCCGCTTCAAGGCGCGGGTCTGGTTTCTGCGAACGGCATCGAGCGTGTGCCAGGGATGCGCGACAGGCTGCAACGCCCACCTCGACTACGACCCCCGGTACAACAAGGCGTACCGCTACCGGCCGCGCGACAACGAGAAGGTCAACAAGTACTGGATGTGCGACGAGGGGATGCTCTCGTACAAGGACGCGCACGAAAACCGCGTCGTCGAGGCGCGGGCCGGCGGCGAGGCGCTGAGCTTCGCGGCCGCTCTCGAGAAGGTGCGATCGCTCTTCGCCGGCGTCGCGCCTCAGTCCGTCGCCGTCGTGCTGAGCGCGCGGTACTCGATCGAAGACAACTGGGCGCTGCGCGAGCTCGGGACGGTGTTGCTCGGGTCGAAGAACGTGTACGTCACGGGCCGCCCCGACGGGTACGAGGACGCCATCCTCATCCACCGCGACAAGAACCCGAACACGAAGGGTGTCCAACAGCTCGTGCCCGGGGCCAAGCCGCTGAACGCGCTCCTCGACGACGTCAAGGCCGCGCGCGTCACGCACGCGATCGCGCTCGGCGGGGCCGCGTCGGTGGACGTCGAGGGGCTGGAGGCCGCGAAGGTGGTCTCGATCGCGGCGCACGAGGGGCCGCTCACGAAGGCCGCTGCCGTCGTGCTCCCGGCGACGTCGTGGGCGGAGCACTCGGGGACGTACGTGAACGCGAAGGGCATGCGCCAGACCGCCGAGAAGGCGCTCGAGCCCCAAGGGGCGAGCCAACCCGCGTGGAAGGTCGTCGCCGAGGTCGCGACGGCGCTCGGATACGAGCCCTCGTGGTCGAAGCTGAGGGAGATCCGGCAGAAGATCGCCGGGGGAGGCACCACGCCGGCCACGGCCGCCGCTCCGGCCGCCGCGGGAAGCGCGAGCGCGGAGTAAAGCCATGACCCTCGGGATGCTGTTCCTCGCCGTCGTCAAGATCCTCATCATGGTCATGTTCGTGCTGAACGTGGCCGCCATCCTCACGTGGGCCGATCGCCGCCAGAGCTCGATGATCCAGGACCGCGTCGGGCCGAACCGCGCAGTCATCAAGCTGTTCGGGCGCGAGTTCCGCCTCGCCGGTCTTCTCCACCCGCTCGCGGACGGCGTGAAGTTCTTCACGAAGGAGGACTTCATGCCCCCGCGGGCGGACGGTCTCCTCTTCATGCTCGCGCCGATCATGGCGATGGGGATGGTGTTCGCGCTCGTCGCGACGATCCCCTTCGGCGACACGATCTGTCCGAGGCAGTTCCACCTGACGAGCCTCTTCGCCGGCCCGGCGGTCGACCGCTTTGGCACCTGCGCGGCCGACCCGAAGCACGGCTACTACCCCATCGAGCTCATGGTCGCGCCGCTCGGCGTCGGCATCCTCTACGTCTTCGCCATGGCGGGGCAGGGGATCATCGGCGCGGCGATCGCCGGGTGGTCGAGCGACAACAAGTTCAGCCTGATGGGCGCCCTCCGCGCCGCGAGCCAGATGGTGTCCTACGAGGTGACGCTCGGGATGTCGCTCGTCGGCGCGATGATGATCTACGGCACCGTCCGGCTCGACGAGATGGTGCGCTGGCAGGGTGAGCACACCTGGGGGATCTTCGTCCAGCCAATCGCGTTCTTCCTCTTTTTCACGGCGGCGGTCGCCGAGAACAAGCGCATCCCGTTCGACTTGCCGGAGGCCGAAAGCGAGCTCGTGTCGGGGTATTTCACCGAGTACGCGGGGATGAAGTTCGGGATGTTCTACTTCGCGGAATACGCGGAGGTCGTCACCGGGTCGATGCTGCTCGTCACGATCTTCCTCGGGGGGTGGTCGCTCCCGTTCATCCATCGCGACGGGCTGACCATCGCCTTCGGCAGCACCGTGCTCGTGCGCGCGGCCGTCGCCCACGTCTGGATGATCGTCATCAACGTGCTCGCGTTCTTCACGAAGGTGCTCGCCGTGTGCTTCGTGCAGGTGTTCGTGCGCTGGACGCTGCCGCGCTTCCGGTACGACCAGCTCATGAAGCTCGGGTGGCGGGTGCTCCTTCCGGCCTCGCTCGCGAACATTCTGGTGACGGGGGTCGTCTACCTCGCCCTCGACAAAGCCGAGCCGTCGGTGAGCGAGTTCCTCCACGTGGCCGCCGACACGACACAGGCGGTGGTCGCCGTGATCTTGGTTTGGCTGCCCCTCCGCGCGATCGTGGGCCTTTTCTCGGCGGTCAGGCATGAGCGCATGCTCGTCGGGTCTTCCGCGGAGCAGGCGGCGAAGCACGGGGGCACGAAATCGGCCCCGATGCAGGCGTAATTCGAGAAGAGAACGAACATGTCGACGCCGACGTTTCCCAAAAGACCCGCTGCTCCGACGAAAGCAACGCCGGTGCCCTACGCCCCGGCCGACCTCGAGGTAAAGAGCTACCTGCCCGAGATCGTGCGCGGAGTCGGGGTGTCGATGAAGCACTTCTTCGACAACACGCGCGAGATGCTTCGCGGCGAGCGGCCCGACCCCGTGCTCGAACGCTACGACGCCGGCATCACGACGATCTCCTATCCGGAGCAGAAGAGGCCGTACCCGGAGCGCTTCCGCGGGATTCACCGTTTGACGACGAGAAAAGACGGGAGCATGCGGTGCGTCGCGTGCCTATGCTGCTCGACGGCGTGCCCGGCGCAGTGCATTTACATCGAAGCGGGGGAGTATCCGGAAGGGGACAAGCGGCGCGGCTACGAGCGCTACCCGGTGAAGTTCGTCATCGACGAGCTGAGGTGCATCTTCTGCGGATACTGCGTCGAGGCCTGCCCATGCGACGCGATCCGGATGGACACCGGCATGCACGCGGTGCCGTACGACTCGCGCGAGCAGTTCATTTACGATCGGGACTTGCTGCTGAGTTTCGAGAGCATCAAGGGCGAGTTCGAAACGAAGAACCCGCGGCACGAGCCGGGAGAACCGACGCACCCGGGGCTCACGAGAGAGCACCTCGTCCACTAGCTTTCAGGCGGTGAGCGCTTCGTGCTGCGAGTCCCGTCGCAGTGTGGCCGTCAGCATCCCGCGAGAAGGGGGAAGGCATGGGTCCGGGTCGGTGGGGCGGGGACCGTGTAGGTGAGGGCGGGCCGTATGGATCGCTCTTGCGGCCTTTCGCTACCATGCGCGCCCTGACTGCAATAAAGCTGAGGGCTCCCGAATGAACCCTGCGATCGACATTCTCCGCACCGAGCTGGAGCGCCTCTTCTCGCTTGATGAGCTCACATCGATGAGCGGCAATATCCTCGGGCTCGACCCGGGGGAGGTCGGCGGGATGACGGCGAAGGCAACCTTCGCGCATGCGCTCGCAGCGCGTTGTCTCGACGCCGATCGGATTGACGCGTTGGTCGACGTCATCCTCGCTTGCGGGCAAGGGGTCGATCCGCGCGTACGCGAAGCCGCCGGGCTGTTCGGCGAGGAAGAGGTCCCGCTGTGGCCCGTGCTCGGACTCTTCACGTCGATGCGCAAGCTCGGCGAAGGGGAGCTCTCGGTGATCTACACCGCGAGGCGCGGCGACGAAGACCGCGTGGTCAAGGTCCTTCGTCGGGAGGCGAGTCGCGACAAGCGCGCGGTGCAACGCTTCCTCGCGGCCACGCGGCTTGCTGCGAACGTGGCCCATCCCGGGTTGCCGCAGGGGGTCGAGGCGGGAGAGACGGACGGGAGGTACTGGGTCAGCCATCTCCGCGTCGATGCGCAGCCTCTCGGCGCGCGCTTCGCTCGTACGGGGCCTTCGCACATCAACGAAGCGGGGCCCCTGCTGCGCGGGATCCTCGAGCCCCTCGCCGCGTTGCACAAGGCCCGTCTCACCCACGGCGGGCTCAAGATGGACAACGTCCTCGTCGGCCGCGTCGTGGAGGGCGCCCCCCATGTCACGCTCGTCGACTTCGGGACCGACCGGCTCCGCTTGCGCCACGCCGCCAACGGGCACTGGGGCGCGCTCGCCATCTTCGGGTCGCCCAAGACGATCGCCCCCGAGCAGGTGCTCGGCCAGCCTGCGGATGCGACGACGGACGTCTACGCGTTCGGGGCGCTCATGTACGAGCTCTTGTCCGGCAAGCCCGTCTTTCCGTACGAGACGAGCACGGACGCCGCGTTGGCGCACGTCGCGAAGACGCCGGAGCCCCCCAGCGTCAAGGCGCCGCGCGGCTGGATTTCCAAGGAGGTCGACCAGTTCGTGCTGTCGCTCCTCGCCAAGGAGCCACAGAAGCGACCGAGGGACGCCCTCGCCGTCCTCGACGGGCTCGAGATGGTCACGCGCACCTCCGCCGCCATGCGTACGGCAGACTTCCCCGAGGACCGGCTGGCGGAGCTCTTGGAGGCCATCATGGCCCGCCCGACCGATGCGGAGGCAGCCATCGGGCTGCAATCCTCGATCGACGAGGGCGCGGATCCGCGAAAGGTGGCCGAGGCATTCGAGGCGGCGGCGAGCGCCGTCGACGCGGGAGCGGAAGGGGAAGACGCCGCGGCAAAGAAGGCGCTCCTTTATCGCGCGGCTCGGATCTTCGACGTCACTCTTCGCGATCGCGAGCGCGCCGAAAAGGTGTACGCGGCGATCGTGGCCCTCGACTCCGCGGACGACGTTGCCCAGAGCGCTCTCGAGGACGTGCGGAAGGCGCTCGGCAAGTACGCCGAGATCGTGGAATCCCTCATGGCGCGCAGCGAGGCAGCGGCGCCCGGGCAGGAGCGGGCGCGAATCTTCGCCGAGATCGGGCGTATCTGCGCGACCGACCTGGACGACCCGGAGCAGGGCATCCTGGCGTACGCGCAGTCGCTCTGCGAGTCGCCGTCGACGGGCGAGTATGCCGAGGAGATCGAACGCCTGGCGGGCGCCAAGGTAAAGCTCTGGAACGAGGTGTTGTCGACGTTCACGGGAGCCATCCAGGGCGGCAAGCTCGGCTCCTCCGAACAGAATGCGCTGCTCCTCCGCGCCGGCCGCTGGTACGAGGAGAAGCTCGGGCGGGCGGACTTGGCGACGTTCGCCTTCCAGCAGGTCCTGACGACGGACCCCGCGAGCGAGGCCGCCCACGAGGGCCTCACGAACATCTACCGGAGGGCGCAGCAGTGGGCCGAGCTCGCGTCGGCGCGCCTTGCGCGCGCCGCCGGGTCGGGGCGCTAGCACCGCGCCCGCGCCCATCGGGCCGCGGCGGCGGCAGGCTTCCAGCGTCGCCGCGCCCGCCCCGGGCAGGCGCAGGCGCAGTCCGGGCGCGGGCTCGCGGAGGATCCTGCACACGACAAGGCTTGCGACGGCCTGGCGGCGATCGCCGAGCGAACCGGCGATTTCAGGGAGCTCGCGCAGATCCTGGAGCGGCAGGTCGAGTCTCGGCGCGGGCGCGACCAGTCGGAATCGCTCATCAAGATCGCCGAGGTGTACGAGGACCGCCTGGAGGACCTGGGCGAGGCCACGCGGAGATTCGAGGCCGCGCTCGCGATCGACCCGCACGACCTGCAGGCGCTGAAAGGGCTCGACCGCATCTACAACCGGACGGGAAAGTACAAGGAGCTCCTCGCCAACCTGGAGCACCAAAGCTCGCTCGCCGCCACGCCGCGGCAGAAGATCGGTCTGCTCGAACGTATCGCGGCGCTCTACGACGAGGAGTTCGTCGACCACGAGCGCGCCGCGCAGACGCTCGAGGCCGTCCTCGGGATCGATCCCGCCAACGACGGGGCGATGGCCGCGCTCGCACGGCAGTACCGCGTGCTCGACATGTGGGACAAGCTCGAGAAGCTCTACGAGAGGTATGCGAACGTGACGGCCGAAGAGGCGCGGCGAGTCGAGCTGACGCTCCACCGGGCGCGCGTGCTCGCCGAGAATCTGGGCGCGTCGGATCGAGCGATAGAAGCCTATGAGAAGGTCCTCGAGATGCAGCCCGCGCACCCCGGGGCACTCGAGGCGCTCGCCCGGCTCCGCGAGCGGAGCGGGGATGCGCACGCCGCCGTTTCGGCCATCGAGGCGCTGGCAGAGAACGCGGCGACGCCCGAAGGGAAGGCGGAGCAGTGGATTCGTGCGGCCCGCGTGCTCGAGAGCATCGGCGACCAAGACGGCGCGATCGAGCGGTACAAGCTCGCGCTCGAGGCGAACCCGCGCGACACGGCCGCGTCAGCCGCGCTCCGTGCTGCGTACGCGGATCGGGGGGAAGCCGACAGCCTGGTGGCGCTCGTCGAGAGGGAGCTCGAGCACACCGAGGCGAAGGTGGTACGGGCGCGCCTCTACGCCGAGCTCGCGCGCATCCGCCGGACGAAGCTGCACGACAGCGAGCGCGCCGAGGTCAATGCGAAGACGGCGATCGAGCTCGACCCGACGAACGCCGAAGCCGTTCTGCTGCTCGGGGACATCGCCTTCGAGCAAGGCCGCTTCGTCGAGGCGACCACGCACCTCGAGTCCCTCGTCGGCCGCGCGACGGCGCTGAGCAAGGACGACGCAGTACGCATGCTCGTTCGATTCGTCGAAGCCTACGAGAAGAGCACCGCGAGGACGTCGTCCCCGAGCCGCGAAGGCCGAGAGTCGGCCGCGCCACCCCCGCCTCCCAATCCGCGCCTGGTCGTCGCCGTGCACGCCATCGAGCAGATCGCGCCCGAGGACGGCGACGCCCTTGCGCGCGTGGCACGCGTGGTCTTCGACAGCGGGGCCGACGCCCAAGTCGCGCGCGGGATCTACGAGCGGCTCCTCGCGCGCAACGAGGCGGCGCTCGTGCTCGAGGACCGCTGGGACGCCGAGTGGCGATACGGAGAGCTCTTGCGCCGGGCCGGGGAGCTCGACAGGGCGGTCGACCATCTGCGCTTCGCGGCCGAAGCCGACCCGTCGCGCGCCGAGCCGCTTCAGTCGCTCGCACGCGTCTTCGAGACCACCGGCGATTGGGAGGAGTTCGTTCGCACCAAGCGGCGCCGCCTCGATGTGGCGACGGGCGGAGAGCGGTTCGACCTTCTCGTGGAGATCGGCGACGCCGAGTTCACGAAGCTGGGCGACCGGACGCGGGCGACGAAGACGTACATCGCCGCGCTCGAGGAGCGACCGGACGATCGGAAGCTGCTGACGAAGCTGATGCAGCTCTACTCCGAGGAGAAGGATTGGGCGAAGCTCGTCGAGGTCGTGCTGCGCCTGGCGGATTTCGTCGAGGACTCGAAACAGCGTGCGAAGTACATGCACACGGCGGCTATCGTCAGCGCGCGGCAGCTCGGAGAGACGACGCAGGCCATCACGTTCTACGAGCGGGCGATCGAGTACGACCCGTCCTTGGCCAAGCCCGTCGACGAGCTCATCGAGCTCTATGGCCAGGTGAGCAACTTCGACGGCGTCGAGCGGCTGCTCAAGCACCAGCTCGATACCGTCCAGGAGGCCGGGGACCGGGCCAAGATGGTCACCGTCCTCGACCGCCTGGGGGCGCTCTACCAGAAGAGCCTCAACGAACCGGAGCTGGCGATCGACGCCTACGAAGCCGCGCAGGCGTTCGACCCCGACCAGAAGGAGCGCGCCGAGATCCTCGCGGAGCTCTACGCGAGCAACCCCGCGGAGTACCTCGACAAGGCAGTCAAGGCGCAGGCGCAGATCCTCCGCCGCGACCCCTACCGCGTCGAGAGCTACAAGCTGCTCCGGCGCCTCTACACGGAGGCCCGCCGGCCCGACCCGGCGTGGTGCCTCTGCCAGGCGCTCAGCGTCCTCAATCTCGCCGAGCCGGACGAGGAGCGCTTCTACCGGCGGCACCGTTCGGAGAGCGCCGCGCCCGCCCAGGCCGTCCTGGCAGATGAAGACTGGGCGATCCGCCTCGCCCACCCCGACGCGGATCCGCTTCTGACGCGCGTCTTCGCGGCGATCCAGCCGACGATCATCCGTGCGAGGACGCAGCCGCTCGAGGCGATCGGCTACACGTCCGAGCACCGCATGGACCTCGCGAGCCAGCCGTATCCGGTCACTCAGACGCTCTTCTACGTGCAGGGCGTGCTCGGCTTCGAGGCTCCGCCGACCTTCCAGAACCCGAACGACCCTGCGGGGCTCGGCTTCCTCCACGCGCACACCCCGTCCATCGTCCTCGGACGCGCGGCGTTCGAGGCGAACGTCCCCACGCAGTCGCTCGCGTTCGTCGCGGGGCGCCACATGACGTATTACCGCCCTGGTTTTTACGTACGACACCTGGTGCCGACGGGGACGGGGCTGAAGGCGTGGCTGTTCGCGGCGATCAAGCTGTGCGTGCCTCAGTTCCCCGTCGCGCCGGACCTGGAGGGGCAAGTGAGCGAAGCGATGGGCCTGATGACGCCGGAGTTCCAGGGGGTGCAGCGCGAGATGCTGGCGAGCACGGTGTCGAAGCTCCTTCAGTCGGGAGGTGCGATCGACTTGAAGAAGTGGGTGGCTGCGATCGACCTGACGGCGGACCGCGCCGGCTTCTTGCTCGCGCACGATCTCGCGGTCGCGACCGAGGTGATGCGGGCGACGGAGGATGCGTCGAGCGTTCCGGGGAAGGAACGGATCAAGGAGGTCGTTCTCTTCAGCGTCAGCGAGGACTACCTCGCGCTGCGCGAGAAGCTCGCGGTGACGATCGAGTCGTGAAAAGGTCGCCTGCGCTCGTCTTCGCAACGGGCTCGGCGTGCGCGCTCGTCGTGCTCGCGGCGTGCTCGAAGGGCGCCGCGCCGGTGGCCCGCGCGGCGTCTCCGCGTGTCGAGGAGAGCCCGCAGACACCGCTATCGACGATGGGGGCGTCGTCCATGGAGACGTCGGCGCGCGCGGCGACCGCGTCGTCGAGCGGTGCGTCGCCGGAGCCGCCGCCGAGCCGTTCTGCCGCCGGACGCCCTCCGAAGGACGCCAACGTGATCCTGCTCTCCATCGACGCGTTGCGCGCCGACATGCCGTGGGCCGGTTACCCGCGCCCCATTGCGCCACACCTGACGGACTTCGAAAAAACGGCGGTCAGCTACACGAAGGCATATTCCGTCTCGTCGTACACGTCGATGAGCCTGGGAGGCCTGCTCGGCGGGCGCTTGCCCTCCGAACTGCGGCGTAGCGGCTATTTCTTCGGCACCTACCAGCGCGACGTCTTCTTCCCGAAGCTCCTCCAGCAGGCGAACGTCCACACCATGGGCGTCATGGCGCACATGTATTTCAAGGCCGCCGGCTTCGCGCAAGGGTTCGACGAATGGACGATCGTGCCCGGCGTGACGTTTGATCCCAACACCGACCGCGACGTCACTTCGCCACAGTCCGAGGAGACCGCCGAGAAGCTCCTCGGCGACCCCGCGAACGCCGAGCGCCGCTTCTTCTTCTGGGCCCACTTCCTCGATCCGCACGACCTCTACATTCGCCACCCGGGGATCGACTGGGGCCGGGCGCCGCGCGACCGATACGACGGCGAGGTCACCTTCACCGACGGCTACGTGGGCAAGCTGCTCGACTTCATCGGGGCGCAGCCTTGGGCAGGGCGCACGGTGGTCATCGTGACGAGCGACCACGGCGAGGAGTTCGGCGAGCACGCCATGTCCAGGCATGGCTTCGAGCTCTGGCAGACGCTCGTCCGGGTGCCTCTCATGATCCGCGCTCCAGGCGCCGAACCGAGGCACATCGACGTCCCCCGGAGCGGCCTCGATCTCGCCCCGACCATCCTCGAGCTCTTCGGCGTCCCTGCGGATCCGTCGTTCGAGGGCAAGTCGCTCGTCGGAGAAGTGTACGGCGGCGCGGCGGAGGCGAGGGACGTCGTCGTCGATCTGCCGATGACCAGCGACAACCGAAAGCGCAGGGCGCTCATCCACGGCAGCGAGAAGCTCCTTTGCTTCGACAACGACCACTTCTGCAAGCTCTTCGACGTGGAGAAGGATCCACTCGAGAGAAACCCGCTCAAGGGCGAGGAGCTTGCGGCGATGCGCGACCGTTACCGTGAGGTCGTCGAACGAATCAAAGAGGTGCCGCCCTACGCGTGCACGGCGGGCTGCCTGGGCAGCGCGTACGAGAAGAAGTGAGCCGCGCCGGTGCGTATCGTCCCCGTCTCGTGCCTGAAGGACAACTACGCGTACCTCCTCGTCGCGGCGAGCGGCGATGCCGCGATCGTCGACGCCTCGGAGGCGGGGCCGGTGCGCGAGGCCCTCGGACGGGAGCAGGCGCGCGCGCGCGCCATCTGGAGCACGCACCACCACTGGGACCACGTCGGCGGCAACGAAGAGCTCGCGCGGGAGCTCGGTCTCGAGGTCGTCGGGCACGTCTACGACCGCGGGCGCTTGCCGGGGCTGACGAGGGCCGTGGACACGGGCGATGTCGTTTCGGTGGGGGAGGTGAGCGCGGTGTGCATCCATATCCCGGGTCACACGCTCGGAGCCGTGGCGTACTACGTCGACTCGGGCGGCGAGCGCGCCGTCTTCACGGGAGACACGCTCTTCTCCGCCGGATGCGGCAGGCTCTTCGAGGGGACGCCCGCCCAGATGCACGCGTCGCTCGCGCGGCTCCTCGAGCTCCCCGGAGACGCGCGCGTCTACTCCGGGCACGAGTACACCGAGAGCAACCTCCGCTTCGCCGCGCACGTCGACTTCGGCAACGCCGACGTCGATGCCGCCCGCGAGAGGGCCGCGCGCCTCCGGAGCGCGAACTCGCCCGCCGTGGGGACGACGCTCGACGAGGAGCGCCTCACGAACCCTTTTCTCCGGGTGCGCTCCGCCGCGATCCGCAAGAACCTCGCGATCGCGCCGGACGCCGGCGACGTCGCGGCCTTTGCCGCCATTCGCGCTGCGAAGGACGACTTCCGCTGACGCGGCATTCCTCTGGGGGCCAGCGCGTCAGCGCTCCGTCATGTCGTCCCCGCCGCCTTCGACCACCTCGCGCACGTGCGCTCGCTCGCGAGCGAGCCACGGCTCGAGGACCGACCGAAGGCGCGAGTTGGCAAGCCAGTGCGCCGAGTGGGTGAGCGTCGGGACGAAGCCGCGAGCTCGCTTGTGCTCGCCGCCGGCGCCCGGCTCGAAGACGTCGATGCCGCGCTCGATGGCATACGCGATCCCCGCGTAATAGCAGACGACGAAATGCAGGCAGGGGACCTCGGCGGCCGCTCCCCAGTAGCGGCCGTAGAGGCGCCTCCCCCCGACGATGTTGAACGCGCCGCCGAGGATCTCGCCGGCATCGCTCCTCGCGCCCACCAACGCGAGACGACTCTGGAAGCGCTCGACCGTTCGAACGAAGAAACGCGCGTTCAAGTACCTGCGCCCCCAGACGCCATGCTTGTCGATCGTGCTCGCGTAGAGCGAGTGCATCGTCCGCGCGATCTCGGGCGTGTGGCCCTCGGGGGGCAATGTCTCCACGACGATGCCGCGTTCGCGCACCGTCCGAAGCTCGCGCTTGATCTGGTTTCGCTGCTTGGAGGAAAACCGCGCGAGGTAGCCGTCGAAGCTCGTGAGCCCGTCGCGAGACCAGTGGTATTGAAAGCCGTCGCGGCGCAGATACCCGCTCGCTTCCCACGCCTCGGCCTCCTCTTCGCGTGGGAAAAGGACGTGCACGCTCGACGCCTTGGCGGCCGTCGCCACCTCGCGCGCCGCTCCGGCCAGCAGCCGGATGGCCGCAGCCGGGTCTTCGCCTTCGGCGACGAGCACCCTGTCGCCGGTGGCCGGCGTGAAGGGCACCGCCACGACGATCTTCGGGTAGTACGGCACGCGGATCCGCGTCGCGAGATCGGCCCAGCCCCAGTCGAAGACGAACTCCCCCTCGCTGTGGGTCTTGAGGTACGCGGGAGCGACGGCGACGAGGCGGTCGCCGCGCCAGAGCGACTGGTGCACGGGGACCCAGCCCGTCTCGCCGCCCACGCACCCCGTCTCCTCGAGCATGTCGAGCCACGCGTGCTCGACGAAGGGGGAGCTCTGCGGCCCGAGCAGCGCGTCCCACGCCTGCTGCGGGACCTCGCGCACCGAAGGAAGGACGCGCAGCGTGTAGGACTCGCCGGTCACGACGTCCCGGCCGGCCCCGCCGGCGTAGGCGGCGCGGGCGCGTCGCCTCGCACGAGCACGAACCAATTGTCGACGTAGCGGCCCTTCTTCTTTCCGCGGCCGACGGTCACGTGCGAAGAGACGCCGCGCATGACGTCGACGAGGCCGTAATAGACGAAGCGGCTGACGCCGCCGTCGTTGGAGCGCAGGGCCCCCCATGTTTCCAACGTCTCGACGGGGGTCATCGTGTAGTCGAGGTCCACCTCGCCGCTCTCGGCGGAGGGGCGCGCGACGTAGTAACCCGGGCCCGTCAGCAGCGAAAGCGGCTGAAAGTTGCGGCCGACGAGGACGTCTCGGGCGTCGTCGCGCGCCAGCTTGATGAAGCGCTTCTCGAAGTGCGAGGCGGCCGGCAGCGAGTTCTTGCCGTGGTGGATCACCTCGGTTCGAGGCGGGACCGTAGGAGGGACGAAGTCGTCGAGCGTAACGGGGCGAAAGCCCTTGGCCGCCTCGAAGACTGTCGCCTGGTCCTCGCGCGTCCATTGGGAGACCGACCAGAGGCGCGCAAAATGGCCGACCTCGTCGAGGTCCTTGGCGAGGCGCGGGAGGTCGAGGTGAATCTCGATGAGGTTGCGAAGCTCCATCGGGGTAAGGCTGTAGCTCACTTGGCCGCTTCGGAGTACGCTCGGAGAGCACCGTTCGAGGCATCGACATGCGAGCAGCGGTCGTTCAGCTCAACTCCCAGGACGACGTCGGCCACAACTTCGCGAGGGTCCGCCACTGGGTCGCGCAGGCCGCCGCCGCAGGCGCCGAGCTCGTCGCGCTCCCGGAGAACTTCGCGTTCATCGGCGAGGACGCCGGCAAGCGCGAGATCGCCGAGGCCGTTCACCGCACCGGCGGCGCCTACGGCCCCATCGTGACTCTGCTCCTCGAGGCCGCCGCGAAGCACGGCGTGTGGGTGCTCGGCGGAGGCCTGCCCGAGCGAAGCGCCGATCCTTCGCGCCCATTCAACAGCTCCGTCCTCGTCAGCCCCGAGGGGGCGGTCGTGGCGGTGTACCGCAAGGTGCACCTTTACGACGTGAGCCTCAGCGACGGCACGTCGTTCCGGGAGAGCGCCGCGACCACCCCCGGCGACGAGATCGTGACGGCCGACGTGCTCGGAGCACGCGTCGGGCTCAGCGTCTGCTACGACGTGCGCTTTCCGGAGCTCTACCGGCAGCTCGTCAACGCCGGCGCGCGCGTCGTCACGGTGCCCTCCGCGTTCACGGTGACCACCGGGAAGGACCACTGGCATGTCCTGCTTCGGGCGCGCGCCATCGAGAACCAGGTCTACGTGCTCGCCCCTGCGCAGCACGGCAAGCACCCCCGCGGGCGGCAGACTTACGGAAAGTCTCTCATTGCGGACCCGTGGGGCGGGGTGATCGCGCAGTGCTCGGAGGGGGAGGGGTTCGCCGTGGCGTCCCTCGACTTCGACTACCTCGAGCAGGTGCGCGCGTCGCTCCCGGCCCTCGGTCACCGGAAGTGGCGGTGAGGGTTCCGCTCGTCGATCTCGCCGGACAAGAGGGGCTTGTCGCGGAGCCCGTGCTCGCCGCCATCGCCGAAGTCGCGCGCGAGGCGAGGTTCGTGCTGGGCGCGCGCGTCGAACGGTTCGATCGCTGGCTGGCGTCCGCGTGCGGCGCCTCGCCTGCGGTGGGAGTCGCGTCGGGGCCCGACGCGCTCGCGCAGGCCCTTCGAGCCTTCGGCGGCGG
>VFSW01006710.1_pt1 | contig 16865 bp, 15 predicted proteins | sample 5358111 | NCBI WGS metagenome assembly VFSW01 (sample SAMN11554181, study PRJNA540505) | mine drainage metagenome | isolation source: sediment from site ElyBrook_90M | place: USA: Ely Copper Mine, Vershire, VT | collected 2017
TCTGCTTTGTCGCAAATACTCTGGTCATCCCTGTGTTTGTTGGCGCCATTTTCCTTTGCCAGATTGTCTTTGGCATCTATGGGATCCTGTGCGAGGCCAGGGAGCGAAAGGCTCACGGGGCGAGCCATGCCTGAGTTGCCTGAGTTGAATCCGGTGATCCATGGGAAGCTGCGTCTGGCAATCTTGTCGCTGCTGGCGGGTGTGGAAGAAGCCGAATTCACGTGGCTCCGTTCCAGGACCGGCTCCACGGACGGCAACCTCGGCGCGCAGCTTCTGAAGCTGGAAGAAGCCGGCTACGTCACGATGCAGAAGCAGTTTGTGCAGCGCAAGCCTCAAACGGTCTATCGCATGACTGAATCGGGACGCACAGCCCTTGCCGAGTATGTGCAGGCGCTGCGGCAACTGCTCGGCACCGTCCTTTAGTCGACAGCCGCCGCATCGACGCCCTTCGGTACAGCATCCCCGCCAAGCGTCTGCCGTACCCTCTGCATGATGCCAAGATAATAGGCGAGGTTGTGAACCGAGTTCAGAGTGGACGCCAGCGGCTCGCCGGCCTGCATGAGGTGGCGCAGATAGGCGCGCGAATAGCGGCGACATACCATGCATCCGCAGGCGGGGTCCGGTGGATTCAGGTCCTCCGCATATTGCCGGTTCTTGATGTTCACCCGTCCCTCGCTCGTGAACAGCAGCCCGTGTCGCGCGGCGCGCGTGGGCAGCACGCAGTCCATCATGTCCACGCCGAGACGGGCGTACTGCTCAATCTCGTCCGGGTAGCCGACGCCCATCACATAACGTGGCTTGTCCTTGGGCAGCAGCGGCAAAATCTCTGCGATAACCTCCAGCGTGAGGTGGCGCGGCTCACCCACGCTGAGTCCGCCAATGGCGTATCCATCGAAGTCCATCTCCACAAGCCGCTCTGCGCTTTCTCGGCGCAGGTCGATATACATGCCGCCCTGCACGATGCCGAAGAGGCTTTGCCGGCGGGCAGGGAAGTCACGCTGCCACGGAGTCCCTTGACAGTGCGCGCGAAAGTGATCGAGCGAGCGTCGCGCCCACGCCATCGTAAGACGCAGGCTTTCTCTGGCGCGGTCGCGTTCCGCCGGGTACTCCGTGCACTCGTCGAACGCCATCGCAATGTCCGCGCCGAGCGCAATCTGCACATCCATCGAGTGCTCGGGGGTGAAGAAGTGGCTGCTGCCGTCAAGGTGCGAGCGAAAGCGGACGCCCTCATCCGTCACCTTGCGCAGTTGCGCAAGGCTGTAGACCTGAAAGCCGCCCGAGTCCGTGAGCATGGCTCCCGGCCAGGCAATGAAGCGGTGCAGGCCGCCCATGCGGCGAATCGCTTCGTGGCCGGGACGCAAATAGAGGTGGTACGTATTGCCGAGGATGATCTCGGCGCCCAGCGACTCCAGCACATCCTGCGGCACCGCCTTGACCGTGCCGGCCGTGCCGACGGGCATAAAGACGGGCGTCTCTACGGTGCGGTGCGGCAGGTTCAACTGACCGCGGCGTCCCCCGGACTCCGAGATCTGCAGGACTTGAAATCCGGAACTCATCCAGACGATTCTATCGGGCAGCATCCCAGGCGGGGTTCAGAATCGGCGTCACCTGCTGGAAGGAGGCAGGATTGGCGGCTCGCAGTTGCTCCACCAGCGCAGCGATGGGCTGCCTGGAGCGCGGCTCAATCAGGCCGGAAGCAATCTCCTGAAGCGGTACAAGGACAAAGGCGCGCTCCGTCATGCGTGGATGCGGCAGATCGAGGTCGGCCTCGTGGAGCACAAAGTCGCTGACCATCAGGATGTCGAGGTCGAGGGTTCGCGGTCCGTTGGCGACTTGATGGGCGCGGTCGCGGCCAAAATCTCGCTCGATGGCCAGCAGGCTCAGCAGCAGCGTGTGCGGCGAAAGCCCTGTTTCCAGTGCAGCCACGGCATTCACAAACTTTGGTTGTGCCGAGAAGCCAACTGGCTCGGTCAGATAAAGCGAGGACCTGGCCGCGATGCGCCCCAGCGAAGCGAACCGCTCGACAGCGGCTACAAGGTTCTCCGCGGGCCCGCCCGCATGGCCGGCGAGATTTGAGCCCATGGCGATGTACGCTGTATGCATCCGTACTTAGAGTATCGCTCTGGGGCGCGCTACTCCGCTGCATGGCGCGACCCGCGCCGGCGCATTAAAATAACTGCAGTAACGTTCCCATATCCGCTGCGCTGCAATAGGATCATAGTGCACACCGATGCGGGAATCTGCATTCGGTCTACGCGGCAGCCCGCAGAAAACTGGTCTTCGGGCCCGTTGGTATTGGCCCCTGCCTTGGCAACCCAGTCCAACCTGGACAGAAAAGGAACTCTTTTGAGCGCTATGTGGAAACCGACCCAGACTGGCCCTGCAACGACACCTGCAGCCCCGGAGCCCCCGCGCCCCGCAGCTCCCGCGCCCACCTTTGAACCCGCACGTCCCGCCGCGCCGGCTGGCGAGCAGGCCAGCATCGGCAAGGGCCTCTTCATCAAAGGCGAGATCACCGGTTCTGAGTCGCTCTTCATCGATGGCAAGGTGGAGGGCAGCGTGAACCTGCCCGGCAACCGCGTCACCGTGGGCCGCAACGGACAGGTGAACGCCAGCATCAATGCCCGCGAGATCGTGGTGCTGGGCAAGGTGCGCGGCAATGTCAACGCAACCGATCGTGTGGACATCCGCGCGGAAGGCGCCCTGACGGGCGACGTCGCCGCTGCGCGCATCAGCATCGAAGACGGCGCTTTCTTCAAGGGTGGTATCGACATCAAGAAGCCCGACGCGAAGGCTGCTGCTCCTGCCGCGACACCGGCACCTGCGGCCGAGGTGCCCAAACCGGCCTGAGCCGCATACTGCGGAGTCTGGACCACAGGAAGCTCCCGTCGTGCGCGGGGGCTTCTTTCCTTTCGCCCTGGATTCGCTCGGCGTACTGGCTATCCCAGCCCTAACCGCTTTCGCGCCACGCACGGCAGCGCCGAACCCATGCGCTGAAGTACGGCATCGGCCACGATGACCCAGAGTGCAGAGCCGGCGAGCACGATCAAGAGGTCTGCTGCTCTTCCGTGCAACGGCACGCGACCGGCGAGCGCGCGCACGAGCCTGCCTCCCAGCCAGTCAAAGACACCCCACACCGCGCCTCCCGCAGCGATAGACGCCACCAGGCACCGGCCCAGCTCGCTGAAGTCCAGGCTGACCAGCGACACCATGCGCCGCTGATGCAGAAGTGCCGCAATGGTGAGCGCCTGCAGCGCGATGCCGAGGTCCGAAGCGATTGCCAGGCCCATCGCGCCCAGCGAAGAGAATAGTGCCGCGTACACGGGCAGGGAGACGACCGTCACGATCGTGCTGGCCGCCATTGGCACAAAGGTGTTTCCCGCTGCGTAGAAGGCGCGCGCGTAAATCGCCTGCGCTGACCAGAGAAACATGGAGACGGAAAAGATCGCAAGGTAGATCGCACAGAGGTGCGCGTCTGTCCCGGCAAATCGTCCACCAGTAAAAACCAGATCGATCATCGGCTCGCCGAGGGCGATCATGCCCGAAGCGGTGAGCAGGCCAAAGCAGGCCACGCGCGAGACGGAGTCGGCCACTTCGGTGGCAAACTCGAAGCGGTTCTCCCGCGCCCAAAGACTCGCGAAAAACGGCATGGAGGCCGCTCCAGCCGCCTGCGCCAGCACCGCCATCGGCGCCATGAAGAACTGCTTTGCGTAGTTGAAGAGCGAGACCGCTCCGCCGATGCGCGAAGCATAGTGCGCAATGATCCAGTTGTCGGCCGTGACCAGAGAGACCCCGGCCATGAGCGGCAGGGAAAGACGCACCCACTCGCGCAACCCCTCGTCATGCCAGTCGAGAATGGGACGGTAGCGGGTTCCGTTGCGCCGTGCGAAATACCAGTTCAGGAAGAACGGCCCTAGGAAGGCGCCGGCAACCGTGCCTATCGCTAAGGAAGACACGCCGAGCTGCTTGACCAGAAATACGCCGCCGAAGATCGTTCCCAGGTTGTAGATCAGCGGCGCGACTGCTTGCACGGTGAACTGCTTGCGCACCAGCAGCACTGCGCCGAAGACTCCGCCGGCAAAGAAGCAAAGCTGCGCCGGAAGCAGGATGCGCGTAAGCTGCACGCAGAGCGCGGCTTTCTGCGCGTCATAGCCCGGGAACATCTTGGCCACATACAGCGGCGCCAGCAGTTCCGCGAGCAGGATGGCTCCGCCCAGCACCAGGTACATCGTGGTGAGAATGACCGAGAGAGAACGCTCTCCCTCGGCTTCGCGCCCTGTCTCCCGGTAGCGGGTCAGGATGGTCACAAAAGTGATCGAAGCCGCGCCTCCAACGAGGAAGTACGAAATCATGTCCGGCAGCACAAATGCGGCATTCAGTGCATCGGCGGATACGCCACTGCCAAAGAGCCACATGATGTACTTGACCCGCACAAGGCCGATGATGCGTGACAGGAAGGTGGAGGTCATCAGCACAACTGTTGCGCTGAAAGCGGAGTGGGCGTGGGAGGGGCGCAACGTGCGCAACACCTGTGCCCAGCGCGACCGCGGTGTCGCGGCTTGACCTGCGCCGGTTGGAAGGGACTGGCTCACTGGTCCGATTCTAACGGGCTTCTCGTCTGGACAGACCCCCGGCACGGGCGAAAAAGCGTCCTTCGAGCCTGCGGGAGTCCTCCGGCCTGTATGCTGACCTTGCCGCGGATCGGCGGCTTTTGCGGGCGCGATCCATGCAGGCGTGCAAAGGAACTCCATGACAAAGTCAGCCCAACTCTGTCTGTTCGCATTGCTCGTGACAATTGCCGGCGCCCAGGCCATCCATGGGAGAGGCGGCATCACCCTGCCTCTGCCGCCGGCTGTCCAGGCAGATCCGGACTACGACAGCTACTTTGGCACGCGCATCGCCGACAGCTATCGCTGGCTTGAAGACGCAAAAAGTCCAGAAACGCGCGCCTTCATCGATGCAGAGAATGAATACACGGCGCGTTATTTTCGACAGGCTCCCATCCGCCTGCAGATTGAGGACGAACTCCACGCGCTGGAGAGCATCGATGCGTGGTCCCTGCCTGTGCAGCGCGGCAGCAGTCTGTACTTTCTAAGGCGCGCGGCGGGCGAGGATCAGTTTTCAATCGAACTCCGTCGTGGGTGGACGGGCAAGGATCAACGCCTGCTCGATCCTGCCGCGCTGAGCCGCGACCCGAACACATCGCTCGTGCTCGAAAATGTATCGCAGGACGGTCAACTGATCGCCTACGGCACGCGGCGCGGCGGCGCGGACGAGACCGAGATTCACGTCTTTAACCTCAGGACAGGCAAAACCCTGGAGGACACGCTGCCTGCAGGCCTCTACAACTCCGTCGATTTCACGCCGGACGGCACGGGCATCTACTACACACGCAGCGATCCGCAGGGTTCGTTGCTTTACCTGCATGTGCTCGGCACCCGCGTCTCGCGCGACCAGCTTCTCTTCGGCCATGAGTTTCGCGGCGAGCCTCTCGGCCCTATCGATCTCTTCCAGTCCTCGATTACCGACGATGAGAGGTACCTCGTGGTCACCATCCATCGTGGTGTTCCGGCGCGAAGGGTGGACATTGTCTTCCGCGACCTGACGAAACCGGACTCGCCGTTCGACGTGCTGGTGTGGTCGCTCGATGCGCGCTTTGCGGCTATTCGAGCCCAGGGCGGCTGGTATGTCAAGACGGACTACAACGCCCCGAATGGGCGCATCCTGCGCGCCGATCCGGGTGTCGCTCCGGAGGCATGGACCACGATTGTTCCGGAAACCCCTGAAGCCATCCAGGACTTTTCCATCATTGGGGACAAGATCTATGTTTCTCGACTCAAAGATGCACGGCCCGAAACCGATGTCTACGCTCTGAATGGCCGCTCTGCCGGCGCGCTCGCCTACGACGGCATCGGAACCGCATCTGCCGTGCGCGGCAGGTCCATCGACCGCTACGGCTTCTTCAGCTTTCAGTCTTTTATCCAGCCGCCGGCGATCTATCGCATCGATCCAGTCACGGGACGCCGGGAACTCTTTGCGCAACCGAAGACGCCCTTCGATCCGGCACAATATGACGTCCGCCAGTTCTTCTACACCTCCAAGGACGGAACACGCGTTCCGATGTTCGTCGCCGGCAAAAAGGGGTTGCAACAGGACGGAACCGCGCGGCTGCTGATGACCGGCTACGGCGGCTTCAACGTCAGCATGACTTCAGTGTGGAACCCAGCATGGGCATGGTGGATGGAGCGGGGCGGCTGGTTCGCGCTGCCCAATCTGCGCGGCGGCGGAGAATATGGCGAGCGGTGGCACCAGCAGGCCATGTTTGAGAAGAAGCAGAATGTGTTCGACGACTGGTACGCAGCGGCGCAATACCTGATTGCACAGAGGTACACCGCATCCGATCGCTTCGCCATCGCGGGCACGTCGAATGGAGGCTTGCTGATGGGCGCATCGATGACGCAGCGCCCCGAGCTTTTCTCCGCGATCGTTTGTGCCTATCCACTGCTGGACATGCTGCGCTACCAGCGCTTTCTGCAAGGACCGCACTGGACCACAGAATACGGATCAGCGGAAAACGCCGCGCAGTTTCCGTATCTGCTCCGATACTCTCCTTATCAAAATGTGAAGGCTGGCACGGCGTACCCAGCGGTGCTGTTCTTTACCGGCGACAACGACACGCGCGTCGATCCGCTGCACGCGCGCAAAATGACGGCTCTGATGCAGGCGGCGTCCTCCAGCGGCAGGCCCATCCTGCTGCATACGGGCGCGAGCGGAGGCCATTCAGCGGGCGTGAGCCTCGCCCAGCGCATCGAGGATGACGCTGACGAACTCACGTTCCTTTGGATTGAAACCGGTCCAGTCACCGCTCCCTCGAGCGCGCACTGACCTGGGTGCTGCGCAGGATGCTAATCGACTCCGTCATTTCGTGAAGCTTCACTTTGGGAATGCATTTGTGCGCTTCCGCAATCGGGAACGGGGACCTCACTTTCTTTCTACGAACCCTCATGGCGGGTGCATTGATGGGTAAGCTCGAGGACATGCAGACAACCGCCGATGTTTCGAGCTTGCCCACGACCGCCAGCTTCAGTTCTCTGCTGACTGCGCTGACCGCGCGTCTTCCAGACCAGGACGCGCCGATATCTGAGAACTTGCTGCGCGACGATGTAGTTTCGCTCAGCTACGAGCAGGCGCTGCACACTGCGGCGCGCCATCGCAGCCCTGCCTCGCACGCTCCTTCTCAGCAGGATCCAAAGGCAAAGCCTGTTCGCCCGGCTCCGCAGGCGGGGCAATCCGCAATGCCGCACACTCCCCATCGCAGGACGCGACGCGCGATTCGCATGGCGTCGTCGGTGACGATCCGGCTGGACGAGTCAGAGTGCGGGGAGTTACGGGCACGCGCTGCGGAGGCGGGCCTGACGGTCTCCGCGTATCTGAGAAGCTGCATCTTTGAGGTCGAAGATCTGCGGGCCCAGGTCAAGCAGGCGCTGGCGCAGATGCGTTCCTCTTCCAAGCCCGCGAGCGCACCGCCCGCTCCGATGCAGGCCCCCTCTCCGGGCTGGCGCGAGCGCATCTTTCCCCGGTGGACAATGCACGCTTAATCGACTTCGAGAATGAGGCACTTCAGATACTCGGTCTCCGGCAGGTTCAGGATGACCGGATGATCGAGCGAAGCGCCACGACGCTCCAGCAGGCGCACGCGCCTGCCCGCATCGGCTGCAGCAGAGGCCACGGCAGCCTGCAATTCCTCCGCCCGGACGTGATGACTGCAGGAGCAGGTGACCAGCAGACCACCCGGCCGGATCATGCGCAGTGCGCGCAGATTCAATTCCTTGTAGCCGCGAAGAGCGCCCTCAACGGCCCGCCGCGTCTTGGCAAACGCCGGCGGGTCAAGTACGACCGCGTCAAATTGTTCGTCCGCATCGGACCATCCCCGCAGCAGCTCGAAGGCATCGGCCTGCACCCACTCCACGTCCGCCGATAGATGGCTTTGGTTCATGGCGAAATTCTTTTCTGCCACCTCGAGGGAAGCCCGCGAAGCATCTACCCCGGTCACGCGACGACAAACGGCGGCAAGATGCAGAGCAAAGCCGCCTTGATAGCAGCACACATCGAGCGCGCGGCCGGTCGCACCAAGCCGCTGCGTCCACTCCTGCGCAGCCCGGTAGTTGGCACGCTGGTCGAGGAAGGCGCCGGTCTTCTGGCCGGCGTTGGCGTCATAGTGAAAGGAAAGCCCATTCAGCCGAAATGTCGTATGGATGATCGGGCGAGCCGGGTCGAATGTCCAAAGCGGAGCCAGACCTGGCGCGGAGAGTCCTTCCAGCTCACGGATGCGCGGATCAGGCCGTTCGAGAATCGATTCCGGCTTCAGCTCTTCCCGCAGGATCCGAACACACGCCTCGCGAACCGCAGTGTTGTCCAGTCCTTTTACAAGGAGCTGCAGGATAACGAGGTCGCCATACTTGTCCGCGATCAGCCCCGGCAGTTCATCGGCTTCGCTGAAGCAGAGCCGGCACGCGTCCGTGGCCTCATCCAGCATCGCCGCGCGTCGCGCAATCGCCGCACGCAGCCTGCTGTCGAGAAGTGCAAGCCAGCCGGCTTCGTCAATGCTCTCGCGTGAGAGGATGCGCAAAGCGATCTCCGACGCCGGGCTGTACAGACCTGTTCCGAGCAGAATTCCCCTCTCGTCCGCTACCGGCAGCAGAGACGGGACTGCCTCCCCGCTTGTGTGAACGGACTCAACATCACCCGCATACACCCACAGGTAGCCCGCGCGCAGCCGATCCGCGGCCCTGCGGTTTACCACCATGCCGATCGGAGGATGCGTGCCGATTGCGGAGCGTGAACTCCCGGCCGAACTCGGGCGTGCAGGCGCATCGCTCTTATCGCGTGCCGCCGATCGGCCACGTTCATCCGGTTTGTGTTCCGGTTGAACCGTTGGCGCCTCACCTCCCCGTGAAGCGGAGGTGGATCGTGGCATTTTCGAGTCTTTGCGCAGCTTGGCCATGGAGTTCGTCTGGTTCATCCTACCAAGAATCGGTCCGCACACCGGTCCGTTCGCTCTCCGCGGGCACTGCTGCACGAACAAGATCTCTCAGCTCGCGATCGACTGGCGGGAATCGCCCCATGCCACCAGAGCATTCGAGCCGCGCGAATGAACCCACGATTGCGGGCCGTGTCCTCATCGGCAGCGGAACCCTTTTGATTCCAGCACAAGAGCCGCAGTCTGGTTTGCGATAGCGCAGCTATAATAAAGCATGGCGACTGTCCGGCAGACCGTCCCGAAGGCAGATTCTCTGCCTGCTTCTCCGCCTCGCGAGAGCGGGACGACCCCTCTGCCGCCCGCGCACAGCGAGCCTTCCATCCCAGCACGCTTTGAGGCGCTCCTCCATCAGGTTCAGGCCAATCGCCCAACCGAAGACGTCCAACTCATCCGCAAGGCATGGGATTTCTGCGTTCAGCATCATCACGGCCAGATGCGCGCGTCGGGAGAGCCTTACGTCATCCATCCGCTGGAGGTAGCCGAGGTCCTGGCCGAACTCAAAATGGATTCGACCGCCATCGCCGCAGGCCTGCTCCACGATGCCGTGGAAGACACGCCCGCTACGCGTGAAGAGATCCAGGCTGCTTTTGGCGAACAGGTCGCGCACATCGTAGAAGGCGTGACCAAGATTGACAAGATTCAGTTTGCGAATCGCGAGGACCGCCAGGCAGAAAATGTGCGCAAGATGCTCCTCGCGATGGTCAGCGATGTCCGCGTGGTTCTGATCAAGCTCGCGGATCGGCTGCACAACATGCGTACGCTCGAACACCTCAAGCCGGAGCGGCAGGAAGCCATCGCGCGGGAAACCCTCGACATTTACGCGCCGCTGGCCCACCGGCTCGGCATGGGCAAGGTGCGCGGCGAGCTGGAAGACCTGGCCTTCCGCTACACCGATCCGGTGAGTTACGAGCAGGTCGCAGCCGCCATTGAGGCCCGCCGTGCGGAAGGCGAGCAGTTCCTGCACGGCGTCGAAGACACGCTTGTGGAGCAGTTGCGCGAGAACAACATCGAGGCGCGCGTCGAGTGGCGCATTAAGCGCCTCTACTCCATCTTTCAGAAGTTGCAGCGCACCAAATCCACCGTGGACCAGGTCTACGATCTGCTCGCCGTGCGCGTGATTACGCAGGACATCGCCTCATGCTACGCGGTCTTTGGCCTCATTCACACGCTCTGGCGTCCTGTCCCCGGTCGCATCAAGGACTTCATCGCCATTCCCCGCGCCAACCGCTATCAATCGCTCCACACCACAGTGATCGGCGAGGGCGGCCACCAGTTTGAAGTGCAGATTCGTACCGAGGAGATGCACCGCATCGCCGAGGAAGGCATCGCCGCCCACTGGAAGTACAAGGCCGGCGAGGGCAGCGTGACCGCGCGCGATGAAGAGCGCCTGAACTGGATCCGCCAGCTCGTCGAGTGGCAGAAGGAGATGACTGACCCCAACGAGTTCCTGAGCAGCCTGAAGATGGATCTCTACCCGGACGAGGTCTACACCTTCACGCCCAAGGGGAAGGTAGTCGTGGTGCCCGCAGACGGCACACCGGTTGACTTTGCTTACACCATCCATACCGAGGTGGGTCACACCTGTGTCGGAGCGAAGATTAACGGGCGCATGGTGCCGCTGCGCACCAAGCTGCGCAACGGCGATGTGGTTGAGATCGTCACGCAGAAGGAACACAAGCCCAGCCGCGACTGGCTCACCTTTGTCAAAAGCCCGCGCGCGCGCAACAAGATCAAGCACTGGCTGAACGAGGATCAGCGGCGCCGCGCAGTGGAGATTGGCCGCAAGCTGCTGGACCGTGAAGCGCGCAAGTTCAAGGTGCCCCTTACGCAGATTGTCGATCAGGACCTGGGCCGCATCGCCAACGAATACGGCGTTGCCACGGCCTCGGACCTTCTGGCTGCTCTGGGGCTGGGCAAGCACTCTGCGCGTCAGTTGCTCACCCGCCTCGCGCCCGGCTATCTTGAGGTCCCCGAACCGGAGCCCGGCGCCGAACTTAAGCCGGGCAGCGGCGGCGCACCCATGTCCGACGCGGTCCGCAAGCTGCATCTCACCGGATCCGATTCGCTCCAGGTGGAGGGCCAGAATGACCTGCTGGTCTATCGCGCCCGCTGCTGCAATCCCATTCGCGGCGAAGAGATTGTCGGCTATGTCACTCGCGGCAAGGGCGTAGCCGTGCATGCGCGAAGCTGTCCGAACGTGCAGAATCTGCTATACGAGAGTGATCGGCGCATCGCGGTCGAGTGGTCACGCGTGGGCGACGAAGCGCCGGGGCGCAAAACGCGCTATCCCGTGAAGATTTCCGTTCACTGCGACGACCGCTCCGGCATGCTCAAAGAACTCACCGCAGTCATCTCCGACGATGATACGAACATCCGCAGTGTCGATATCCGCCACGACGAAAACGGAGAAGCCATCATCGAATTTATCGTCGAGGCAGAAGACCTGCGCCATCTCAATCGTATGGTTCTTGGCCTGCGCCGCGTCAGCGGCGTCCGCACGGTGCAGCGCACGCAGAAGATATAAGCCCTTCCAGAAGCGAACGCGTGACATGCCGCGACACAGTCGTCGGACGGCGCATCGCGAACCCCACGAAAGATGAAGTTGCGATGGCGCTACCCGTTGAGCTGATCCTGCAGCTTGTTCAGCGTGCGGTGCAGGTCTTTGTCCGTCCGCCGCTGCTCGTCGATCTTGCCGATCGAGTGCATCACGGTGGTGTGGTGCTTGTTGCCGAACTGGCGGCCAATCTCCGGCAGGCTTGCCTCCGTCATCTGCTTGGCCAGATACATGGCGATCTGCCGCGGCACGACCACGTTGCGCGAATTGTTCTTCTGCTTCAGGTCGCTCACCTTCATGCCGAACTGCTCGGCGACTGCGCGCTGGATGGCCTCGATGGTGACCTTCCGCACCTGCATGTCGATGAACTGCTTCAGGCACTGCTGCGTGTTCTGCAGCGTAATTTCCATCTGATTGTGCTGGCACCAGGCGACCAGCCGCGTCATTGCGCCTTCCAACTCACGCACATTGGTCCGCACATTTGAAGCGATGAAGAGCGCCACATCCGTCGGCAGCGTCACCTGATCGCTTTCTGCCTTCTTCTGCAGAATCGCGACCTTGGTCTCCAGATCCGGCGGCTGAATATCCGCAATCAGGCCCCACTCGAAGCGGGAGCGAAGTCGATCCTCAATCTCGGCCAGTTCCTTGGGCGGACGATCCGAGGCGATCACGATCTGCCGCATGCTCTCGTGCAATGCGTTGAAGGTGTGAAAGAACTCCTCCTGCGTGCGCTCTTTCTGGGCAATGAACTGGATGTCGTCGATCAGCAGCAGATCCACCGAGCGGAAGCGATCGCGAAAACTCGTCATCCGGTCGTTGCGTAGCGACGTGATCATCTCATTGGTAAATTTCTCCGCCGAGACATAGCAGATATTCGCCACCGGCTGGCGGCGCTTCAACTCATGTCCAATGGCGTGCATCAGGTGCGTCTTGCCCATTCCCACGCCGCCGTAGAGGAACAGCGGATTGTACGCACGGGACGGCCGTTCTGCGACGGCGAGAGCCGCTGCTCGGGCAAACTGATTGCCGTTGCCAATCACGAAGGCTTCGAAGGTATAGCGCTGATTCAGTTGCGCGGCGGTCGACCAGTCGAACTGTCCCTGCCGCGGGTAGCGCTGGTTCGGCATCTGCTCCGGGGCAGTGGGTGCATGCGCAGGCAGCGGTCCGAATCCACCATCCTTGCGCTGCGGCGGTACCGAGGGATCGCTCTCCACCGTCACAAAGCACACGTCGTCAAACTCCAGGCCGTGGGCGTCAATCGCCTCCTGGATAAGATCCGCGTACTTTTCGCCAATGTGCTGAAACTCCGGAGAGGGCACGCGCACATAAAGTATGCGGCCCGTAGCATGACTGAAACGCGTCGGTTTCAGCCAGGTGTCAAACGACTGGCGAATCACCTTCTTCTCGAGTGCCGCGAGAATCTGTAGCCAGGGATTAGGCGCCGAAGCCGGCGAAATTGCGAATGCCATCGAGCAAATCCTTGCCTGCGTCTCCTCTAAACATCTCGGAGTAGGTCAACCCGTCTTAAGAGGCAACAACTCTCTCCTCCGGCTGAGTCGGATCTCGCCGTTCAGAGTGAGTCGAAGACCTGCTGTGCCACCGTGATTCTGTCCCTGAATCCTGCCTCGGGACACGGGTGAAGCCTGCTCCGTGGGACGCTTGGAAACTTTCTTGAACGGTCCCGATAGTAGCACATCTGGGGGGCATTGCAACCTCTCATTCATACACGTTTGTGGAATCATTTTTTGTGTGCACCATGCTTGGTGAAACTCTCTCACAGCGAGAGTCATTCAGGGCCATCGGAGCCAATTGTGAGCTCTCGCCGCGGACTCAATCAAGCGTGCGCGCAATGCCGGCGTCTGCGAAGGACGCGCGCTGGATTCCTGGCTCAAGCTGCGATATACTTAAAACTTGCCGCCAAGGCACAGATTTTTCTTTGCATACAGGAGCGCACTTCCATGCCCAAGCGCACATTTCAGCCCAACCGCCGCAGCCGCGTGAAGACTCACGGCTTTCGTTCGCGCATGAAGACCAAGAGCGGCGCCGCCGTACTCAGCCGCCGTCGCGCCATCGGCCGCAAGCGCGTTGCAGTCAGCGCCGGATACCGCGACTAACTGCGCGCCAAACCGGTCTGAGCCGGAGCGCCTCACAGCCTCGCAGCTCCGGCACGCTCCCCCAACAAGCCTGATGGAAACCCGGCAACAAGCCAAGAAGATTCAAGCCGCTTCCGCGCAACGGCAGTCTCTTTCCGCCTTTCGCCTTCGTCTTCACGCCGACTATCAGCGCGCCTATCAGGCGAGCCGAAAGCATCAGTCGGCGCTGATGAGCTGGTTCCTGGCGCCCAACTCAACCGTAGATGCCACCCCGCGGGTCGGACTCACGGTTGGCAAAGTCATTGGAAAGGCGCACGAACGCAACCGCATCAAGCGGCGCATGCGTGAAGTCCTGCGCCGCCACCTCTCCCTGTTGCCGCGGGGATGCGATCTGATACTTCATCCCCGGCGCTCTGTCCTTACCGCGGACTTCGTGCGGCTCGACGCCGAGGTCGTCCGCATCCTCGAACAGGCCAACGCGGAGGCCACGCGCACCTTCGCGTCCCGACCGGCGAGGCAGGCGCCATGACTCGCTTTCTGCTTGCCCTTCTGGCTTTCTACAAGCGACACTTGTCCCCGCTGATTCATGCCGTCAAGCCGGGCGGCTGTCGTTACCTTCCTACCTGTTCGGAGTACGCAGCGATCGCAATCTCCACCCACGGTCCGTGGCGCGGTCTCGGGCTGGCGGCCTGGCGGCTGCTCCGCTGCAATCCATTCAGCCGGGGTGGGCTTGACCAGGTTCCGCCGCCACGCACTTCACCCCATCTGCGGGGCAAACCATTACCATAGTGAGAGCGGCGCTCAACGGCTCGCGTCTTTACCCAACGACAGGAAGTTTCCCTTGCCCGAAATTCGCAATCCTAATCTTGACCCGCAGGGCTCCGGCGGCGGCAGCGGCAGCGGCGGCGATTTCCGCAGCCTCACGACCTTCACCTTCATCGTGCTCATCGCCATCCTTGGCTTCCAGTTCTTTCGGCCCAAGGAGAACCCGCCCGCGCCTGCTTCGCAAACCGCCCAGCAGACGACTCCCGCCGGCAATCAGTCCGCAGCATCTGCCAGCATGCCTGCCCCCGGCGCCGCCGGCATCGCTGCGTCTGCAACGCCGGCCATCGCCGCTGCCAGCGAGACAGAAACCGTCATCGAGAACTCGCTGTACCGCATTGTCTTTACCAATCGCGGCGCGCAGGTCAAGCACTGGTACCTGAAGCAGTACAGCGACAACGCGGGCAAGCCCCTCGACCTCGTGCAACCGCAGCTTGCCGAGCGGTTCGGAATGCCGCTCTCGTTCTACACCTACGACTCTGCGCTGACCGCCCAGCTCAATCAGGCGCTCTATCAGCCTTCGGCGACCGGAGCACGTGTCGTTCCCGGATCGCTCACCTACCATTACGCGTCGAACGGTCTCGACGTCGTCAAGACCTTCCACTTTGACGCGAGCTACGTCCTCTCCATCGATGCCCAGGTCCTGCGCAACGGCCAGCCGGTACGCGCTTTGATCTCCTGGCCCGCCGGTCTCGGCGATATGGAAGAATTCCTTCCCAACGCCTCAACCCGGAACACGCTGCGAACCATCTCACAGTTGGACTGGTCGATCGACGGCAAGCACGAGACGATGAAGTCGGCCAAGGTGAGCGGCAACGCGACCTTCGATCAGCCCTACCAATACGCTGCCCTCTCTGATTTGTATTTCGCCGCGGCCTTTCTGCCCGACGCTCCTGCACAGGCCACTCTCGTCACACTGCACAACACCTACGATCTGCCCGGCGACCTTTCCAATCCTGCCAGCCAGAAGAAGCCGGACGACGTTCTCGGCCTTGCCATGGGCGACCAGAGCGGCGTTACGCATCTTCGACTCTACGCAGGTCCCAAGCAGATGGATGTCCTCAAGACCATCCATGCCATCGGCCCCGACGGCAAAACCGATGGGCCTGCCCTCACCCCGCTGATCCAGTTCGGCGACTGGCTCGGCCTCATCGCCAAGCCCCTTTACCTGGCCCTGCGCTGGCTCCGTGACCTGCTGGGTCCGGGCAGCTACAACTGGGGCTGGGCCATCATCCTCCTCACTATCCTCTTCAACCTGCTCATGCTGCCTACGCGCTTCATGGCCATGCGGTCCTCGCTGAAGATGATGCGCATCCAGCCCAAGGTCGATGCCATCCGGCGCCGCTACTCGGGCCTGAAGATGAACGACCCCAAGCGCAATGAGATGAATTCGGAGATGATGGCGCTCTATCAGAGCGAGGGCGTCAACATGTATGGCAGTTGCCTGCCAATGCTGCCCCAGATTCCGCTGTTCTTCGCCTACTTCCGCGTGCTCCAGAACGCAGTCGAGTTGCGCCAGGCCCACTGGTTCTGGCTCACGGACCTCTCCGCGCCCGATCCGCTGCATATTCTGCCGCTGCTCATCATCGTCAGCATGTTCCTGGTCACGTACATGACGCCCTCGCCCGGCATGGATGCCTCGCAGCGTCGCATGATGGCCATCATGAGCCCGGTGGTGATGGGCTTTGTCCTCTGGCACTATGCCTCGGGTCTCGCGCTCTACTGGGGAACAAGCAACCTGGTCAATATCGTGATGCAGCTCGGCGTCAACCAGTCCAGCATGGGCAAGGAAATGCACGCCATCGCCGCGCGCCGCGCCCAGAAGAAAGCCGGCGCTAGCCCTCGCGTTGTGCAGGGCAAGCGATAAGCGCGTGCGGGAGCCTTACCGCGGCTCCCGCATCGGCCCCAGGATCGCACCAAGTGCAGACTGAAGATCTGGATACTGAAAGCGGAATCCGGCGGCGGTGAGCTTCCCAGGCAAGACCCTCGCACTCGCCAGCAAGGCCTCATCTGCCATTTGTCCCAGAGCCAGCCGCAGCGCAAATGCCGGCGCGGGCAACACCGCCAGGCGCCTCAGTTGCCTCGCCAGCAGCTGCGTGAACTCCTCATTCCTCACCGGCCCCGGCGCTGTCAGGTTCACCGGCCCGCGCAGCTCTGGCGTCCGCATTGCGAACAGGATGGCCTCCACCGCATCTTCCAGTGCGATCCAGCTCATCCACTGCCGCCCGCTGCCCAGCCGCCCGCCAAGTCCCAGACGGAAAAGCGGCAGCATTTTCGTCAGCGCGCCCTCGCGCGCCGCCAGCACCACGCCAATCCGCAGGTGCACCACGCGAATGCCCGCATCCACAGCCGGCTT
>VFSW01006711.1_pt1 | contig 16865 bp, 18 predicted proteins | sample 5358111 | NCBI WGS metagenome assembly VFSW01 (sample SAMN11554181, study PRJNA540505) | mine drainage metagenome | isolation source: sediment from site ElyBrook_90M | place: USA: Ely Copper Mine, Vershire, VT | collected 2017
CACCCCGGGGCTGGGGTCCACACGGCGGGGGGGGGGGCGCCGCCGGGGGGCCGGCCCGCCCCCCCCGGGCGGCGCCGGGGCGGCCGCCCCGCGGCGGACGGCAGCAGGCGCGGCATGGCGCCGGCGCACAGGGCGTCGATCCAGTCCTCGCAGAGCGCCGTCGCCTCGCGCGGCTTGACGGTGGCGGGACTGAGGCTCAGTTCCACCCACAAGCCGTCCAGCAATGCCGACAGGGCGATCGCCGCCGGGCGTGCCCGCAGGGCAGGCGCTGCGCCGCTGCGCGCGAGGTCGGCGAGCAGGTCTTCGACTATGGCGCGATACTCCCCGTAGGTGCGATCGTGCACGGCCCGCATCTCGGCCGAGTGCGCCACCATGCTCCAAAACACCAGCCACACCTCGAACAGTCTTGGGTCGATGATCTGCGGCGCGAACGACGCGGCGAAGAAGCGGCTCAGGCGTTCGCGCGCCGTGCCCGCCGAGGACTCCGTCTGCCGGCGTATCGAGTCCTGCAGGGAGCGCGCCAGCTGCTCATAGGCCGCCGCGACCAGGCTCGACAGGCCGGCGAAATGATGGTTGATCAGACCGATCGACACCCCGGCGGCGGCGCTGATCCGGCGCACCGAGACCCCGGCATGGCCGTGCTGCTGCAGGCATTGCAGGGTCGCAGCCACCAGCGCCTCGCGACGCGCCGCCGGGGGCACGCGGCGGAATTTCGGAGCCGAGACTCGCTTGCTCATGGCATCGGCCGCCGCCGGTGGCCCGCTGTTCAGGCCGCGCGGAACGCCCGGTAGTCAAGCCCCAGGGCGCCGGCCACCGCCGGATGCGTGACCTCGCCCGCATGCACGTTCAGACCATGCGCCAACCCCGAGTCGCGCGCGACGGCCTGACGCCAGCCGAGGTCGGCCAGCGCCTTGACGTAGGGCAGGGTCGCGTTGGTGAGGGCGAAGGTCGAGGTGCGTGGCACCGCGCCCGGCATGTTGGTGACGCAGTAATGGATCACGCCGTCGATCACGAAGGTGGGTTCGGCGTGAGTGGTGGGCCGGCTGGTTTCGAAGCAGCCGCCCTGGTCGATGGCGATATCGACCAGCACGGCGCCCGGCTTCATGGATTTGACCATGGCGCGGGTCACCAGCTTGGGCGCCGCCGCGCCGGCGACCAGCACCGCGCCGATCACCAGGTCGGCGTCACGCACCAGTTCCTCGATCGCATGGGCGGTGGAGTACACCGTATGCAGGCGTGCGCCGAAGCTCACCGACAATTCTCGCAGCCGCTTCACCGAGCGGTCGACCACGGTGACATCGGCATGCATGCCCACCGCCATGTCGGCGGCGTGTGTGCCCGAGACGCCGCCGCCGAGGATCACCACTTTCGCCGGCGGGACTCCCGGTACGCCGCCGAGCAGCACGCCGCGGCCGCCATTGGCCTTTTGCAGGCAGGAGGCGCCGACCTGCACCGACATGCGTCCGGCGACCTCGCTCATGGGCGTGAGCAGCGGCAACGAGCCGTCGGGCGCGGTGACGGTTTCGTAGGCCAGCGCGGTGGCGCCGGAACTCATCAAGGCCTGCGCCTGCGCGGGATCCGCGGCCAGATGCAGGTAGGTGAACAGGATTTGTTCGGCCGACAGCATCCGGCACTCGGCGATCTGCGGCTCCTTGACCTTGACGATGAGATCGCTGCCGGCGAAGACCTCCTGCGCGGTCGCGGCGATTTGCGCGCCGGCGGCCAGGTACTGCGAGTCGTCGCAGCCGATGCCCATGCCGGCGCCGGACTGCACCAGCACCCGGTGCCCCGCGGCCACCAGTTCGTGCACCCCGGCGGGCACCATGCCCACCCGGTATTCGTGAACCTTGATTTCAGTCGGTATGCCGATTCTCATGATGTCGCTCCCCAGCGGCCAGCCTTGGATCCGTCCCCAGCCTACCCGCCTTCAGCGCAGGAAAATTGCAAAATCAGCCTGAAAATACGATATTGACGAGTGAACGTTGCGTGAGAGTCGCAAACCGCGCAATAATTCGTCACGCCGCGCGGCGCTCAAGGAGCCTTGGATGAAGCTCGACCGCTACGACCGGGCCATCGTTCGTGCTCTGCAACAGAGCGGCCGCATGACCAACAACCAGTTGGCCGAGAACGTCAGCTTGTCGGAATCGGCCTGTCTGCGGCGCGTGCGCGCGCTCGAAGAGGCGGGCTTCATCGAGGGGTACGCGGCGCTCATCAACCAGCAGAAGGCGGGTTGTCCCGTCAATGTCTTCGTCACCATTACCCTGGAGCGCCAGGAGCAGGCCTATCTGCATGCCTTCGAGGAGGCGGCGCGCCAGGTTCCCGAGGTGATGGAATGCTATCTGATGTCGGGCGAGTACGACTATCTGCTGCGGGTGGTGCTGGCGGACACCGCGGATTTCGAGCGCCTGCACAGCCAGCACCTCACCCGTCTGCCGCATGTGGCCCGCGTGCAGTCGAGTTTCGCGTTGCGCACCGTGCAAAAATCCCGCGAACTGCCGGTGCGCTGAGCGCGGCGGCGTTCAGTTGCGCGGTTTGAGGGTGAGCGTGAAGTTCACTTTCACCGCATTTGCGACCCACTCGGTGCTCTTCCACTCCCCCTGGCCCACGCCGAAGTCCAGGCGCTTGAGCGTGGCGCTGCCCTTCAGCGTCGCGCCGCCCGCGGCAGCGGGCGTGAATTGGAAGTCGATCGGCACGTCGCGGCTGACGCCGCGCAGGGTGAGGGTTCCCTGGGCCGAGTAGCCATTCGCGGTCTTGGTGATGGTGCGGGTGACGTAATGGCTCGAGGCGGCATGCGCCACGTCGAACAAATCCGCGCCGCGCAGGGTGGCGTCACGATCCTTGTCCATGGAATCGAGCGAATTCATGTCGATCTGCACGTCGAAATGCGCCGCGCCGAGCGCGTCGGGCGAGAAGTCGATGGTGGCGGAAAAGCGGTGGAACACGCCGGTGAATTCGGCTCCGGCCTGCACGCCGACGAACTCCAACTTGCTGTGGGCCGCGTCGGCGACGAAGGCGCCGGGTGTGGCCGCTCCGCAGAGCGGCGCGAGCGCGGCCAAAGCGGCGCCGCCCAGCAGGTTGTGCAATTTACTCATGGAGCGATGCCTCATTTGCGGCCGCCGGGCAGCATGCGCAGCAGCACGTCGTCCTTGTCCCAGAAGTGGTGTTTGAGCGCGGCCAGCACGTGCAGCACCGCGATCGTCAGCAACGCCACGCTCATCGCATCGTGGGTGTTGCGCAGCAGGTCGAAAGCGGTCTCGTTCTTGCCGATGAGGTTCGGCCAGGTGAACAAGCCGAACCAGCTCACCGAGTAATTCTTCGCCGAGGACATCAGCCATCCGCTGAGAGGCATCGCAAACAACAGCACGTAGAAGGCCATGTGGGTCGCCTGGGCCGCGATGCGCTCGAGCGGGCGCATATGGGCCGGCGGCGGCGGCGCCACGTGCGTCAGCCTCCAGCCCAGGCGCAACACCGCCAGCATCAGCACGGTCATGCCGAAGCTCTTGTGGCGCGCGAGCAGGGCGAGCTTGTGCACGCCGAGCGGCAGGTCGTCGGCCAGGTAGGCAAGCACGAATTGCGTGACGATCAGGGCGGCGATCAGCCAATGCAGACCTTGCGCGACCGCGGTGTAGCGGGTTGGACGACCAGCCTGTGGCACGAGCTCTCCTTCCGGCGCACACTGACGCCAGCCCGCAGTTTAGCAATTCGACGAGGCGCTGACATTGCGCAACGGTCAAAATAAAGTCACCTCGATGCTCCTGGCGCTCTGCGTGGCCGGCTGCGGCGTCCACCCGGCGCGGGGGCCGGCGCCGGCGTCGCCCGCGGGCGGGCATGCCGTCGAGGGGCGGCTGTATCGCATCGACCCGGCGGCTTCGGAACTGCGCATCCTGGTGTACCGCGCTGGCCCCTTGGCCGCGCTCGGCCATAATCATGTGATCGCCAATCATGCCCTGTCCGGCGTCGCGCATGTCACCCCCGGGCTGTCCGGCTCGACCTTCCAACTGGTGGTGCCGGTGGCGGCCTTCGAGGTGGACCCCCCGGCATTGCGCCGCGAGGAGGGGGAGGATTTCTCCGCCGACATTGGCGCCGACGCCAGGAACGGTACCCTGCATAACTTACTGGGCCCGGGCCTGCTCGATGCGGATCACTACCCGCAGATCACCCTCGAGGGCGTGCGCGTGGAGGCCGGCGCGCGCGGCCTCACCGCCCGGCTGCGGACGCGCGTGGCCGGACACGAGTCGATCATCGAGGCGGCCTTTACGACGGCGGCGGTCGAGGGCGGCATGGCCGCCAGCGGAACGCTCACGCTGCGCCAGTCCGCGCTCGGTCTCACCCCGTTCAGCATCATGCTGGGCGCCCTGCAGGTGCGCGATGAAATGACGGTGCGGTTTCACCTGGTCGCACGACCGGCGACCGGGCCCTAAGGGGCGCCCGCGCCGGCGACCACCCCCAGCAACGCCCCCTGGGGCGCGCGGCGCAGCGCCGCCGGTGGCATGCCCGGCACCGTGCCGATGGGCCCGCTGGGGTTGATTCCGACCTGCGCCAGGCGCCGTTGCGTCGCGGCGAGGTCACCGGCATCGAAGAGCAGGGCAGGCCGCGCCAGCTGCGCGGGCGAATACAGTCCGATGTCGATGGTGTCGCTGGTGCAGGACACGTGCGGCAGCGAACCGTCCGCTTCGTCCATGCCGACGAAGCCGAGATCCTCCCAATAGCGCTTGGCCTGCGGGGCATCGGCGCAGGGCAGTCCCACCTCGAGAAAATAGCCGCAATGCGAGGGTTCGCCCGCCGGCCGTTCGCCGGGCGAAAACGTGCGCGCCTCGACGAGACGCAGCAGATGTCCGCATGGCGAGCGCCAGCCGGCCTCGTTGAACACATCGCCCCCCAAACGGAGGAATTCGAAATTCGACACCCATGGACGCAGCGTATCAAGGAATTTCAGCAGATCCGGCTTGACGAAGGTGAGCGTGGCCGCCGCCGGCGCCTCGCCGTGCAAACCGAGATGAATCCTGCCATCGGTGACCACCGCGTAGGCATGCGGCCAGGCCTCGTTCACGGGCGCCTGCGAGAAGCCGAGTTTGGCGTAAAACTCGAGCGACTCGCCGATGTCCGGCGCGGCCACCGACAGTTCGAGGAAACGGCCGAGCACGGCCGCGCTAACTCACGGCGCCGATGCACACGTATTTCATCTCGGTGTAATCGAGGATGCCGTATTTCGAGCCCTCGCGGCCGCTGCCCGATTCCTTGACCCCGCCGAAGGGCGCGACCTCGGTGGATATGATCCCGGTGTTCAGCCCCACGATGCCGTACTCCAGCGCCTCGGAGACGCGCCAGCTGCGGGCCAGGTCGCGGGTGTAGAGATAGGCCGCCAGTCCGAATTCGGTGTCGTTCGCCATGGCGATCGCCTGCTGCTCGGTGTCGAAGCGGAACAACGGCGCCACCGGACCGAAGGTCTCCTCGCGGGCCACCAGCATCTGCGGGGTCACCTGCGTGAGGATGGTGGGCTCGAAAAAGGTGCCGCCCAGCCCGTGGCGCTTGCCGCCGAGCATCACCTTGGCGCCCAGCGCCACCGCGTCCGCGATGTGCTCCTCGACCTTGGCGAGCGCCTGGGCATCGATCAGCGGTCCCTGGTCGGTCGGCCCCTGCAGGCCGTCCCCCACCCGCAGACCCGCGACCGCGGCGCTCAGGCGTCGCGCGAATTCATCGTAGACCCCGCCTTGCACCAACAGTCGGTTGGCGCACACGCAGGTTTGTCCGGTATTGCGATACTTGCTGGCGATCGCGCCCTGCACGGCGGCATCGAGGTCCGCATCGTCGAAGACGATGAAAGGGGCGTTGCCGCCGAGTTCCAGGGACAGCTTCTTGACCGTCGCGGCGCATTGCGCCATGAGCTTCTTGCCGATGTCGGTCGAACCGGTGAACGTGAGCTTGCGCACCGCCTTGTTGCCCGTCATCTCCGCTCCGATCTCGGCCGCCGTGCCGGTGATGACGTTGAACACGCCCGCCGGTATGCCGGCCCGGCCGGCGAGTTCAGCCAGCGCCAGCGCCGAATAGGGGGTCTGGGTGGCTGGTTTGCACACCATGGTGCAGCCGGCGGCCAGCGCGGGACCTGCCTTGCGGGTGATCATGGCCGAGGGGAAGTTCCAGGGCGTGATCGCCGCCACCACGCCCACCGGCTGGCGCAGCACGAGGATGCGCTTGTCGGCCTGATGGCCGGGTATCACGTCGCCGTACAGGCGCTTGCCCTCCTCGGCGAACCACTCGATGAAGGAGGCCGCATAGGCGATTTCACCGCGCGACTCCGCCAGGGGCTTGCCCTGCTCGGCGGTCATCAGGCGCGCCAGATCCTCCTGATGGGCGAGGATCAGTTCGAACCAACGCCGCAGGATGGCGGCCCGCTCCTTGGCGGTGCGCGCGGCCCAGTCCGGCATGGCGCGGGTCGCGGCGGTAATCGCGCGCCGTGTCTCGTTCCTGCCCATCGTGGGGATGACCCCCAACCGCTCTCCGGTCGCGGGATTATTCACGGCCCGCGTGGCGCCGTCGTCCGCGCCGATCCAGGAGCCGTCCACGTAGCATTGCTGGCGCAGCAGCAGGGGATCGTGCAGTTGCATGGGTTCGGTGCCTCGGTGCGGTTGATGGAGCATGATGGGGTGTGCGCGAACCAACCCGGGCGCACGGACGCACGGTCGCGGGGCGCCGCGCTCGCGGGGCGCAAAGGATAGCGCGTAACTTCGCGCCAGCTCAAGGCGCCGGGGGCGCGCTCCTGGTGCCCGGTGCCCGGTGGCCCGGTGTCCGTTTGCAAGAAGGCCCGTGCCCGGGGGCGGCAAGGCAGTAGGATGAGGGGCGGGATACCGCCGGAGGTCAAGACGAGTTGCGCATCGCATGGATCATTGTTTTCGCGAGTCTGCTGCCGGCGGGACGGGCGCTGGCCGAGATCGGCTTCGCCATGCAGACGGAAGGCGACATCGAGGTCGGCGTGGCCCTGGATTCCAGCGAGCAGGGCGGCGCGGCGCGCGCCAACGTGCGCATCCACGCGCGCCGCGACATCGTCTGGGGGTTGATCACGAGTTGCGATGCCGAGCTCGAGATGGTGCCCGGGCTGGTCGGTTGTCGCGTGCTGCAGACCGCCCCCGACGGCTCATGGCAGCTCATTCATCACGAGCTCGACTACTCCTGGTACCTGCCGCGGCTCGCCTATGACATCAAGGCGACCTACGATCGGCCGACCCGGGTGGTCATCGAGCGCGTGTCCGGGGACCTGCGCACGCTGCGCGGCTCGTGGCTGCTCGAGAGCGACGGCACGGACACCGTCGCGCACTACAGTGTCGACCTGGACACCGGCTTCTGGGTGCCGCGCTGGCTGGTGCGCGGCGCATTGCGGCGCGATCTGCCGCGCATGATGCGCACCCTGCGCGCGCGCGCCGAGTCGCTGCAGAGGCATGCCCCGGGATGAGCGGCCCGCTCCCGCGCCGCGCGTCCGCCACGGCCGTCTGCCTGCTGGCGACGGCGGCCCTGCTCTCATGCAAGCGGGAGCCACCGCCGCCGGTGCCGCCGCCGGTGCCGCGCGTCAAGCAGATCTTCCATCTGAACGGCTATGAGCGGGATTTCGGCTACTCCCAGGCGGTGCTCGTCGACAAGACCTTGTACGTGGCCGCAACGATGGCGGTCGACTCGAGCGGCCGCCTGGTCGCCCCCGGCGACATGGCCGGGCAGCTGCGCGCCGTCTATGCCAATCTGCGGCGGACGCTGGCCGCCCACGGGGCGGACTTCGGCGAGGTGGTGCGAGAGTCGATCTACACCACGGACATGGATGCCCTGCTCAAGGCGGCCGACCTGCGCTTCGAGTACTACGACCGCGAAAGGCTGCCGGCGACCACCTGGGTCGAGGTGCGACGCCTCGTCGATCCGGGGTTTCTCGTCGAGATCGAGGTGACCGCCGAATTGCCCTGAGCGGCGCACAACCCCCGAGAAAAAGCGCCGCGAGTTCAAGTATTCTAGCGGACCGGCGCCGCAGTGCTTGCGCGGCGCCCCTTTCAAGGTGTGGTGTAACGTGGTCGACAAGACATTCGAGCGCCGTCTGGCGGGCCTCATCAATTCGGGCGAACGCGGGGTGTTGCGCGGCGGACTCAAGGGCGTGGAGCGCGAATCGCTGCGCGTGACCCCGGCTGGCGAACTGTCCCAGGCGCGGCATCCGCAGGCGCTCGGCGCCCCGCTGACCAACGACAACATCACCACCGACTTCTCCGAGGCCCTGATCGAGCTGGTGACCCCGCCGTTCGGCGAATCCTGGGAGCTGCTGCAGTACCTGTGCGACATCCACCAGTTCGTCTATCGCCAGCTCGGCGACGAGCTGTTGTGGTGCACCAGCATGCCCGGGGCGATTCGCAGCGACGACAGCATCCCGCTCGCGCAATTCGGCAGCTCCAACGTCGGGTGCATGAAGACGGTGTACCGGCATGGTCTTGGCATGCGCTACGGGCGCCTCATGCAGGCCATTGCCGGCGTGCATTTCAACTACTCCTTTCCCGAGAGCCTGTGGAACGTTCTGCAGCACATCGAGCAGTCCCGGCACCCGGGGCAGGAGTTCATCTCCGCGCGCTACTTCGATGTGTTGAGAAACTACCGCCGTCACGGCTGGCTGATCCTGTATCTGTTCGGCACCTCGCCCGCCGTGGAGCGCAGCTTCTTCGCTGGCCGCCCCATCGATCTGCCGATGCTAGACGCCGAGACCGCATACGAGCCGTACGGCACCTCGCTGCGCATGAGTGACATCGGCTATCGCAACAAGAACCAGGCGACGGTGAGCGTCTCGGTCAATGGCCTGGACGAATACGTGCGCGACTTGTCGCGGGCGGTGAGCACCGCCTATCCGCCCTATCAGAAGCTGGGCGTCAAGGTCGACGGCGAGTACCGGCAGCTGAACGCGAACGTTCTGCAGATCGAGAACGAGTACTACAGCTACATCCGCCCGAAGCGCATCGCGCGCTCGGGCGAGCGGCCGACCAAGGCGTTGCAGCGCGCCGGTGTCCAATACCTCGAGGTGCGCGCGCTGGATGTCAGCGCCTTCGACCCGGTGGGCGTGAATCAGCACAAACTGAGGTTTCTCGAGGCCTTCCTCGCCCTGTGCCTGTTGTGCGAGAGCGCCCCCATCCGCCGCGACGAGCATGCCGCCCTCGACGCCAATCACCTGCTGGTCTCGCGTCGCGGCCGCCAGCCGGGATTGATGCTCGACCGCGAGGGGCGTCCCTGCGCCCTGCGTGATTGGGCGCACGAATTGTTGGACTCCATGCAGGGTATCTGCGAACTGCTCGATCAGGGGGAGCCGACCCGTCCCTACGCCGCCGCGCTCGAACAACAACTGGCCAAGGTCGACGACGTGCAGCGCACCCCGTCGGCGCGGCTGCTCACCGAACTGCGGCAGACCGGCGAGTCCTTCGCGCAGCTTGCGCTGCGCATGTCGAATCTGCACAAGGACTATTTTCTCGGGCTTTATCCGCCCAACGAGCGCCGGCTGACGGATTTTGCCGCCGCGGCTGCGGAGTCGCACCGGGCGCAACGGCAGATCGAGGCTGCCGATGCCGTGGACTTCGACACCTATCTGGCCCGCTACCTGGCTGAATGAGCCGCGGGACCCCGCGCCGCGGCGCCCTTTCCGGCAGGGTATTTGACATAAAGACAGGCGCCGCCCGCGGGTGTTCGCCTGGACGGGTGGGCTACTTCTCGGGGCCGCGGGCCGGGGGGGGGTAAGTGGCCGACCGATCTTCGGCAGCCGGCGCTTTCCCTTTCAGCCGGACCACGACCCTTCCGGCGGCCGCCCGCCGCCGGAGGGCTTGGTACGTCTGCGCTTCGCGGCGGAGCTGGAGCAGGAGTTCCGCGAGACCCATCTGCAGCAGAATTTTCCGCATCTGCGCGCCAACATCACCCTGGGCGTGGTGGTCTGCGTGGCCTTTTCAGCCGTGCAGACCCTGGTTCTGGGATCGGACCTGAACCGCATTCCGAGCATGATTCAGATGCTGCTGACCATTCCGGCGCTGCTGCTCGCCCTCGCGGTGAGCTTCTCGCCGCGACGCCTGCGCCTGTATCCGCCGCTGGCATTGCTCGCCGCGCTGATCGTGGGCGCGAGTTCCGTCGCGGCGCAGATCATCGCCTCTCTGGGCGGCGTCGCCACGATCTTCCCCTCGCTGCTGCTGAGCGCGATCTTCGTCTATTTTCTCCTCGGTCTCGGCTTTCAGCAGGCCCTGGGCGCGAATGTCGTGGTGTTGTTCCTCTATCTGGGCGCCGGCGCGGCGCTGCGTCTGCCCGGCCGGGAATTCGGCTACGACGCGCTGGTGTTGGTGGCGGTCAATCTGTTCGCCGCCAGCGCGGTGTATCGGCACGAGAAGATCAGCCGCATGCGCTTCCTGGAGGCCGGGTCGCTGCGCGAGATGGTGGCCCGCGACGGGTTGACCGGCATTCACAACCGGCGCATGTTCGACCAGTACATCGTGCGCACCTGGCAGCAGGCGCTGCGCGAGACGCGCCCGCTAGCCGTATTGCTGGTCGACATCGATTGCTTCAAGGACTTCAACGACCGCTACGGGCATCAGGCGGGCGACGAGTGCCTGCGCGCGGTCGCGGTTTCCCTGCATCAATGCGCGCGGCGCCCCCTGGACTTCGTCGCCCGCTATGGCGGGGAGGAGTTCGCCGTGGTGGTTTACGACGCCAGCGGCGATTACATCGCCGAAATCTCCACCCGCATCCAGCGCTCCATCGCGGAGCTGAATATCGCGCATGAGGCCTCGCGGGTGGCGAGCCGGCTGACCGTCAGCATCGGGGCCGCATTGATCCTGCCATCCTCCAGCCGCACGCACGAGGGCCTGGTGCAGCTGGCCGATGAGGCCCTGTACGCCGCCAAGGAGCAGGGCCGCAACCGCGTGATCGTGATGCAGAGCGAATATCAGTCGCTGACCACGGGAAGATTCGAGAAGCGTCGCGTGCACCGCACCGCCTGAGCTTCAGCGATAGATGGCCACCCTGGCAGGCTCCCCGGCCCGCCGGCTCGCGCGGAACATGCCCTCCGTGTTGAATTGCATCGCCAGCTCGCCGCGCGCATCGATAGCGATCACGCCGCCCTCGCCGCCGAGCTGCGCCAGTTCGCCGAACACCACTTCGCGCACCGCGGTATCGAGGCTGCGGCCGCCATGGCGGATGCGGGCGGCGATGTCATGGGCCACGGCCGCGCGGATGAATATTTCGCCGTGTCCGGTGGCCGAGACCGCGCAGGAGCGGTTGTCCGCGTAGGTGCCGGCTCCGATGATCGGGGAGTCGCCGATGCGCCGGTAGCGCTTGCCGGTCATGCCGCCGGTGGAGGTGGCGGCCGCGAGGCCGCCACGGCCGTCGAGCGCCACCGCGCCGACCGTGCCGACGTGCGAGATGGTGAGCGGCGACAGGCCGGCGTCACCGCCGCGAATGCGCTGCAGCTGCCGCCAGCGCGGCTCGGTGTGGAAATAGCCGCGCGGCACCAGTGAGAAGCCGCGCGCCAGCGCGAATTCCTCGGCGCCGGCGCCGTTCAGCATGACGTATCCCGAGTGCTCCATCACCGCTCTCGCCAGTTCCACCGGATTGCGTATGTGAGTCACGCCGCAGATCGCGCCGGCCTCGAGGGTGGTGCCGTCCATGATGGCGGCGTCCAGTTCGTTCACCCCGTCCCAGGTGAACACCGCTCCCCGTCCGGCATTGAACACCGGGTTGTCCTCCAGGCAGACCACCGCGCGCGTCACCGCGTCGAGGCTGGTGCCCCCCGCCTCGAGCACCGCGAAGCCCGCGCTCAAAGCCGCCTCCAACCCGTGGCGATATTCCGCCTCGAGCTCGGCGCTCATTTCCGCGCGCGGCAGGCTGCCGGCGCCGCCGTGAACCGCCAGGGCGAACATCAGCCCTGCCTCTGCGGAACGGTGACGGTGAGACCATCCAATGCCGCCGTAAGCTGGATCTGGCAGCTCAGGCGGCTGTTCGGACGCGGCTCCCAGGCCGTCTCCAGCATGCCGAGTTCCATGTCCTCCGGGGCATCGAGCCGCTGCAGCCACTGCGGGTCGACATACACATGACAGGTGGCGCAGGCGCAGGCCCCCCCGCATTGCGCCACGATGCCCGCGATCCCCTGCTGGCGCGCGGCCTCCATCAGGGTGATGCCCGCGGGCGCGGCCACCTCGCGCCGTCCGCCACCGGCGTCCAGAAACACGACGACGGGCATTACAGCGCGTCCTTCAGCTCGATGCGCGGATCGGCGAGCTTGCGCGGATCAGGCCGGGCGCGCTCGCCGATCAGGCGCCGGCCCGCCATGTAATCCTTGGAATGATTCACGGCCTCGACCGCGCGCAGTTCGCCGTTCTGCAAATAACAGACGCTGAAGCTGCGCGAGCCCGGATCGCCGCGCAGAATGAGCTGGTCGTGCCCTTGCGCGAGACCGACGATGAGCAACTTGTTGTCGAACTGATCGGACCAAAACCAGGGCACCCGGTCGTGGATGCTCGGCCGGTCGAGCATATTGAGGGCGGCTGATTTGGCCTGCTCGAAGGCGTTGTCGACGGACTCGAGGCGCAGGCGGCCACCGAAGCGCGCCGACGGCTGGCTGGTGCAGTCGCCCGCCGCGTAAATCGCCGCATCGCTGGTGCGGCAGTACTCGTCGACCACGATGCCGTTGTCGCACCGTAATCCCGCCTCGGCGGCCAGCTGCGTGGCCGGCACGGCGCCCACGCCCGCGATCACCAGGTCGGCCGGGTATTCGCCGCCGTCCGCGCAGACCACCCGTTGCACCCGCCCGGAGCCCTCGAGTCGCGCCACCGCGGTGTTGCAGATGAGCGCCACGCCGTGGCGACGATGTTCGAGCGCGAAATACTCGGAGACGCGCGGCGCAACCACGCGGTTCATCACCCGGTCCGCCATTTCCAGCACCGTCACCTCGCAGCCCAGGGCGCGGGCGGTGGCCGCCGTCTCCAGTCCGATATAACCCCCGCCCACGATGACGACGCGCACGCCCGGCCGCAGCTGCCCGCGCAGCGCCGCGGCGTCACCCAGGGTGCGCAACCGATGCACACCGGGCAGTTCCGCCCCCGGGCAGGACAGCCGGCGGGCGGTTGCGCCGAGACACAGCAGCAAGCGGTCGTAGCCGAGCGCCTCGCCGTCGTCGAGCGTCACGCGGCGGGAGGCGGGCTCCAGGCGCAGGGCGCGGCGCCCGAGCCTCAGCTCCACGCGGTGCTCCTGGTAGAAGGCCAGATGGCGGATGACCAGGCGGTCCTCGGCCAGCTCACCGGAGAGAAACTTCTTCGACAGCGGCGGCCGCTGATAGGGCAGGGACGCCTCCTCGCCGACCAGCAGCAAACGGCCGTCGAAGCCCTCGCGGCGCAGGCTGTCCACGGCCTGGGCGGCGGCCTGGCCGGCGCCTATGATAAGGATGGTCGACATCGGCGGATTCCTTGCAGCCTGCGGGTTTGCGCGGCGCGATTATCCCGCTTTTCCGCCGGCCGTGTGCGCTCACCCAAGCACTTGCCCGTGCCGGATGCCCAAAATAGTAATAGGATTGCAGTCGCGGTCCGGGTTACGCGGAGTTCACGAATGAAATTGATCACAGCCATCATCAAACCCTTCAAGCTGGACGATGTGCGCGCCGCCCTCTCGGAAATCGGCGTCTCCGGCATGACCGTCACGGAGGTCAAGGGTTTCGGCAGGCAGCGCGGCCACACCGAACTGTATCGGGGAGCCGAGTATGTGGTCGATTTCGTGCCCAAGACCCGCATCGAGGTCGCGGTGAAGAACGAACTGGTCGATCAGGTCATGGAGGCCATCGTCGGCGCCTCCAAGACCGGCAAGGTCGGCGACGGCAAGATCTTCGTCACCGACGTGCTGCGGGTGCTGCGGATTCGCACCGGCGAAACCGACAACGCGGCGCTGTAGCCCCTGCTCGCGCGGCGGGCGGGCGGCCGCGGCTTCCCCCGCGGCGTCCGCCGGGTTGGGTTTCGCATGCTGAAAGCGCCCGACGCCGCCCGGTGGATCGCGGTGGCGCTGCTGGGCTCGCTCCTCGGCGAGGATGCCATCGCCGCCAAGTTCACCGACCTGCAGCACACGCGCATCGATGAACCGCGCCCCGCCGGGCTGCCGAGCGATGCCGAGCTGGAGGCCGCCGGCGCGGTGATCGGTCGCATCGACATCGACGTGCGCGACCTGTTCGACCAGGGCGATCCGCGCGAGGACACCAAGCTCTACCGCTTCGCCAACCGGCTGCACTTCAGGACCCGCGACTCCAGCATCCGCGCCCAGCTGCTGTTCGCCAGCGGCGAGAAATACGCGGCCCGCAAGCTGGCGGAGACCGAGCGGGCGCTGCGCCTGCTCAGCTACATATACGACGCGCGCGTGGTGCCGGTGCGCTACGCCGACGGCAAGGTGGACGTCAAGGTCATAACCAAGGATGTCTGGACCTTGAGTCCGGGGGTGTCGGTGGGCCGGGCGGGCGGCACCAACTCGACGAATTTCGACATCGCGGACAGCAACTTCCTCGGTTTCGGCAAGAGCCTGCAGGTGGCGCGCACCAGCACCGTTGACCGCACCACCAACCAGTTCTCCTGGAGCGACCCGAACGCCTTCGGCACGCACTGGACCTCCACCTTGCTGTATGCCCAGTCGAGCGACGGCTCCCAGCATGCGCTGCAGTTCGGTCAGCCCTTCTATTCCTTCGATGCGCCGTGGAGCACCAAGGTCGTGGCCTCGAGCTTCGATCGCACGGTGTCGCGCTATTCGCTCGGCAACATCGTCGACCAGTTCAACGACAATCAGTCGAGCTACGAGTTGAGCGGGGGAATTTCCAGCGGGTACGTCGACGGTTGGACCCGGCGGCTGTTGTTCGGCATGCGCTATGATCGCAACGATTTTCTGCCCACCCCCTCCACCAGCCTGCCGGCGGTCCAACTGCCGCCGAATCGCACCCTGTCCTATCCCTTCGTGGGCTTCGACATCGTGCAGGACGACTTCCAGAAGGCGGGCGACCAAAATCAGATCGGCCGCACCGAGGATCTGTATTTCGGTACCGAGGTCACCGGGGAGGTGGGCATCGCCGACCAGCTTTGGGGTGCGGATCGCACCGCCATCATGCTGGCGGGCAGTGCCGTGCATGGCTGGCAGTTCGACGAGGCGCAGGAGCTGTTCCTCTCCAGCACCTTCTCATCGCGGGTCGAGCACGGCAGCGCGCGCAACCTGATCTTCGACAACGGCGCCAAATACTACCTGCGCTGGAGCCAGGACTGGCTCCTATACGTGAGCCTGTCGGCGACCTTCACCGATGCGCTCGATCCGGACGCGCAGCTGCTGCTCGGGGGCGATAACGGTCTGCGCGGCTATCCCTTGCGCTACGAGTCGGGCGCCTCGCGGGCGCTGCTCACGGTGGAGCAGAGGGTGTTCACCGATTGGTACCCGTTCCGGCTGGTGCGGGTGGGCGCCGCCGTGTTCGGCGACGTGGGGCGAACCTGGGGAAGCGCGGTGGTCGGCAACAGCGACCTCGGCATGCTGAGCGATGTGGGCTTCGGCCTGCGAGTGGGCAACACCCGCTCGGGACTCGGCAACGTACTGCACGTGGATCTGGCCTTTCCGCTGAACGCGGTCCCGGGGATCCAGCGCGTGCAGTTCCTGGTGCAGACCTTCAAGAGCTTCTAGCGCCCGGCCGCGGCGCCGGCCGGGTTCAATCCGGCTTGGCCTGGCGGCGCCGGGAGATCAGCAGCAGGAAGCCGATGCACACCGTGAAGTTCAGCACCCACCAGCCGATCTGGCGCAAATTGCTCGACTCGGCGGCCTTGCCCTCCGAGGGCTCGATGCGCAGCGTCCCCTGCAGCCTTTCGCGCGTGCCGCCCTCGGTCACGTCGATCGCGAGGGTGGCGGCGCCGGGGGCGCGCAGCGCGTCCGACTGCAGCGAATAGCTGCCGTCGGTCTGCGCGGTCGCCGGCAGACGGACCCCCCGCAGCTGCACCTCCACCGCGGCGTCGCGCACCGGCGCGTTATCGAGCGTCCGGCTCAGATGGATTCGCAGGTTCCCGCCCTGCACCACGCCCACGGCAAGATAGCGGGCCGAGCGCGCCTCGATGCGCGGCGGTTCCGCGGCCGCGGCGCGCGCCACCGCGCCGCCGAGGGCCGCCGTGGCGAGCGCCGCCGCCAGCCAGGCCGGCGCCGCGCGGCTTCTCAAAGCGTGAATCCCCAGATGCCCATCAGCGTGCCGGCAAGGCTCGCGAGGATGCCGAATATCGGGAAAAAAGCCTTGCGCGCCAGGAAATACAACGAACACAGCACCAGCCCGAGCTCCAGCAGCCCCTCGCCGATGTCGAAGCGCAGCGCGCGCCGCTCCTCGCGCTCCGTTTCCTGGTCCTTGGCTTGCGCCGCTTCCTTGATGCCCTTCGCATCCTCGGCATAGTGTTCACGCGCGGCGCTCAATTTGCGCAGCGGCCCCTCGGCCCTGGCGGCGTCGGGTGCAAGGGTCTGCAGAAGCGCGATGGCGACGTCGCTGGTGTTTTCGCGGGTCTTCTTGGCCTGATAATAGGTCCACTGGTCGTTCGATTCGGTGCGATGGATGACCGCCTCGGTGTGCGCGCGATGCGAGGCGATGGTCACCACCGACAGCAGGATGCCGACGACCCCGACCAGGATGCCGACGCGGCGCGTGTTCGGGTCCTCGGCGTGCTCGGGTTTGACTTCGATTTCTGGCATGGCTGGACGGGATCCTCCGGGATTTGATGGCGGTTGATGCGCAAGGTAAGTGGCGGGGGGCCCCCCGCCCCGCGGCCCCCCCCCGCGGGGGGGTTTAAAAAAAAAAAACCCCCCCCCACAAAAAAGCAAAAGGGGTTGGGGGGGGGGGGGGT
>VFSW01006712.1_pt1 | contig 16865 bp, 13 predicted proteins | sample 5358111 | NCBI WGS metagenome assembly VFSW01 (sample SAMN11554181, study PRJNA540505) | mine drainage metagenome | isolation source: sediment from site ElyBrook_90M | place: USA: Ely Copper Mine, Vershire, VT | collected 2017
TCAAGCCGCGTGGACGTGAAGTGCCGGTGCGCGGCGAATAGTACGACGTACACCGTGGGCAGGATGGACCACAGTCGGTCCACCCACGAGGTGTCGCCAGTGACGAGAGACGCCGCCCACGCGAAGGCCGCCGCGACCCCAGCCACCCATAACACCCACGTCAGCGCGCTCATTGGGGCCAGACTAGTGAGACAAGCGCGACGGCGATTCGAGGTCGCGGCACGTCATTGCTCGATCGAAGCCGACGGCGATGACTCCGACTTCATCTTCGCTCGCGTGCGTAGTGAGCGGTGATTCAAGGGAGGCGCCGTGCCTGTTGCGGGGTCGTGGCCGGGTCACTTGTCACGTTGGCGTGACCAGGACCAACGGGTCCCACTGAGGTGATTGGTACTGGTTCATACGGCTGAATACCCTCATGAGAGCGTAAAAGTTACGATGCAATTCCCGTAGATTGGAACGTATCCACTTCAGCACTGACGGGACGACATGACCACGTTCTTCGAAAATGAGATCCGCTCACAAGCCGACGTTCTGCGAGAGCGGCGAGCGTCCGGTGAACGCCAAGCCCAGCGTGTGGCGCAACTCTGGCGAGGTATCGACTACGCGATGGTGGGGGCTCGAGGCTCTTCGGACAACGCGGCACTGTATTTTCAGTACTTGGCCGGGCGCGAACTGGGTTTGGTGGTGTCGTTGGCGACCCCCTCGCTCTACGGTGACGATTCTCGCCTCGACCTCCGGGGTGCGGGGGTGTTGGTGATCTCGCAGTCCGGTCGGTCACCGGGAATAGGAGAGGTGCTCGCCCGCGCGCGACGCCAGAATCGTCCGTGCGTGGCCCTGACCAATGACGTTGCCTCGCCCATCGCCCTCGAGAGCGACGTGGTACTCGATATGGGGGCTGGTCCCGAAAGGGCGGTCGCGTCGACCAAGACGTTCAGCGCGACCTGGCACGCGCTGACTCAAGTGGTCTCAGCGCTCAAGGGTGAACAACTTGCGGGTCATGTCGGGGTCGCCGACATGGTCGACCGAGTACTCCGATGGGCCTTTGACGCGACGCTACCGCTCGACGGGCTCCACGCCGCACGGGGTTTGACGGTGGTGGGCCGTGGGGTCGGCGCGGCGGCGGCCGCGGAGATTGCCCTCAAACTACGCGAGGTGACGGGGATCCGCGCCGAGAGTTACGCGGCGTCGGACTTCGCACACGGACCCGTCGGAGCCGACGGCGAGGGTTTCGCCCTCATGCTCATCGTCACCGAGGAGATGACCGATGAGCTCTGTGAACTCACTTTGGGTGGTAGCCGTCGCTCCGGCATGAGAACGATGGTGGTTCGTCCGCGAGACCGTCGCCATTTCGACTGCGATGACGAGATTTTGCTGGAGGAGAGCGTGGCGAACTGGTCGCTGGGCCTGGCTTTCGTCTTGGTGGGTCAGGTTCTGACTCTGCGCCTCGGGGAGATGCGCGGGCGCGCCATCGACAGTTCGCCGGGCCTGAGCAAGATCACTCTGGGGGTCTAGTTCACGAACGTGGCGGGAGGCTCAGCGTGTTAACCAGCAATTGGGCCAAGGTCGTGGTGGGAATCGCCGATAGGTGGTCCGCCTGGAGGTGACAGCTGAAGCCATCGACCACGACCGGCCCCTTCGCAGCGCCCCGCGTGATGCCCGGGATGAAGCGGTCGTGGGCGATCTCGCGCGAGAGGGCGTCGTGGTGCGCCTCGAAGCCGAACGAGCCCGCCAACCCGCAACAACCCAAGTCGAGGAGTTCCACCTCGAACCCGACGCGAGTCAGCACGTTGACGTCGCTGAGCGAACCGCCAGTAGCTCGCTGGTGGCAGTGCGGATGAACGCTCACCGGACCGCGCCGTACCTGCGGCGACTGTGACCACGCCAGAGCGTCGAGGTGCTCGGCGAGACTGCGCGCCTGTTGCGCCAATCGTTGCGCTCGCGGGTCGTGGGCAAGTAACTGGGGGAACTCGTCCTTGAAGGCCGCCAGACAACTTGGTTCCGCGACGACGACGGCGAGACCCTGGTCGAGATGGGGCTCGAGGACGTTGAGGACGCGCTGCGCGCTGGCCTTCGCACGATCGAGCATCCCCGAGTCGTAGAGCGTCCTCCCGCAGCACGCCCATTCGCGTGGCACGTGCACCTGCTCACCGGCGAGTTCGAGTACCGCGACCGTGTCGTCGAGACGCTGGGGTGTGAACACGTCGCTGAAGGTATCGACCCACAGGACGACGGTGGGGGTGCGCTGCTGGGTGAGGGTATGGGCGAGCTGGCTGCGACGAAAGGATCGTTGTGCGAAACGTGGGGCCACTCTATCGGGGCTCAGTCCGGCTGCGCGCATGATGCCACGGTGCCAGGGTCGGCCCTGCAGCACCGCGTTCGTGACTCGTGGCACACGGGCGCCGCGGCGCCCGGCCCACGGGAGGAGGCCGAGGGCGTAGGCCGATCGCGGCCGAAGGCGACCGCGGTAGTAGTGAGAGAGGAACTCAGACTTATATGTCGCCATGTCCACGTGGGTGGGGCATTCCGAGGCGCACCCCTTGCACGACAGGCACAAGTCGAGGGCCTCGAAGACCTCGCTACTGCGCCACGTCTCGGGTATCGCTCCGCCCTGGAAGAGTTCGCCCAGAAGTTTGGCTCGTCCCCGAGTCGAGTGCTTCTCGTCGCGCGTCACCCGATAGGACGGGCACATCACCCCTGCGCCATCGCTCCGGCATTTTCCCACGCCAACGCAACGGTCTACGGCCTCCTGCAAGGAGCCATGGTCGCCGGGGAAGGCGAAGCTGGTCGCCAGGAGGTTTGAGGTGCGATAGCGCGGTCCGTGCCGCAGATTCGTGTCGAGGGGGTAGGCATCGATTAGCTTGCCCGGATTCATCCGCCCCCGTGGATCCCAGACCGCTTTGAATCGCCGGAACGCCTCCATGAGGGCGGGACTGTACATGCGCGAAAGGAGTTCTCCCCTTGACTGGCCGTCGCCGTGTTCGCCGGAGATCGATCCTCCGAGGGCGACGCACAGATCGGCCGCGCGTTCGACGTAGGCCCGATAGCGACGCAACCCCTCGACACTCGACAGGTCGAAGTTGTTACGAGTGTGGACGCAGCCTTGTCCGAAGTGCCCGTACCACGCGCCGTTCAACGAGAACTCGCTCCACAGGTCGCGGATGCCGCGCAAGTAGGCGCCCAGATGTGCGGGTAGGACCGCGGCGTCCTCCCACCCCTCGTAGTTCACGGGTTGGCCGTCGGGGCGCGCAGTGGCGCCGAGTCCCGACTCGCGGATCTGCCAGACGCGCTGCTGGTCGTGCGAGTCGCTCAACGAGACGCCCGTGACATCGTCGGGCAGCGCGGCGAGAAGCGAGTGCGCGCGACGCTGGGCTTCCTCTAGGGAGTCGGCACCGATCTCGCACAGTAGCCAGCCCCCTCCGGGCGGCAAGAGACGCAGATTCTCCAGGTGAAGATTCGCTCGCCGCATCTGCTCGACCAGGGTGCCGTCGAATCCTTCGAGCCCGATGAGTTCGTGGTCGAGGAGACGAGGTACATCGTCGGCGGCCAGGTAGATGTCGGGGTAACCCAACACCACCAGGACGCGATGGCGGGGCCACGGCGAGAGTGTGACCGAGATTTCAGTCACGAGGACGCAGGTCGACTCCGAGCCGACCAGGCTGCGAGCGAGATGGAACCCGTTCTCGTCACGCAATTGGTCCAGGTTGTATCCCGACACCCTTCGTTCGAGGTGGGGGTAGCCCGTCGAGATCTCCTTAGCGAAGTCCGCTCGCAACTGATGGAGGGCACGTACGATGCGCGCCGCGTCCCCGCCGACGTCGATGAGCGATTGGTATGCCTCGTCGTCGCACGCGCCCAGAACCATTCGTTCACCCTGGTAGGTGATCACCCGGAGCTCCTCGATGTTGTCAACGGTCTTGCCGTAGTGCAGCGCGTGCGTGCCGCACGAGTTATTGCCCACCATCCCGCCGATGGTGCACCACGCGTGCGTCGCGGGGTCGGGGCCGAACGTCAGGTCGAGGGCGCGTGCGGCGGCGTTGAGTTCGTCGAGCACTACCCCGGGTTGCACACGCGCTACCCGACGCACGGGATCGATGTCGAGAATCGCGTTCATGTGGCGACTCATATCGAGTACCACGGCCACGTTGCAGGCTTGACCGGCCAGACTGGTGCCGGCCCCTCGAGCGAGAATCGGTGCGTCGTGCCGCGAACAGATCTCGACGATGCGCACGACGTCGTCCTCGTCCACGGGGTAGACGACGCCGAGGGGGACCTGACGGTAGTTCGAGGAGTCCGTTGAGTAAACACCTCGCGTGGCGTCGTCGAAGAGGACCTCGCCGCGCACGGCAGCGCGCAGCTCGTGCTCGAGCGAGCGTCGCGTCACTTCGCTGACGCCGGAGCGGTCGACGTCAGCGCCCGGTAGGTGCGTGGTCATCGTGCGCGAGGCATCGTCATCACCGCACCATTACGCCTCTGACTCGACGTGACCGCCCGTGACGCGGTGCGTCAGAACAAGATCGTCGTCCAGGATGAACAGGTTGGCCGGCTGTCCGGGTTTGATCGACGCGAGGTCGTGGACCCCGACGAGAGCCGCGGGACGATGGGTGACGGCCCGCAGGGCGTCAGGGATGGGAACGCCCAACGCACGTATCCTAACCAGCGCATCTCGCAGCTTGCCGATGCCGCCGGCGAGGGTTCCGTCGACGCGCCGGGCCTCGCCATCGTTGATGAGCACCGTGACCTCACCTAACTGCACCACGTCGCGATCGACCCCCGCCGCGGCGATGGCGTCGCTGACGAGGACGAAGCGGGAGGGCGCGGCCTGGACGGCGAGGCGCATCATCTCGTCGCTGACGTGGACGCCGTCGGCGATGAACTGCACCATCACGTCGGGTCGGCTGAGCGCCGCACCCGCGAGTCCTGGCGATCGGGCGCTCAGGGGTTCCATGGCGTTGAACAAGTGGGTGACCGCCGACGCCCCCGCGTCGAAACCTCGTCGGGCCTCCTCGGCGGTGGCCGCACTGTGTCCGAGCGACACGCGGACTCCTCGTGCGACGCAGCGGCGGATGACTTCGAGTGCCCCGGGCAGTTCGGGCGCAATGGTCATCATGGACACTTGGCCGACACCGAGGAGTTTGTCGAGGAGCTCTGGATCGGGTGCGCGCAGGTGTTGTACCGGGTGAGTGCCAGAACGCCGCGGCGAGAGGAACGGGCCCTCGAGATGGGTGCCGAGGATTCGGGCCCCGTCTGTCGTTCGACGGCGGGCTTCGTCGACAATTCCCGCTGCGCGCTTCAGCTGGTCGAAGTCGCTGGTGATCAATGTGGGCTGGTAGGCCACGACGCCGTCGTTCACTAGCGCGACTCCCATGGCCAGGATCTCCTCGACGTCGGCGTTCAACAGGTCCACGCCGTAGCAACCGTTGATCTGGACGTCAACGAAGCCACTAATCGCGATTCCCGTCCCGTCGCCCGGAAGCCCGATCGCCACGATGCGGCCGTCCATCACCGCAACGTCTCCCGGCACGGTGAACCCGTCGACGAAAGCGGCAGCGACTCCGAGACGCCGCCACGTCGTCGCCGAGGGCGCCAGCGCGTCACCACCGCTGCCGCGCAGGTAGTCAAGAACCGGTCGCAATCGCCCCTTGAACTCTTCGAGCAACCGATTCGCCTCCTCGGCGCTCAGTTTGCCGACGATCATGGCCGAGGCGACCTTGGGGCGCCACTGGGAGGCGTCGAGCGCTGCGGCCGCCGCGTGGTCACCAGCCCCCGTAATTCTTGCCACGATACGAATCGATCGATCGCGCAATTTTTCGTTGGTGGGACGCAGATCGACCATCAAGTTGCCATAAGTCTTGCCCACCTGCACCATCGAGGCGGTGGAGATGATGTTGAGCACCAACTTCTGTGCGGTACCAGAATTCATCCTCGTGGAGCCCGCGATGAGTTCGGGACCGACCACGACTTCGATGGGCAAGTCGACCCGGGCGCTCAAAGGAGTGTCTCTGTTGCACGACAGGCCCCCCGTCACGGCGCCTACGCCTCCCGCGGCGTCCACGGCGCCCAGGACGTAGTTAGTTCGTCCACTCGCCGAGATCCCCACGACGCAGTCGTTCGAACTCACGTGGAGTTCGTGGAGGTCGTTCGCTCCACCGAGGTAATCGTCTTCAGCGTTCTCGCGCGGAACCCCGAAGGCGTTGAGACCTCCGGCGAGGAGACCCACCACTTGACCGGGCTCGACGTTGAAGGTTGGCCCCGCTTCGGCGGCATCGAGCATTCCGAGGCGTCCCGCAGTTCCCGCACCGACGTAGATGAGCCGCCCGCCCTTATGCAATTGTTGGACCACACCGTCGACGGCGGCGGCGATTTCATCGTGAGCGGCGGCAAGGGCATCGGGTACTTGGCGCACGTCGTAACTCATCAGGCCAACCAGGTCCTCCACCGTCATCTGGTCGAGGTCGGCGAGTTCCGGGCGTATTTGTTCAGTGCCCAAGAGACGAAGGGCGTGGGCGTCGTGAGGATGGTTCACCCCACCACCTTGGCGAGGGCACGATGCACCGCGGCGCGGAACGACGCTTGGCGTGGAAGGTCGCGAGTGGGGTGGACGGCGTTGGAAAGCAGAACGACCCCCAAGTTGGTGGTGGGAGACAGCAGGAGCGAGGTACCCGTGAAACCAGTGTGCCAGAAAGTATCCGCGGGCCAGTGCCCCCAACCGCGCGGATCAAGACGCCATCCGAGTCCTCGCACGTCGGGTGGGCGGCCAGCCTGGAAACTGGTCATGCCGGCCTGGGTGCGTGCGCTCAGAAGCGCGTGTCGTCGAGGGGGCAAGAACGACTGGACGAACGTCGAGAGGTCCGCCGCGCTCGAGAAGAGTCCCGCGTGACCAGCGACGCCGCCGAGCGACCACGCGTTGCCGTCGTGTACTTGCCCGTGCACCAACGCCGGTCCCAAGCGCTGGTCGCCGTCGAGTTCGGTCGCGGCGCTGCGACGAGCACGATCGCCACGAGGGTTGAACCCGGTGTCGGTCATTAACAAGGGACTGGTGACGATCCGCCGGAACAACCGGTCCAGGGGTTCACCGGTGCATTCCTGCACCGCCCAACCAAGCAGCATGAAATTGAGGTCGCTGTAAAGAACGCGCCCCGGACGCCGCGCGAGTTGCGCTTCAGCGATGACTGCGCGACGAACTGCGCGGGGCTGTCTGCCCAACTCGAAGAAGGGCCGATGCGCGACGATCCCCGATGTATGGGTCAGCAACTGCCACAGGGTGATGTCGGTGCGCTCGAAGTCCGCGAGCCACTGCGCGAGAGGCTGGTCCAGCTTCCATTCTCGCTGGTCCACTAGCCATAGCGCCAAGGTCGTGGTAGCCACGACCTTGGTCAGCGAGGCGAGGTCGTAGACGGTGTCGGGGCGAGTTTCGATGACGTCGCCCACCAGATTGGCGTACCCTCCCCATGCGCGAAGGAGAACGGACGAACCATCCACTACCGCGAGGTTGAATCCCGCGGGGAAGTCGGCGCCCATCGTTCGCACCAGGACCTCACTGAGCGCGTTTCGTGCGCGAGCACCGAGTCTCTCGCTCGACGACGTGAATTCGATGTTGACTCGGGCATCCGGGTGCGACATGGACCCTCAGCCGTCCGCCACGTCGGTGCCGGTGGCGCGCGACCCGGTGGTGACCATCTGACCGTGGGCCGGCAGGCGCCGCAATCGGACTTCTTGTGCGCCGTAGATGTCTTCAACTCGTCGCCCACCGTCAGCCACGAATCCGGCGTCGGAATAGATCTTGCGCGCTCGGGCATTCGCCTCGAAGACCCAGAGGGTCACCGGACGGACGGACAAGGGGTCGAGAACCGTCAGCGCCTTTTCGAGCAAGAGTCGTCCGATGCCCTGACCACCGGCCAAGGGTGCGACGTAGAGGGCGAAAATGTGGCCATTGCCCGGGCTATCGGGCTCGGTGCCGAAGCGGGTAAAGCCCACCACGTGACCCGGTGTCGTTTCAGCCACCAAGGTCTGAGCCGACTTCGTTGCTATCAGGTCGCCCAGCCACTTCGTGGTGTCCTCGAAGTCCAGCGCGTCGATGACTTCGTCAGCCACGACACCGCGGTAGCCGCCGCGCCACGCTTCGATGAACACTGACGCCAGTGCGGCGGCATCACTCGCGACGGCGAGACGTATCCGCGCGGGTCGCTTGTCGTGCGGGGGGGATGCCGTCCCTTGCTCGGGGCGACGAAGTCCGGTCTGAAAACGATAGCGATCACCACGGTAGAGCGAACGGACGAATTCGATGGGCTGCCCAGTGGTGTCGAGGGTGCGTCGCGAGAGCATCAAGAGGGGCATCCCCGGGGCGCAGCGCAGCAGCCCCGCCTCACGGGCTTCGGCGACGACTGCTTCGATTGTCTCTTCGGCTGACGCCAGTTCGACGCCGTAATTCGAGGACAGAAGTTGGTACAACGAGGCGCTATCCGAGAGTTCGGCGGTGATGCCATCGAAGCGTTGGGCGCTCAGGAACACGACTTCGATCGCGATGGGGTCGCCATCGGCCAATCGCAATCGTTCGATACGCAACACTTCGGCATTCGCCGAGAGATCAAGTCGGGTTCCCACGTCGCTCCCGGCGGCGACGCGGCGCACGTCGATGAGTTTCGAACTCGGCGAGATGCCGTTGGCGCGCATGCCTTCGGTGTGGCTCAGGAGTTCGAGGCGCTGTTCGATCTTCACGTTGGCGACGAAGGTACCTTTGCCCTGGCGGCGGTAGATACGCTGTTCGATTTCCAATTGACCAAGGGCCTGACGGACCGTGGCGCGAGAGACGCTGTAGGTCTGGCACAGTTCGCGTTCCGTCGGCATCGCCGAACCGGCCGGGAGACCTTCGATTATCACCAGGAGAGCATCATGGATACTTTGGTATTTGGGCGCGGGGGCCGCACCGTCAGTTCCCGGTACTGGTTCAACAAGCACGTGCCCTCCAAAGCGGTGGTCACCAGATCTGGTGGAATTTTTGTAATCTACCAAGTCAGATTGGTCTGGTCAACTCAATTCATCGAAAGACAGAAATCCTTTGTTTTCTTGAAATATAGAAATTAACCTTGCCGAAATCGTGTAACAACATATGACTTGACTGGACCAAAGGCCACCAGTAGTGTCGCCCCATAGCGGATACTTCTACTACCTCATAGGGGGATTGATGAAACGAACAATTGGAGTAAGGGGGTTCGCTTCGGCGGCCCTCGTGGTGAGCACTATCGGGATGTTCTCGAGCAGTGTGCTGGATTCGGCGAACGCCTCGGCGTCGATGAGTCCTAATGCGAAGGGCCCCACTTTGGTGATCGGTACCGTCAATAACGTCCAGAAGATCGATCCCGATGTGGTGACGAACTTCCTCGACTTCGAGGCGCTCGGTCTGATCTACAACACGTTGGTCCAGGAGAATGCGAATCTTCAGATCGTCCCCGATCTGGCCACGAGTTGGGCCTTCTCCAACGGCAACACCAAGTTGACGTTGCAACTTCGCTCGGGCGTCAAGTTCGACGACGGCAGCACCATGACGTCGGCTGACGTGGTGGCTTCGCTTCAGCGCGCCGAGGCCAAGAAGACCGCCGACCCCTCCGCATCGTTCATCGGCTCGGTGAACAAGATTGTGGCGAGCGGTCCCGACACCGTGGTCTTGACGATGAGCCACCCGGACGTCTCGGTCCTCGAGGGTCTGGCGACGGTGAACCTGGCGATCATGCCGGCCGCCGCGATCAAGGCGGGCACGATTGCCACGAAGCCTGATGGCACCGGTCCCTTCCAGTACGCCAGTGAGGTACCGAACACCTCCTTCACCGTGACCGCCAACCCGAACTACTGGGGTGGCAAAGTGTCACTGGGGACCGTGGAGCTCAAGACGATTCCTTCCGAGCAGTCGATTTCCGCGGCTCTACAGGCCGGAACGATCCAGATGGGTTTGATGTCGCAACCCACCGTGGTCAGCACGATTCCTCAGTCGTTTACGTTCCAACACGTGATGGATCTCTCGTACCGCGCTCTGCAACTGCAGGACAAAGTGGGCGTCCTAGCGAACGTGAACGCTCGTCGAGCAATCGCGTGCGCCGTGGACCGCAATCAGATTCTGCAGGACTCGGTCTTCGGTGACGGCAAAGTCGTGGGTCCGGTACCACTCGGACCGTACGCGACCAACCCGGTGTCGGCAATTTGCCCGACTCAGAACCTGGCCCAGGCGCGCACGTACCTGAAGGCCGCGGGCATGCCCAAGGGATTCACCTTCACCGCGATCACCTCGACCGACCTCGACTCGACCTCCGCCGCCCAGGCGGTTGCCATGCAGTCGCAACTCGCTCGCGTGGGGATCAAGATGAACATCCAGAACCTGGCGGCCAACGCCTACATCCAGGATTGGCTGAAGGGTAAGTTCCAGGCAGCCTTCGCCGAGAACGGAGCCGACCCCGACCCCTACATCATGTACGGTCGCTACTTCGGTGCTGGTGCCGGCCTGGCCGTCCCCGCGGGTTACAGCTCTCAGTCACTGCAGCGCGAATTGTTGGCGGGTGACGTGAACTCCACGCCGGCCGGCCAGAAGGCTGCGTGGCTGAAGTTGAGCAACGACCTCACGAGCAACGCGGTGTGGATCTGGCTGTTCGACTCCTACGACTTCGCGGTGATGTCACCGCACGTCCAAGGATTCACCCTGTCGCCGGTCAACACCACTCAGCTCTCGAGTCTCGCGACCACGACGATCAAATAAGTAGTGACGAGGGGATTCGCCGCACAATGAACGTGGTTCTGGTCATTGCGCGGCGAGTCCTCAGCATCCTCGTCACCCTTCTGGGGGTGTCGGTGATCATCTTCGTAGTGCTCCGGCTTCTCCCCGGAAATGCTGTATCGGCGTCGATGGGCACGAGTGTGGGTCTCCTCACTCGTGCCCAAGTCGCCCAGTTGGACAAGTACTACGGCATCGGTCAACCCTTGTACCAGCAGTACTTCTCGTGGCTCCACGCGATTGCGACCGGCAATCTGGGCATCTCGCTCTCGCTGCGCAGTACTGTCGCCCACCTCGTGAGCACGGACTTGCCCGTCACCCTTGAACTGTCGTTCTTCGCGATGATCCTCGGACTGATCATCGGCGTGGGATTCGGCATGTGGAGTGCTCTGCATCCAGGACGATGGCAGGACAATGTCGGCCAAGCGGTGTCGGTGGTGGGCCTGGCGGTGCCCACCTTCATCCTGGGTACCGTGCTCTACGTCTTCATGTCGTCAAAGTTCCATTATTTCCCTTCTTCGCTCAACTTCGTCGGGTTCTTCACCAATCCGTGGCTCAACTTCCAACAGATCATCTTTCCGGCCTTCGTGCTTAGCCTGGGAATCGCCGCCGCCCTCCTGCGCACCACTCGCTCCGCCGTTCTCGAAGTGAGTGGGCTCAATTTTGCTCGCACCGCCCTGGGCAAATGGGTGTCGCGTCGGGCCTACATCTGGAGACATCTGTTCCTCAACTCCTTGACCGCCATCGTGACCATGTCGGGTATCCAACTGGGCTACCTCTTGGGCGGCACCGTCATTATCGAGAACCTCTTCGTCCTGCCGGGAATGGGCAATCTGTTGATCTCGGGAATCAAGAATCAGGACTACCCCTTGGTGCAGAGTGTCACGATGGTCTTCGCGGCGGGATTCGTCATCGTCAACATGCTGGTGGATCTGGCCTACCCCCTCATCGATCCGCGGACGAGGAAGCGATGAGCGAATCCCTCGACGCCCGCGACTTCTCGACGCGGGTCGCCCCACCCACCGCGCCCGAGGAGGGCGTTCGTCACCGGGGGTGGTTCGGCGCCCTCTGGCACACTCGCTACGGGCGGATCGGCGTGGTCATGGTCGCCATCGTGGTCATCGCTGGACTGATGGGGATTTGGGGTGTCACGCCCTATGCGCCCGACGCCCAGGACCCCACTGCGGTGTTGAAGGGCATCTCCTTCTCCCACCTCATGGGCACTGATCAGTTCGGTCGCGACGTGTTCTCCGGGACCTTGCAAGGTCTAGGAGTCTCGCTCGAGATCGCTTTCTTGTCGGTGCTCATCGCCGGCGTCCTTGGGACCGTCGGCGGCATCGTCGCGGGGTTCCTCGGAAAGTGGACCTCGGCGACGATAATGCGGGTGACCGACATGATGTTCGCGATACCGACTGTGCTCTTCGCGTTGGCCATCGTGACCGCGCTAGGCCCGGGAATCGTCGACAGTTCCATCGCCATTGGCGTGGGTTGGATGCCCATCTTCGTGCGAGTGGTGCGCAGTCCAGTGCTGGCGCTGCGCGAATCGGACTTCGTGCGTGCTGGACGGGTTCTGGGTTTTTCCCGCGTTCGCCTCCTGTGGCGCCACATCTTGCCCAATGTGGCGGGGGTCATCGCGGTGCAGACGAGCCTGGCACTGTCGTGGTCCATCATCGCCGAAGCTGGTCTGAGTTACCTGGGTCTGGGTCCGCCACCGCCGACCCAGTCGCTGGGCGACATGGTCGCCAACTAGAGTTCCTTGGCCCAAACGTGGTGGTGGACCTTGGTGGGTCCTTCGCTGATGATCATCATCGCCGTCCTCGGGTTCAACTTCCTGGGCGACGGATTACGCGACGCCTCCGACCCACGCACAAGGACTAGTTGATCGTATGAACGTCATCGGCATGATTTCTGGAACTTCCTACGACGCCATCGAGGCCGTGGCCGCGGAGTTCACCATCGACGGGCGCACCGTGCGTGCGCGGTTACTCGGTCACGTCTCGGTCCCGTACGAGGCGGCGCTACGTGCGCGCGTCGCGGCGCTACTGCCGCCCCAGACGACCACCATCGATCAGGTCTGCCAACTCGATACGCTCGTTGGCCAGAGCTTCGCCGAGGTCGCCGCCTCACTTTCTCGCACATACTTCGACGACGAGGTGGACGTCGTGTGCTCGCACGGTCAGACGGTCTTCCATTGGGTGCGCGATGGGAACGCGCTCGGCACGTTGCAACTCGGTCAACCGGCCTGGATCGCCGAAGCCACGGGGGCGACGGTGGTCGGGGACGTACGCAGTCGTGACGTCGCCGCCGGCGGCCACGGTGCGCCCCTGGCGAGCTTGATGGACGTTTTGCTGCTGGGCACGAATCCACCCATCGTGCGCGGAGCGCTCAACCTCGGGGGAATCGCCAACATTACCGTCGTCGGCCCCTCACGAGAGCCGCTCGCCTTCGACATCGGTCCGGCCAACGCGTTGATGGATGCGGCGGTGACCTGGCTGAGCGACGGTGAAGAGACGTTCGACGAGGACGGTGTGAGCGCCGCACGCGGTCACGTGGATTTGGCACTCCTCGAGGAGTTGCTCGGAGAGCCCTACTACGACGAACCGGCGCCCAAATCCACGGGCAAAGAGCTCTTCCACTTGGAGTACCTGAGGGCGCACGTGGGGGAGCGGAACATGTCTCGCGATGATCTCCTCGCGACGCTCTGTGAGCTCACCGCACGTATCGTGGCCCGCGCCGTGCGCGACGAAGGAGTCACAGAGCTCTTCGTCTCGGGCGGCGGGACGCGCAATCCGATCCTCATGGGCGCGATCGCGCGTCTGGTGGCGGACTCGGGGGTGGCGATCTCACTGATCGACGACTTCGGTGTCCCCGAGGCGGCGAAGGAGGCTGTCTTGTTCGCCCTCATCGGTTTCTTAAGCGTCCAGGGACTCGCCGCGAACGTCGCGTCATGCACGGGCGCACGCCACGCGGTCGTTCTCGGTGCGATCACCCTGGGACGTCAGCCCATCACTTCGGTGCCCGACGAGCAGAGCCCGACCAGTCTCGTGTTCGATCGTCCCTTGGACGGGGTAGCGCCATGAGTGAGTACCTCCTTGACATTCGCGACTTGCACATCGGCATCGCCGGTCGCCATAGGAACGACGAAATCGTGCGTGGGGTCAACATTTCGGTGGTCCCCGGAGAGAAGTTGGGCATCGTTGGCGAGAGCGGTTCCGGCAAGACGTTGACCATGCTTGCGGTCTTGCGACTGCTCGCCTCACCCCCACTTTCGGTGCTGAGCGGAGCCATCCTGCTCAACGGCGAGGATCTCGCCCACGTGGACGACAAGCGTCTGCGCGTCGTTCGCGGCGGCGAGATCGCCATGGTCTACCAGGACCCGATGAGCTCACTCAATCCCTTGATGCTTGTCGGCCGCCAGATCGAGGAGGCCCTGAGGGCGCACGGTCTCGCGTCGAGCATCGTTGATTCGCGCACCGCCGAAGTGCTCCATCAGGTCGGCTTGGCTGATCCTGAACGGGTGCGCGCATCCTATCCCCACCAGCTCTCCGGGGGCATGATCCAGCGCGTCATGATCGCCATGGCGTTAGCGACCTCGCCGAAGGTGCTCATTGCCGACGAGCCGACGACGGCGCTCGACGTCACTATTCAACGCCAGATCCTTGAACTGGTGACGAGGTTGCAAGCCGAGACGGGCATGGCTGTGCTGTGGGTGACGCACGACCTTGGCGTGGTCGCCAGTCTGGTCGACAACGTGGCCGTCATGTACGCGGGCCGAGTGGTCGAAAAGGCTACGACGTCCCAGCTCTTCGAACGTCCGACTCACCCCTATACCAAAGCACTACTGCAATCGCTACCCGGTCGCGGCAGTGCACATCGATCTTCATTGCACCAGATCTGCGGAACGCCGCCGGACCCCACGCGTCTGACGGTCGGCTGTCCCTTTCGAGTGCGCTGTCCATACGCGGTCGAGCAGTGCGCGCAGGCCGAACCCGAATTGATCGACCGTGGTCACGGCAGCTTCGCCGCCTGCTGGAAGGACCCTTCGCAGTGGTAGATTTGGTTCTCACCGCGTCGAACCTGACCAAGGTGTACGGCGGCCAGCGTGGCAATGATCGGGTCGAGGCGTTGACCGACGCGACCCTGGAATTGCCCCGCGGCACGACCTTCGGCATCGTTGGAGAGAGCGGTTGCGGTAAGTCAACTTTGGCGCGGCTGTTAGTCGGTCTCGAGGCGCCAAGCTCGGGGACTCTGCGAATCGGTGATGAGAACATCAAGGTGGGCCCGCGAGGGGCACCTCGTGCACTGGCGCGCAAGATCCAACTGGTCTTCCAGGACCCCTTTTCGTCGCTCGACCCTCGGATAACCGTGGAGAAGGCCCTCAAAGAGGTCCTTCTCGTCCACGGGCTGCACGAGAAGGCTCGCGACGAGCGTATCCGCGAACTCCTCGCCATGGTGGGGCTCGCTGCGCGCTTCGCCGCGCGCTACCCACACGAGTTGTCGGGCGGCCAAGCCCAACGCGTGGCTATCGCCCGCGCGCTCGCGGTCGAGCCCGAGATCCTGGTACTCGACGAACCCACGTCGGCGCTCGACGTGTCAGTACGCGCCGAAATCATCAACCTGCTGGTGCGTATTCAAGACGAACTGCAGTTGTCGTATATCTTCATCAGTCACGATCTCTCCATGGTTCGACACATCAGTGACGACATCGCGGTGATGTATCTAGGGCGTGTCGTCGAGTTCTGCCGCTACGACCAGGTCTTCGTGACGCCGCTGCACCCCTATACGGTGGCGCTGGCCGACGCTATCCCCGTGCCGGATCCTGAACACGAACGATCGCGCAGGGCGCTGGGCGTCGCCGTTGTTCCCGTCCAGGTCGAGAAGGTCACCCGGGGATGTGCCTACGCGCCGCGTTGTTCGATGGTCGAACCCCGTTGTCGAGAAAGTGTGCCCGAACTGGCTGAGAAGAATGGCGGACATCGGGTGGCGTGCTTCGTCGCCATCGGACCGACACGATGATGGCGAAGTCGGGGACCCATCCGCACCGGGGAGGAGCGATCCGCAAGACCCTCTCGCTCGATGTCATCTTTGCTGGGACGGGTCTAGGAGTCGCCAGGTCGCTCGCGAGACCATTCCCAAGGCTCGCGGCTTCGCTGGTGCGCGACTGGCCAGCCGTCTGAATGATCTTCGCCCTGTTCGTACGTCCTGGGAACCCCGAGGGCGTCGCAGAATGAACGTGGTCGTTGGGTAGGGGCGGTGCCTTGGCCCTATCGCTGCGTATTCAATGGCGTCGTATTGACGAACGTGTCGTGATGTGGCCGATGGCGTTCCTGGCCGCGTACCATCGCGTCGCTACTTCGTGGCTATCAGCAAATCAACGGACGCTCCCAATGCAATCACGTCCCCACGGCCAACGACTCGGTGGAGGCCTCGACGCGGTCGCGGGTTGCGTTGTTCGCCGAACGCACTCGTATAGGTCACCGCGAACCCCACCATGATTCGCCCGTTGACGCACTCTCTCAATCCGCGCGAGTGAAAGATACCCTTAGAGCATGCAGATCGAATTAGTGACTCTGGTGGTTAACGACTATGACGAGGCGATTGATTTTTTCGTCAACGTACTCGGGTTTGAATTGACGGAGGACAGTCCCTCCTTAACCAATGACGGTCGAACGAAACGCTGGGTGGTGGTGCGTCCTCCCCTGGCGACGACAGGAATGTTGCTCGCTCAAGCCGATGGTGAGGCCCAGTCCTTCGCGGTGGGTAATCAAACGGGTGGACGCGTGGGGTTCTTCTTGCGCGTCGATGACTTCGACGCGACCTTGGCCCGGCTGGCGGCGGCCGACATCGAGTTGATCACTACGCCGCGCCTCGAGCCTTATGGGAAAGTCGTCGTCTTTCGCGACATCGCGGGCAACTGCTGGGACCTTCTTGGCCCTCGCGGATAGCGGTCTCGCGCTCCGCGTTACGCGTACGACCTGATAATCGGCCGTGTCAACCACATTCGGCCCGCCGGGAGGCATTAAGTGAATTCTCGAAGGCAGCCCTTGACAAATGAAGGTTAACGATATATCGTTATATTACTAAGTAAGTACTAAAGGGTATTTACCAG
>VFSW01006713.1_pt1 | contig 16859 bp, 20 predicted proteins | sample 5358111 | NCBI WGS metagenome assembly VFSW01 (sample SAMN11554181, study PRJNA540505) | mine drainage metagenome | isolation source: sediment from site ElyBrook_90M | place: USA: Ely Copper Mine, Vershire, VT | collected 2017
GCTTACCGGAGCCTCCAGACTTCAAGGCCCCGGCCTTCCACTTGTGCATGACTTGGTTCCACGGCATGTTAGTTGAGGACTTCTAGGGCTGCTTCTAGCGGTTGTGCGTTAGTGACAGTTGAGCCTGTGTTGCTGAACCGGACAGCAATACGAGCCGGAACTGTCAGATTGATAGAGCCGCTTGCAGCTACAGCCGTATCATTAGCCCCACCAATCAAGACACCAGCAGCACCCGTAGCGATGTCAAAGAATCCACTGCCATTCACTAGAGCTGTGCCAGTTGCCCCAGTAGTTAGGATTTTCACTGTGCAAGAGAAATACCCTGTCTGTTGAGCAGCCGCCTCAGTATGGGTATTAGCGATATTGCACAGAGTTGTAGGAACAGTTGTCGTGTTTGTTCCGGCAGCATCCCACGCTACAATCAATTTCAAAGCGTCAGATGCACCACCAGGAGTTTCCCTGATCTTGCCAGAAACACGGAACTCTGCTCCGATATAATTGAAGTAACCCGCTGGGATAGTCCAAGTACCCATAGACATCGGGATACCCGTTGTGGATGAAGCACTGGTACCACCCGCTGCGTTCTCCTGTACAGCATTCCACGAAGAGACACCAGGAATGCCGACTCGATTGCTGGGAGCGTAGGAGTAAGTAACCGATGAATTGGTCATCGGGGTAAGTGATACAGTAGTTTGGACCGTAGAGGCTAGTTGGGTAAAGTGAAGGCCAGTACTCACCGGGTAGGTTGCTATCTGTGACCCACCCTTGAATAGGGTATTAACCCCAAAAGTTGAAGCTGCTTGGTTGTATGTGGTATTCGCCACCGCACAAGCTGGTGTGACCGTCTCAAGCGTGGTAAGTGTGCAGTTCGATGCCGTTGACGGGATTTGATAAGCCTGGGCGTAGGTTCCAGCATCAAGGGAGAGATACACAACGTACCCTACTGCTCCCGGTGAAGCCACTGGTGCTCCAACATCAATCGCCTTAGTGGAAACATCCGTATAGCTCGCGGTCAAACTGCATGGCCCTTCATTACCCATGATGTCAATATAGGCAACACAACCATACAGTGTACCCCCAGCGTAAGATGCAGACCCAGCAACACCGGCGTCAGAGCAGAATTGATGGGTAGCATCGCAGGCGGCCTGTGCGGTAAGGGTAGTAGGTACAGCTAGAGCAGCTCCCGTGGGTGTCGGTGTCCAGTATCGAGGCTGCCCAGTACGCACATCCTCAATAGACACGTTGGGGACTACAAGAGCAGCCGCTACTAATGCAGTCGTGGCAGCCTGTCCCCCAGAGTAAGTATTGAGAGAGGGATCGACAACAACCAGACCCCCACCGAGAGATCCGGCGTCATTAATGGCCTCTTGGATACCATCACTACCGGAGGCGACTAACTCACCTTGTCCATGAGCATAGGTAAAGCTGGCCGTGACAGAGCATGATCCTTGCGGTGCTCCAACATAGCAGCCAGAGACAGCCGTAGGAGTAACTGTTTCCTCAACAGCTCCAGCTCCCACTGAGATAGGAATAGCCGGGAACGGCCCAGCCGTCCCAGAAGTATTGAGTCCACCAGCCGAGAACGGCACGATAGTACGGCCATCCTGCAATCTGACAGACCCACTTGAAAGGGTAATAGTCGCAATCCCAGCGGCATTGTTGCCGCTGAAGATGCGTACCCCAGGGTAGTTGTAGTTCCTTGCAACGAACCTACCGCCAACGTAAGACTGATTCGATGGCGGATTTTGCTGCGCTTCCATCGAGGGTGCTACACTGATTAACAGTGCGAATGCACACAGGAAGGAAAGCGCCTGCCTAGTGAAGTTTCTCATTGTGCAACTTCTCCTTAATCTGATTTACTATTCCAACCCGGAAATTCAACCGTACTGTCAACCGTGTGGCTTGACGCACACAGTATGCTCCCTGTATATCCCACCTCCATATTTCCCAGGTGGTAGCATACAGGAAATCTCTGGCACTCAACTTGGGCTGTATCTCAGGAGCGATGCCTCCCCAGAATTGGCGTGGGTCCTGCCAATAGGGATTAGCCGTGCTGAAAACTGGCTTAGGCAGGTATTGTGATCCTAGTCCCATACTGAAATAAACCTTGACAGACTAAAATTTCAGGTGTACAATCTTTTTGTTCGCCAGAGAGACAACCCAAAACCTACTCGCCAGCTCCCATGTTTCCGCCGATCCCGCCCAGCGACTCTCCAAAGTCCGACATATCACCTTCACGGTCTGGGTTCTGCTCCCCACCCTCATTCGGGAAAGCCTCTTGATGAGCTTGGTGCATGTCTGCCGCATGGGGATGGTCTCGGCGCTCCACTTCCCCTCCATCATGGTGAGTATGGCTGGTAAACTTCCCGCCCCCTACATGATGGGCATGAAAAGCGTGTACCCCAGTCACTGGATGAGGCTCCGTAGTGCCCGGATGAGTCTTGGTGACGTGTTCCTCCGGGGCCTCACCTCCTCCATGTGGGGATTGGGCTCTCCCGTGGATTAACTCCTTAGTATTGTCCATCGAACCCTTTTCAGATGAGCTACCGCCCTTCGATGGACCCTTTTCGCCTGTGGACCTGAAACTTCCATGCTTAAACATTAGATAACTCCCCCTTCTTCCTGGACTTTCTTCTCTAGTGCCTTTGCAGAGTCCTTTGGTGCCGGAATTGTAGCCACTGAAGCCATTTCAGCCCGTGTTCTCCACCCGGAACGGGAAGGGAGCACAGGTTCTAGTCTTTTGGGCTTATCCGTAGGCTGTGGAGTGTAATCATTACATTTCTTACCCTCCAAAACCAGGTTCAAAGCCTTAATCTCACCATCCCGTAGAACAATGATGCGTTTCAGAGCATCAATTAGCTCCCCACGCACTTCTAGGTTGGCATTCATCACCTGAACCATAGAGTTGTAGCGTCTACGGGTTACAAGAGGCCACTTCATGTCGCGTACCGCCTATGCCGCCCCAAACTACGGCTGTTTACCAATCCAACTTGCCTCAACTTACGATCCCGGTCAGCATTCAGCCGGGAAAGCATGATGGCCCGGTTAGTATTGTCTCCCAAGTGGGCCACTTTCTTCATCATCACTACGTTATCAGGCTCTTTCTTAGGAGCATACTCGGAATAGACTCCGTAACGGAGTTCATCCAGTACATCATCATACATCGTATTCGTCTTGAGGATGTCCTCTTCCTTACCGGGATGCTTATCATCCACTACAGCAGTGGGAATAGCCCGGACAGCGTGCTTGCAGTTGCTGGTGATGATCCATTCACCCTCATCTAATGAGCGATGGAGGAAGCGCCAGCCATCCACGCGGTCAATAGTGGCTTTCCTGATAGTGGGGAGGCCGTGACTACGGAAAACTTCAGACATGGCCTCCTCTTTGGTGCTCTTGCTGGATTCTTTCTTCCACAAATCATGCCCTGCATAGATGCTGTTGAGCACAAGGCCATCATTTACCGAAACAATCTCCTCTGCTAAGGCTCTCTCAGAGAGATGGTCAGTCACAAACTCACGGAAGGTGATGATAAGCCTCTTCCACTTGCCATCTTCAGTCTCAAACCCGGCCTGGGTGTGCCAGTGGAATGAGGAAGAGTGAACAAATCCCCAATCTAGGCTACCCCAAATAGGCCAGTGAGGTTGCCGAATGATGTCTTTGGGGTCCCACACATGGACATTCTCATCAAAGTTGGAGAAATACTGTCCAGAGAACTTCTTAAAATCTCCTAAGAGTTGGCCTGCTCGCATGTGGGCAGGGAGCCTATTTTGCTCTTGTCCATACTGGCTACGAGTGACATAATACTCGAATCGTTTTTCGTCAGACCAAGAGTAATAGACACAGGATGCACACTTGCCGCATTCTTTCCCAAGACAATCCCCAGTGTGGCCGTCAGCCGCTAGTGCCGCACGGGACCATTCGATATTGTCCCATCCAAAGGCAGGCAGGAAGGCATAATCTCCTGCTGATTCTCTTTCATGGTACTCCTTCAAGTAGAAGATGCGCTGTAGATAGGCTGCCCCGATCCCTCCAGGGTTGAACCCTAACAGGAACTTGCAGGAATGCTCCGGGGTATTAGGCCAGCGACATACGGTCTTGAGCTGAGTCAGCTCAAATTCTGAGAACTGTTCGGCCTGATCCGTCATCACATCATAGTATTCAGGCCCAAATGCTTTGCGCTTAACGTCAGTCTCGTTCTCAGCCCCATCGAAGAAGATACGGCCCCCTCCTAACTGTTCTGGGAGTTCAATCACCTTGGATTGAACCTTATAATACTCATGGAGGCTGGGAAACTCTTCCCACATCTTATTGACATGGTTCTTCTCAACGTCATCCCATACCCGTCTCAAAATAAGACCGTTGGTATGAGGGTGCTGTAGACGGCGACGGAGCATGATTCGGCGCATTCCACCAGACTTACCGCCTCCACGGGAACCTCCATATCCTATCCAAGAGGACATGGAGTTTTCCATAAGCCAATCAAGCAGGGCTTGTTTTGGCTGAAGCTTGATTTGGATTGGTTTGCTTTGTGTAATCATTACACTTTATCTGCACTTCAATATTTACTTCAACTAAGGCATCACGTAGAACCTTAAACTTTGCTTTGCATCCCTCACTACGGATCAAAGCCTCTAATGCCTTACACTCTTTTGAAGAAAGCTGAAACTCAAATACTTGCTTGCTGATAATGCTGTCCACATCATCACTGTACTGCAACCATCAATCCAGATGGAGGTTCAAGGCAACTTATTGCGCCCGTCTCTATATCCACCCGGCAACCATCCGGTGTCCGACTTGTCTCCTGCACGTTGTAGAGCAATCCTGTCTGGGGATCACAGCTCACCCCTTGCGGGTAGACAGTGCTTGAATAGCCACTCGGATTAGGAGGCAACTGAAGCACCATCGCTAGAGCCAAGAGCAGCATGGACTAATGCACCACCACAGAAAGTGATGTCGGCACTGACGGGGGAAGAGACACCGCGACAAAGTTGGTATCTCCGCTTTGGTAGATAATGCTGGTCAACCCGCCGATAGTGAATGTTACCGCATAGCAGTATTGACCAGGTACAAGAGTTGAGTCCGTGTAGGTCGTAGCTGTAGCTGAGAGCGCCGAGTTGAGCGCCGTGAATACGCTGGTGGACGAACAAGCTCCTGGCGCACGATAAGCCGCCTGGGAACAGTTCGCTCCGGTTACAGCACAGGCCGTAGTTGTATCGTCAGTCGAGAGCGCCCATGTCAGCGCAGCGGAGTGGCTCGTTTGCGCCACCACGATACAGCTATTACAGTCGATGATTTGCTGGCCGAATGCTGACCAAGCTACCAAGCAGGCAAAGGCGAGTGCAAATTTTCGTAACATTTCCGTCCTCCATAGACAAAGATAAAGATTGGCTGCTCCAATTCAAGTGAGTTTACCACCGTGAGATTGCTGATAAATTCCCGTGTCTCCCGCGTCATTCTAGCACGCATCCCCATGCGCCAGTTGCGCTCATTCTCGTTGGCCCTCGTAACGTCCACGCGCTCCCAATAGCGGGCCTTCTTTTTGGCCGCGATGCTTTTCCTTGCGCCGGGCATCGGATGCCCTCTGTGCTGCTCGCTGACGTGCTGGGTCAGCGTATGGCATGGTCAGCCAGGAGTAGCACGAAGAGGAGAGCGAGAGGCTTCATGGTTTCAGTATCACCATTTTCTTTACGCGATCTTGCACGCTCTTGAGCCACACAGCATCCGTGAAACGCAATCCGTGGCAAGTCCACTGAATCAGATGCCCTGCCGGGGCTTTCATTTCGATGTAGTCGGTGTGCAGGACGTGCTCGAAATAGACCGGACCTTTTCCTTTGGGAGAGTTCAAGTCCCACACTTGACAGCCAGGCACGCCGTACTCCACTAGTTCAAGAGGGTAGTCATAGCGCACCGTTCCCCAATCGTTGCTGGAGAATATTTTCAGCCAGGACGAATGCGGGACGATGGCACTGGCGCTCGCTTCGGTTTGTTCCCATACGGCCATATCCCAACGATGGAACATGCTGCTATAGTCTTGGGCGAACGTGGCCGTCGCCAAGAGCAGCGCGAAGGTGAGAATTAGCGAGCTACGCATGTGTAATCTATCCTGTAAGGTACGGAAACCGTCAAGGCCGTAAGAACTGCCGTTGCTACGTTTGACCATGCCACAACCGGGGCCGTGGTTGACTGTGTGCTTACCCTGGCAACGGCTTCATTGCCCCAAGCCGTACCGCTATCGTCGAGCGTGTACGTGCAGGCCGGAGTTGCTCCTGTTCCACCAACGTAAGTTCCGGCAAAGGTTAACGTAATTGTTCCAGTGCTTCCTGGTGCGCCAGTGCCCGTTGTGGCAATGATAACGCCCTTTTCGTTGGAGCTTCCTGCCTGAGTCGCACAGGACGGTGATGTGCCACCACCGCTTGTAAACGTGCAAGTCGGCGCGGTTCCGGTCATCGCGCCGCCGCCTGTATAGGTGTTTCCACCTAAGTCTAGAAATAGCCCAGTCCCGGTCCTTGAGACGATGTTTTTCCCACCAGGAGCATTGAGATTGCTCATGCTGAGAGAAGCAGTCGCTCCGGTAGCTATATCCAGGCAATCGACCGTATTAGTGAAGCAAAACAGATTCATCATCTCAGCGGAGCCGCCAGTTTCCACGGCGATCTCAAGAGCGGAGCCAAATACGCCATCGTTTACTGACCGCCAATTCCCGGTAACGTTGACGCCAAATCCTCCGCCGCTCGCATTGAAAGCACTTGAGTTCGTTATCGCCTGTTTTCCAGTGGGGATGTTCATTCCGTAAGTCTTAACGTCTCCAAAAAAATCATTCGACATCTGGAAAGTAGTGTGGTTGACGTTTACGCCAATAGACCCGCATCCGTCGAATTGCGAGTTCAAGAGATATTGTGCCCCTGCGTCAACTTCAAGTCCGGTGACGTTGGCGTTGTTAGCTCCCACGCCGAGACAGGCCATAGACCAAAAGTTTGCGTCATTCTCCATTGCGAAGATAGAAACACTGCTGGCTCCTCCTACGGCGCTATCTGATAGTGCTGTAACGCCCCAGTTTTGCGACCGTAAGCCGATGATTCCCCCGAAACAAGTAACATGAGTCCCACTAGCGTTCAGTCCACCACAACTATTGCCCGAACCTGTTGTGAAATCAAACCCCTCGGCAAGCACCAGCAGCGTTGTGTACGCTCCCCAACCGAAAATAGAACTTTGCGTGTCAGGATTGGATGAATTCAGCCCTCCCGAAAGAGGTAATACGCACGTCCCTAGGACATTGAATTGTCCAGCTTTAATGAAGATAGGGCCGCCCGGAAGTTGCAGTGTTTGGCAATTCACCCCGGATTCTGCCGCCGTCCATGCCGCCGCTACGCTCGTTGTCATATCGGGGCCAGCACCGAAGATGCTGCCGTTCGTGAATCCGGGGCTGATATTCCCCAGTGCATTATTGGAAAGCGTGAAGGTTTTCGTCGCCGGGGTTACGGAAAGAATCGTACCAGCAGCAAACTCATGCACCCCGGTAGTGTGGTTCAACGCTCCACAACATCCGTTTGTGGCCTTGTAAATCCAGCCAACCATGTTCGCGTTAGGAACCGTGGTTGTACATACGACCGTTGGCTGTCCGCTAGTGAACGTGCAATCCGTGGCGATGAAGCCAACCTGTACGCTGTACGGGGCCACGCTCGCATCGACAACGTTGCGGGAGAATCCCTCATAGGCATAAGAACAAACGCCCTGCTGAAAGACAGGAATGTAGATGCCACCAGTGCCAATCGTAAGCTGGACAGGCCCGCTTGCCAAAGTGCATGACCCTGGAAGTACAGTTACTTGCGTGATGCCCCCGCCGCTAGAGCTAGGGAAGTTAGCCTGCTGCCCAAAGGATACTCCACACAGAAGCAGAGAAAGTATGAACCCTAATACATGGCGAAATGTAATCATTACACTTTCACCTCAACCATATTTGGCTTCGTCTCATTTTGAGACGACCTAATTCCCAGAAGGCCATGAGCTTCAGCCTGTTTCTTGAATACGTCTGGGCTAACTCCGATGGTGATGATCTCCACCATCTTATTGTTCTTTTCAGTGTTATCTTCCACTGTCACTAGCGGCATACCTCGCTTGTACTCTACTGCCCGTTTGAATGCCTGCCAGGAGATAGGGTTAAGCTCTACCTCTTCCATGATAACGATACCCTTCTCATCCCGTACCAAAATGCCCTGCTCATCTATCTTGGGCATCCGGCCAGTCATAAAGGCCATCCACATAGCCTCTTCTACCCCTCCACCTAACAGGCTGGCAAAGAACTCTTGGGTATTGAGCTTACTGATAGCTTCATGGGCTTTACGGAGCGCCAGCACAGGCTGGAACTTCCTAATCTTCCGGGGACGGTCCTTTGTCCTGACACGGTTATCCGGCCCCATAGGGGCAGCCACAACCGTAGGCTCTCCCCTCTTAGCCCGGAGGAAGCTATCTTCAGCAGCAGCGTATGACCTATCAGACATAGGATAGTTTGGCCGCAAAGGATACGCCATTAGGATTGGTGATGCACTTCAGAGAGATGAAGCGCCCACCTTCCGGTTGTAGCTGAGTGTATCCCACATATCTCCCAGAGCCATCGGTAAGGGCCGTCCAGACTGTGATCTTGTAGGCTGTAGAGGTAGTCTGGGTAAGGTAAGCCCCATCTGCATCAATCCCGGCGTCCTGTACATCAATCTCACAGACTCCGGGGTTAGCCGAGGCTATCACTTCCACCATAATCCCGGCGACTGCTCCCCCACCCGGACGGGGAGCCAGAGCCACGGCAATGCTGCGCTCCCCTACTGCTACTGCTTCCAACACTATGTTGCTATCGTTGGGAGCCTGAATCTGACCGGGAGTGGGGGGAGCACCAGCGGCTACGCTAGTGCCAAACAGGTACTTGTCATCCCCAGGATAGAGAACAGTGGGGAGTGTGGGATTGATGGTCATCGTACCCAACCCGGAATTGGTATATTGTGGCAAATTGCACCTTCCTCAAAGTGTAATCATTACACTAGTTGCTCGGCATCAATTCAAATTTCATAGTTGGCGTGATTGTTGCGCTCGAATTGATGAGCGAGGCCGTATCCGCCGCATTGGAAGTCTTGAACTGTAGAGCGATGTTGTGCGCTGCGCCATCACCAGTGATGACCCAATTCAGTGCGAAAGCGTCCGCCGCTCCGATAGCCGCCCCTAAAATCTGGGCTGTTTCAACCAAGATTCCCGCATTGGCAGTTGAGCAAGCCGCATTATCGGTGAGGGCTGCTTGTGCCACAACCGCCGCTGTCGCCGTGGACAATCCACCGCTGGCAGAGATACCGAGATTCCATCCGGTAGGGATCGTCACCGTGTAGCAAAGATTCGTTGAGTCGGCGACCGTGTAGCTTGTCGTGGCGTTCGTGTAATTACCTGCGCCAGAGCCTTTCTTGAGCGTGAGCGTAGCAGTATCAGCCACTTTAGCGATACTTACGTCTCCAAAATTAACCGTTCTATTCGCTGTAGGTGTCGTGAAAGTCAAGAGAGTAGTGAAAGCATCGAGCACGCTCGGAAAGCCAATTCCAGAAGGGAATTTTGGATAACTATTTGCCACGGTGGTGTTGCCGGAAAGCTCGGAAAGGCCGGTGACGACATCGACTACCCCGCCAGACCCAGGTGCGTTATTACCGACAATGAATGCCATACTAGTTTGCTGGGAATTCTGCACTAGCTTCGTATTGGCGTTGATGCCCCAATTCCCTTCAATGAGATGGTAGTAGCCTTGATTCAACTGGATGGCAAAATTAACAACAGAATTTCCGTTAAACACGTTGTTTACGACATAATCTGACTGTGGTATGGAGTTGGTGCTTCCAATCCTAATGATGACCGACGAAGAGGCCCCGGCGCTGGCCTGCATTTCTATCCAGGAGTCACGGATGCCACAACCGGAACAGTTGCGGAAAAGGATAGCCTCAGTGGATGTATTCCCCGTAATGCTGATTTCGCTTTGAGAGATATTGTAATTGCGAACGATGTCATTGGCTACATTGTCGTCTTGCCCTACCAAGAATCCTCGAACAGAACAGATAAACCGCGAGAGCGTAAAATAAATGGCCGTCTGGCCTCCCGTGGCGCTCGAATCAACGCAAGTGGCGACACTCTGCATGTGGATATGGTCAAATCGCTGGCTTTGCGAAGAACTACTACCAGAGCCTCCGCCAATAACGATTCCGGTGGTTAGATTCGCGAAAGTGATGCGCGAGAAGTCTTGCTCCTCGACAACGGGGCCGACGATGTTAAGCCCTGTAGCTGCTATGCTTGCACCGTCCAATTTAATGTCATTAATTTGCGCACCCCTCTGGCCAGAAGCGATGTTTGTCTGAACCATTACCCCTGTCGCCCCGGCCCCGGCAATAATTGTAGATACCGTATCTGAGCCGAATGGCCCCTCCTGGACGCAACCATCCAGCGATGTGCTTGCTCCGGTTAAATTGATGATAGGCGAAACCGTGCCGGTGATCGAAGCACCACAATCAAGGCTAAGAACCTGCCCGACAGTACCCAGAGTGAGAGTTGCGGCTGTAGAATACGAACCGGAAGGAACTTCCACATAAAGGCAGGTTGCATCCGCTAGAGCAGACGCGATGGTCGAGTATTTCACGCCATCCACAGCGCAGCGGCCATTTAACTTACCGAACGTCTCTGTCCCGCTGTGGGTGTCATGTCCTGTATTGGTATTATTCCCAGTCCATATATTATTTAGTCCCAATCCAGGCAATCCGGTAAGAGAGGACGGGGATACCCCAATGAGCTTTACTGTAGGCTGAGTAGTGGCTGAGTAGAACTGTACATCATATATGCCACTCGCGGCGAATACGTTCCAGTTCCCTAGCTGGTCACTCAGGGTTGGATTAGTCGTAGGGACGGACAGGGCCGGGTCACTGTATACAGTAGCCAGCCCCGCACATCCGGTAGTGGTAGAGCCTTCCTGTAGGACAGTACCATTAGTCCCAGCGCTGGCATTAGCATGGCTGAGGGTGAAGTTGATAGTTGTAGAGGTTACTGTGAGTATAGTCCACCCGGAGACGATCTGCCCATTGGTGAGGGTCCCAGCATTGAAGTAGGTATCAGCCCCGGTGAACCCGGAGACTAGGATGGGCATGCCAGCCACATATCCAGCAGTTATCGGGTTACTGGACATCGTGAGAGTGGCTATGTTATTGGTGACACTCGCGGCAGTAGTGGATAGGGGCTGGCAAATGGCTATCTTAACCCCACCCAGCGGGATGCCTTGTCTATTCGTTACGGGGGAACTATTAGAGCCGATGTTTCCCTGGGCAAAGAGTAATCCGGGAGTTATGAGTAACAGAGCAAGCAGGATAGCCAGGTATCCCAGGAACCCTCCCCGGCTGCCATCACTCTGTGCCCTGCCATAACGTATGCGGCAAAAGGTACAGTAGATGGCATTACGCTTGCCCCTACAGCTCATCGAGTCACCAGTACCGATAGTCTCTCCACAACCTTTACACCTTCTAGGTTCCGGATCAGAGGGTAAACCAGGACGCCGCAAGTGTAACACCAATCCAGCAGTGCGTTGATCCCGGGTTAAAGGAACTTGCTGAAGTGTAATCATTACAGTGTGTCAAATTTGACACAGTCCCTTTTTTGATTGAAATTTTTGGGTGCGCTACGGTCGAACCGGGGTATGCCCTCATGGAAAAGGGCAGGCCGCCTACGTATACCCCTATACCTCCATGCCGGCCTATGACCGCGTGTAATCATTACAGTCAGTATGCCTTATAGAATGATGAAAATGATTGTCGGACACCACACCGTAAGCAAGTGCGCTCATAACCGTATTGCGGCCACCGATGGCCGATAATCCAGCACAGCATCCGTGTAATCATTACAGTCTACTGAGACGCCAAACGCGCGGCCCATGAAGTAGTCGCCTTAGGCTCGGTTAACTGTAACACAGCGAATCCCTGGCTGGAGCGCACACGCCAGGTTAACCCAATCCCGCGCACCTTGCCATTAACCTCACGCAATTGGCGCATCCCGGCAATCCATTTAGCTTGACCGCGAGCAACCATTTGCTCTGCTTTGATTCGGGTTACTGTATAGGTTGGAAGGTTTATGTTACTGGGCAGGACTGTAATGTGGTTAGAGCGTTCAGCGGAGTAGAAGCGAGAGGACATGAAATTGAGAGGACATACGATTGCCGCAATTATGTTACGAGACAAGGGGACACTGTCGGGACACGTTAAGTCAAGTCCCTAAACTAGTTATTGTCTCAAAATGAGACAATGGGATAGAATGAGTGTGTTTAATAGGGGAAAGAATGTAAGTGCTAGAGTAAAATGGTACTTGACACGATTCGAGAGTATGGTAAGGTTTCACTAGCAGTTACACCTTAGGAGGAAACATGGTACTAGGTTTCAAGGCATCTCGAATCTGACTGCCCGTTGAGTGTGTGACTGCCTGCCCATTAGTTGCGCTACTGAACCTAGTCAAGCGAGAACTAATCACTAATGGGCAGTAGGGGACACACTCCCACAAAGCCACAAACCAATAGTGGCGATAGGCACACTCAGGATAGACTGAGAGAATGGAAGCAATCGAATGGCACATAATCTAATGACTAGGAATGGCAAGACTGCTATGTTTTGCGTAGGTGACCGGGACGCGGCATGGCACAAACTAGGCCAGCGTACACCCAATGCTGTGACGTGGGCTGAGGCAATCAAGCTGGCAGACTTGGGCTGGGAAGTAGTCAAGAAACAGATGTACTTCCGCAATGCTCTGGGACAGGTAACAGAGGCGTTAGACTACTTTGCAACCACGCGGTCAGATGATGGGGCATTCTTGGGAGTGGTTCAGAGTGGTTATGCAATCAGCCAAAACAAGGATGCGTTTACAGACATTGATTCTCTACTCTCAACGGCGAACGGTGCACATTACGAGTCCGCTGGGGCGATTGACAATGGCAAACAAATCTGGGTTATGGCACGTATCCCAGAGGCGGATTACGAGATTGATGGGGGAGACAAGCATAAGACTTACCTGCTAGTCGCAACCTCCCATGATCGAAGCATGTCCAAAGTGTTTAAGATGGTAGATGAGCGCGTGGTGTGCGCCAACACTATGGCCATTGCGCTGGGGGAGTCTGGCGGATGTTCATTCAAGATTCGCCATACCGTTAATGCCCAAGAGAGAACAGCCCGCGCTATTGAACAGTTACGGGCTGTCAAGGATACCGCACTCAGTCTCAAACAAAAGATGCTGAGACTCGCGGAGACTAAGCTCACCCGCGAGTCCACTAAGGCTATCCTTGACCGCTTGTTTCCCCCTCCCGTTGACCCCAAGGCCAACAATACCCGGCGTGAGAATACAGTCTCAGACGTGCTTGATCTGTACGCTCACAATGATGCCAATGCGTATCCCAGTGTCAAAGGGACCGCGTACAACCTACTCAATGCCGTGACCGAGTACACGGATCACGTCCGTACAGCGCGGGGTAATGGCTCTGAACCAGATAAGATGGCTGTAGCGAGGTCTGAGTCTGCTTTGTTTGGCTCTGGGGCTACTCTCAAGACTCAGGCTCTTCAGGTTATCATTGAGGAAACTGCCAAGATACCGGGTAACTCTGGCCTACTTGACCTAATCGTTGCACAGCATCACAGTTAGGTACAGTCTACAGTCCCTTACGGGGGACTGTGGGAAGTACCTAAGTGTAATCATTACACTTTGCAGGGAGGTCAAAATGTCAATTCTAGCGTGGTACAAAGTATTGCGAACTCATCACCATTGGACTAGGCTCCAATCGGCATGGTACGCGATATGGTTGTGGAAGTGAGCGCAAACCCGGCGCATAACGGGATTGAATGGAGACTTCAATGACTAAGAAAGACTTTATTGCACTAGCAGATTGCTTAATGGATACAACATGTTGCACAGAATCCAATGGGGAACCTTGCAAGCCATTTACTGATGGCCAGCTCGGGCACATTGCAGACTTCTGTGCTAACCAGAATCCGCGATTCATGCGTAACCGCTGGCTAGCCTACATCGCGGGTGAGTGTGGGCCGAATGGTGGTGAGGTGAAACGTGCGTCCTAATGACTGGGACCATTGGTTCAGGCCGCGTGTCCGTAACCGTCCCATTACGGTTAACCGTCCCATTCCCGCTGTACATAGGTTAGACGTACTCAAGTGGGCTATATTCTTTATACTTGTGACGGCTGTGCTACTGTATGTGATGGCCGCAAACTAGGTACTAGTACTAGGTGGCCCCAACTGAAATAATGCTTGACAAGTGTATTTTTTAGTTCTACAATATTGCTGTTACCCGAGATGACAACCCATAACCCGGCGCGAGTTTGGGCTGTGGCGTAGCAGAACATACAAGAGAGGAGACTTACTATGGTATGTCCGCATTGTGGTGGAGTTATCCCTAAGAAAGAGAGTAACGGGAACGGGGCTGAGGCTAAGTTTCGCCAAGATGTAAAGAAAGCAGAGGCCGCTATTGCCATATTAGAACGTCAACCATACCCGGAGTTAACCGATGCTTGCGCAGACGAAATGCTACGGTTAGCTGTAGCTACCACTATCCCTAAGAAGCTCTATGCTATCTATCGGAGAGCCGACACAAAGACTCCGATAGCGTATGGCATGAGAACACTGCCCATATATAGAGGTTAGCTGTGTTGACCATGACACTAAGAAACACTAGCCGTAACCTGCCTACTGGCGAGCTGTACGACTCACGGACCCACCTGGTGTATAACTCTACTAGGCACACTACTAGGAAAGTAGTTGTCAAGACTCTGTGCGAAATGGGGTTTGGTCAGCTAAGGAAAGTGTAATGATTACATTCCTAGTAACGGCGTGGATCATCGGGCAGGCCGCGTTCCATTTGTTCAGGGATGAAGATAGAGATGAGGTAGTGTTTAGGGCTTGTGTAGAGCCTGGGAGGATGTAATGATTACAGGTAGAGGTTGGCTGCAAGAAGTAATCATCTCGGTTATCAGGGATTTCCTATCTCTATTCGGATTCGATTGGAGGTAGGCTGTGGACCTAGCAGAGCTGACTAACAAAGCTATTGACTACATCCTGTCTCACCTTGAGGCTGAGACTCGCCTAACAGACTGGGAAAAAGGATTCGTTGAGTCTATATCGGATCAATGGACCCGTAACCGTAGGCTCTCCGATAAGCAAAAGGAAACGCTCGGTAAGGTATGGGACAAATACTAACTCTCTAGAATGGCCGTAATCACGCTACAATGGCTCTAGGAAAGCCTCAAATATGGACAAGCCACTTCACCACCTTACCTCAATTTTAGACGTTCTAATGGTCTGTACGCGATGCAAAACAGTCTCCAGATTGGGTGATTGCATACCTTGTATGGCTGAAGATGGCAGTGAAGGCACTGGGTTTGGGTGCCCCGTGCCCGATTGTGGCGGGATCGTATTCGAGGACACTCTACTAGGCAAGCCTATTAAGGGTGTGTAATCATTACATTGGTACTACCCTCAAAATGGTACTTGACAAGGTTTAACAGTCGGTGAGAGGATTCGCAAGGTTCCCCGTAGTACAATCTAAAGAGGAGATAACATGGCAAAGAGTAAGGAAACATCAAGCAGTGAGTTAGTGCGTTTAGACCCCACAGTAATCCTAGCAGACAGCAATACCCGATATGGCCTCAAATCATCCCGCGTTGAATCTCTGGCAAAGAGCATTCTGGATCGCGGCGAAGTGTTGGAGCCTGTCGAGGTAGAGCTGTTGGATAAGTCAGACAATGGTTTCAAGTACCGTCTGACTACGGGCTTCTATCGGCTTGCCGCTGTCCTGTCACTCAATACCCAGGGAGCAGGCTTAACAGTCCCCGCGATTGTACGGCCTATTCCCACTCCACAAGAGAGACTCCGTAGGCAATTGGCCGAGAACATGGAACGGGAGAATCAGTCCCCGATGGATCAGGCTATTGCCATTAAGAGTCTGCTCGCCAATGGCCTCACCAAAATGGAAGTGCGGGAGATATTCTCGCGTCCGGGTGGCCGTAAGGGTAACAAGAACCAGCCAGCATCCAACTCGTTTATCAACATGACTCTTTCATTCTTGGATTTGCCCAAGGCTATCCAAGAGAAGATTCACGATAGCCGGGTTGGAGTAGCAGCCGCGTATGAGCTAACTAAGGTTCCCGCTGAGAAGCGTACCTTGGTACTCGAACGGGCTGAGGAACAGAGACAGAAGGACCTTGAGCGGGAAGAGAGAGAAGAAGAGAGACTCCTAGCTCAAGAGAAACGGGATGCGGAAGCCCAGTCCAAACGGGACGAAGCTCTCAAGGAAGTACAGGGAGCAGAGGCTAAGGTTACGGCTGCCAAGGAAGCTCTTGCGGCTAAGACTAAAGTTGCTGAGGTCGCCTATGACACTTCCAAGAGCAAACTCCCCGATGCCAAGGCCAAAAAGGAAGCTGCCAGCAACTTTAAGAAAGCAGAGCAGGATCGCCAAGTGGCGGAAGCTGACTTGGTTGCTGCTCAAAAGGAACATGAGGATTTGCGTCAGAAGTTTGAAAAGCGTGAGTCTCTCATTGCTGAGAAAGCAGCCAAACTCAAACAGGCACGCGCTGAATCTCCCAAGGGTGCGGCTAAGAAGGGTGATGCTGTAGGGCCCGGCGATGTGAAGAAAGCTGCTGCCGAAACGGGAGTCTCCACCAATGCTGTACCACTGAATGCATCCGAGATGCGTAAGGTGGTAAGTGAGTTGAGCCTACCGGGAGGTGATGCAAAGGTTATCGCTATAGGTGAGGCTTTCAAGCAATGCTTTGCCGGGGTGACAACGGATAAGCAACTGTACCGGGACTTGGT
>VFSW01006714.1_pt1 | contig 16859 bp, 14 predicted proteins | sample 5358111 | NCBI WGS metagenome assembly VFSW01 (sample SAMN11554181, study PRJNA540505) | mine drainage metagenome | isolation source: sediment from site ElyBrook_90M | place: USA: Ely Copper Mine, Vershire, VT | collected 2017
CGGGCGCCGCCCCCCCTCGCCCGCCGCCGCGGCGCGGGGGGGGGGCGGCCCGCTCGCGCCGCCCCCCCCCGCGGCGCCGGAGGTCGATCGCGAGGCTATCGACATCGGCGTCACATTTTTGGGCAAGCGGCTGAGCGCGCCGATCTTCATCTCGTCGCTCACCGGCGGGCACGCGGATGTCGCCATCATCAACGAGCGCCTTGCGCGGGCCGCCGAGCGCTTCGGCGTCGCGATGGGCGTGGGCAGCCAGCGCGCCGCCCTTGTCGCGCCCGATCTCGCCGCGACGTATGCCGTGACGCGCGCGATTGCGCCCACCGCTCTGCTCATCGCCAACATCGGCGCGCCACAGCTCATCGCTCAGGCGCGCAAAGCGCCCTTCACCGCTGATGACGCCCGCGCCGCCATCCGGATGATCGGCGCCGACGCCCTCGCCGTCCATCTCAATTACCTGCAAGAGGCGGCGCAGCCAGAGGGTGACGGCAACGCGCGCGGCGTGCTGAGCGCGCTGGCCGCGCTGACCCAGGCGCTCGACGTGCCGGTCGTCGCCAAAGAAACCGGCGCGGGCATCAGCCGCGAGACGGCCGGGCGGCTCGTCGCGGCGGGCGTGGGCGCCATCGACTGTGGCGGAGCCGGCGGCAGCAGCATGGCCGCGATGGAATCCGCGCGCGCGGAGCAGCGCGGCGACGCGCTCGCGCAGGGCATCGGCGATCTCTTTCGCGACTGGGGCATTCCCACGCCCATCAGCGTCGTCGAGGCGAGCGTCGCCGGCGTGCCGCTCATCGCCACCGGCGGAGTCCGCACGGGGCTGGACGCGGCGCGCGCCATCGCGCTGGGCGCGACGCTCGTGGGCATCGGCTTCCCCATGCTCAAGGCCGCCAGCGAGAGCGACGACGCCGTGACGGCATTTCTCACCCGCTTCTCGCTCGAATTGCGCGTGGCCATGCAGCTCGTCGGTGCGGGCGATCTCGCCGCCCTGGGCAGCGTGCCCGTCGTCGTCACCGGCGCCTGCCGCGAATGGCTCGTTCCGCGCGGCTTTGGCGACCGCCTGCGCGAGCTGGCGCGCCGCGCCGTGTAAGCTTGCCTCCTTGAGGCTCCGCTCTTGCATCCAGCATTTGCTGGGGATGCCGCGTGTGGTCGCGCCCATGCAAATGCACAAAGAGAGAACAATGGACATGTGGTGAGCAATGTTCGATACTTCCTTTGGAGAAGAACGTATGTTCGCCCCATTTCCAGAAAAAAGCGAGAAGAATGTCCCCTGATCGCACAATCAAGAAGCTATTTTCGAGCAAGGGATAGCGGTAGCTTCATTTTGTTGAGAATGTTCAACCGAATCACGGCAGGAGTCCCCTGGCTTGAGCCACGGGGAGGAATGACGCATCCGCCTTGTATGCCTGACTCATCTTTGGGTATACTACCGATATGCGAGTGACATTGACTGCCAAATTGAAACTCACCACCACGCCAGCGCAAGCCGAACACTTGCGCCGCACCGCGCTGGCGTATCGGGATGCCCTCAACCACACTAGTCGTGTCGCCTTCGCCAACGGTAAGTTGTCGCATGCGATCCCCCTCCAGAAGCTGGTCTATCGGGATCTGCGCGCCCAGTTTGACTTGTCAGCACAGTTGGCGTGCAATGTGCCTCGCCAGGTCGCGGCCACCTATAAGGGGCTGTGGACCAAGGTGACGCGGAATACCCAGCACCGGGCCAACGGCCACACCAAAAAGCGCTATAAAGGACTGGACCAGCCCCCCAAATACGTCGCGCTGACCACCACGTTCTCCTATGGCTATGATTATCGCTTCAAGACCGGCCAACAGGTGTCGCTCACGACGCTCGATGGGCAGCTCGTCCTCTCCTATCAAGGATATACGCCCCACTTGAAGTCTATCAAGGCCGGTCGGCAGTTCGACGAAGAGCAAAAGGCCCGCAAACGGCGAGAACGGCAGGCCCAGCGGGGGAAGGACAACGAACCGGAACCCAGCGAGGAGGAGGGCGATGCGCAGCATGAGCAGGCGCTCGATCAGTCGATGCGCACCCAACTGATCTTGCCCTGGGATACCGAGCAAGCCGGAGAGGTGGAGAGCACTCTATCTCCTGACGATCCTAGCGGCATCACCTTTGGAGCGGCCAGGCTGTGGCGCGATCCCCAAAGCAAACAGTGGTATCTGTTGGTCACGTTGGAACTGCCTAGGCCGGATGCTACCCCAGCCACCTGCCCGCGGACGAAGGGCATTGACCTGGGCCAGCGCTATTTGGTGGTCAGTACCACTCCTGATAATACGACGCAATTCATTGCCGGTGGACGGGCGATCCACCAAGGGGAAGCCTACCAGCGCGTGCGCAAGCGGCTGCAACAGAAAGGCACTCGCAGGGCGACGGCGCGACTGCGCCAGATGGCTCTGCGAGAGAGACGGTTGAAAGCAGACGTGAACCACGTGACGACCAAAGCCCTGGTGGAACCCGGCACGCTCATCGGCTTGGAAGACCTGTCCCACATCCGTGACCGCATCAAGCACAAGGGCAAGAAGCAGCGATGGAAAGCGGCCAAATGGGCGTTTGCCGAACTCAAAGGGTTTGTGAGCTATAAGGCGGCGTTGGTAGGCAGTGTGGCCATCACGGTGGATGCCGACTATACCAGCCAGCAATGTCCGGCTTGTACGTATCGCTCCAAGGCCAATCGCCCGAATCAAGGCTTGGTGTTTCGGTGTAGCAATCCCAATGAGCCGTGTGGTTTCGAGTTGCATGCGGATTTGGTGGGAGCGCGACAGGTCTGTGTACGAACGTTCGTGGTCCGGCAGGACTGGGTCACGACGGGGCACTTGTCATCTGCCCCTGATGTCTCGTCCCGTGAAGCCAAAGCGGCGCGGCTGCAATGCTACGCCGAAGTGCGGTGGAGGACAGAGACAAGCCCCCGGCTTTAGCCGTGGGGTAGCGTGACCAAGAGTACGAAAGACAGAAAGAGCTGGGGACATACTCCATGCAACCAGGCGCCACACCATTGCCGGCACCGCGCATGACGCCGCGCTGGCTCGTCGTGTTGATCGCGTGCCTGTTCGCCGCGCTCATCCCCGAAACGCTCCTGACGAGCAGCACGTCACCCGCGCGCATAGTCGGCAATCCCTTCGCGCTCGTCTTCATCGCCCTATTTTACGGCACGGCAGACGTGCTGGTGCGCGAGCTGATCGTCCGGCGGCATATCGGGTGGGCGGCGCTGCTGCTCTTGGGCGTCGCCTTTGGCTTCGTCAACGAAGGCGTCATCGCCGGCACCTGGTACACGGTGCGGTATTCGGGCTACGTCTTTTACAATGGGGTCGATGTCGCCTGGGCGTTCGCGCTGACGGTCTTTCACATCTTCTATAGCGTCATTGTGCCGGTGACATTCATCGATCTGCTCTTTCCACGCTATGCCGGGCGCTCGCTGCTGGGAAAGCGTGGCATCATCGCTTTTACCGTCATTTTCGCTGTGCTCGCCCTGCTTGGCCCACTCGCGCCGAACTTTCGCGCCGATCGCTCCGTCGCCCTCGCCGCCGCGACGATCATCACACTCGTCGCCGTCAGCCTGCGCTCCGCGCCGCCGCGCCAGCGATCAGACACGCCTGCGCCGCGACTCTGGCCATTGCGCCTGGCTGGTTTTTTCGTGACGCTGGGCTACTTCGTGGCGATCTCCCTCGTGCCGGTCATCACTGCGGCGCTCACGCGACCGCGCCTGATCCTCGCGCAAGCGCTGGATGTCGGCATCCTCGGCACGTTCGTGGCTGTCGCGCTGGTCACGGCGCGCCCATGGACCGGACGCGCGGAGTGGGGTCCACGACAGAATCTGGCGCTCATCAGCGGCGCGCTGGCGTTCACCGCGCTGCTCTCGGTGACGCTGCCCCCGTTGATCGTGCTGCTCGAGCCGGTGGCCACGGTGCCGTTTTTCGTGCTGCTGGTGGTGCTGGCCCGGCGGCACGGCGTGCTCGCGGCCCGGAGGCAGGCACAAAAAAAGCAAGAAGAAGCCTATAGCATTCCAACTGGCGTCGCTGGGTAAATATCGCCACCGGTGTACCATGATGGTGCATCCCTTTTCCTGTGGTGATCAAGGATTTTGTCTTTTTCGCGCAGCCCAAATACCGAATCGCCAGCGCGCGCCCTGGCAGCGGCAACACCAAGAATATCGGCTCCGTGACACGCATCGATCAAATGCTCCAGGGCAATGGGCCGTTCGCACAGCTCGGTGAAGATATTTTCGACGACTATTGGATGTATTATCTGACGAATGATATGGTCAATAAACTGAACATCCCGCGCCCCTATATCGATCTTAAAACATACGCCGCTTATAAAGAGCGAGGCGCGCGGATCACGCCAGAGGTTGCCGCGAGCCTTGAGGAACTTGACACCGGCCCTGGGCTAGAGGAAGAGGAAGGCGAATGAAGACACTCGTGCCCCCCATCAAGTGTCAAGGGATCAAAACCAAGTTGGTGCCGATCATCAAACAATCGGCTCTGTTCTCATCTGATGGCACGTGGATCGAGCCGTTTTGCGGATCGTGCGTTGTCGCACTCAATGTCAGGCCGGAAAAAGCAATGCTGGCAGACGTGAATAAACACATCATCGCTTTTTATCAGGCGATCCAAAATGGAACCGTCACACCATCGATCGTCAGAGCGTTTCTCGAAGATGAAGGCGCACGACTTTCGCGCCAGGGTGAAGCGTATTATTACGAAGTGCGGACGCGATTCAACGAAGCTGGGCATCCGTTGGACTTTTTATTCTTGAGCCGGGCCTGTTTCAATGGCGTTATGCGCTTCAATCGCTCGGGCAAGTTCAACGTGCCGTTCTGCCATAAGCCCGATCGATTCAGCCCGGCGTACATCACCAAAATTGTCAATCAAGTACGGGCCTTTGCTGATGTCGCGCGCACCAGAGAGTGGCAATTCGTGGTCGCGGATTTTCGCGACACTCTCGCGCACGCCAGGTCAGGCGACTTCGTCTACGTCGATCCGCCTTACGCCGGTCGCCATGTAGACTATTACAACTCATGGACTATCGGAGATGAAAATGTCTTGATTGCATCGCTCAAGAATCTTCCGTGTAAATTTTTGCTTTCGACGTGGCAGGGCAACCGTCATCGAACGAATCAGTCAATTCAAGAGCATTGGAGCGCTGAGGGCTTTAGCATAGACACATTCGAGCACTTTTATCACGTCGGCGCGACCGAAGATCTGCGCAATGCGATGATTGAGGCCTGCATCGCTAATTATCCCCTACCGGCTGCCGGACAGGCATTGGCCGCGCACATCCGGCGCCGTGAGCGGTCGGTTCAGCAATTCACGCTCGGTTTCGAAGAGGTCGGTTGATCGCCGCGCTACCAAGGAAAGCTCCCATGTCCACCATCGGAACCGCCGGCCATGTCGATCACGGCAAGTCGGCCCTCGTGCGCGCCCTGACCGGCGTCGACCCCGACCGCCTGGCTGAAGAGCGGGCGCGCGGCATGACCATCGACCTCGGCTTTGCCTGGCTGGCGCTGCCCGACGGGCGTGTCGCCGGCATCGTTGACGTGCCCGGCCACGAGGACTTCATCAAGAATATGCTGGCTGGCGTCGGTGGCATCGATCTCGCCTTGCTCGTCGTGGACGCTCATGAAGGCGTCATGCCCCAGACGGTCGAGCACCTGGGTATTCTCGACCTGCTCGGCGTCGCGCGCGGCGTGGTCGCCCTCACCAAAGCCGATCTGGTGGACCTCGACCTACTCGACCTGGCGCGCGACGAGGTCGCCGCGACGCTGGAGGGCACGACGCTCGCCGGCGCGTCGATCGTGCCCGTCTCGGCGCTGACCCGCGCAGGCCTGACGGATCTCGTCGCCGCCATCGCCGCCGCCCTGCCCGTTGAACCGACCCACACGTCGGTTTCGTTCCCCCGCCTGCCGGTGGATCGCGTCTTTACCGTCGCGGGGTTCGGCACAGTGGTCACAGGCACGTTGCTCGGCGGGCCGTTGCGCGTAGGGCAAGAGGTCGAGGCCCAGCCCGAAGGAGCGTGCGGGCGCATTCGCGGCATGCAGCGGCACAAAGAGTATGTCACGGAGGTCGAGCCGGGGTCGCGCGTCGCGCTGAATCTCGCCGGCATTCCCCACAGCGCCATCGCGCGCGGCACGGTCATCGCGCCCCCCGGCGCGCTCGCGCCCACCACGCGCGTCACCGCCCGGCTGGAATGCTGGCGGCACGCGCCGCGTCCCATCACACACAACGCCGTGCTGGCGCTCTTTGCCGGCGCTGCTGAGACGCCCGCCCGCGTGCGCTTGCTCGACGCCGGCGAGCTGCCCCCCGGCGCCATCGGCTGGGCGGAATTGCGCCTCGACCGGCCCATCGCTGTCGCGCGCAACGATCGCTTCATCGTCCGCAATCTCTCGCCGGGCGAGACGCTGGGCGGCGGCACGATCGTCGAGACGGCGGCGCGCCAGGTCAAGCGGCGCGACCCGGTGGCCCTGGCGCGCCTTGCCGCGCTGGCGGGTGGCGATCCCCTGGCCCGCGTGACGGCCACCCTCATGGCGTTGCGTGGCCCCGATCGACTGGCAACGCCGGAGCGGATCGCCGCCCGCGCCGATCTCTCCCCCGCCGCTGTCACCTCAGCCCTGGCTGATCTCGTCGCGGCGGGTGAGGCGGTCGCGATCAGCCCCTATGTGGCGTTTCGCGCCGCCTGGGCGGATCTCGTCGCCACGAGCGGGCGGATGCTCGATGACTGGCACGCGCGCTGGCCGCTCCGTTCCGGAATGCCTCGCGAAGCCTGGCGCGCCCGCCTGGCGCTGGCCCCGCGTCAAGTCGAGCCGGCGCTGGTGCTGCTCGCCAGCCAGGGCGCGGTGAGCGCAAGCGCGCCCCCGGCGGTCGTCGCGCGCGCCGGGCACATCCCGCGCTTCACGCCAGAGCAAGCCGCCGCGCTGGATGCCGCTCTCGCCGCGCTGCGCGCCGATCCGGGGAAGCCGCCGCCGCGCGCCGCGCTCGAAGCGGCGCGGGGCGCCGAAGTGCTGGCCGCCGCCGCCGAGCGCGGCGACCTCGCGCGCTTGAGTGACGACGTGGTGGTGCTGGCCGAGACGTATGCTGCCGCGCGCGACACCCTCGCCGCCTATCTGGCCGCGCACGACGGCCTCACCGTCGCCGCCGCCCGCGACCTGCTAGGCGCCACCCGCCGCACCATCGTCCCCCTGCTCGAAACGCTCGACGCCGCCCGCGTCACCCGCCGCGTGGGCGACCTGCGCGTGCTATACTGAGGCGTGCTGAGGGTTCGCAGGCATGACTGGAGCTTGAAGCGCGATGAAGTTCGTAGAGCAAAATGGGAAGGGCGCTTTTTGGAATGCCTGTCTTATCCCTTGCGGCTCAGATCGCTGGTGTGATTATTGGCATTGTCGCTATCGTTTCTCTGATGTTCACCATTCGCTTTGAAAGATTGAGGAGAAGATCGGATCGGGAAGATCGGATGCGCACCAACTTGGAGCGAGCAGTGATCGCGCTAGTGTTTGCTCATGCAATCAGTGTGATGAAACACAAGCATGATGAACGATGGGTTACAAAAGTGTTTAAGGTATTGGGTTTTCCAGAAATACCGGTCGCCGTTATTGACGCTATTTCCAAGTATAGCCTGTTCGGTGCCGCTGCTGCCATTAGAACGGAAAAACAGACTGAATCTATGCGGCAATTGCTGGCTATTCTTGGGGATGCTCCATCGGTCAGCACAGAAGAAACAGCGAATAGCGCCCTCCTAAAGTTCATCGATCTCCAAGAGCAAATCCTCGCGGAAGTCGCCAATCCGTCATCATTTATTCATCGAATACTCGAGAGGCCTCACGCCGGAAATAAGTAATCGCGATGAGGACACCCCTGCTATGCCTGCCCGGTGAGATACGCCGTCGCGTCGAGATCTTTGCGCGTCGCCCAGTCGGGAACCGCATACCAGTATGCTTTGCTCTGCCGCGTTTCCTGGTGCAAGATACCTTCGACTTCGAGCGAGCCTGTCTCATACAGAATGGCATGCTCGCCTTCACGCAATTCGTATCCTTGTAATTGCCAGGCATCGGCAAAGCCGATCTCAACACGCTGATCGAGATCCTCTCCCCGCGCGAAATCCACAAAGATGCGCTGCATCGCCTGACTCCTCTCTATGGCTTGATCCTGACGAGATGCTTGCGAAATTCGGTGCTGAGTGCCACAGCGGCATCATCGGGCAGGTGATCGAGAATGGCTCCGTGTTGCATCAGCACGAGTTCTAGCTCGTGGTGGTAGCCTCGTCCTGGTGTGGCCACGAGCAGCATGCTATAGCCCAAGGGCGCAAGGACTGTTTCGAGCACTGTGCGATCGGCATAGCATATTGAATTGTGAGGGAAATGCCCTGCGGCGACAAGATCGGGCCAATCGACTCCGGGGGCGTATTGGACAGAGAAGCCGTAGACGCCGGGTACCTGCTTGTCTTGCGCATAGGCAGCTTTCAAGAGATCTGGCGTCGCGACGCCGGCGCGTACTACCCAATCTACGGTCACTGGCCGCATAGCTCACCCCACCCTTCATTGTGCTCACACTCCATCATTTTTGTCAACCGGTCAGAATTAGAAGCGTCACCCAATGGCTCCGGCGCCACCCGCCGCACCATCGTCCCCCTGCTCGAGACGCTCGACGCCGCCCGCGTCACCCGCCGCGTGGGCGACGCCCGCGTGCTATACTGAGGCGTGCTGAGGGTTGGCAGGCATAACTGGAGCTTGAAGCGCGATGTACGTCGCGAGCAATCCCACTGCCCCGGCTGACCCGCTGCGCCATCCGGCACTCTCGCTCATGGAGGTCAGATACCCCATAGCTGAAGCTAGGGGCTTGAGTGATCAAGCCTGAATCTGACCAGACCACTTGGTTCTCCCAAGTAATCGTTACCGGAGAATGTATAGGCACCCTTGCGTGACCAGTCCAGCGTGGGGCTCTGCGGCTCAGGATTAAACAGACGGACGGGGTTCGAGTCAGTGTTCTGAGCAAGAAACCTTCGGATAACAAGGTCGAGGACTATCTTACCTGGGAAACCAGAGACTTCTCGGAGTTGGAAACGATGTCTTACGTGTTTGTCGTTGATCAGGAGCGCAAGCCGCTCGATCCGGTCCATCCGGCAAGGGCGCGTTACCTGCTCACCAGTGGACATGCTGCCGTCTTGCGGCGCTATCCTTTTACCATCATGCTCAAGGAAAGCAAGCCCGATGTGGTGCCAGCGCCCTTGCGTGTCAAGATTGATCCCGGCAGCAAGACCACTGGGATAGCAGTAGTCAATGATGCGACGGGGCAAGTGGTGTGGGCAGCAGAGTTAGAACACCGAGGCCAGCAGGTCAAGAAGAACCTTGAGGATCGTCGCGCCAGTCGTCGTTCCCGCCGCCAGCGTCATACCCGCTACCGGTCCGCGCGCTTCGACAATCGCCACCGCTCAGATGGCTGGCTGCCACCCTCACTAGAAAGCAGGATCAGTAACGTACTTACCTGGGTAGAGCGCCTGCAGCATTGGGTGCCTATTGCCGCGCTCTCTCAGGAATTGGTGAGGTTTGATACCCAAATCATGCAGAATCCAGAGATCAGCGGCGTTGAATATCAGCAGGGCACGCTAGCGGGCTATGAGCTGCGTGAGTACCTCTTAGAGAAGTGGGAGCGCCGTTGTGCCTATTGTGGACAGCAGAATAGGCCACTGCAAATCGAGCACATCATTCCCAAGGCGAGAAGCGGATCGGATCAGGTGAGCAATCTCACACTCGCGTGCGAATCCTGCAATCAGAAGAAGGGCACCCAAACGGCGGCGGAGTTTGGCTTCCCTGATCTTCACAAACAGGCACACAAGCCACTGAAAGATGCGGCGGCGGTCAATACTTCTCGATGGGCACTGTATCGCCGCTTACAGGCGACGGGACTACCTGTAGAAGTCGGCTCAGGTGGTCTGACGAAGTGGAACCGTTCACAGCGAGCGATTCCTAAGACGCATTGGCTGGATGCCGCATGCGTGGGTGCTAGCACGCCTGAATCCTTGCGCTGGCAGCAGGTAGGCCCTCTGGCTATCAAGGCGACAGGGTGGCAGCGCCGCCAAATGTGCCTAATGGATGCCTATGGCTTCCCGCGCACCAGGGCCAAAGAGCATAGTCGCGTGCACGGCTTCAAGACCGGAGATCTGGTCAAGGCGGTGGTAATGACGGGCGCGAAGGCGGGTACGTATGTAGGGAAGGTAGCAGTGCGTGCAACTGGCTCCTTCACTATCACGACACCAGCGGGAACGATTCAGGGAATTCATTCTCGCTATTGCCAGCCGCTCCATCGCGGAGACGGGTATAGCTATGCGATAGGCGGCGCTTCCTCCCCATGTCTGAAGCCAGGGGTCTCTGCGCCGAACGTTTGATGAGGCCGCCTGCCCGGACCGCCCGCACATGCTCGACGAGGACAGCCAAAAGCGAGACGCACAGCGCAAGGGAGGCATTCAGTATGCGGCAACCAACCACGTCACCAGGGGACACCTCGCCCCCACAGACGCCGCGCGGCAGCCCCCGCGATCATCTCGCGAATGAGCGCACCCTGCTGGCCTGGTCGCGAACCGGCATCGCGGTGATCGCCTTGGGATTTGTCGTCGCACGCTTTGGTCTGCTCTTACGCGAGCTGAATCGGAATGTACCACGGCATCTGCCCCAAGGAACCTCAACAGCCTTTGGTGTCACGATCATCATCGGTGGGATCGCTATGATGGTGCTCGCGCTGATCCACTATCTGCGGACGGGCCAGGCGATTGAGCGCCAAGAATATTCCTGGTCTCCGCTGTTAGGAGGCGCCTTGCTGGTAAGTCTCGCTGGCGTCGGCGTGTTATTGGGCGTCTATTTGATTCTGAGCGCATAGCTCAGCTCCCTTGGGTCAGCATCTTAGCTCCGCTCCTCATCATTCCAGCGTTCTCTGGCAGGTTTTCTCACGTCAGCTCGGGCCTTTGCCCCGCTTTTCACTCTTGCGGCAGAAGCTATATGCCGTATACTTGGGGCGAGAGCCTATTCAGGTTCTCGCTGCACTCGCTCCCTATTGCCCAAGAGAGGACGGTCCAGCGATGTCGGAGGCTTTCAGACAGCGCAAGCTCACTCGCCGTCAAGCCCTGAAGATTGCCGGGATGACCGGCTTGACGCTGGCAGCCTTCGCGAATGGCTACATGGTCGGTCAACTCCTTGATTCGCAGCAGCCTTCTCTACCGAAGCGGACGCTCGCCACGAACATCCTTCATCCTGCCTCGACGGTTGCTCGCGAAAACCAGCTTCCTGGGGCAACGACCTGGGCAATCTCGACGGATCAGACGACCTTCATTCAGGGATATGCCGGACAGGTATCCGCCTTGCCCGGCGACACCGTTCCTCTCTATATCAGCACTATTGCGCCTACGAAGTTCGATCTCGATGTCTATCGTATTGGCTGGTACCATGGAGCTGGGGGGCGTCTCCTGTTCTCCCGTCGCAATCTGACCAGCCAGACGCAGGGGTTTTGGACTTCCCTGACGGGGCTGCTCAACTGCTCCACGCGCGTCAACGATCCCCGGACGGAGCTGATCGATCCCAATTGGTCAGCCTCCTTCGAGCTGCCAGTAGGTCAGGATTGGGTGAGTGGCGTCTATCTCATCAAGCTGACTGTCATCGACACTAACGCTCAATCCTATATTCCCCTGGTTGTGCGCGATCCTCAGGACCATGCCGCAATTTTATACAGTGTGCCGGTGAATACCTATCAGGCGTATAACCTTTGGGGTGGCAGTAGCCTCTATACACTCACTGGGAGTGGATCGGACTTTGACGAGAAAACCGATATGGGGAAGGCAACGAAGGTCTCATTCAATCGCCCCTATGCACGCTCGGCTGGGGCAAGTGATTTCTTGAGCTGGGATATCCACGCGGTCCGCTGGCTGGAGCGCGAAGGTTTTGATGTCTCTTACACGACAAATGTGGACATCGCCGAGCAACCGCAGTCGTTGCTCCGTCATCGGGTCCACCTCTCTGGATCGCACGATGAGTATTGGACCAAATCGATGCGCGATGGGATGGAAGCCGCGCGCGATAGAGGAGTAAGCCTCGCCTTTTTGGGAGCCAATACCGCCTATTGGCAAGCACGGCTGGAACCCGACCAGGCTGGACATCCGAATCGCACGCTCGTCTGCTATAAGGTGCAAACAGGCGCGAAGGCGCCTCAAGCGATCCTCTCACAGGATCCGCTGTACTCGCATCAGCCAGAGTTGGTGACGGCACGCTGGCGGGATCCGGCGATCAACCGCCCAGAGAATGCGCTGTTGGGACTCATGTATCGCAGCTATATCACCTATTCGCGCCCGAAGCCGAAGCCGCCCTATCTGCCGGATTGGGTCGTCAGCGAAGGGGAGACGGATGAGCTGCTGATTGGAACGGGACTTCAGCCAGGGCAGCACATCTCGGGAGGATTGCTGGGGTATGAGTATGATGGTGTGGTCAACAACGGGCTTACCCCACAAAATCTGGTCGTTCTTGCTCGCTCTCCCGTCATCGATGCCTACGGACAGCATGACGTTGCCTGCACGGCGTACTATCGCATGGCGTCTGGATCTATTGTGTTCGATGCCGGGTCCATTTGGTGGTGTTGGGGATTGGATGAATCCTCGCCCAGAGGGGCAGCTGAGCCAAATATGCTCAAGGGAAGCCAGCCGATCCAAAACCTCACCCGTAATATCCTCCATGCCATGCTGGACGCCGCATCATAATAGCCTGTGAAATGCCGGTTGCTCACTCTGTTTCCAGATCTAGCATACTGACGATTTTTGTAGACGGCGAAGAAGGGTTGCCACGACCTTTGGGATTACCAGCGTTTTCCGCTGACAGATCGCTTCCCCCTGAGTCTGGTCAGATCCAGGCTTGCTCGCGCAAGCCCCCGCCTTTGAGGCGCGGGGTACCTGACGCGGATGCATGATATACTTTTGCTGGAATCCATCTCAGCATCTTCGTGACGCGGAAAGAGGCACTAGATGATTGATGGATCGGATGTTCTGGAAAAAGTCGCGAGTGGCAAGGTTTCGGCTGACTGGCGCATCGTGCGGGCACGCTTCTCCCGCTTTCTGATCTTTTGCGTGATCGTGTTCCTCTCGACTGTTGGTGTGGCCACTTTTCCTCTGGCGAATCTTCTTTCATGGATTCCATTCGTCAGTACAACAGTGCAGGGAAAGGTAGCAGTGACGATCATTACCAGCCTCGTCACACTGGCAGCAGTCGTATATGCGATCGTGCGCTACAGGCAAAGCCGTGCGCGCGTGCTGGCGTTGCTGCCTGATGGGTTCGTCGTGGGCAATGTGAGACAGCACCAGGTGCTGATGCGCATCGTCTATGCCGACATCGCGCAGATCTTTCTGCAAACCAGCGGCAGCGATCAATTGCCGATCTTGTCACACGTGAATCTGGTGATGGTTGATACCCACGGCCAGATAACCACCTTATCTCCTGAGGAGTTTCTGAATATCTCCGCGGCACATGTTGCTCAGCTCATCATCACTGCCTGGGTAAAAGCGCGTCGCGGCACGGCTACTGCCACTTCGGCGTTATCGCCCTCACTGCCCGCGCCTGAGGTGGCGGCTCGAGCGCGGGCCGGACAAGCGGATCAAGCGTGGAGAGTGTATGTGCCGGGGAAGACAATAAATGTGGGGATCTATCGCATCTCCTATTACTTCCTTGTGGTATGGTCGGTCACCTGGCTCGCGTTCTCCATCATCGGTATTCTGTTTATCGCCTTCAGCACCCCTGCTCCGGGTCAGTCTCTGGCACTGCCAGGCAAGATCGCTTTCATCGCAGCCATCGTGCTTACAGATCTCATCGTCTATGGCATGATCCGCGCGGCGCGCTATTACTACAAGCCGTACATCCGCCAGCGCGAGCTGGAGCATGATCTGCTCATCATCACTCCATGGTCCGTCATCCTGGCCAATAAGCACACCGGAAAAGTAGACGGCGAGATCCCGCTTGCCACTGTGGCAACGCTGACGGTGAGCCGCTGGCTTACTTCATACGTTCTGCGTTTCCGCCTGGCAGGCGGTCGCTCAGAAGTGCTCTGGCTTACTGCCAACCAGTTCCTCGCAGGCTCCCCAGCACAGGTGACACAGGAGATTGTCGAAGCGGCGGCACGCTGCGCATCGTCACCCTAGGCAATTCCAGGTGAGATCGTCGTGAGCCGCCTGCTGGCCAAAGATATGCGGCGCGGGCAAAGGCTTCTCAGATGCCAGCGGCGATCAACTCGTTGGGCGACATAAGTGTGCTCAGAGAATGATGATCTGTACTGTATGCGCATCTCCGAGGATTGCGCTTTCGCTCAATCCTCTGGTAGCCCCAACAGATGGGCAATTTTGGCGAAAGCGTGCGGCTGCTGACGAGCTGAAGGAAAAGGGCGGGCGTCAGGTGTGCGCACCGAGGGACCGGCGGTAAGATGGGGAGCAATCCTGTCGCCGGCTTTCCTTTTTCGCTCGAAGCCGCTACTATGGAGTGGCACGCGCCATCTCATGCTGGCGGCAGCCAGATAGAGGCGCAAGGCCTTCCGCAAGGAGTTTTCCATCGATGAAGCGCTCTTCACAACGCGCGCGCCGGCCAAATAACTGGATCGATCGGCTGTCCGGCTCCCCTGTCAACTGGCTGGTCGGCGGGGTGCTGGTCGTCGCGCTCGTGGCCGTCGTCATCTTGTTGTCTCACTCAGCGCAAGGCCACACCCCCAGCGCGACGCCCGCCGCGCGTCTCACGGCGACCGCCACGCCGCGATCGAGCGGAATCGGCAATGACGCCACGCTGGGGGGAACCCCCGACGCATTTACGGCAAAATACAACGATCCTGTCGTCGCCGATACCTACGATGCGCTCATCGACGGCCTCACGTTCGAGATCGCCATCGACCCCGCCACGGGCAGCGACGGCGCGCAACACGCGCGCAGCCTCCAGATCACGCCCGTGGACGAGTCGGCCCAGCAGGCTAGCTGGACCTCCGCGCAGGCGAGCGCGATCGTCGCGCTCTTTTTGCCCGCCGACGCCAGCCATGTGAGCGACATTCAGGGGAGCGGCAGCGTCGAGCACATCGAGTTTAGCCCGTCGCTCGAAACGATCTTTCCCGCGAGCGCCTTTGTCGATGCCGGTGGCACCGCCGTCAAGCCCGGCACGTTCAACTACGTCTGTGAGGCCGGCACGACAACCGATGGCTGCTCGATGGGCATCGGCGTGTAAGGGTGAGGATTGGTCGCCCCCTGTATAATGGAGATGAGCGAGACGAGTCGCTCTCGCCCGCGCTTATGAGGTCAAGGAAGAAATCACCGCCGCACCGGCGCGTCACCGACAGGGAGGTCATCATCCATCATGGCCGAGCGTATGGTTCCGCTGCCCACCTCGCTGAATCCAGCGTCGCACAGCCTCGCGCGCCGCGCAGGCCCCGTGCCCTTGCCGCGTGGCAGCTTTGATCCGCTGGCTGACGTGGAGGAATCGTTCCTGCCCGCGCGAGCGCCCGCGCCCGTCACGCACCCGCGCATCGCGGTGGTCGGCGTGGGGGGCGCGGGCACCAACGCCGTGAATCACATCGGGCACGTGCATGGCGACGCCGTGCGTCTCGTCGCGCTCAACACCGACGCCCAAACGCTGGCGCACTCCGGCGCGGACGACCGGCTCTGCCTGGGCGAGAGCATCACCCAGGGGATGGGCGCGGGGGGCGCCGCAGACGTGGGCGAGCGCGCGGCGGAGGCCAGCCGCCACCATATCGCGTCCCTCTTGCGCGGCGCTGATCTCGTCTTCGTCATCGCCGGGCTGGGCGGCGGCACGGGCACAGGCGCCGCGCCGGTCGTGGCGCGCGTCGCCCGCGAGCTGGGCGCGCTGACCATCGGCATGGTGACGCTGCCGTTCGCCTTCGAGGGCTTGCGCCGCCAGCAGGTGGCCACCTCCGGCCATGCCACCATCGCGGGCGCGGTCGACGCGCTCATCGTCATTCCCAACGACCGGCTGCTGCACGTCGCGGGCCAGGGCCAGACGCTGGGCGGCGCCTTCGTGCTGGCCGATGAGGCGCTGCGTCAGGGCATCACGGGCATCGTCGAGATCGTGACGAATCCTGGTCTCATCAATGTCGATTTCGCCGACGTGCAGGCCGTCTTGCGCGGCGCGGGGCCGAGCCTGCTCGCCGTCGGCGAGGCGCGTGGAGCGGATCGCGCCACGCTCGCCGTTGAGGACGCCATGCGCGGCGGCTGGCTGGACGCCACTATTCGCGGGGCGCGCCGCGTGCTGCTCAACATCACCAGCAGCGCCGATCTCGCGCTCTTCGAAGTCACCGAGATCGCCGGCCGCATCACGCAACAGATCGATCCCCACGCCGAGTGCGTCTTTGGCGTCGTCATCGACCCTGAGCTGCGCGACACTGTGCGCGTCACGCTGATGGCCGCCGGACTGCCCGGCGACCATTAACGCATGCAGCGCACATACTAGCCCGCGCAGGCGGGTTGCGCGGCGGATCTGCCGCCCACAGGCGCGGTTTATGATCTTTTACAATGTAATCAGGGCATCGATATGAGAGATCTCGTCCTAGCCCGCGGGCCTAGAGGCGCGCAAGGTTTCTACCAATCTTGCCGCCGGCTCCCACCGCGCCATGTCCGCCTTCATTTGTAAAAGATCATCAATCGCCGGCGCCTCTCTCAGGCTGGTAGTTAAGAGCAACGACACCTGAGCCGAACGTCTTTGTTGCCGCAAGTCTCAGAACAGTCGCATCGCTCCCGTCTCTGAAGAGACGCTTTCCGCTCCCCAGGACAATAGGATGGACACCCAACCGATATTCATCAACAGAATCGCGGCAGGAGTCCCCTGGCTTGAGCCACGGGGAGGAATGACGCA
>VFSW01006715.1_pt1 | contig 16859 bp, 19 predicted proteins | sample 5358111 | NCBI WGS metagenome assembly VFSW01 (sample SAMN11554181, study PRJNA540505) | mine drainage metagenome | isolation source: sediment from site ElyBrook_90M | place: USA: Ely Copper Mine, Vershire, VT | collected 2017
GTGGCTGCGGTTCCCGTCGATCCGTTGGCGGGCGTGCCGGTACCCACCGCAGCACCGACGGTGCCCGTTGCCCCGCGCGTCACGGCGACGCACCCGCCCGATCCCTACGTGGGCTTCGCGCAAAGCGCCGTGGCGTTGTCCGACCGCGAGGTACAACGTTGCCTCCACCGCTTTGCGGGTGCAGGCGATCTCGTCGTCGCGACGGTGGTGTTCAACGATGCGACGGGGCACCCCGCGTCGGTGATCGCCGAAGTACGCGGCGGACGGGCGACCGCCGAGGGATTGCACCAGTGCGTCGTCACGGCCATCACCAACACGGCAATCTTTGCCCCGCCGCCGGGTGCCACGGGCGTTTCGGCTGTGGTACGCACATGGCAGGTACCCCCGCGGTCGGGCGGTGGCGGCGGTGGCGGTGGCGGTGCGTGGTTTCCCTTCAGTCACGGGGGCTGAGGACACACTGCGATGATCCCGAGATACACCCCGCCGGACTTTGGAGCGCTCTGGTCGGCAGGACGGCGGTACGAGACCTGGCTCAGGGTCGAACTCGCTGCGTGCGTCGCCATGGAGTCCCAGGGATGGGTCCCCGAGGGAACCGCCGAAGCAATCCGCCGCGCAGACCTACGGCTCGACCCTGACCGCATCGAGGCCATCGAAGGGCTCACGCGTCACGACGTCATCGCGTTTCTCACCCATGTTGAAGAAACGGTCGGTGAGCCTGCCCGGTGGCTCCACCGCGGCATGACGTCGAGTGATGTCCTGGATACTACCCTTGCGATCCTCCTCAGGGACGCCGCCGACCTTCTCCTCGTGCGGGTGCGTGCCGTCGTCCTGGCCCTGCGCGCCCGTGTTGTTGAACACCGCGCGACCCCGATGATCGGTCGGTCCCACGGGGTCCACGCCGAGCCCGTGACCTTTGGCCTCGCCCTGGCAGGTCACTACGCCGAGTTTGTGCGATGCCATGCCCGGCTGGTCACCGCCCGCAACGAGATCTCCGTGGGTACGCTCTCGGGCGCCGTGGGCACCTACGCCCATCTCTCGCCAGGCTTTGAAGCCATCGCGCTGGAGTCTCTCGGGTTGCGGGTCGAAACCGTCCCGACGCAGGTGGTTCCACGGGACCGGCACGCGGCGTACTTTGGCGCGCTGGCGCTCGTCGCAGGGGCCATCGAGCGCTTTGCCGTGCAAGTGCGCCATTGGCAACGCACCGAGGTGCTCGAAGCCGAAGAGCCGTTTACACACGGACAAAAAGGCTCTAGCGCCATGCCCCACAAGCGCAATCCCATTCTGTCCGAAAACCTCTGCGGCCTCGCTCGGATGGTCCGCGCCTACGCCGGCGCCGCCCTCGAAGACACCGCCCTCTGGCACGAACGCGACATCTCCCACTCCTCCGCCGAACGAATGCTTTGTCCCGACGCCACGGCGACCCTGGGCTTCATGCTCGATCGCAGCGTCCTTCTCATCGAGGGCCTGGTGGTCTACCCCCAGCGCATGACCGCCAACCTAGGCCTCACCCGGGGTCTGTGGGCGAGCGAAGCCGTGCTTCTGGCCTTGGTCCACCGTGGCGCCGGGCGTCAACAAGCCTACGTCTGGGTACAACGCAACGCCACGCGGGCGTGGCAGGGCGACGGAGACTTTGCGTCGCTCCTGGCCGCCGACCCGGACGTGGCCTCACGGCTCGACGCGGCCACCCTCGCCGCGTGCTTTTCTCTCGACCATGGACTCCGTCACGCCAACGATCTCATCGACCGCGCGCTGGCTCTCCCTGTCGCCTTGCCGGGCGAGCCTCCCCGAGCGTAGCGTCCCGGAGACCGATGATCGACCCTGCCATCTTTCGTGCGGCGCTTGCACACACGCTGGAGAGCGTGGATCTCCCGGGGTATGTGACCCGGCACCGCGGAAAAGTCCGCGACAGCTTTGTCACTGCTGACGCCCATCGGGTGATCGTCACGACCGATCGCGTGTCGGCGTTTGACCGTGTGCTGGGGACGCTCCCGCTCAAAGGCCAGGTGCTCTCGCAACTCGCGACCTGGTGGTTTGAGCACACCCGCGACGTTGCCCCCAACCATCTGTTGTCGTCTCCAGACCCCAACGTGATGGTGTGCATCGAGTGCCAGCCCCTCCCCGTCGAGGTCGTCGTGCGGGCCTACCTCACGGGGGTCACCAGCACTTCTGTCTGGACGGCCTACGCCCGCGGTGAACGTAGGTTTTGCGGCCATGCACTGCCCGACGGACTCCGTAAAAACGACCCGCTGCCGACACCCATCGTCACGCCCAGCACCAAGGCCGCGCACGGAGGACACGACGTGTCGCTGTCGGCCGACGAGATCGTCGCGCGGGGAGATGTCGCTGCGGAGGACATGGCCACGGTACACACCCTGGCCCTGGCGCTGTTTGCCCGGGGACAAGCGCGGTGTGCATCCCAGGGGTTGATCCTTGCAGATACCAAATACGAGTTTGGCCGCACGCCCGACGGATGCGTGGTGGTGATGGACGAGATCCATACGCCGGATTCGTCGCGGTTCTGGCGTGCGGACAGCTACGGGGACCGGGTCGCTGCGGGGGAGGAGCCCGAAAGCCTGGACAAAGAATACCTCCGTCGCTGGCTGGCAGCCCAAGGGTTTACCGGTGACGGCCCGATGCCCGAGCTCCCAGATGACGTCCGCGTCGAAGCCGCCGTACGTTACGCCCGTGCCTACGAGCACATCACCGCCGAAGCGTTTGTCCCCAACCTTCGCCCTGCCGTACCGAGAATCCTCTCGGCGCTGGGCCTCGGAGCACTCCCCCCATGCGCGCCAGGGTCTACGTCACACTGAAGCCCGAAGTTCTCGATCCCCAGGGCGACGCCGTGCGCAAGGGCTTGTCGGCCATGGGCTTTGCAGCCGTGGGCGACGTCCGCGTGGGCAAGATCGTCGACATCCAACTCACGGACGGTACGCTTTCCACCGACGATCTCCGTCGTGCGCTTGAAGACATGGCCGACCGGCTCCTGGCCAACCCGGTCCTTGAAGACTACCGGGTCGAGATTCTCCCGGACGCCGAAGTCCCGGGGGCGTTGTCCCCCGTTGCCACGCAGTCCCCCGGGTAGGCTATCGTTGTCCGTGATGTCCTCACGGCTCCACGGGTGGGTGTGTGTCCTGGTGCTCCCCTGGGCTTGCAACAGCGATCCCGTGGTCGCGCCGGACGCCACCCGCTACGAAGTCCGTGACGCCGTGGTGGATCCACGCCCCGACACCGGCCTCGATGTCTTTCTCTCCAACGACGGGACACCCCAGGTCGACGTCATCCCGTTTGACGCCCCCAACATTGCCGACGCATCCATCAACGCATCCGACGACGTCCCCGTCACGTGCCAGGACATCGCCGACCGCTATGTTGAAAACGTCCGCGCGGCCCAAGCGTGCACCGCTGCCACGGATTGCACCACCGTGGTGTGCGAGACGCCCTGCTGCACCTGCCAAGTGTACCTCCGCGCGGGCAACCCCGCGTACGCCCGCCTGGACGACCTTCGCACCCGGTGGACCGCCATGGACTGCGCGACGGTCCTGGGTTGCCCTGCCACCCCCTGCCAGCTTCCCGAGGCCGCTGCGTGTTCGAGTCTGGGTCGCTGCGTTACGGTTCGTGCGGTTGGAGACGGTGGGCTGTGAGCGCTCTCAGGCGCACGGCGATCGCTTCGGGGATCGCGCACGCCGTGATCGTCGCCCTGGCCCTGCGGATCCATCCCCGTGTGGCGAACCGCACCGTGCCCACGGTTGCGACCGTGGAAATGGACATCGCCCCGATGCCTGAGACCCACCCGGTGACCGTGCGCGCCAACCCGCCCGCGCTTGCGGCTGGCGCTTCGCCGCGCGCCGCCGTCCCGCCCACGGGTCCGCACCATGAGACCTACATCCCGCGCGTCGAGCCCCCGAGGGGTGTTCCGACGGTGTCCATTCCCGCCGTCCCGGGGGTGTCTCCCGCAGTGCCCGCGCTCAACGGACTCGCGTTGCTTCGCGCCGCGACGACCGACGTGGATCACCTCGTGGGCGACGGCGAAGTGCGGCTCGCCACGGTGCCCACCGAGATTCCCGTTCGGGACATGGTTCCGAGAGAGCAAGGGACGGAGCTCGAACGGGCGGAGGACAACTCCGCGGGGTACATCCGACGCATGCTCGCGGAGACCCACCAGCACGAAGCCCCGGGTGTTCGTGCATACTACTGGTACCTCCGCCGACGGATGGAAGAACGTTGGACGCCAGGGATCACCCGCCAACCCACGATGCTCGATGCCCTGGTCTCCGCCGTGGCCATGTCTCCCGCGGCGATGAACGACGTGCTCACCGCGGCGCAGGGGCAGTTTCTCACGCCGGGTCCCGCGGGCGCGGCCGCCGATGCGTTGGACAACGCCCACGGCCCATGGGGCTCGCCCCAGACACCGTACCTGGGCATCGTCGACGCGTCCCACGGCAACGCCCGCACGACCATCGCAGAAGTTGAAGTCACCCAGGACGCCGACGGGACCGTTCAATCCGTGCGTATCGTTCAGTCGTCGCATCTCGCGCGCTACGACCAGGCCGCACTTGACGCCGTGCAGGCTGCGCTGCGGATGCAGCCCCCCGTGGCGATGCCCGGCGGGCGGCGATCGCGGTGGTCGTTTCAAGTGCGGGCTTCACGCGATCCGTTTGTCCCGGGCGTAGGGATGGAGTTTGACGAGAGCACCGGGTGGTTTGAGGTGCACTACCCCGGGCGCTTGCATCTACGCACCCGGGTGTGGTTGGAACACGCCATGCCCATGGCCCCGCAGGGATCCCGCCAGGCGGGGTAGGCGTTCGCACTCACCCGTCGAGCCACCGTGCCACATGCGGAAAGACTTCTTCAGGGCTCCACCGCCCGACGATCAAGTCCAGGTGGTCGTAGGGATGCCGCGCGCCGGACGCCGGACCGACCTCGATGTACGACTTTTCACTCGCGCGGATGCGTTCGTACGCGAGGCGCACGCTGGCCGCCGGCGCGAGGCGGTCCCTGCTCCCGGCGATCACCAGCGAGGGAACATCAATCTGTTCGAGTCCGGCAAGGTAGTCCCGGGCACCGTCGACACTCGTGAGCTTGTCTTCAAGAATCCAGCGCATGAACTGTTCGGTCACCCCCATCGGTGAATCCGCAAGGGTGTTGGCCATGACCCGCCGGAGGGTGGGGCCGTCGTAGTGCCTGCCGCTCAAGCCACGGTGAAACACCGTGGGCATCCCAGGCCAGGTCCACGGTGCAACGAGCATGGCCAGAAAGCCAAAGGGCGCCCGGGGGCTCCACCATACCAACGCAAGCAAATGGCGCAGCGGGGCAAGCGTGCGCGCCACGAGGTTGAAGCGCACGGGGGCGCCCAGGGTCACCAGCCGACGGATGCGCCCGCCTTTGAGGGCACCGAGGTGCGCATAGGCCAGCAGGCCCCCCATGCTAAAACCTACCCAGTCGACGGCGGGAACACCCGCTGCGGCACACGCGGCATCGAGCACCGCGGGCACGTCGTACGCTGCGTGGGTGTCAAAGCTCACGTTGCGGATGGAGGGATGGACAAAGCCCGGTTCGGCGCCACGGAGTTCGACCGCCCAGACGTCCCGCCCACGCGCGGCGAGCATGCGGGCAAAGCTACGGTTGGCGTCAAAGGCCATGGCACGGCGGTTCATGGCAAAGCCGTGGCATACGACCACGGGCGGGAGGTGGGAGGGTGTGCCCACAGGGAGGCAACGACCGACGATCAGTCGGATGCCGTCGGCCGTGGTGACCTCCACGAGTTCGTCAAAGGGCTCGGGGACGGCGAGGCTTCGCTTCCATGCCCGCACCCAGAGGACGCTCGCGAGTGCGATGACAAAGGGCACGACGACCAGTAGCACCAACACCGCGACGAAGACTTTCGGGACCATCGCGTGGACGGTAGCACTCCAGGGTGTGTTCCCGTCCATCCGGTGTGCTACGGTTTTTCACGGATGGAGCCTTCGTCTCCCACACCGCCAGAGAGCACGGGCACGGTCGACGAGAACAGTCTGGTTCCCATGGGCCGCGACTGGCGCTTTGTCTTTCGACTGGTCAGTCTGCTCGTGATCGCGGGGATGTCCGCGGCGTTTGTCGGGTACAAGCTCCAACGTGCGGCAGCGGGCTGCGGGGCCTCCCTGGTGCGTCCCGGCGCAAGCGTGATTCCCCCTGGGACGGGCGGTGCAGTTACTGAAACTCCGGGTGTTCAGAGATAAACACGGCGAGTCGGTCGCCGATTTTCTTTTGGACGGGACGCTGGAGCGGGCCCCAGCCGAGGAGAATCCCCGGGAGGCCAAAGGCCATGCGAGACCAGCGCCAGAAGTCAAAGCGGTCGGTGTGCCGTCGGATCAGCCCGTCGGAAAACTCGAACGTGGCTTCGATGACGTTGTGGACCCGTCGGCCATTGAGGGGAAAGTCATAGTGGGCCTCCCAGTGCGCGCTCCCACGGAGGTCGTCGGCGTGCACGGAAGAAAAAGTACGGGTGTCTGGATCCGCGATGCGTTGGTTGAGCATCGCCCACATGGCCATCGCCCGCTTGCCGCGAAGCCCTGGGAACACCGGGTCCGAGAATTCGATGTCGGGGTGATAGCAAGCGGCCATCGCCACGGCGTCCGAACGCTTGAAGGCTGTATAGAACTTGTCGATGAGGGCTTCGTGCGGGTGCATCACCGCGGAGTCTGCCCGCGGCCGTGGGTCCGTCGCAAGCACGCATGGGCCGCTTGGGGCGTCCCAAGACGGTACGCCGGGTACCTGGTGAGATGGGCGGTCAAGGCGCCAGCAAGAGTACTTTGACCTGGCTCGGGACCAGGCGAACACCCGGAGCATTGGTGCTGTTCTGAAGGGACATGCTGGTGAGGCGGGTTGCGGGGATCCCGCCCACGAGGACGGTGAAGGCTGCTGTGAGGTGGCGGGACGGTCCCATCACGAGGCCCGAGGCGACCCCCATGGCCACGCCCGCGTTGTCCCCGTTGGTCAACGGTACGGTCGTCGCCATGTTGTGCGCCGGCGTCGCCATGAACAAGACGTTGTACGCCGCGGGAACCCCCATGGGCCCCATCGCAATGTTCGGATACGGAACGGGCACCGGCGCCGGCATCGGCGTCAGACACACGTCCGGAAAGGCCAGGTCCATTCCCATCATCTGCGTGTTTGCAAACATCAGCGCCTCCCTGCGAGTTCGGTCACACGGTCCATCACGATCGCACGCACCAGATTTGACATCGACAGGTCTCCCGGAGTTCGTGGGGGGTTACGCCCGCCGGAGCCAGCGTTCGGCTTCGACAAGATCCGTGTCGCCGCCAGGCGCCGCGCAGTCCCGACGGATCGTACCCTGTACCAGCGTCGGATGAAACCGTGCCCGAAACTGTTTTGCCCCATAGGGTGAAATCCACGGCCGTACAGTCCGCTTCGAACCACGCCGCGCCCTGCAAGACTGTCGGGTACAGAGTCGGCGGGGAGTCAGGACCGCACCCTGATGTCCACCCGGTCGCGGTTGGCGTCGAGAAACCCACGGTAGGCTGCGTAGAGACGAAACTGCACGGTTGCGCGGGTGTCCGTTCGGGCGACGATCACGGTCTCGGATACGTCCCTGGAGGATGTGCCATGGCGCTCGCAAAAGGGCAGCGAAAGCACCGCGGGCAGGGGCTTGCCCGTGACCGTCGGCACCGACAAGAGGCCCGTGGCGTCCCCGCCAAGGGTGACCCCGCGCGACGACGGATGTCCGCAGCAGAGACAGTTTTCGCCCCAGGTACAGGCTTCGAGCGCGTTGGCTGCCATCGACAGGGTGTACTCCGGCGCGTCTCGCAGGCGGTTGAAGGGCACCTCACGGACTTCGAGGTCCAGGGTGTCGACGTAGATTCCGCAGTCGGGACAGCGGATGTTGATGCCGCGTGGGCTGACCACGGGTTCGTCGGGGAGCGCGAGCGCAGAAGTGCCGAGGGTGTGACCGCACGCGGGGCAGGGAGCCACCCACGGGCGCCGGGCTGCAACAAGGGTGTATAGCCCTGGAATCGCGAGGACGATCCCGTGGAGAGACCCCAGGCCGTGGACGGTGTACACGACGGTGATGGCTCCGGCGGTGATGGTGCCCCCGAGGGCGACCCGCTGGGCTACGAGCCAGGGATCCATCCGGGCGTGGGTGACCTCGGGCGTACGGCGTCCTGGGGTGAGGGGCATCGCTGGGGCAAAGACTATCACCGGGGGTACGAAGCGGGTTCCATGCTGGGCGAGGTTGTACTAAGACCCCAGGCGCCCGGTGGATGAAGTGCTCAACGGGCGGCGTGGAGCGAGGCGATGAACGTGGTGAGCGTCACCGCGGCGAACTTCAAACAGGAGGTCCTGGGGAGCGAGCTGCCGGTCCTGGTCGAAGTCTCCGGCGGAACGCCCGGGTGCAAAACCCTGGCCCCGCGGGTAGACGACGTCGCCCGTGAGCTCACAGGCAAGCTCAAGGTCGTACGCTTGAACGCCCGGCAGGCTCCAGAACTTGTCCAGGCCCTGCGGGTACAAGCGCTCCCCACCTTGATTGTCGTGGTCGGTGGACAACCCGTCGCGCAACAAGAGGGCGTGCTCACCAAGGGTGAAATTCTCGACATGATCGAGCAGTTTCTCCCCGGGGCCGAGCATCTCGTCCCGGCCAAGGAGCTCGCAAAGCTCTTGAAGACCCGGCAGGTGGTGGCCGTGGACATCCGGGACGCGGTCGTGTTCAACCGAGCGCATATCCCGGGGGCAAAAAACGTCCCTGTGGACACCGTGGCGTCCGCGATGGCCGCGATGGCCCAGGAGCGCAAGCCTCTGGTGATCTACGACCGCTCGGGGGGCGACGACGCCCGTCAAGTGTTCGACATGCTCACCAAGCGTGGACTCCCCGCGGCGATGCTCAAGGGAGGCTTTCTCGGATGGGAAGCCGAGGGTCTCGACGTCGCGCGCCCGGACTAGGCTCCTCGTCGCTGGGACGTAGGTCGCCAGAGCCGCGCGGTCCCCCAGGCAAGTTCTCTTTCCATCCATTGGAAGTCTGCACGCTGTGGTTTGATGCGAAGCCGCACCGGGCCTGGCGCCAGGGGCTCCCGGGTTGCTACCTTCGGTATTACAGTGCGTCGCGATGACGCCTTTTCGCCCGCTCAGACCTCTCGCCGCCAGGGTAAGCAAGCCCGCGGACAGCGCGGCCCGCAGCCGCGATGAAACGCGACTGGTCGACACCCGCGTGGTGATGCTCGTGGCCCTCGCAGCCGCCACCGCGGGAGCCACCGCACTGATTGCGCAGGGACTCCTGCTTCTCATCGCCGGGATCACCCACGTTGCTTATTACGGCGCGCTCTCGGTTACGCCGGTGTCTCCCGCGGGTAACCACCTCGGGTGGGCCGCCGTGCTGGTACCCGTCGTCGGAGCCCTGCTTGTCGGGGTCATGGCCCGCTACGGCTCTCCTGCCATTCGTGGCCACGGGATTCCCGAAGCCATGGAACGGGTGCTCCGCCACCAGAGTCGCATTCCCGCACGGCTCACCGTGCTCAAACCGCTCTCCGCGGCAATCTCCATTGGAACCGGTGGGCCCTTTGGCGCCGAGGGGCCGATCATCGCCACGGGCAGCGCTCTGGGCTCCCTCGTCGGCCAATGGTTTCCAGTGTCTCCCAGAGAGCGCAAGACCTTGCTCGCCGCTGGCGCCGCGGCGGGCATGGCGGCCACCTTCGGCTCGCCGGTCGCGGCCGTGCTCCTCGCCATTGAGCTCCTGCTCTTTGAGTTCAGCCCGCGGTCGGTTCTCCCCGTCGGCGTTGCTGCGGTGACTGCCACGGCCGTCCGCAGCGCCCTTGTCGGCGCCGGACCTGTCTTTCCGATGCCATCGATCCCCGCGTCCACGGCCTCGGCGCTGGCGGTATACGTCACGGTCGGTGCGGTGATGGGCCTCGGTTCCGTGGTGGTGACCCGCACGGTGTACGCCGTCGAAGACCTCTTTGACCGTCTCCCCCTCCATTGGATGTGGTGGCCCGCCCTCGGGGCCATTGTCGTGGGAATCGTTGGAGTCTTTGCGCCGCATACCCTTGGCGTGGGCTACGACAACCTTCAGGCCATGGTTACGGGCTCCCTTACCGTGCATACGCTTGTGGTGCTCGGTGTGCTCAAGTTCGTCTCGTGGGCGATCTCCCTCGGCAGTGGAACCTCGGGCGGCACCCTCGCGCCGATCTTTACCATCGGCGGTGCAGCCGGGGCTGTCCTCGGCGTGGCCTTCGCGGCGCTGCTTCCTTCCGCGGGCATTGACATCCGCGTGGCCGCTCTGGTCGGCATGGCTTCGCTCTTTGCTGGCTCGTCCCGAGCGCTCCTCACCTCCGTGGTCTTTGCCTTTGAGACCACCCGCCAACCCGCAGCGCTGCTCCCGCTTCTTGGCGCGTGCGTCACGGCCAGTCTCGTTTCGACATGGTGGATGCGAGACTCCATCATGACCACCCGCATGGCCCGCCGCGGCGTTCGTGTCCCTGTTGAGTACGTCCCAGACCCGCTGCGGCATCGCACGGTGGCACACTACGCCCACCGCGATGTGTTCACCCTTCACCCCGACGAGTCCACCGAGGCCGTCCGCGCGCGTGTGACCGCTGACACGCATCGCGACGCCGCCCACGGAATGCCCGTGGTGAGCACCGATGGATCCCTCCTCGGGGTGTTGCTTCCCCGCGATCTGGATACCGACGACGGTACGAACACCCCCATCGGCGACCTCGTTACCCGCCCCGCAGTCACCATCACGGAAGACACCCACCTCGACGACGCTATGCTCGCCATGCTCGACGCCGACGTCGGTTGTCTCGCCGTGCTCACCGACCACGGAGCCCCCGGCGTGGTTGGCATGCTCACCCGCGGCGACGTGCTCTCGGCGCTGCAGTACGAGCCGCCCCACGGTTGAGGGGTACCGCGCAGGCGCCGCCCAAGTCACCACGGTCGCTGGAATCTGGTGCGTCCGTCTGTGCCGGCGTCAACTCCATGGGATTGTCCGAGGGAAACGAGGCCCACGTGGGCTTTGCGCGAAGCACATGGCTTGTCGACCAGAGACCTGGGAAAACAGACATGACCCCGGCACGTTGGGAACGGTTTCTTGACCAGCGCGTCCCGGTCGTCACGCCGACGTCATGACAGCCGAGGACGCCCCCGAACGCCGGCCGAGTCACGTCGATGTCCAACAGATCTTCAGCCCTCCGCGCTGACGGGGTCACGTCGGTCGTCGCACTCGTTTTGGCATCCCCGGCAGCGAATGGACTTTCCTTTCGTTCGCCACATGATGGCACCTGGCAGCGGGCCTGTCCTTCGATGACGTTGCGCGGGCGCTTGGGCACGCAGACACCACCATGCTGCACTGAGTCTACGGGCACCTCTCGGGTGCGGAACTCCGCGCGCGTTTCGCGGGGATTCTGGGTGGCGAGACTTCCCCGTATGTTCCCCGCTACACGGCGCAGAGGGCGCAAACGGCGCTCACCGCGCACACTTCGCTAGATCCAAGAAACAAAAAAGCCCTGATGTTCAGGCCTCTTTCGAGTGCCGGCGGAGGGACTTGAACCCCCGACCTTGGGATTATGATTCCCCTGCTCTAACCAACTGAGCTACACCGGCGCGTGGGTCGCGGAATCTACCCTCCGACGATCTTGTGTCAATACCAAAGCTCCCCTCGGGCGTACGGGCATTGTTGCTGCGATCGAGGGGGCTTATAACTCTCCGACCGTACACATGACAGAGATCTCTGCCGCAGAGCGTGACCGGCTCCTCGATCACTTCGGGCGGCGGTATGCCAATGGCGAGGTGGTATTTCGCGAAGGCGACCCCTCGCGCGAGGTGTTCATGCTGCAAGAAGGCCGCGTGCGCATCGTCAAGCGCGTACGCTCCGTCGAGCGCTCGATCCAGATCCTCAAACCCGGAGACCTCTTTGGGGAAGGTGCTCTGCTCCCGGGCACCCAGCGCAGTGCCACCGCCGTCGCACTCTCCGACGCCGTCGTCCTCGCCCTCGACCCCGACACCTTCAATCAACTCCTCCAGGGCTCCGCGGCCGTCGCCACGCGCCTCGTCCAACAACTCGTTCGGCGCCTCCGCGACGCCGAAGACCAGATTGAAAACACGCTTCTCAAAGACCACCAGTCCAAGGTGGTCAACGCCCTCCTCAAGCTGGCACTCGAAACCGGTCGTACAACAGGGTCGGCCCAGGTGTCCGTCTCGCCCCTCGAACTGTCCGCGCGGTCGGGGCTCGCCGTCGAGACGGTCAAACGCACCGTGCTCCAGCTTCGCGAAGGGCAGTACATCCGCATCGTGGACGAAAAAGTCGCCATCGACGACCTCGACGCCCTCCGACGCCTGTTCGCCCTCCTTGGGATGAAAGAACAAATACGCACCTGACGTCGCGGCGCGCCACCCGGGTAAACGCACGGTATACCTTTCCGCTGGGACTGCGTGCGTGCCGTGGGATGCAGGGTGGGTTTGTCAAGTTTCGGGTTGACCCGACCGTGGGGCTTCGCTTACACCGGTCGTCCTTGGTAGGTCGGGATCTCCCATGCAGGCGACCCTTCACCCCTTGGACGGGTTGTCCTGGATGCACCGGCCACTGTCGTACTTACTCTTGTGTTTTGCCAGTGCTGGATGGTCCTGCACCGGCGCCAACGAAGAAGCCAGGAACCAGTCGCAGGCAGAAGTGAACCTAGCTCGGGCCATGTTCACGGAGGAGCACAACCCCCGTGGCGCGATCGCTGCTGCCGAAGCCGCCATCCGTCACGACGGGGAAAGCCCCGATGCGTACATGGTCCTCGGGCAGATCTACGGCGCCGAGGGCTTGTACGACCGCGCCGAGGCCCCCCTTCGCAGGGCTGTGGCGTTGTACATCCGCGAGGGAGACACCGCCCGCGCGCAGCTTGCCGAGGCCCGCAACGCCCTTGGGGCTGTCCTTGTAAATCTCCAGCGCTACGACGAAGCCATCACAGTTCTCCGCCCGGTCACAGAAGAGGTGCTCTACGCCTCCCCGCACCTCGCCTGGGGAAACCTCGGCAACGCCTACCTCCGTCAGGGGGATTACCACCGCGCGGTCGAGGCTCTCCAGCGCTCCGTGGGCTACCAGCAAGAGTTTTGCGTCGGGAGGTTTCACCTTGGGGAAGCTTTTCATCGACTGGGGGACGAAGGCCACGCACTCGAAGAACTCAACCGTGCGGTAGGCACTCGGCAAACCGGGTGCGACCATATTCAAGAGGCGTTTCTTGTACGGGCAGAGGTGCATGTCGCCCTCCACCAACCCGATGCTGCACAGTTGGACATTGCCCGCTGTGTGGCGCTCGATGCACAGACCCCCACAGGGCAGGCGTGCACCGTGCTTGGTCGGTCGGTGACACCGTGAACGCCCCTATCCCTCGTATGTGTGTTCCCCGCGGGGTATCAACCCCTACCGGGAGCGCCCCTATGACGTCCACCGGCCGAGCGCTCCAAGCGTTTCGGCCCGGGAGGTGACATGGAATCCATCGGGACATTCCTCCGACGCGAACGCGAACTCCGCGGAATCTCTCTTGAAGAAGTCGCGGACACCACCCGGATCCCCGTCCGGGCCCTCGTCCAGCTCGAAGACGGTCGTTTTGAATCCCTTCCGGGTGAAGTTTTCGTCAAAGGTTTTCTCCGTGCCTACGCCCGCGCCGTGGGCGTGCGCTCCGACGAGGTCCTTGCCCGTTACGGCAACGAAGTCCGTGCACGGGACATTCATCCCGTACCCTCGCTCCTCAACACGCCCACGGTGGACCGTGGCCGTCGCTTTGGCCTCGCCATCGCCCTCGTGGTCTTTGGCATCCTCGCCACCCTGGCCATGTCTTTTCTCCTCCGTCCCCGCACCCAGGACCGCCCTGAGCAACTCTCTCTCGCCCCTGTCGTAACCCTCCTCCCATCCGCCACGGCCTAGCCCCACGGTGTCCTCGGACCCGCGCCGGGGCTTTGTCCTAGCCCGTCGGCCGCTGGGCGACCACCATCTCCGCGTTACCCTCCTCCTCGACGACGGTTCTCGCCTCAGCGTGCTCGCCCCGTCGGGACAGAACTCTCGCGAGAGGTTCTCTGCCGGGTTGTCTTCTCTTGCCTTGTACAATCTTCGTATCACCGTCACACCCCGTGGCGCGCGGCTCGATTCAGCCCGCATCCACCGCGCCTGGCCAAGGCTTCTCACCGAGCTCCGCCGTCAGTCTGCCTCCGTCGCCGCGACCGGCATCGCGGACGAACTCTCTGAACCATCCCCCCACGACGCCGGGCTCTTTCTTCTCCTCGGTGAGCTCTATGAAACCCTTGCCCGCATAGATTCTCCCCCACCGGCCGCCGTGCTCGTACGTTTTGCCCTCGAAGCCCTCGCCCACGCCGGCCACGGCCTCGCCCTCGACCGCTGCGTGCGCTGTGACCGTCCCTGCCCCGAGAGCGCTTTGGTCACCGTCGACCCGTCCTCCGGCGGCGTCGTGTGTCAGCCCTGCGGTGGCGGCCCGTACCGCTTGTCTTCCACCGACCGCAGCGCCCTCCGCGCGCTCCTCGCAGGGGCGTTGCAACTGTACCGTCCCGGCCTTGTCTTGGTCACCGGAGCCCTCATTGCGGGGTTTGCGCCCCGTTCATCCGGGGTGCTCACACGCACCGCAGGTCTCCTCGGAGAGTGACCTGCGGTGCCTTTACGCGAGGTAACGCACCACCCGAGGGCCTGCCCACGTGGCCAACGCTACCGGCAGGCGCTGCCAGGCCGCGATGACTTTTTGGTACCTTGGTGCGTGCGGATCCGGGGTCGCGAGGGTTGTCCCAGGTGCGAGGATGTAATCGTAGGGCAATGGAACCGGAAGCGCCCCCCAGTTTTTTTTGAAGGCGAAGGTCCCAGAGTCCGTGCTTGATCTCCCAAAGGAAAAGCTTTGGTACCCCCGATGGATCGCCTCGCGGAGGATCGTGGCGTAGAGCAGCATGTTGCCGCGCAGGCGGGAGAGCGCGTGTAGCGAACCCGCCACGGGGATCTCAAGGGTGTCGCCCATTCCCACCAGAAAGCCACCGCCCACGCACCGACCCTGGTAGCGGGTCACCACCACGAAGCTCCGATCGGCCATCCGTCGGTGCATCTCCCGAAAGAGTTTCTCAGCGTGGCATGGGCTCCCGAGGTCGCGCATCACCGAGGCGTACGCACTGTGAAACTCTGGGATGAGTTCATCCCCTCCGACGTGGGCCGTGATTCCTTCTTTTTCTGGGCGACGGATGTCCGCACGGGCCTTGGGGCCCACGCGCTTCAAGAGTTCATCCATTGAGTCCGGGAGGCTCAGCCGCATGAGAGCCTTGTCCTCCCGGCGGGTGAGCGCGTGCGTTGGAACCGGGTGTCCGTGACGTAGTTCAACGTGTCGGGCACCGACCTCGATCGAGAGGACTCGTGCGGCGGCAATAAGGTCGTGCCACGTTCCGTCATCGTCGGCCAGAGCTCCCCCATGGCCAAAATACGGCATGCTCACGAGGGAGGTACCAAACATCGGGCTGGACAAACGCACCAGCGGGAGCACCCCGGTGACCACCCCGTCCTGCACGGCCATGAGCGGAAAAAACCGCACGCCGTAGACATCCTCGAAAATCTCCCCCCACTCCCAACGGTGGTACACCGACGCGAACCGAGCGCTTTGGACATAGCCGTTCCACCGCGCGCGATCCCCGAGAGAGCCTTGTACAACGGTCATGCTGTCACCGCCGGGTGGCCGCCTCGGGCGGAACCGCCGTGGACGGCGCGGGATGGATCCCCCGGAGCGCGTAGGTACTTTCAACCAATCCACGGAGATTTCCAACCACGGTTCGTGAAGCATCCCGACTCTCGCGCGTGAACACCACGGGCGGAAACGGCATCCGCGGCTGCGCGAGCACCGCGAAGGTAAACCTTGTCTCCGGCGTCTCTCCCGGCACCCGTTCGATCACCGTCAAGGTCTCAAAATGATCCATGTTCCCGTCGATGGCGGTCCCGACCATCTCCACCCGGTCGGGCGTCCGGTGGATGTCCAGCCGCAACACCAGCCAGATCACTCCCAGCGCAGGGGCCAACGGCACGCGGATGTACAAATCCGTGAGGGCGTGATCTCGATGCACCACGCGGCACTCTGCCATGTGCGGCATGAAGTCCGGGTACCTCTCAAAGTCCATCATCCGTCGTACGACAAGTTCCATGGGCGCATGGATGATCGCTTCGCTGCGTCCGCGGTGGACCGCAAGACCATGGACGATCTCGTCGGTCACGGTGATGCCATCCTGGACGGCACCCGCATCCGGGGCATCCGGGGCATCCGGGGCATCCGGGGCCGGGGTCCCCACGGCGGGTTGCGCACGGGGAGCAGGGTCGCCGTCCTCCGTCAACGCGGGAGGCGTCTGTGCGAGGCCCTGTGAACCCGTGAGAACCCCACAGAGTCCCAGTGCCCATACAGAAAGACAGGGGAGGTCAGGCATGGGCCAGGCGACTCCGTGGAAGTGAAAAAACCATGGCACCGCCCCACCGCGATCGGAAACAGTCGCAGGGGCGATGAATCGAACGCATGGGTTCCGAAGGATGACAGGACCACGGGCAGGTGCAACCCGCGGACGGGAACAACCCATGCCGCGGGAGGGCTCCCGCATGGCCCGTGGGTATCAAGTTCGCGTCCAACGTCACGTCCGCGTGAGGGTTTCCCACCGGGCACGGATGTCTTCGGGGAGCCACGGGGCTTTCGGGTCGTCCCCGACGACGCCGCGGCTCTCGGTCACCCTGTACACCGACAACCGCGTCCCGGCGACGCCCAACACCTCTCCCGTGAGGTCTCCGCTCCAATCCGACGCCAGAAACACCGCCGCCGGCGCGACGAACATCGGCCCCATCACCCCATCCCCCAGGCCCCCGCCCCGCG
>VFSW01006716.1_pt1 | contig 16857 bp, 7 predicted proteins | sample 5358111 | NCBI WGS metagenome assembly VFSW01 (sample SAMN11554181, study PRJNA540505) | mine drainage metagenome | isolation source: sediment from site ElyBrook_90M | place: USA: Ely Copper Mine, Vershire, VT | collected 2017
TCGAAAATTTCCTTTTGCATGAAGTGGCGGTAGGGTCCGAGCTCGACCGCGCCGGAATAAGCGCTGACCGTGCGCAGCTCGCGCACAACCGGCTTGCCGCTGCCATCGACAATGGCGTAATGGTCGAGCCCGATGTCGGCGACGTCGCCCTCTTCGAGATAAATGATCTGGTCGGTCGTCCCCGCCAGCGCCATCGCGTCGGACGCAAGGAAGGTTTCGCCCGCGCTGGCGTTCACGCCGACGCCGAGCACCAGCGGGTTGCCCTGGCGCGCGCCGACCACGCGCTGCGGCTCGGCCCTGCAGAACACGGCGATGGCATAGGCGCCCTTGAGTTCGGCGGCCGCGCGCTGCACGGCGAGAAACAGGTCGCCCTCGTAATGGCTGTGGATCAGATGCGCGATGACCTCGGTGTCGGTCTGCGACTCGAACGCGTAACCGCGCTCTTTCAGGCGCGTGCGCAGCTCTTCGTAGTTCTCGATGATGCCGTTATGCACCACCGCGATTTCGTCGCGGCTGAATATCGGGTGGGCGTTGACGGTCACCGGCGCGCCGTGGGTGGCCCAGCGCGTGTGGCAGATGCCGGTCGAGCCGGCGAGCCCGGACGCGCGCACCTGCGCATCCAGGTCGGCTACGCGCGACACGGTGCGCGCACGCCGCAGCTGTCCGCTGCCTGCCGCGTCGTAGACGGCGACGCCGCAGGAGTCGTAGCCGCGGTATTCCAGCCGGCGCAGCCCTTCGATCAATACCGGAACGATGTCCCGCCTGGCAACCGCGCCGACTATGCCGCACATCTCGTTTGCATCCTCATTTCTTTTTCACCGGGCGCGTCCAGCCCGGCACAGTGAGCTGTTTCGCGCGCGAGATGGTGAGCGCGCCCGCGGGCGCGTCCCGGGTGAGCGTGGTGCCCGCACCCAGCGTCGCGCCCTTGCCCACGCGCACCGGCGCCACCAGCTGGGTGTCGGAACCGATATGCACGTCGTCCTCGATGATCGTTCGGTGCTTGTTGGCGCCGTCGTAGTTGCAGGTGATGGTGCCGGCGCCGATGTTGACGTCGCGCCCGACCGTGGTGTCGCCGACATAGGCGAGATGGTTGGCCTTGGAGCGCGCCGCAATCTGGCTCGCCTTCACCTCGACGAAATTGCCGATGTGCACTTCTTCGGCGAGCGCGGTGCCGGGGCGCAGTCGCGCATACGGGCCGATGCGGCAACGCGCGCCGATGTCCGCTTCGTCGATGTGGCAGAACGGCTCGATGCGGCTGCCTGCGGCGACCTTGACGTTGCGCAGCACGCAGTTGGCGCCGACGCTGACGCCTTCGCCGAGCACGACCTTGCCCTCGAACACGCAATTGACGTCGATGGACACGTCGCGTCCGCAAACGAGGCTGCCGCGCACGTCGATGCGCGCCGGATCCGCCAGCGTGGCGCCCGCCTGCATCAGGCCTGCGGCCGTCTGCCGCTGAAAAATGCGCTCGAGCTCGGCCAGCTGCGCCTTGCTGTTGACGCCCAGCGTTTCCCAGGCCGCGCCGGGCTGCGCGGAACTGACCGGCACCTTGTCCGCCACCGCGGCCGCGACCACGTCGGTGAGGTAATACTCCCGCTGCGCATTCTTGTTCTGCAAACCGGCGAGCCAGGCTTTCAGGCGCGCGGTCGGCAGCACCATGATGCCGGTGTTGATTTCGCGCAGCGCGCGCTCGGCCGCGGTCGCGTCCTTCTCTTCGACGATGCGTTTGATGCTGCCGCGGCTGCGCACGATGCGGCCGTAGCCATGCGGGTCGTCGAGTTCAACCGTGAGCAGGGCCAGGCCCTTGCCCGCCGCCTGGCGCAGCGTTTTCAGCGTTTCGGCGCGGATCAAGGGCACGTCCCCGTACAGCACCAGGGTCGGAACCCTGGGATGAAGATGCGGCAAGGCCTGCGCCAGCGCATGCCCGGTGCCCAGCTGCGGTTCCTGTTTCGCCCAGACCAGATCGGCATGATCCAGCGCCGCGCGCACGTGCTCGCCGCCGTGCCCGTAGACCACGCAGATCATCCCGGGCTTGACGCTGCGCGCAGTGGCGATGACATGCGCGAGCAGCGGCCTGCCCGCCAGCGGCTGCAGCACCTTGGGCAAGTCCGAATGCATGCGCTTGCCCTGCCCGGCGGCGAGGATGACGACGTTCATGAATATCGTTCTTTGGCGGAAGTGGAAATAATACCACGCTGCCCTGCGCGCCCGACTTGTGGCGCCCGGCGTTGGAGTATAAATTGCAGTTCGCTTTTGCCTCGCTGGACGAGGCGCCGGAGGCTTGACCGATCCCATCCAAGGCTTGGAATCAGCACCGGAAGCCGGGGCTGCAAGACAAGAGGCTAATGGACGACTACGATACCTATTCCCGAACAGCGACGATGAAGGATTAGCGACTATGTTGCTTGCCGAAGAACTTCCGCTCTCCGATGCGGAATCGCGGCTGCTCGATCAGGCGCGGGAATTCTCGCGCCGCGAGGTCGCGCCGAACGCGGCGCGCTGGGAGCGCGAACGCGTCTATCCGCGTGAGACCATCCGCGCCGCGGCCGCGCTCGGTCTTACCCGCATCCAGATTCCGGTGGAGCTGGGCGGCTTCGACCTGCGCTTTCGCTGCAAGATCCGGATAGTCGAGGAGATCGCGCGCGACGATTTCGCGTTTGCGTTCGCGCTGGTCAACACCCACAACTCGGCTATGCGCCTTGCGCGCGACGGCAACGACAGCCAGCGCGCACGCTATCTGGACGGTTTGCTGTGCGGCGAGCTGATCGGCGCGGTGTCGCTGACCGAGCCCTCGGCCGGCAGCGATTTTCCGGCCATCCGCACCCGCGCCGAACGCGTCGCCGGCGGTTGGCGCTTGAATGGCGACAAGGCCTGGCTCACCAACGGCGCTGCGGTCGACATGGTCGTGGTCTATGCGCAAACCGATCCCGCCGCAGGCGGCGCTGGCATCGCCGCCTTCGTCGTCGATGCCAGGCGCGAAGGCTTCGAGCGTGGTGCGGCGTACGGACTTGCCGGAGCCCACGCAATCGGCGCCGCCGGCTTCAAGCTCGCCAATTATTTCGCCGCCGACGGTGACCTGTTCTATGCGCCGGGCGCGGCGTTCAAGAGCGCGCTTGGCAGCATCACCGGTGCGCGCATCTACGTCGCCGCGATGTGCTGCGGCATGGTGGAAGCAGCGCTGGAGTCGGCGCTCGCGCGGGCGTGGGCGCGCAGCACCTTCGGCCGGCCGCTGATCGAACGCCAGGGATTGCGCTGGATGCTGGCCGACGTCGCCACCGACCTCGATGCGGCGCGCCTGCTCTCCTACCGTGCGACCCGGCTGCTCGAAGCGGGGGAGGATGCGGTGCTGGCGGCGGCGCATGCGAAGAAGTTCGCCACCCGCATGGCCGAGCAGCGGCTGCCGCAGTGCATGCAGGTATTCGGCGCCGAAGGGCTGATGGACACGCATCCTATCGGGCGTCATCTCGCCGCGGCGCGCGCGGCGCATTACGCCGACGGCAGCACCGAAATGCAGAACGAGCGCATCGCCGCGTATCTGGAGCGCGGCATCGGCGGCTGAATCGATCCCGGCAGTTTTCCTCCGGGCCGGAACTATGAACCATTTAACATTAAATATCTGATTTAACTTATTGTGTTTATATCAAAAATATTGTACCGTCGCACGAGCGGCACGATATATCGATTGGGCGCGCCGCGTGAACGGGAGGCTTGCGTGCAGAACCTATTATTCGTCACCCAAAAGTTGTTGACCCGGGAACATTCACGATTTTCGGCATGGCTCTTCCTGGCGGCGACATTCGCCGTGCTCGCAGGCTGCGGCTCAGGCGGATCAGGAGGAACACCGACCAAGACCGGAACAGCCGGAGCAGGATCAACAGCGGGATCTCTCACAACACCGTCAACCGCAACCACCACCGCGACGCCGGTACCGACGTTGACGATTGCGCTGACCAATGCTGCCGGTACGACCATCACCTCCATTACCAGCGGTGTTTCCGGGACGGTAAAAGCAACATTGAAAGATGCCACTGGCGCAGTCGTACCCAACTCGGTGGTGACCTTTACCGTCGCCGATACGACTCTGGCAACCATGACCCCGGCGGCCGGGACGGCCTTGACCGATGCGACTGGCGTCGCCACGATCACGCTCAATGCTGTCGGTTTGGCTTCCGGTGCCACCACCATCAATGCAAGCGCCCAAGTGGGGACCCCCCCCACGGCGGTCACCGGCACATTGGGCTTTGCCGTTGGTGCGTCTGCAGTTACCGTCTCGGCGCCGGTGCTGGGCGTCGGCGCGGCTCCGCTGTCGGCGTTCGGCACCACCAGCCTTACGGTTACCGTATCCAGCGGCGGGACGCCCGTGACCGCGCCGCAAAATGTCACGTTTTCTTCCTCCTGCGCCAGCAGCGGCAAAGCCGTGTTGAGCACCGCCGTGGCCACCGTGAACGGGGTCGCAACCGGTTCCTATCGGGACAACGGCTGCGCCGGAACCGACACGATAACCGCGACTGCCGCGGGCGTGACATCGGCCGCGACCAGTTTGGTCATCACCCCCCCGACGGTAGGCTCGATCCAGTTCGTATCGGCCACACCGAGCAGCATTTCATTAGCAGGAACCGGAGGCGTATCGACGTCACAAGTGATTTTCAAGGTAGTGGATACTGGCGGAAACCCGCTTAGCGGACAGACCGTGACGTTCGCATTGAGCACTGCCGTAGGCGGAATTACGCTTACGCCAGCTTCGGGCACCGCGACCTCCGATGCGAACGGGCAGGTTGTGACCACGGTCAACTCGGGCAAGGTCAGCACGCCGGTGAGGGTCACGGCTTCGACCCCCGGAGCCGGTGCCGGCACCACGCTCTCGACCCAGTCGAACGGACTGACGATCACCACCGGCATCCCGACTCAAAACGGCTTTTCCCTGGCTGCGACCAAGCTGAATCTGGAAGCCTGGGAGGTCGATGGCAACACAACGGTATTGACCGTATTTTTGAACGACCATTTTGGCAATCCGGTGCCCGACGGTACGGTGGTGAACTTTACCAGTGACGGCGGCACCATCATTGGTACGTGTTCGACCACCAATAGCACCTGCAACGTCACCATGACCGGCACCAATCCGCGGCCCCCTAATGGCAGGGTGGTGGTGCTCGCTTACGCCATAGGCGAGGAGAGCTTTATCGACCTGAACGGCAACGGCGTGGCCGACTTGCTGCCAACTAATGAGATGGTCATCAACGGCATATCAACGGCTATGCCGGAGGCCTTCCTCGATGCCAACGAGAATGGCGTCCGCGACCCCGGAGAAACATTTATCGATTTCAACGGAAATGGGAAATATGATGTAGCCGACCCAACTGTGTACCACGGTGTGTTGTGTGATTCCGTCGACGCGCCTCCTGTAGGAAGCAATCCGGCTAGCATGTGTAGCCCGATCAAGTCCATCGATGTGTTTAAGAACCTGACCGTTGTGTTTTCCGGGTCTCATGCCTACATAAGCCAGATTTCACCCGCAGGTACCATCGACCTTGGGGGCTGCACAACCCCTGGCAAAACCTATGAGGTAGATTTAAGAGTTGTTGATGTCAACGGCAATCCCCTGCCTGTGGGAACCACCATCGCCGTTACGACGTCTGATGGCACGATGACCGGGATCAGTAATTTTACGGAAGCCAATACTAATGTGACTCCGGCCGTAGGGGCCGCAACCCATCCAGTGTTCATAAAGAATGACGTTGTCGTAACGGCGGGTCCGCCGGCTACATGCACTGACCCGACGCCTTCCGGCTTCCTCACGGTAACGGTCACAACACCAGGCGGGGTAAATTCTCCTGTTACGACTACCCAAACGTTTACTGTCAATAACTGAAACCACAGGAACGGTTTGAGGAAAACGGGCATCATTTGGATGCCCGTTTTTTATTTCGGGTAACAGCACAAACAACAGCGTTCGGCATCGTCAGCGCCCGGTCCGCTTGCGTAGCGCTCATGCGTTAGCGCTGTGTCTCGACGGTGCTCCGAGCGGCGGCAACCGCGACTCGCACGACAGCAGCACACGACAGCAGCACACAGTTGACCCCTAGGCGCATTTCCTTTAACTTAGATTGCATCCGGCGCTCGCCGGTCCGGGCGAGCCGCCTCCCTTCACGCAACTAGCGAGAGGAACAAATGACCAAGCAACTAAAGATCGCGGCCGCTGCGCTCGCCTTGTTCTCGATCGGCTCCGGCGCGCATGCCGGCCAGCCCTGCCCCTTCAACGACAAACAGCTACCCGAAAACACCACGGTTTGCCGCGCCGGCACCATCCAGCGCTGCGAGGACGGCCAGTGGATAAGTCTCGGCATCACGTGCACTTCCAAATACCGGGAAGACGATCATGCCGCCTTATCGAGCGCGCTCCGCATGCTCGGCGGGGCCAGCTCCCGACGCAACGCGATCGTTGCGCGCATCGCGCCGCAGTCCTAGATCTGTCGCGGAATAATCGAAACATTCCCCCGCCTCAGGGGAATGTCAGGGGGTTAAGCGCCCCTGCCAAGAGTAGCGGGCAGGCACCGGCCCAGGAACCATTTAACATTAAATATCTTGTTTAAGTTATTGTGTTTATGTCAAAAATATTGTACGGTTACGCGAATGGCACGATACATCAATTAGGCGCGTCGCGTGAACGGAGGCTTGCGTGCAAAATAATTTAGTTCAGAATTTCTTAAGAGGGGAACATTCACGATTTTCGGCATGGCTCTTCCTGGCGGCGACATTCGCCGTGCTCGCAGGCTGCGGCTCAGGCGGATCAGGAGGAACACCGACCAAGACCGGAACAGCCGGAGCAGGATCAACAGCGGGATCTCTCACAACACCGTCAACCGCAACCACCACCGCGACGCCGGTACCGACGTTGACGATTGCGCTGACCAATGCTGCCGGTACGACCATCACCTCCATTACCAGCGGTGTTTCCGGGACGGTAAAAGCAACATTGAAAGATGCCACTGGCGCAGTCGTACCCAACTCGGTGGTGACCTTTACCGTCGCCGATACGACTCTGGCAACCATGACCCCGGCGGCCGGGACGGCCTTGACCGATGCGACTGGCGTCGCCACGATCACGCTCAATGCTGTCGGTTTGGCTTCCGGTGCCACCACCATCAATGCAAGCGCCCAAGTGGGGACCCCCCCCACGGCGGTCACCGGCACATTGGGCTTTGCCGTTGGTGCGTCTGCAGTTACCGTCTCGGCGCCGGTGCTGGGCGTCGGCGCGGCTCCGCTGTCGGCGTTCGGCACCACCAGCCTTACGGTTACCGTATCCAGCGGCGGGACGCCCGTGACCGCGCCGCAAAATGTCACGTTTTCTTCCTCCTGCGCCAGCAGCGGCAAAGCCGTGTTGAGCACCGCCGTGGCCACCGTGAACGGGGTCGCAACCGGTTCCTATCGGGACAACGGCTGCGCCGGAACCGACACGATAACCGCGACTGCCGCGGGCGTGACATCGGCCGCGACCAGTTTGGTCATCACCCCCCCGACGGTAGGCTCGATCCAGTTCGTATCGGCCACACCGAGCAGCATTTCATTAGCAGGAACCGGAGGCGTATCGACGTCACAAGTGATTTTCAAGGTAGTGGATACTGGCGGAAACCCGCTTAGCGGACAGACCGTGACGTTCGCATTGAGCACTGCCGTAGGCGGAATTACGCTTACGCCAGCTTCGGGCACCGCGACCTCCGATGCGAACGGGCAGGTTGTGACCACGGTCAACTCGGGCAAGGTCAGCACGCCGGTGAGGGTCACGGCTTCGACCCCCGGAGCCGGTGCCGGCACCACGCTCTCGACCCAGTCGAACGGACTGACGATCACCACCGGCATCCCGACTCAAAACGGCTTTTCCCTGGCTGCGACCAAGCTGAATCTGGAAGCCTGGGAGGTCGATGGCAACACAACGGTATTGACCGTATTTTTGAACGACCATTTTGGCAATCCGGTGCCCGACGGTACGGTGGTGAACTTTACCAGTGACGGCGGCACCATCATTGGTACGTGTTCGACCACCAATAGCACCTGCAACGTCACCATGACCGGCACCAATCCGCGGCCCCCTAATGGCAGGGTGGTGGTGCTCGCTTACGCCATAGGCGAGGAGAGCTTTATCGACCTGAACGGCAACGGCGTGGCCGACTTGCTGCCAACTAATGAGATGGTCATCAACGGCATATCAACGGCTATGCCGGAGGCCTTCCTCGATGCCAACGAGAATGGCGTCCGCGACCCCGGAGAAACATTTATCGATTTCAACGGAAATGGGAAATATGATGTAGCCGACCCAACTGTGTACCACGGTGTGTTGTGTGATTCCGTCGACGCGCCTCCTGTAGGAAGCAATCCGGCTAGCATGTGTAGCCCGATCAAGTCCATCGATGTGTTTAAGAACCTGACCGTTGTGTTTTCCGGGTCTCATGCCTACATAAGCCAGATTTCACCCGCAGGTACCATCGACCTTGGGGGCTGCACAACCCCTGGCAAAACCTATGAGGTAGATTTAAGAGTTGTTGATGTCAACGGCAATCCCCTGCCTGTGGGAACCACCATCGCCGTTACGACGTCTGATGGCACGATGACCGGGATCAGTAATTTTACGGAAGCCAATACTAATGTGACTCCGGCCGTAGGGGCCGCAACCCATCCAGTGTTCATAAAGAATGACGTTGTCGTAACGGCGGGTCCGCCGGCTACATGCACTGACCCGACGCCTTCCGGCTTCCTCACGGTAACGGTCACAACACCAGGCGGGGTAAATTCTCCTGTTACGACTACCCAAACGTTTACTGTCAATAACTGAAACCACAGGAACGGTTTGAGGAAAACGGGCATCATTTGGATGCCCGTTTTTTATTGTGTGCGTGACCGGCTGTACGCACCTGGAAGTAAAAACTCCTCAGCTCCCGCAAGGGGATCAAAGAGTCAGCGCGGCAACTCGGACGTCCCCATCAGGAATTCGTCCACCGCGCGCGCGCATTGGCGCCCTTCGCGTATCGCCCACACCACCAGCGATTGGCCGCGGCGCATGTCGCCCGCAGCGAACACCTTGGTGTCCGAGGTCTGGTAGCACAGCGCGCCGTCGGTCGACGCCTTGACGTTGCTGCGCGCATCCTGATCCAGGCCCAGTTCGTCGATCAATCCCGTTCGTACCGGGCCGAGAAAGCCCATCGCGAGCAGCACCAGATCCGCCTGCAGCTCGAATTCGCTGCCGGGGACTTCGGCCATTTTGCCGTCCTTCCACGCGAGTCGAACGGCGACCAGCTTTTTTACCTTGCCGTTCGCACCCTCGAAGCGCTTGGTCGCCACGGACCAGTCGCGCTCGCAGCCTTCTTCCTGCGAACTGGAAGTGCGCAGCTTGATCGGCCAGTCGGGCCAGACCAGGGTCTTGTCTTCCTGTGCCGGCGGCTGCGGCAGAAGTTCAAACTGGGTCACCGATAGCGCGCCCTGGCGATTGGACGTGCCGACGCAGTCGGAGCCGGTGTCGCCGCCGCCGATCACCACCACGTGCTTGCCGGCCGCCGTGATTTGCCGCGCAACCTTGTCGCCGGCCACGACCCTGTTTTGCTGCGGCAGGAATTCCATGGCGAAATGCACGCCGTCGAGTTCGCGCCCCGGGACCGGCAGATCGCGCGGATGCTCCGCGCCGCCCGCCACGACGACGGCGTCGAATTCCTGCAGCAGTCGTTTTGCCGGAACTGCGTTCGCGCCGCGGCCGCCCACGGGCTGGCTAACCCTGAACTCCACGCCCTCGGCGCGCATCTGCTCCACGCGCCGGTCGATCAGCCGTTTTTCCATCTTGAAGTCGGGAATGCCATAGCGCAACAAGCCGCCGATGCGGTCGTTCTTCTCGTACAGCACCACATCGTGCCCGGCACGCGCCAGCTGTTGCGCACAGGCGAGGCCAGCCGGACCCGAACCGACTATCGCCACCCGCTTGCCGCTCCTGCGCGCAGGCGGCAGCGGCAGCACCCAGCCCATCTCCCAGCCCTTGTCGACGATGGCATGCTCGATCGATTTGATCCCGACGGGATCGTTGTTAATGTTGAGCGTGCAGGCCGCTTCGCATGGCGCGGGACAAACGCGGCCGGTGAATTCGGGAAAATTATTGGTGGAATGCAGCGTCTCCAGCGCCTGGCGCCAGTTCTGCTTGTAGACCAGGTCGTTCCAGTCCGGAATGATGTTGTTGACCGGGCAGCCGCTCATGCAGAACGGCGTGCCGCAGTCCATGCAGCGCGCCCCCTGCACCGCCGCCTCCTGATCGGAGAGGTGCAGCACAAACTCGTGATAATGCTTCTTGCGCGCCGCGGGGGCTTCGCTCGCCTCCTGCAGCCGCTGGAATTCCATGAAACCGGTGATCTTGCCCATTTACCTTAGCCCAATGTTCAGATGCATTTTCGCGCGGAGTGTGGCGTGCGAGCGCCGCGACCGCAAATTGCCCTCGAAGTCCTGTGCGTACTCTGAGGACGGCGCGGTTCCGGTTCAGGCGGCGATCTTGCCGCCCTTGGCGGCGAGGTCGCCGAGCGCGCGCCGGTACTCATGCGGGAATATCTTGACGAACTTGCTGCGGTATTGCGTCCAGGCGTCGAGCACCTTTTTCGCCTGCGCGCTGCCGGTGTATCTGGCGTGATTCTCGACCAGTCGTTTGAGCACGGCTTCGTCGGCCCGCCCCTGATGCCACAGGGCGCGCGCGAGCTTGCCCTCCTGCTCCGCTTCGGCGAGCACCGGCTCGAGTTGCACCATGGACGCGTTGCAGCGCTGGACAAAGGTTCCGTCCTCGTCGAGCACGTAGGCGATGCCGCCGGACATACCGGCGGCAAAATTGCGCCCAGTCCTTCCCAACACCACCACGGTGCCGCCGGTCATGTACTCGCAACCATGGTCGCCCGTGCCTTCGACCACCGTGCTTGCGCCCGAGTTGCGCACCGCGAAACGCTCGCCAGCGACACCGCGGAAATAGGCCTCGCCCGCGATCGCGCCGTACAAAACCGTGTTGCCGACGATGATGTTCTGCGACGGATCGCCGCGAAACTTGGCCGAGGGCTGCACCGCGATGCGGCCGCCGGAGAGCCCTTTGCCGCAATAATCGTTGGTGTCGCCGATCAGGTCGAGCGTGATTCCGCGCGCCAGAAACGCGCCGAAGCTTTGTCCGGCGCTGCCCGCAAACTTAATGCGTATGCTGTCCTCGGGTAAACCGGCGTGCCCATGGCGCCGCACGACTTCCCACGACAGCATGGTGCCGACGGTACGGTTGATGTTGCGTATCGGCATGTCGATCGCGATCTTCTCGCCGTGCTCCAGCGCCGGTTTGGCAAGTTCGATCAGGCGGTGATCGAGCGCGCCCGCGAGGCCGTGATCCTGCTCCTCGCACTGGTAGCGCGCCACCTCCGCGCCGACCTGCGGTTGGCGGAATATGCGCGAAAAATCCAGCCCCTTCGCCTTCCAGTGGGCTATGCCTTTTTTCATTTCGAGCAGATCGGAGCGGCCGATGAGCTCGTTCATGCTGCGCACGCCCAGACTGGCCATGATTTCGCGCGCCTCTTCGGCGACGAAGAAGAAGAAGTTGACCACGTGCTCGGGCTTGCCCTGGAATTTGCGGCGCAGCACCGGATCCTGCGTGGCCACGCCCACCGGGCAGGTGTTGAGATGGCATTTGCGCATCATGATGCAGCCTTCGACCACCAGCGGCGCGGTGGCGAAGCCGAATTCATCCGCGCCGAGCATGGCGCCGATGACCACGTCGCGCCCGGTCTTGATCTGGCCGTCGACCTGGACCGCGATGCGGCCGCGCAAGCGGTTCAGCACCAGCGTCTGCTGCGTTTCCGCGAGGCCCAGTTCCCACGGCGTGCCGGCGTGCTTGATCGAAGACCAGGGCGAAGCGCCGGTGCCGCCGTCGTGGCCGGAGATGGTGACATGGTCGGACTTGGCCTTGGCCACGCCCGCCGCGACGGTGCCGACGCCGATCTCGGAGACGAGCTTGACGCTGATCGAGGCCCTGGGATTGGCGTTCTTCAGGTCGTGAATCAGCTGCGCCAGATCCTCGATCGAGTAGATGTCGTGATGCGGCGGCGGCGAAATCAGGCCCACGCCCGGCACCGAGTAACGGATTTGCGCGATGTACTCCGACACCTTGTGGCCGGGCAGTTGTCCGCCCTCGCCGGGCTTGGCGCCCTGCGCCATCTTGATCTGGATCTGATCGGCGCTCGCCAGATACTCTGCGGTGACGCCGAAGCGGCCCGAGGCGACCTGCTTGATCCGGGAGCGCAGCGAATCACCCTCGTTGAGCGCGAGGTCGCGCTCGACATTGTGCCGTCCGAGGCGCGAGGCGAGCGTTTCGCCAGGCTTTGCCGGCGCGTAGCGCAGCGGATCCTCGCCGCCCTCGCCAGTGTTGGATTTGCCGCCGATGCGATTCATCGCGAGCGCGAGCGTGGTATGCGCTTCAATCGAGATCGAACCGTGAGACATGGCGCCGGTGGCAAAGCGCTTGACGATCTCCTTCGCCGGTTCGACTTCCTCGATGGGAATTGGCCGCACCTCACCGAACTTGAACTCGAACAGGCCGCGAAAGGTCATGTGGCGCTTGGATTGGTCGTTGATGATGCGCGCGTATTCCTTGTAGGTGTCGAAGCTCGACTGGCGCGTCGCGTGCTGCAGTTTGGCGATCGCGTCCGGCGTCCACATGTGCTCTTCGCCACGGACGCGGAATGCATATTCGCCGCCCGCATCGAGCGCATTGGCCAGCACCGGGTCGGTGCCGAACGCCTGGCGATGCAGGCGTATCTTCTCCTCGGCCACCTCGAACAGGCCGATGCCCTCGACGTTGGACGCGGTGCCGGTGAAATACTTGTCGACCAGTTCGCGTGACAGGCCCACCGCCTCGAAAATCTGCGCGCCGGTGTAGGACATGTAGGTAGAAATTCCCATCTTGGACATGACTTTCAGCAGCCCCTTGCCGATCGCCTTGACGAAATTCCTGATCGCCTTGCCGCCGTCGACGCCGGCGGGCAACAGGTCCTGCATGTTGAGCAGGGACTCGAGCGCGAGATACGGATGGATCGCTTCCGCGCCATAGCCCGCAAGCAGCGCAAAATGGTGCACTTCGCGCGCCGAGCCGGTTTCCACGACCAGGCCCGCGCTGGTGCGCAGGCCCTTGACCACCAGATGCTGGTGCACGGCTGAGAGCGCCAACAGCGCCGGGATCGCGACGCGGTCGCGGTCGACGCGACGGTCGGAGATGATGATGATGCTGTAGCCGGAGCGAACCGCGTCTTCGGCCTGGGCGCAAAGACTGGCCAGGCGCGCCTCGACCGCCTCGTGGCCCCAGGCGACCGGGTAGCTGATGTCGAGTTCGAAGGACTTGAATTTGCCTTCGGTGTTGCGGTCGATGTGCCGGATCTTGTCCATTTCGTAGAAGTCCAGCACCGGCTGGCTCACCTCGAGCCGGATCGGCGGATTGATCTCGTCGATGCCGAGCAGGTTTGGCTTGGGCCCGATGAAACTCACCAGGCTCATCACCAGGTCCTCGCGGATCGGGTCGATCGGCGGGTTGGTCACCTGCGCGAACAGCTGCTTGAAGTAGTGGTACAGCGTTTTGTTCTTGCTCGACAACACCGCCAGGGGCGAGTCGTTGCCCATGGAGCCGATGGCCTCTTCCCCGGCCGCAGCCATCGGCAGCATCAGGAACTTGAGTTCTTCCTGCGTGTAGCCGAAGGCCTGCTGGCGATCGAGCAGCGGCACCTCCGAGCGCCCGGGCTGCTGTTTGCTGCTTTCCACGTCGTCCAGCCGGATGCGGATGCGCTCTATCCACTCGCGGTAGGGCTTCGCCGCGGCCAGGGTGTCCTTCAGCTCCTTGTCGTCGATGATGCGCCCGCGCTCGACGTCGATGAGGAACATCTTGCCCGGTTGCAGGCGCCATTTCTTGACGATTTTTTCCTCAGGGATCGGCAGCACGCCCGCTTCGGAAGCCATGATCACCAGGTCGTCGTCGGTGACGATGTAGCGCGCCGGCCGCAGGCCGTTGCGGTCCAGCGTGGCGCCTATCTGGCGGCCGTCGCTGAAGGCCACCGCAGCAGGGCCGTCCCAGGGCTCCATCATCGCCGCGTGATATTCGTAGAAGGCGCGCCGGCTGGGATCCATGGTGGTGTGCTTTTCCCAGGCTTCGGGGATCAGCATCATCATCGCGTGGGCAAGCGAATAGCCGCCCATCAACAGCAGCTCGAGCGCGTTGTCGAACGAGGCCGAGTCCGACTGGCCGTCGTAGATCAGCGGCCAGATTTTGTTCAGGTCCGCTTCGAGGATCGGGCTGGAGATCGCCTGCTGCCGCGCGCGAATCCAGTTGACGTTGCCGCGCAGGGTATTGATTTCACCGTTGTGGGCGATCAGGCGGAACGGGTGCGCCAGATCCCAGGTGGGAAAAGTGTTGGTGGAGAAGCGCTGATGCACCAATGCGAGGGCCGATATGAGGCGCGGATCCTGCAGGTCCTTGTAATATCTGCCCACTTGGTCGGCAAGCAGCAAACCCTTGTACACCAGCGTGCGCGCCGACATCGATGGCACATAGAATTCCTTGCCGTGCTTGAGCCGCAGCGCCTGGATCGCGTGGCCGGAGGACTTGCGGATGATGTAGAGCTTACGTTCCAGCGCGTCGGTCACGGTCACGTTGCTGCCGCGACCGATGAACACCTGGCGGATGACCGGTTCTATCTTTTTCCCCGATTCGCCCAAGCCCGAGTTGTCGCGCGGAACATCGCGCCAGCCTAGCAGCACCTGTCCCTCTTCCTTAATCGCACGCTCGATCTCGTACTCGCAGGCGAGGCGCGAAGCCGATTCCTTGGGCAGAAACACCATGCCCACGCCGTATTGGCCCACTGGCGGAAGTTGCACGCCCTGAGCCGCCATTTCCTCGCGCAGAAACCGGTCCGGGATTTGGATCAGGATGCCGGCGCCGTCGCTCGCCAAAGGATCAGCCCCGACCGCACCGCGGTGCGCGAGGTTCTTGAGGATGAGCAGACCCTGGTCGATGATGGTGTGGCTCTTGGCGCCTTTGATGTTGGCGACAAAGCCGACGCCACAGGCGTCATGTTCGTTGGCGGGGTCGTATAAACCTTGTGCCGCGGGGCGGTCAAGGGGTGGGGCCGGTATAGTCACGCGCGCACCTTTAGCTGCAAATCGGCTCCGGAAGGTCGAGCGCAAGCCTGCGACTTATTCCGGCGGAACTTGTGATTTTACCCGCGGACCCTTGTCACTTCAAGCGTTTAGGCCGGTCCGCGGCGACGCCGCGACGCCGGACTCAAAGCGGCGGCGAAGCCAGCGCCAGCTGTAGCAGGTCGGCTGGCACCTCGGCGCAGATCGAAGCGGCGCCGATTCGATCCAGCAGGATGAAGCGCAGCTTGCCGCCCTCGTTCTTCTTGTCCACCGCCATCAACTCCAGCAGGCGCCCCGGCGCTATGCCGGGCTGAGCTACTGGCAACTTGGCGCGCTTGAGCAAGGCGATGACGCGATCCACGTCGGCTTGCGCGATCAAGCCCCTGCGACGCGACAGATCCGCAGCCATCACCATGCCTGCGGCCACCGCCTCGCCATGCAGCCACTTGCCGTAACCCAGCCCGGACTCGATGGCATGGCCGAAAGTGTGGCCGAAATTGAGCAACGCGCGGACGCCGGCCTCGCGCTCGTCCTCGGCCACCACGGCGGCCTTGATCTCGCAGCAGCGGCGCACCGCGTGCGCCAGGGCCCGCGCATCGCAGGCCAGCAATTTCTCCACGTTCTGTTCCAGCCAGGCGACGAAACCCTCGTCGTACACAAGGCCGTGCTTGATCACCTCCGCCAGACCCGCCGAGAGTTCTCGCGGCGGCAGCGATGCCAGCACGGCCGTATCGGCCAGCACCAACCGCGGCTGGTAGAACGCGCCGATCATGTTCTTGCCCAGCGGGTGATTAATCCCGGTCTTGCCGCCGATGGAGGAGTCCACCTGGGCGAGCAGGGTGGTCGGAACCTGGATAAAGGGCATGCCGCGCATGTAGGTCGCGGCGGCAAAACCGGCGAGGTCGCCGATGACGCCGCCGCCCAGGGCAATGAGCGTGGTTTTGCGTTCGCAGCGGCGCTCGAGCAATACGTCGTAGATGCGATTGAGAGTGGGCCAGACCTTGTAGCGCTCGCCGTCCTCGAGCACGATGCTGATCACCTCGACGCCCTGCGCGCACAACGCATCGCTCAGTTGCTGCAGATACAAAGCCGCAACCGTCGTGTTGGTGACGATGGCAACCTTGGGCAGGTCCAGATGCGGCGTGACCAGCGCCGCGTCGCTCAGCAAGTGTTCGCCGATGTGAATGGGGTAGGCGCGCTCGCCCAGTTCTACGCGGAGAGTTTGCATCGTTCGCGCAATTGGGGCAGCAATTGGTAAAGCAAGGCGCGCGCGCTTTGGCGGCCGGTATCGATCACGATGTCGGCGATCTCCCGGTACAGCGGATCGCGCTGCAGATAGAGGCTTTGCAGCTTTTTTAGCGGATCGGCGTCTTGCAGGAGCGGCCGCGACTTGTCGTGGCGGGTGCGATACCACAGATCCTTCGGCTGGCCGTGCAGATACACGACGATGCCGCGCTCGGCGAGGCACCGGCGATTATCGGCATCGAGCACCGCGCCACCACCGGTGGCAAGCACCACGTTGGCGAGCCGCGTCAGCTGGTCGACCACTTGCTTCTCGCGCGTGCGAAAGCCGATCTCGCCCTCGATTTCGAAGATGAGGGAGATTCTTACCCCGGTGCGGCGCTCGATCTCGTGGTCGGTATCGTGGAAATCCTTGGCCAGCCCGGCCGCGAGCTGCCTTCCCGCCGT
>VFSW01006717.1_pt1 | contig 16857 bp, 15 predicted proteins | sample 5358111 | NCBI WGS metagenome assembly VFSW01 (sample SAMN11554181, study PRJNA540505) | mine drainage metagenome | isolation source: sediment from site ElyBrook_90M | place: USA: Ely Copper Mine, Vershire, VT | collected 2017
AATAATTTTTCTCCGCGGGGGGCGGCGGGGGGGTTTTTCCCCCCGCTGTTTTTTTTTATTACCCCGCTCCCCCGCGCGCGCGCGCCCCCCCGCCCCCGCGGCTACAACCAGGTGGAGGAAGTTGCGCGCAAAACCGGCGAGGCGGTTGCCCCACAGCTTCTTCGTCGCACACGCGACACGAAGCCGCAAACAAGTCTTTCGCGGAAAGCCCGTCTCGCAAATATGGAGGGAGCATTCGTGGCAGGAGGCCCATTTGAACCAGATGTTACGTATATAGTGTTGGACGATGTTATGACAACGGGAGCAACACTTGCGGCCGCCGCTACCGTACTCAAATCAGCAGGGGTTACGAAGATGCAGTTCCTGTCACTGGGACATTAGTGAACTATAGTTCACATAGTGTGCTATCATTAAGCGGATGCCGCTGCAGTATCCGCATAAATCACATCGTTCCCCATTCCTTACGCCACCCTATTCAGTGGAACTTGCCGAGTTCTGTGGGATTATGCTGGGCGATGGCGGTATTTCTAGATATCAAGCTACCGTTACATTACATACAGATGAAATTCCAGAATACGGCGCATATGTCATACGCCTAATCGAAAAGCTATTTGCTGTTCGGCCTAGTTTATACGGAAGAGCAGACGCTAGGGCTGCTACGATTGTTATCTCCCGAGTGGGTATAGTTGATTTCTTGCAGACACTCGGCCTACCGCAAGGAAACAAAATCATACATGGAATAGACATACCTCACTGGATAAAGAGCGATGCGCGTTATGTTCGTGCGTGCATACGAGGACTTGTTGATACCGATGGGTGCGTTTTCACTCACCGCTATACGGTCAAGGGTAAAGAGTATAGCTACAAGAAACTTTCCTTTACGAGTGCTGCGCCATCGCTACTAATATCTGTCTGTGACTCTCTTCGTTCATTCGGTTTACATCCACGAATAACAAAAGGTGGAAAGGACGTGTTTTTGGATAGTAAGAATGATGTAGCCCGTTACCTTGAACTCATCGGTTCACACAATGCGAAGCATTTGAGAAGATACGCGCTTTAGCATAGTATGGTTCGAACGGAGACGTGCCTGAGAGGCCGAAAGGGCATCACTGCTAATGATGTAGGGGTTAACACTCCTCGAGGGTTCGAATCCCTCCGTCTCCGCACAACGAGACAACGACGAATTTCAAGCAGGATCGACAGCCATTTCGCGGCCTCAACGCTGAGGATTTTGTTGCGGAGCGTCGGGTTCGAACACGCGATTCTGACGATCTGCCGTTTCAGCCCGATATCGCCACGTTTGAAGCAATCCGCCGCGTAGGTGCTGAACGAAATCCCAGCTGCGATGGGTCCGACTAATGTCTCGTCGGTCGGGCGCGCGAGATCTTCTAATCGGCGGGCCAGGCGGATTGCCTCCGCCTGAAGCTCGGCCCGACGCGACGTGAACTCCTCGTCTGTGATCATCAAGCGCAGGCGAATGGCCAGCAGCTCCGACATCTGTGCCTGCGTGTCCTTGAGCGCACTGTTGAGCGACTGACGTGTGGCCTTGGCCGATGCTGCATCGCCTTTGCCATGGGTTTCGATGGCCCAACGAGGGGGTTGCCCACCCGAGACTCGTCATGTTCCTTATTCTAGGCACCGCATGATTTGGTGCCCTTGCCGGAGGCGCGCGAGTCATTTCCGGGTGAATCTATTCCCCCCTGGGTAACGTAGGTTACCATAGGAGAGTTGGCAACCGCAGCATTTCCGACCCTGTGGGTAGCAGACGATATGTCCGGTTTTCGTAGCAGACGATCTGTCCGGTTTGGCCGGAGCGGATCTGATGCATGCGGAGGTACGGATGGCTCGGCTTGGCGAGATCAGGAGAACTCGAGCGCCGCTTGAAAAGTACAGGTGCGAGAGGTTATATTATAGACACGAACTTGTGATATCGGGGTAGATGGTGAGTCAGTACATCTGTTTGTATTTTAGCCCCTAATCGGCATCAAATCATGACCACTTCTCTTAGATTTCTTCTTTGCACCGCCTCCGTGTTGTCCTGCGCGGCGGGGACGTTGGCAATGTTTGCGGCTAAGATTTCGGCCTACGAGGGCGGACTGTTTTTGTCGCGGTCTGAAACACATTGGTTCAACGATTCTACTTCGGCATTTCTATTATCTATCAATCTGCTGGTTCTTCTGATTGTTTCTCAAAACAAGCGCGAAACGTAGGAATCTGCGGGCGGGACATGATGGCAGCATGACAGGCCTATGAAGGCCCTAGTACCGCTGCACTGGGATTATGACTCTTTGACTGGGTAGGCTTTGCGGAGTTTTTCGCGGGCCTTCTGCGTCGTGAACATCCAGTTGATTTGCGCCTTGTCGGCGTTGCGTCGCTGCTCCCAGGCGGCGATCTCGGCGATCAGCAGGGCCTTGCCCGCTCGAATGGACTTTCCATAGCTCCCTCCGTTGATGGAGATTGGGTTGTTTATCGGACATTGACTCGTCAAGATTGTGTCCGCATGCTCCGCCCGGGTTGTGGGGGGCATCATGAAACTACTTCTTCGCCGCGATCAACGATCAGGCCTGCTCGGCGGCAAGCCAACCTTCAGTCTCGACGTGCGCGCGGAAATCACTGCCGACGAAAAGGCGGCCATCGCCAAATACAAGCTTGGCGACACGGTCCTCTATGAGAGCCACGTCACGCTCGACCGGGGAAGCGGACTCCTTGGGGTGTCGATAGATCCAGGGACGCAGGGCCGCCGGCCCACTGAATCGGGTGAGGCCCCTCACCCTCGGTGATCGCCACCATGGGGTAGGGAAATCCTGAGGAAAGTCGCCGCAGACTTGCGTTTAGTTGAGGGACTCCCGGACGTCGTGAAAGAAAACCTTCTTGTTCTCAAAGTCATAAAGCGCCTGCAAGTGGCCACCAGTCGCGACCTTGCGGAAGAAGGCCGCTGCGGACAGGTCCGACGCAATGCCGCTGACACCGCCTGCTATTGCTGTATTCATACCCTAACTGATGACGCAGACCCCTCTAGGAGTCCAGAGCGTCCCTGAGGCCCTAAGGAGTTGGTAAGGCGGTTATAATGGTAGAGAAACACTTAGACAAAATCATGCTCAAATCACCACAATTTCCAATGCGGCTCAAGGAAGGAGATCTCGCCCGAGTGATATCTTTCGGACTTAGTCTAAAGGGCGCTTCTTTGCCACAGCGAGAAATTTGCAATTCGAACCTTACGGAGTTAGGTCTTTGCGTATCTTTTGGTAAGCATGTGGAAGACAGTGATGAATTTGATACTTCATCGGTGGTGTCTCGGGTAGAAGATTTGCACAAAGCTGTGCTGGACCCTGAAGTCAAGCTCATACTGTCTGGATTGGGAGGAATGAACGCGGCTCAGATTTTACGATCGATAGATTGGGATTTACTAAGTAACAATCCAAAGATTTTCTGCGGATTTTCTGATATGGCAGCCCTCGTGAACGCCATTCACGTCAAGACAGGAATCGTAACGTATTACGGCCCATTCTACGGAACGTTTGGGATGAAAAAAGGATTTGAATATATGCTGGAGTCATTCCGAACCTGCCTTTTTTCGGATGCACCGCATGTCGTTATTCCAGCTCCTTCTTGGAGCGATGATGCGTGGTGGCTCGATCAAGAAAACAGAATCTTTCATAAGAATCCCGGACCACTAGTCATTAACGAGGGGCAAGCCGAAGGACGGCTTATTGGAGGCCACCTAACCTCACTCGCTACGCTTTTCGGTACTGAATTTTCTCCCGACTTTTCTGACTCCATCCTACTATTGGAAGAGAATAGTGAAATTACAGCACGTTCATTTGACCGCCTGCTTCAGAGCGTAATACATCAGAAAGGCTTTAGCGGGGTGCGGGCGCTTCTTATTGGTCGCTTTACCTCAGCGGCAAAAATCAGTGATGACATCCTGATAAAGATAGTTCGGAACTATCCGGAACTATCTCGAATTCCAGTGATAGCTAACCTGAGCTTCGGGCACACGTATCCTCAATTTACTTTTCCCATCGGCGGAGCCGGTCGGATAAACGCACAAGGGACCGAGGCTATCTTTGACATAGTCAGTCATTGAAAATGAGTGTGGTTTTCCCTCAGGCACTCAACCCTAGAAGTTCAGTGAGACTGTCGATACTTGTATATCGCGTTTTATCCAGACTCGACAGATTCTGAATGTGCCATGAGTTAGGGTTGTTGAAGTGAACTGCTTTCAAACCCGCATGGAGAGCCGGTTCGATATCCGAACGCAGACTGTTTCCTACGACCACACACTCTCCTGAATCGAGATTGAAATCATATTGCAGCCGCTGGAGTGAATCGATACTCTTGGATTTCACCACGCAGAGTCCGTGGAAGTATTCCGCCAAGCCCGATCGAGCTATCTTCTCGAACTGAATCCGTAGCGGTCCCTGCGTATACAAGATAAGCCCATCGCCGCGTCTCCATAGTTCCGATAACACAGCAATGGCATGGGGAGTTAGAGTTTCCGGTTGATTCTTAAGGATTGGAATAATCGAATCAAACAGTTCTTCTGGTCGAGGGATTGCTGTGTTCTGGGCGAGCAGGAGCTCGTAAACAGATTCTAGAGAGATTTTGAAACCGGGAGCGCCAAAACCGTGTTCTTTGATTGTTATCTCTTCCGTCTCGTCTATCATTCGCCGAATCTCCGGCTCGGTAGCTTGTGGCAAGTATGGAAGACAATGCTTGATGAACGCATCAGTTATTCTCATATAAGCAATATTGTCCTCCCACAAAGTATCGTCTCCGTCGATTATCCATGTCCGTCGAAAAGGCTGGCCTGATGAAATTGTCTTACAAAAGTAGTAGTCTCCTTCTTCTGGAAAGAGCCCCGGAATTTCGTGATGTCCTTCTGAAAATTTACTGAATAGATATCCAAAATTCTGTGGCGTAATTTCTCCGAGCAAGGGCTCCGAGGTCACTGAAAAACCAGCTCCCTTGAGGGCGGACACCTTTTTTGGGTTATTGCTCAATAGAGATATATCCTTGATTCCCATATCAAGCAGAATCTTAAACGCCAGCTCATAAATTCGCCCATCTGTGTCGAAAGAAAGTTTCTCGTATGCGCCGTATGTACTAAGTGATTGGGATTGCATTGTGTACATACCAAGATATTTCGCAAAGATCCCTGCACCACGACCCTCTTGAAACAGATGAATGAGCACACCGTTTCGTTCTCTAAGAATATCAATTGATCGTAGGAGCTGACTTCGGCAGTCACAGTCGAAGCTTCCTAGTATATCGCTGTTAGCACAGGATGAATGCAATCTCATGGCAATCGGTTGCAAAGTATTCAGTGATTCAGGTTCAGCGAATAGAACGACAAGGGCGGTTTGTTTTTTGTCAGAATAGACACACGAGAATACTAGTCCTGTACTGGTGAAATGCCTCACGAATGGAGTTCTTGTTGTCTCTTCGTCAACTCGGATAGTCGGATCGTACCCAGAGTTGTCTATCTCTTCTGAATCAATTTCTGATTTTTGTGACGAGGGCATGATCGTAAATAAATTATTTATAGCTCGTTTTTAAATAGAACAAATCGAGTGATTCCGGTCGAGAGTTCTATCGCATGTTTTCCGTCAGTAGTCTTTTCGACACTGATGCTGTCTTTCGGAGAAAATCCTTCCTGCTTGCGAGCTTCTGCAACCGCCCGCGCAAAAGCTCGTTCATCGCCTTCTGTAATAAGTTCCGGCGTGAGTACCATATCAAGTGCGAGAGTATCTGCGGCCTGTTCAACGCTTTTAACATTTACTTCTTCCGCAAGCACAGATACAAGTTCATCCGGCAGTTCGCCAGGAATAGAAAGTCTCGCGAGCGGCTGACGCACCACCATACCTGCTTTTTGGCGAAGCATGAGCACCTCACTCGCAAGCGAGCGCACCCGCCCCATTCCTACGATAAGCACGAGGTCTTCGCTCTCCGAGCTACTCAGTGCGAAATCAATAGGCCATTCCGCAAGATGCACGCTCTCTGGATCGTCTTGCTCCTTCACGTTCTGGTAGATTTCTTCCGCGACAAACGGAGCAGCAGGTGCCATGAGTATGGCAAGGGTACGAAGCGTGTAACGAAGAGTTGCGAGTGCAGATACCTTGTCTTCTCCGCTTTCTTTAAAGCGATCGCGTGAACGGCGCGTATACCATGCAGACAAGTCGTCAATGAGGGGCGCAAGGGGGCGCGTAGCCGAATGGAGTTCATAATTCTCGTAGGATTCGGTCACCTCTTTCGCAAGTTCTTTAAGGCGTGCAAGCATCCAGCGATCAAGCGGGTTTGTACTCTTTATGTCCGGCGCAGTACCGTCCTTGTGAAGTTCGTAAAATGCGAGCACGTTCCGGAGGCGGCCGATGTTCTTCTTTGCAATTTCATCCACTCCGCTCTCTGAAAACGCGAGATCTTCTGCCTGTACGACCGAAGAGGAGAGTAAGTAAAGCCTCAGCGCATCTGCACCGTATTTTTCCACTATATCCATCGGGTCAGGGTAATTCTTGAGCCGCTTGGACATTTTCTTTCCGTCTTCAGCAAGGACGATGCCGTTCACGATGACATTATTAAATGCGTGTTTTGCAAATAAACCGCCCGCAAGGACATGGAGATAATAAAACCATGCACGGGTCTGATCGGTACCCTCAGCAATAAATTGTGCCGGAAATACTGCATCGAAGGCCTCCTTCTGCTCGAATGGGTAGTGCCGAGAAGCGTACGGCATGGAGCCTGAATCAAACCATGTATCAAGAACGTCGGGGATGCGACGCATTACCCCGCCGCAGCTGCACGACACCGTGATTTCATCAACAATGTGCTTGTGAAGGTCGTCTACTACCTTACCGCTTGCCGTTTCGAGATCGGCCGCACTGCCGAAGACCCGTTTTTCCTTGCAGGCTGCACACACCCAGATAGGAATGACGCTTGCCCAAAAGCGTTGGCGAGAGATAGACCAATCTCGCGCTCCTTCAAGCCACTTACCAAAACGCCCTTCCTTTATGTGTGCAGGTGACCAATTGATATCCTTTGCATTTGCGAGCAACTCTTCCTTTAGTTTTGTTACCGAAATGAACCAGGACGAAGTAGCATAATTGAGGAGTGGCGTGTCACAGCGCCAGCAATGCGGATAGGTATGTGTTATGTTTTCTTTCGCGAAAAACATTCCATGGTCCTGGAGATATTTGAGGACGGCAATATCCGTCGCAAGTCGCGTTTTACTGTCATCTGAATTCGGCCGGACCTCCATGCCAGCGAAGTCAGTTACCTCTTTTTTCATCGTGCCGTCAAAATTGACGTGCTGCACGAATGGCAAGTCCTCCTGCTTCAGTAGTTCCCAGTCCTCGGCACCGAAGGCAGGTGCTTCGTGCGCAATCCCGGTGCCACTGTCTTCTGTTATGAAATCGGCCGAGTAGACTTTCCAGCCATTCTCGCGGTTCTTCAGGTCTCGGTCTTTACTGTAGTAGTCAAAGAGGGGTTTGTATTTTTTCCCAACAAGTTCACTGCCGAGGAATGTTTTTGACGGAATACCGAGATCAAGTACTCCGGCTCGCTTTACTCCCGCAATGACATTGATGCTGTCTTTTTCGTAGAGCCCATATTCGATGTCTTTCCCGACCGCAAGCGCGACATTCCCTGGCAAGGTCCATGGCGTTGTCGTCCATGCGAGAAGATACGTGCCGGGTTCGTCGGCAAGTTCAAATTTCACTGTCACTGCAATATCCTTTACGTCCTTGTATCCTTCTGCGACCTCTGTCTGTGCAAGGGTTGTTTCGCAGCGAGGACAGATGTGCATGGAGCGGTAGTCTTCATACACTAGACCCTTGTCGTATATCTGCTTGAAAACCCACCACACGCTCTCCATAAAGGACTTGTCCATAGTGCGATACGCTTTTTTCATGTCCACGAAACGCCCGATGCGCGGGATTATCTTCTCCCATTCATGAGCGTACGCAAGCACTTGTTCGCGACAGCGTTCATTGAATTTCGCTACGCCAAATTCTTTGATGTCCCGTTTATGCTTGAAGCCGAGTTCCTTCTCAACAATATTCTCTATCGGGAGTCCGTGACAGTCCCAGCCCCAGACGCGCGGTACGCGGTACCCGCGCATCGTGAAATAGCGCGGAATAGCATCTTTGATGACGCTCGCGACAATGTGGCCATAATGCGGTAAGCCGGTCGCAAAGGGTGGACCGTCATAAAAAATAAATTCACCAGAAGGCGCTGGCTTCTCCAGCGATTTCTCGAAGATACGGTTCGCATTCCAGAATGCCAGTACCTTCTCCTCACGTTCTGCCACGTCGGACTTATCTTTAGGATTTTCCATGAGGTTCATTATTAGGCACGAATCCTAGGCACGGTCCGATATTTTCCCGTGGCGCACCTGTGAAATAGAGACGATGCATTTGTCTCGGGTCATCTGAACCAAAGGCCGTTCTGGCATGCAGAACTGTTAAATTGTCGGTGATTAGAACCTGTTTTGATTTCAAGAGAAAAATAACCACATTTCTTTCGTCCGAAAGGAAATTCTGAATTAATTTGATTCCTCTCTGTACGTCCTCATCATCAGAATAGTGAGCTGCCTCATCTGTTCTGTATCGGATCGCTATGCGATTTCCGACATTTTTGAATATAGCCCCAGAGAACGTCTTCCCAGCCCGACTTATGACGAGGGTATCGTCTCTGTAAAGAGCATCCAAAGCTACCTTGTCACTTGATAGAAGTCTTTCATAAAGTCTTTTTCCACTAGCAAGTTGAGTGATTCCTCCCGTTCGTGCTTGAATCTGACATCGCAAAGCAACGATGCTTGGCGGGTGCTCGTCATACGTGCCGTCTGTGTGGAAAGTGTACGCTCGCGAAGAAATGCCAGGAAATGGTGAGGTGTCGTCAAGCACCGCCACTTCCGCGATACCGTACTCATCAGATCGATCATGATTCATCGTGTCACCGAAGATTTCTTTAAAGCAAAGTAGCTGCTCGCGAGGGGATTCCTCCTCATCAAACTCCACAACAGCAACCCCGTACGTATTGAGAAGATCGACAATACGCGAAGCCGAAGACCGTACCTCCCTCGAGGAAGATATAGAAACAAGTAGCGACTCAGGCGCAAGCCCTGAATCGAAGGCTTGTTTTAGAGGGCCATCACATTTTTGAGCAGAAGAATTCATATGTTCCTTGCGGAGAACGGATTAAGCCGAAGTGCTATATCTTCTTCCACGAGATAACGTCTCCTACCCTGATACCGAGTTTCCGTGCACCCAAATCTCGAGCTTGTCCCAGCTCGAACAGACCAAAGGAGCTTCCAGGAAAAAGTGCCCAAGCGCCTGTTCCAAGAGACATCATGCGTGGCTCGTACACAGCATCGATCTTTATGCCATTAACAACAACTTCGTAACGGTCTCCTGGGGATGCAACGCCGATATCTCCGGTAAATTTCATCATTCCAAAATTATCGATATGTACGATAGTTCCCGGTTTAAGATTGAGCCGCACAATACCGTTCGGATCGATTGCTTCTCCAAGCTCTGAGAGCGGGGTACCGAGCGCAGCAGCCGCAGCGACTTTTGCCGTTACATATTTACCCGCGAATGACACGAATCCTCCCAGATTATATTTCGTGAGGTCGTAAAGTTCTGCACATCCAAAATCACGCGTGAGCCAATCGAAACTACCCATGTTTCTACCGATAAAAATGATGTTTCGTTCTTTCGTTCGTCCGACCACATTCATGGGGCGAGTTTTCTCCGCGTTTATTGTGGTCATTAGAACGCTGTTTTCGGGATATGAATCAGCCATGAGGCGAACAGCAAAGTTCGCGTTAATAACTGAGAATTCAGGAGAAATAGGGGTAATCGGGGGTACGATTACGTCAGGCATCTTCTCGACTTCACGTACAAGGACAGCGTAAAGTTCGCTCGCCGCGATATCGGTACAATCCGTAATGTTAACAAGGTATTTTTTCACATAAACATATTAGCAGTTTGCGTCAACCTAGTAAATTTACTTGTTGAACTCAGGCGTGACTGAACTTGCACTTTACATAGACATGTGCTATAGTAATAAAACACAGCGGAAAGTCGCTGTAGTACATTCTCAAACCAGAAAGGAGGTGGAACGTGAAGAAAGCAACCCGCCTCGTAGGGGGCGTGATCGGATATCTTGGAGCCATCGTGAGTGCAGTCGCGTACGTAGGATATGGCGCGTACTTGCTTCGCGGAGAAGCAGACACGAACATTGTTACCTGGGGATTGTGGTCGCTCGAAGCTGTTCTTAGCTTCCGCATCTTGGCAAGGACCCCTTTCTTCACACACTCTGTCCGTTGGTGTTTCCGTATTTTTGTACTTCCTTCTCAAAGTAGGTGCGAGGTGGCATTTTAAGCACAGAATGAATACGCCCCGTAAGGGGTGCGACGGGTGACCTCTCAACTGTCTACTCCAAGGTTCAGGAGTGTCTTATTTTCGGGGGTTATTCCACCCGTATGCGGTTTTTCCGTTACACCCCGAGTGATTTGCCGACGTGGTATCCCGCCCAAATACCCGCGATGCCACCGACCGCTGACAGGACAACAGAAGACAGGGAGAACGCACTAGCGCCCCAGAGTAGCGGTACAACACTTCCAATGCCAGAGCCTGCAAACATACCGCCCCATATGAAGGTCTTCATGCTCATATCAGCACGATAGCACTACCCTGAGGCAGACGTCCTTGACCTCACGTGTATACAAGGAGGATACTTAGACCACTATCAGCACTCATCTTGTACCTATGAAAATCGCTCTTGCCGTTGTTGTTGCTGTTGTCGTTATTGGCGGCGGATATTTTATTTTCAAAAACAAAGCGCAGGCACCGGTGCAAAATCCAGCAGCAACTGAAACCCGGACCTCTGCGCCACTTGAAACGACGAAGCCCGTAACAACAGGAAATGGTCTTGAGCAGCCGGCCGTGACCGTCACCTATACCGATGCCGGCTTCGCTCCGAAGACCGTAGATGTGCCTCCCGGCACGACCATCACCTTCCTCAACAAGTCTTCGCACGGCATGTGGGTCGCCTCTGACGTGCACCCCTCGCACACAAAGTACGACGGCACCACACTGCAACAGCACTGCGCCACCCAGACATCGTTTGATGAGTGTAAGCCAGAGAGCACCGGCACGTCCTTTAGCTTTACCTTCGATAAGGCCGGGAGTTTTACGTACCACAATCATGTACGTGCCGGCGATGTGGGTCTTGTGGTGGTGAAGTAGTATGGCATTCTTCAGGCTTTCTCCGTCTGAACAGCTCTTGCGGCTCGCGCTTGCCTTCGCCTTCCTTTATCCTGCCGTTTCGGCAGTATTCGACCCATATTCCTGGGTGGGCTATTTCCCCACCTTCCTCTCTGACGCTATAGCGCCACACCAGGTTATTCTCCTGCACCTCTTTGGCGTGGTTGAGGTAGTCCTTGCTCTGTGGATACTCGGTGGACGCCGCGTGCGCGTGCCCGCACTACTTATGGCGGCCATGCTCATCGCTATTGTGCTCGCGAATCCTGCCCAACTCTCGGTACTGTTCCGCGACCTCGCTCTTGCGCTCGCGGCGGGAGCCCTCGCTATGCGACGACCCACTAAAATCGTATGACGGAAAGATGTGCCGGTGGCATTGTGCTTGGCGACAGCGGCACACTAGCAATGGTCTGGAGTAAGAACAGCCAAGCATGGCTCTTCCCAAAAGGGCGAACCGAAGAGGGCGAAACAGATGAGGAAACGGCCCGTCGTGAAATAACAGAAGAAACGGGGTTAGAAACGCTCGAATATCTGGACGATTTAGGAACCTTTGTCCGGCCAGGTACTGGTGGCGCCGCAACTAAGGAAGTACACATGTATCTCTTTGCTGCAGAGCCACATGCAGAACTTACGGCTCATTATGGAGAGGAGATAGAACGTACCTGTTGGATGTCGTTCGGACGCGTTGCGCAAGAACTCGGAGCGGGTGAGAACGAAAAATGGTTCGTTGCTGACCGCGCATGGTTCGCAAGCGTGTTTGATAGAGTTCGCGAAGCGATACAGCGCGACTAATTCCTAGATTACTCATGTCTGAAACATACCGATGCATCGGTATGTTTCAGACAAAAAACAGAAGTCAGGGCCGACTTACCCCTCTCTCCGGCCTTGAAACATACTTTCATATAAGAAAGCCCTCAGTACCATATATGGTACTGAGGGCTTTCTTATTGTTTCTGTGCCTAGCGGATTACTTTTGCAATGGTTGCAACTATTCGTGTATCGAAAATTTCCGGAACGATTTTCGTTGCAGTGGGATTCGCCACCAAGGACGCGAGGGCTTTTGCTGCCTTTAGTTTCATCGTCTGGGTGATGTCCTGCACCCCGTGATCAAGTGCACCTCGGAAGACACCCGGGAACACGAGCGCATTATTGATTTGATTGGGAAAATCTGAGCGCCCAGTCGCTATCACTCGTGCGCCCGCAGTCTTCGCGTCTTCTGGCATGATTTCAGGCACGGGGTTGGCAAGCGCAAAGACAATAGAACGAGGAGCCATGCTTGCGACATGCTCGTGTGTGAGAAGACCGCGACCGGAAAGACCAATAAATACATCGGCATCTTTTATAGCAACGGCAAGAGTGCCCTTCACTTTGCGCGGGTTGGTGAGACGCGCGAGTTCCTTCTTGGGCACATTCATTTCACGACGTCCTACATAGATGCTTCCCCTACGGTCAAGGACCACAATGTCCTTCACCCCCGCAGCACCCAGAAGCTGCGCGGTAGCGACTCCCGCTGCCCCTGCCCCCGATATCACCACTCTCAATTTCTTCAGGTCTTTCTTCACTACGTGCGCGGCGTTTATAAGGCCCGCAAGCACGACAATGGCGGTCCCGTGCTGATCATCATGCATCACGGGTATGTCGAGTGCTCTATTAATGCGTCGCTCAATGTCAAAACACTGGGGCGCAGCAATATCTTCAAGGTTAATGCCGCCCCAGCCCGGAGCAATGGCTATCACCGTACGCACGATTTCGTCTGGGTCCTGAGTAGAAAGTACGAGTGGCCACGCATCGATGCCCGCAAATTCTTTAAAAATGAGTGCCTTCCCTTCCATGACCGGAAGCGCACCGTACGGACCGATATTACCGAGACCAAGTACGGCCGAGCCGTCCGAAATGACGGCAATCGAGTTTTTCTTTACGGAAAGTTTCCGAGCGTCTTCAGGATGCGCCGCAAGATGTTCGGACGCAACACCTACCCCCGGCGTGTAGTACAGAGACAGGTCCTTCTTTTCGCGTATCCGCACCCGCGCAGCTGTTTCTATACGCGCTCCGGTCTTTTTAAAAGCAGCAAGTATCTGAGCAGAGGTTTGTTTCTTGGGAGTGGCCATACGGGCAGTATAGCGGGTACGCCTGGCAAGCGCCGGTGGGTATAAGAAAAGCCCCGCGCCAAAGGCGCGGGTTTTTCTATCAGATGACTGTTTTACGGCCTAGTTGTAAAAAGGTTCCAGCACTTGCGCACCGAAAATAAGCCGTAAAACAATCACCTCACCTCATGAATATATCATACATCAATTTAAAAATCAAGAGCGGTATACTGTTCTCCATGAAGCCAGAGGACCTTTTGACCCAACATTTCACCCGACTGAAGCCTGATCAAAAGAAGGCACTCGAAAAACTGGGTATCCGCACGCTTACGGACCTGTTGTATCACTTCCCGGCGCGCTATGAAGCGGGCGGCCCCACCGGCACTATCGCGGGTGCCAAGCTCGGTACCGACGTCACCTTGTACGGGACTATCCGTAAGCCCGAGGCCAAGAAAGCATGGAAATCAAAGCGTCCCATGGCCGAGGCCTGGCTTGAGGACGCGTCGGGCCGTATCAAGCTGCGCTGGTTTTCTCAGCCCTACATGGCAAAAATGCTGCATGAGGGCATGGTGGTGAAAGCTACCGGCAAAGTGACCGGCTCGGGAGCTTCGTCGTACCTCGCCAATCCGGAAATCGATTCATCAGCAGTGGACCCGGAGGCAGTACACGACAATTTGTTTGCGGAAGGTACGCTACCTGAAGCTGATGCCCTCTACCCCATTTATTCAGAGTCAAAGGGGGTCTCGTCGCTATGGTTTACCCATGCGGTGCGTAAACTCATTGCGCAGCAGGTGCATGAAAAAATAACGGACCCCTTCCCGTCAGAGCTACTCGCTCGCTACAACCTCCCCACCCTCGCCACAGCTCTCGTCCTCATACATGCCCCACGGACACAGCCAGAGGCCGATGCGTCGCGCAAGCGGTTTGCCTTTCAAGAGGTCTTTTCCATACAGCTCGCCATGCAACGAGAGCGGGCTCGGAGCCGCGAAGAAGTGGCACTTCCCGTCGAGGTAGACCGTACGGCCCTCTCGTCATTTGTTGATTCGTTTCCCTTCCCCTCTACCGAAGCCCAGAAGCGGTCGATGGAAAGTGTCATTGCCGACTTTGAACGGTCGCATCCCATGCGCCGTCTACTGGAGGGTGACGTAGGAAGTGGAAAGACCGCGGTCGCTGCCGCGACCGCGTATATGGTCGCCACCTCACGGCCGCCCGTACAGGGAGCAAAGGGGGCAGCCGCGGTCGTGAAGCGACGGGAGGCAGGCTTTCTGCAAGTCGCATACATGTGCCCCACGGAAATCCTCGCAAAGCAGCACTTCTCTACGTTCATTTCGTATTTCAAAGACCACCCCATTCCTATTGGTCTCATCACTGGAAACGAGTGTCGTAAGTTCCCCAGTAAGGTGCGCGGTGAGGGGTGGACCAAAATTTCACGCGCACAATTTGCAAAGTGGGTAGCGAACGGTGAGATACCGATTGTGATTGGGACACATGCGCTCGTGTATAAGTCGCTTGAATTCCAAAGCTTGGCGTACGTCATCATTGATGAACAGCACCGTTTTGGTAAGGCACACCGTCAAAAGCTCGCTAAAAAAGGTGGGGTTTCCCCACATCTTCTTTCTATGACAGCGACACCTATTCCCCGCACCCTTGCGCTTACTATTTATGGCGATCTCGACATCTCGCTTCTTGACCAAATGCCGCTCGGTCGTAAGCCAGTTATTACCGAAGTTCTTGGTCCTGAGAAGCGTGAGGAGGCATATTCTCGCGTACGTGCAGAGCTCGCGAAGGGACGCCAGGCATATGTCATATGTCCTCGCATTGATGAGCCAGACCCCACGAAAGAAATGGCCATTCAGGCAAAATCAGTGAAAGCAGAAGCAGAGCGCCTTTCGCGTGAGGTGTTTAAAGGTATCACCATCGATATCCTCCACAGCAAGATGCTACCGAAAGAGAAAGAGGCATCGATGGCTCGCTTCGAGAAGGGCGAGACACAGATACTGGTCGCGACGTCAGTCGTTGAAGTGGGAGTAAATGTACCGAACGCAACCGTCATTCTCATTGAGGGCGCCGAGCGCTTTGGTCTTGCACAGCTGCACCAGCTTCGTGGCCGCGTCATACGTTCGACCAATCAAGCGTACTGCTTCGCACTCCCAGAATCATTCGGACAAAACACCAAAGATAGGTTGAAAGCTCTCACCACGGCAAAAAACGGATTCGAGCTCGCGGAGTATGACCTCGCGCTGCGGGGGTCTGGAGAATTGACCGGCTCGCGCCAGTGGGGCGTCTCTGATATGGCCATGGAAGCCCTCAAAAATCTACGTCTCGTGGAGGCGGCCCGAACCGAGGCGCGCGCGATGATAAAGAAAGACCCGGAACTGAAAAAACATCCTGCGCTGAAGGCACTCGCTGACCGCGCGGCAGATAGCGTGCACCCGGAGTAGAAGCCTGCTAGAGTTCCTGCGGATTAACGGTATCGGGAGAATAAGGATGAGACTTTCAGGTGAAGAGATGACGCAACGTTTCGGCGTTGTCTGGACAGCCTCCGGCGCAGTCGGGTGGTTCAATGAAGGCTATTGGTTCCATCGGATAGTACCCGGCTTTTCATTCGAACACGCTACCCCGGTCGCAAAGACCACGACGCTCTACGCTACTCCGGGGAATATGGAGCTGAGGGCGGACTTCACGCCACGGCGCTTATTCCCAGACTGTATTTGGGTGGACCCACTACGTGCCATCGGATTGAACGCAGTCGGTCTTTCCGGCCCTGGCCTGCATCATCTACTCAACACAGGCATGTGGCAGGTAATAAGCACACCGCACATGCTCTCGCTCATGCCAACAGCAAATGAGGCGGGGGACCAAGAACGAGAGATACATGGGTTTGTACGCCAGCTCGGTGGGTGGCTATCTATGTTCCGTACCCAGCCGGGAATCCAGCTCAATATTTCCTGCCCGAACGTGAAAGCCGACCTTTCGGCGCTCATCGCTAAGGCAGAAAAGTTTCTGGACATTCTCGCGGGACTTCAGCTCCCCGTCGTCGTTAAGCTCAATCTGCTCGTCTCTCCGGAGGCGGCAGCGAGTATTGCTGCACATCCTGCGTGCTCTGCAATTCTCATGGGCAACACCGTACCATTCGGCGAGCTTCCTGACCTCATCGATTGGAAACGTTTGTTCCCGAACGGTTCACCGCTTGCTAAGCGCAAGTACCAGCCGGGCGGACTCTCGGGAGCACCACTTCTTCCGCTCGTTACCGAGTGGGTCGCGGCGTTCCGTGAACTTAATCATGAGACGCATGTAAACGCAGGTGGTGGCATCCTTCACAGCCGAGACCTACGACAGCTCAAAGAGTACGGTGCTGATTCGGTATCTCTCGGCTCGGTCGCCATGCTTCGGCCCTGGCGAGTTCAAAACATCATTCGTACTGCTCGAGAAACGTTTCCTGCGCGGTAATACCTGGACGCGGGGGGGGGGGGGGGGGGGGGGGGGGGGGGGGGGGGGGGGGGGGGGGG
>VFSW01006718.1_pt1 | contig 16853 bp, 14 predicted proteins | sample 5358111 | NCBI WGS metagenome assembly VFSW01 (sample SAMN11554181, study PRJNA540505) | mine drainage metagenome | isolation source: sediment from site ElyBrook_90M | place: USA: Ely Copper Mine, Vershire, VT | collected 2017
ATTATATATAATGTCAGGAAATTCGTATACAACCAAACCCAAAAAACTCCTGATTCAAGTCGACAAAGCCGCGTCAGCCAGATCCACCCAGATCAACGCAAAACGCTCCCACAACCCCGTACTATCCAACGCCAGATAAACCTGCTCTTCTTGAAACGTTTAGCACATCCTTCTGATCAACGGTTCATACAACTTCAGCGGTTCGATGCACACATTTTCCAATCAGCGTGCCAGTTGACGTGGCTTTGCTGGCGGCATCCACCTTAAAGCCTTTCACTCTACACTCTGGACTTACCTCGCAAGTAGTTTACCGATCGAAAGTAATTCTTTATGCCGCGTCTTATCCACTTCCGGATAACTCATCCCAAGTTCGTTCAGTGTATCGAGGATAATTTGGGAAACAACCAGGCGCGCGTTCTCTTTATCATCGGCTGGAACGATATACCAGGGTGCTTCCTTTGTGCTTGTTGCACTCAGGCACTCTTCATACGCCTTCCGGTAATGTTTCCAGAATTTCCGCTCTTGGATGTCAGCGAGACTGAATTTCCAGTTCTTTTCCGGTTCATCAATCCGGGCGAGAAAACGCTTTCGCTGTTCGTCTTTCGATAGATGGAGGAAGAATTTGATGATCCGGGTTCCGTTCCGCAAGAGGTGTTTCTCCAGATCCACGATGGAACGATATCGCTCGTCCCAAATAGTATCCTTAATTAATTCCTTCGGCAGCCCTTCGCTGTGTAGAATCTCCGGATGTACACGCACGATCAGCACTTCCTCGTAATAGGAACGATTAAAAATACCGATGCGTCCCCGCTCCGGCAGGTGACGGGTCGTACGCCAAAGAAAATCATGTTCCAGCTCTTCGGCACTCGGCTGTTTAAAACTAAAAACCTCGCAGCCTTGCGGATTGACGCCGGACATGACATGCTTTATGGCGCCGTCTTTGCCGGCGGCATCCAAGGCCTGAAATATCAACAACAGTGAATAATCGTTAGAGGCATACAGCAGGCTCTGCTGAGTGCTTAGTTTCCGGATGTGTTCATTGAGTATTTCTTGATATTGCTCCTTCGACTTATAACTGGGCTTTACCCGCGTCGGCCATTTTCTGAGATTAACCCTTTCACCTTCCCTTACCCGAAAATCCTTGGATTTGATTTTCATGATCATTCTCTCAATCCAGTCAATTGCTTTGTTCGTACTCGCCTATTTATGGGATCCATCTTTACGAGTCTCCTGCTCCGCCTGAGCCCAATCTTGAGTCGCATGCCCATCCTGATGGCCATGTTGCTCATATAGTTCATAGGCTCGCGAGGAGATTTTACGGTTCAAGTCGACCTGTGCCCTGGCCATCGCTGTAGGAATACGCCACCTGTTCAGCGCCACCTTTATCGCGTCGTTTACAACCAGGCATGCGACCATCGCGCAGGTGAAAATCCCGAGCATCTGCCACCACGGCAAAGGCGCCAGTCCTGGGATACCCACGAATGTTAGGGTGGAAACGGCCCAGTTCATTCAACGCTAACATCCGTCATCATCGCCGGGCTGCCAAACCAACCCCAATGATCAGGACCAGCGCCTTTGCACCGGGAAGGTCGGTAGAGACTCAATCTGGGCCTTGTCGAGCTTCAGGAATACGGTATCCTCACGCAGTTCACCCATCGCCGAAACGGGAATGGTCACCTCTTTCTTCCCCCACAGATGCCCTTCTCGCATCACCAAATGGGTGATGTGTCCGTTCTCCGGGTTGATCACAAATTCGTCGACTTTGCCAACAAAACCATCCGTCGCCTCTACACGCGTCCCCCGGCGCACAGCCAGCTCTCCCGGTGGGACCTGTTGAGATTCCTCAGCCTCGTACACTGTTCTTTCAGGAGTAACATAAGGCCAGTAGTAGAGTGATCCCAATGCGTACATTCCACCATAATCCAAATTCCTAACCGGCACGATCTCTTCGATAAACTTCGTTTTGATAAACGGATCCATCTTCTCCAGCTCCGCTTTACTGCAGCGTAGTCGAATCGTATCGGTTATCGTTTCGGTCACAAAATCAACCGGCACGATGTATTCTGTGTTGGGAGTCGCATCCTCTTTAACTACCAAATGGGTCACCTGGTCGATGACCGGGTTTATCAGCACACACACTGAGTGTCCACACATACCATCAGTACATTCGACTTGAGCATTTAAAGGAATTTCCATTTTGCTCCTCCATAACAAATCGTCCGGACTTCAACATTTCCCATCTTTTCATTAAGATGAGCTTATGCTTAAAAACCATCCTATTGCAAAAAAGCTATCTACGTCCCTAATACAACCTATAAAACTTCTAAAAAAATTAGGAACGGATTACTGCCATCCACACTGTACCGGCTTAAACTGGCAACCAGGCTTTTGTTTGGCCAGCATCGTCCAGGATAATTTCTCCACAACGTTCCGCCAAACACCCGGCGTCTCGATCCAGGAAGCATTCGCAACGCTTTTCGGGATATCCGGATCTGGTGCAGTGGCTTTTCCTAGAAATCCATCGAGGTGAATGGCAACATCCGTAAACACAACAGAATAGATAGGTCCTCTTCTTTTTCGCTCTCCAACAGTTACCAGTGGCAGGAAGACCCTTACATCCTGCTCACCCATATCATGCGTACCCAACAAAAGCTGCTGGACGTTGCCAGCAAAGAGGGCGCTTATTACACCGGCGTGTACGCTCTGGGGCGCACCGAGCAGGGCGCGTAGTCCCTGGTTGGCCTGATCCCAGAAGCTTTTCACGGGACCGAGGACATAGATTTTTTCAATTGTTCACACCAATAAAAGCCATTTAATGGTACATAAAATGGCACGCACTATTTTGTTTGCCAATCACAGGTGTTGATTCCCCTCCTACTTATTCGTGGCTTTACCGAATGAGCATAAAACAGGGGATGAAGGCATTATTTTTGGAAGCGGGGGGTGTCCAGTGTAATCTATTCAATAACTCAGATGATTTTGAAGCCAATCCCTTTAAGATACTCAAAAGTAGGGTTGTAAAATTCAGGATTACGTGTGGGATCAAGTGAATCACCCTCAGGAACGACAATTACCATTCCCTGTCTGGCGCGTGTCAAGAGAACACGATACGCATTCTTCTGAAAATTTTGCCGTTCAGGTTTCTTGATTTGATTCCAATGGTCGGCCACAAATGATTTGTGTTGCCATCCTGTTTGTGAATATCTAAAATAAGTCTGGATCAAGATCGTGCGAAGTGCATTTCGTGGACCTTCTTCTTGAAGCAATTGAAATAATTCATCATCCAACTTCGCGCCGAGAAACAACATTTGGAGGTGAGATAGGGTATCTATCTGACGAATATCTTCGAGAATTGCTTCCTTTCCCGGAATTGGCACTAGATGCCAGAAACTGCTGCTTCCAAGGTGGAAAAAAGGCAGAGCCATATTCCCCCGCCGGTCAGGTGACATCAAGATATGCCAGTACTTAGAAAATAAATCCCCCAACTCAGGGGTGATTTCTATGAGATTGATTTGAAAGGATCCCTGAGCGAAGAGATCTAAAATGGATAAAAGCAAGAATGGCTTATGTGGAGCGTGAAAATGGGTCGCAGGCGTCCAGCTTTTACGATTGGTATCGGTGCGTAAGTGCGAAAATTGATGAATGTAATTCTGTAGGAGAGACATTTCTATTTACCACCGGCGAATTGGTATTATTTCCCCTCATACCATTTGAAAATAAGCAACCAGAAAAGTAAACGCTAAACTGATTATATGCCGAGTTACCAAAAAGCTATACTTAAACTCGCCAGGTTGTATGTCAAAAAGGATATGAATATCACACCCTTCCGGTTGCCCGTACCTGAAAACAAAAAGACCCGCTTGCGCAGGTCTTTTCTCTTCGGCGGAGAGGGCGGGCGACTATCAAAGAGTGACAATTTAGCACTCTTTGACACAAACGCAACCCCTGCCGAGATCGTCACAGAACTCGATCGTGGTCAAGGAGTTAATCCATAAACGTGCCAGCCTTTGATTTATAAAAGCCCTCCTGAGCATTCTAGAAAAGCTGATTTCTTACTTGATTACCGGTTTCTCTGTCTATCCTATCATTGCCCTTGCAGTTTTCCTCGCGATTAGGTTTGAAGGATTTACCCGTAAACGAATGGCGGTGTAGGATGATAAGATGGCTGGTAATTGGGATATATAATAAAAAGAACGCACCAGATGGTTGGATAAGCACCGATCGGGAGATTCTATCGTTTTCCGATGGATTTTGGTCTTACCAGTTGAAAATGATAAGCTTGGATCCTAAATAAGGTAAGGATGTCACAGAGAATGAAAATAGCGACTTTCTTGTCCAGCGATCGGGAAGCAACGCAAGCGGTGGATTTACGAATCTCCGACCATTGGGTGATCGGGGGGCTGGTATTTGCCGCCACGCTGTTGATGATCGCTTCGATCTCGATGACGACCAATACCACTCTCAGTAAACACTGGCAAAACCTGGCATTGATCGCCTTCGTCCTGACCGTAACCTCCTTGTTCCTATATACCTGGAAGCCTCAGGTGGGGATTGTCTGTACACTCTCCAGCCTGGCTGTGTGCATCTCTTTAGGCCTGTTCTGGCTTCACCTTTTCAGCTCAGCCATCTGGCTGGCAATCCCGGTCATCCTGGCTGCCATTTCGCGAAGCTTGAGGATGGCTTTGGCGTTTGTCATGGCGGAAAGCGCGCTTTCCCTTGTATTACTTGCCTCAGGAGAAATGCAAAACTACCAGGCATTATTGGCGCTGGCGTCAATTTGGCTTGCCTTTGTCTTGCTCTGCGCAGTATACCAGCCGGTTTACCAGGCGATTAACTGGTACCGGTCGAACTATAAGTTGATCCAGAATGAGCTGGATCAGGCCCGGTCTGAAAGGCAGGGGCGAAGCCAGCTAATCGAGGAATTGGATCTCGCTAACCGGCAGTTGGCCTCCCTTTATAATAAAACAACTTTCCTGCGTCAGATTGCTGAGGATTCAGAGAAGGAGAAGGCGATCTTTGTTGCCAAGGTAAGCCACGAATTCCGTACACCCTTGAGCATGATCATCGGGTTGAGTGGGTTGATCCTTAGCGACAAGACCTATTATGGCACACGTCTCCCATCTGACCTGGTCGAGGATATCGCCATCATCAACCGTAATTGCGGGCACCTCGCCAAGCTGGTCAACGATGTTTTGGACCTGACCCGCAGCGAGGTCGGCCAGCTCTCTTTAAGCCTCGACTGGGCCGATATTCCACTTGAGATCGATGAAGCGGTGTTCGAAATTTCGCCGCTGTTGGAAAAGAAGAAACTGGAGTTCGTCCTGAACATCCAGGCCAATTTACCGCGCGTGTATTGTGATCATCTTCGCATTCGCCAGGTCATCTTGAACCTGCTTAGCAATGCAGCCCACTATACCGAAAAAGGCAGCATCCAGGTCAATGTTTTCGCGGATACGCATTTCATTACGTTCGACATTGTGGACAGCGGGCCGGGAATCCCGGTGGATGATCTGGACCTGATCTTCGAGCCGTTCGAAAGAGGGCACAACCGCCCTGCCGGAGAGGCTGGCGGCAGCGGACTGGGATTGAGCATATCGCGGCAGTTCATCGAGCTGCACCACGGCCAAATTTGGGCGAAAAGCGAAATTGGCAAAGGGAGTACCTTTTCCTTCAAAATCCCTATCCTTCCACAGGAACCTTCGCACGCCAGCCCAGCACGCTGGATCAGCCAGGAAAAAATATGGCAGGATCGCAAACCGCGCCTGACCGTAGAACCAACGCCGATCAAGCAGAAAGTGGTCGTTTATGACCCGGGAGGAGAGCTAACCAGGCTGCTCGTCCATCATACGATCGGAGAAGTAGATTTCGAATCCACCCCGGACATTGAAACGGTCGTCAAAAAAAGCCAATACCAATCCGTCGCAGCCGTGCTGGTGAACGGCCATACTCCCGAGCAATCGTTAGAGTTGGTGAACGAGTTCAGGTCAAGCTTGTTCGATACACCGGTGCTGGGTTGTGTCTACCCTCCCTATCTGCAGCAATTGAAGGATGCCGGGGTGGTTGCATACATGATAAAACCGGTAATTTTCGAAGAGTTCCAGCGGGAAATTCAGAAGGCGCCGGGCCCGAAAAAGCGCATTCTGATCGTCGATGACGATCGCGACCTGTGCAACCTGCTGGTGAGGATGCTGGGCCGGTTGGATGCCAACTGCCAGGTGTACACCGCTTCTTCCGGAGAGCAAGCCCTGAAGATGTTGCCTGGCCTGGATCCCGATTTGATCCTGCTGGATATCGTGATGGGGGGAATGGATGGCTGGGAACTACTGAAGGAAAAGAACCGGTCAAAGAAATTCCACAAGATACCGGTCATCATCCTGTCCGGGCAAGACCCTCAAATCGAGCACATGACCACGCCGATTTTACTTTCCGCTTTCGGCGCAGGGCTAAACGTCGACAAGCTGCTCCTCAGCGTACTCGATTTTTCCAACCTTATGCTCAAACCGTGAGAATTGCTTCCAGGGTCTGCAAAAAATCTTCACGGGTGACCGGTTTAGGAAGATAAGCCCTTGCGCCAAGCGAATAGGCCAGTTCTTTCTGGGCCAGGGCAGTACACACCACGACCGGAATCCAACGTCCCTGCATCGGGTTTTGTAAATCGATTAAGAGCTGCCAACCATCCACGTCCGGAAGCAATACGTCTAAAATAATTATTTGGGGATGGAATTCTGTCAGGGCGGTCTGCAACTGGGCCCCCTCCCGGATGCTATGAACGACAAAGCGGGTAAACCTGCTATAACGATGGAAGAGGTGAAAAAAATCGGGATTGTCATCGATCAGCAGTATGGGAATCTTGTGTATCGCCGGAAACCGGAAACAAACCTCGATGTACTGTTGGTCTTGTTCGATCGACTGAGTTCCGCCGACCAGGTTAAGCATCTCCAGGATCACCGGGCTGGTGGTATAAGGTAAGTCTGGTTGGTTGTGTATGGATGTAATGGTGATCTCGACCAGCTTTTCTTCTAAACCAGCCTGGAGTTGGATCGGATACCCAGGGTTTCGTTTCCCAACCTGCTCGATGGTCGAGAGTAAAATTTGGTCAAGGATGGCAGGATGGATCGGGAGGCTGAGTTGTGTCTTGGGTTTTTCGATGATCAGCTCATTTTGTTGATGATCGAGTGCAGCCTGAGATATTTCCTCGATGCGCTTCAGGCTCTCGGTAAGGTCGGCGACCGCGCCAGGTGAGTTGCGTTGGAGCACTTCCAATTCTTGCAAGATCGGTTGGGGATCAGCCTCCGCCAAAGTGAGTTCGGGCGAGTTGCCGGCAGGCGAAGGTCGAGATTGGTGTGCATCCCATATCCTTTGTGCCAGGGTAGAGACCGCTTGCTTCTGAATGCGCCGGAGATTGCGTGCGGTCATCCCCAATTGAAAGGCGGTCTCTTCTTGCGAGACAGAGTTGAGATAGCGGCACTTCAGGATTTCGAAATAACGGCGTGAAGGGGTGTCGGCTGAGATCGCGCTATCGGGCTTCATCGCCTCGATCTCAGCACGCAGCCACTGGCGAACTGCTTCCATCCCCTGGGAAGGTTTCATTTCCAGCAGCTCAAGGACCTGGTTGGCAGGATGAAAGAGGGGATTATTAAAATGGTTTAGCGTATCCTGCAGAAGGGCTTCAAATTCATTGAAAGAAGAGAGAATCACTTGCTTACCTTTTTCTCTTCCTTAACTTGGCCTGGATTTGTCCGGTTAAAATCGCTAGAATATAATTAATGGATCTGTACGTCATTGATCCGGCAGATCCATTCGTCCCATCAGTATACCAAAATATCAATGTACTAACAAGAACGCGTCGAAAAGGCATCGAAGGCGTAATGTTTTATCACTTAAGGCCGGTATCTTCCCTCCACAGTTGGCGCAGGCTGATTTACGCAAAAGGAGGTGTATAGCAAGAAATCTGGTCACCCACCCAAAGAAATTCCTGAGTTCCCTATTTGAAAATCCAAACTGAGGTGCAAGATGAGAATCAAGAAAATATCCTGGATTATAAACTTTTTCCTGTGCCTGGCCCTGTTCCTGGCGGCCTGCTCGCCGGCTGTGAATACTCCCCAGCCCGCCAAAGCTACCGAACCAGCTAAAGCCGCCGAACCGACCAAAGCTGCCGAGCCGACTAAAGCCGAGGTGGCGCCCCCACCCGCAGAAAAGATCACGCTCATGGTCTGGACCGCCTATGGGGAGCAGCTCAAGCCAGCCATGGAAGCCTACAATAAGAAAATGGCAGACGAAGGCAAGAACATCGTAGTGACCGCTGCGGATCTTACCGAAAGCCTGCCGGACAAGTTTGCCGCGGCCCTGACTACCGGAGATGTACCCGATATCCTCGATCTCGACCTGGTGCTGGCGCCTAACTTCACTTCCAAAGGCGCACTTCTGGACATCACCGATTGGGTCAATGCGGAGGGTTTGGCGAATGACTTCAATCCTAAATTCCTGGATCTCGGGAAATGGGAAGACAAGACCTACATGATCCCGTTCAGCGCAGATGTTTCGGTGCTGTTCTACAACAAAAACTTATTCAAAAAGGCCGGGCTGGATCCCGAAAAAGCGCCTGAAACCTGGGAGGAATTAGAAGCGGACCTGATCAAGATCCGTGACGCCAAGCTGACCACGGATGCCGGCTTGCCGGTGTATGCCTTCGCCACATCCAACGGAGCAGGCGGCAAGATGTTCTGCGATCTGCCCTTCCTGTGGACGAACGGCGGTGGTACGACGGATGCGAACGGAAAGGTCATCCTGGATACCCCGGAATCGATGGCTGGACTGGAGTACTTGAACCGGCTTCTCAACGTCGATAAGCTGGTCCCGCCGAACCCGTCCGCCTACACCTGGGACGATAAGATGAATATGTTTTATGCCGAACAGGTGGGTGTGATGTGCTCGGGCAGCTATACACTGGCCGAAGTCATCGACAGGGCCCCCAACCTGAACTACGGCGTGTTCCTTTTCCCGCACCCGCAGGGAAAGGGCGGCCCAAGCTCCTTTATCGGCGGCGACGTCATTGGCATCCCCAAACAAAGCAAGCACTATAATGAATCCTGGGACTTTATCAAGTACGCTTTGTCTTCAGCGATCCAGGTAGACGTGTGGGCTAAGATCGGAATGCCGCCAGTCCGCGAAAGCCTGACCAAAAATCCATACTTTGATAAAGAACCACGCTATTATGTCTTTGCGGACGGCGTCAAGTTGGGCCAGGTGCCTAAGACAATTTTCTATAATGAGCTCTATGATCCATGGGGCGTCCTTTGGGATGAGATCATGGCTAACCAGAAACCGTTGGATCAAATCGTCAAAGAAGCGGCCACTCGGATGAATGAGATCGTATCAGCCAAGTAGCCCGACACCCGCTTAAAAAAGTACCCATTTACGTTATGGGATGGCTTGCAGCCTGCTGCAAGCCATCCCAGACCACTTAACAAGGAAATTAATGGCCACTCCATACCCTGCCCTGCCAGCCCGAACAGTACAAGTCTGGTTGAAAAAGGCCAGATCCCGGTTGGGGGATTCGATCGCCTACCTGATGATCGCCCCGGCGATGATCCTTTTGCTCGTTTTCTTCTATTTCCCGGTATTCCAATCCTTTTATATGTCCCTGTTCAACTGGCCCTTACTGGGCGAGCGGACCTTCATCGGTCTGCAAAATTACATTGCGATGTTTTCCGATTCGGTCGCCCTCAAAGCCTGGAAATTTACGGTGATTTGGACGGTTGTGATCACACCGCTGATCTTCCTGGCTGGGACTCTGCTGGCATTTTTGACCAGCAGCCAGCGCAAGCTGATGGGCATTTTTCGTTCGATCTATTTCGTACCGACGATTTTGATGACCGTCGCCAGCGGCATTGTCTGGCGCTATTTCTTCAGCTCGCAGGCTTATGGACTGGCCAACTTTATGCTGATGAAACTGAAGTTTATCTCGGATCCAATCAACTTCTTAGGAGCTGTACCCCAGTCCATTTTTACGGTCGCTTTTTCCGGGGTCTGGATGTGGGTTGGCCTGACGATGCTGCTGCTGGTCAGCGCTATCCAGGGCATCCCGAGCGAGATCCTCGAATCCGCCAGCATCGATGGCGCCAATTATGCGCAGTCTTCCTGGTACATTACCCTGCCGTTGATCCGCACAACCTTTGGAATGGCAATGATCATCTCGATCATCGGCTCCTTCCTGAGTTTTGCCGAATTTCTGATCATGACCGACGGCGGCCCTAACCATGCCACGACCCCGATTTTGATGTGGATATACAACCAATCTTTCCAATATTATCACCTGGGATATGGAGCAGCCCTATCTTTTATATTAATGATTCTGCTGGTCGTCTTAACCGCCATCCAGCTAAAAATGTTCCATCGCCCGGAGGAGTTCTAACATGGCCAGTAATGCGCAGGTCCTGTCACGTCCGATACGGCTCAAACTGAACTGGCGTACGGTCAACTCACTGTTCGTCTATGGTGGGAACATCATCATGGCAATCCTGTTCCTGGCTCCCTGGGCCTGGGCGCTGGCAGTCTCCCTCCTCCCACCCGATCTGCTTTTTCACTACCCCCCGGTCCTCTTTCATTGGCCGCTTAATCTCGATAGCTATAAATTAGTGCTGGAGTTCGAAGATAGCCGTTTCCTGGCGGATATGCGCCTCAGCGCCCTGATCGCGGCTTCCACGTCTGTGTGCGTGTTGGTATTGAGTGGATTGGCCGGGTATGCTTTTGCCCGCCTTAAGTTCTGGGGGAAGAACATTATGTTCATCCTCATCCTGGCGACGATGATGTTCCCATTCACGGCGGTGTTGATGCCCCTGTTCTCCTTGATCAGCTCGCTGAAGTTGATGAACAACCCGATCAGCCTGCTTTTCTTGTATACAACCTTCCACCTGCCATTCTGTATTTACCTCTTTCGCAATTCGTTCGAGTCGATCCCAGGCGCGTTGCGGGATGCGGCCTTAATCGATGGCTGCCACGAATTTGGCGTGCTGACGCAGGTAATGATCCCACTGGTGAAACCCGCCATCGCCACCGTATTGATCTATGTCTTATATACCTCCTGGAACGAATTCGTGTCGGCGCTGATCTTCCTGAACGGAGACCAGACCACTGTTCCGGTCGTGCTCGCTCAGATGGCGAACGGGCACCGCTTTGCCAGCCAGCCCAATGTGCTGATGGCCGGGTCAGTGCTGGCCTTCTTGCCGGTGCTGGCGCTCTTCTTATTCTTCCAACGCTTCTTCGTACAAGGCCTGACCTCGGGCGCGACGCGGGGTTGACATGCATAAGGACATTTGAGAAAAGGATAAGCCATGGTACAACACTTCAGCTTCGACTTTCGTCAGCCAAAAATGGACGCCAACGGGTGGCGCCTGTCCTACCAGTTGATCACCTTTGAAAATACCTACGCAATGGATCCGGACCAGGTCCAGTTCAGCCACGCAGGCCAACGGCACGTGATGAGCGCGGAGCGCCTGATGTGGGCGGGTAACCAGGAAAAAGCCGAGGGGAAGGCGCTCCTGGAGGCAATCGAGACCGAAGACGGCCTTGAGATCCGCACTTCGGCGACTCATACCCAGACCATCCGCTCCTCCAAGGTCATTATTCACGGCCTGCCGGACGGCGTGATTCTGGGGGATGGCTGGCGCGAAAAGCCGATCGGCGAGGGTCTGATCTACTGCTGGCCGATGTACATGTCAGCCCAGCGCATCCATACCGCTCTGTTATTTTTAAAAACTCAGGACGGTGAATACTTTTATTTCCGGTCCCTGGACACCCAGGTGCGCCACAAAGGCTTTGCCATTTACCAGGATCCCATCGAGCCGGGCGTGACGGTGGAGCTGTTGCACAGCGACCTGGGGCCGGATATGGGCATGCACACCGAACCGCCGGCCTGGCTGATCGGCCGGACGCGCGACCCGGAAAGTGTCGTGCACGCCCACATGCAACACCTGGAAGAGCATTACGGGTTGGTCCCCTGGGAAGAAAATCCGCGCATCCCTGCCTGGCTGCGGCAGATCGGCATGGTCGCCTACATCCACGGACAACACTGGACCGGATATATCTTCAACGATTACGATGAGATCCTGCGAGTCATCCGCAACCTGGCCGAACGATTCGATGGGCGCCAGATCCTGGCCCACCTGGCAGGTTGGGAAGGCCGCTATTATTGGATCTATGGGGATGCCAGACCCGACGAGCGAATGGGTGGCGAAAAAGCCTTCCGCCGGCTGTGTGATGAAGCGCACAAGTTGGGGGTGCACCTGCAGTTGATGCTGGGCGGCAACTGCGCTCATATTGCTTCGCCTGACTTTAAGCGCTGGGGGCAGCCCTCGATCATGAAAACGGAAGGCGGTAGTGAGTTGTGGGGCAACGCGCCGGATTGGGATACTGCCCGTATCCGGGATACTGCCTGGCAGGCCTGGCTGAACCCGGGCGCGCCGGGCTGGCACAATCACCTGCTCGAGACGGCCTCCCGGTTGGTTGAGAATTACGGCATCGACAGCATTTTCCTGGATACGTATGGCGTTTGGACGAACGATCCGGTGCACCCGGTTTACCCGGGATTGATCCGGCTGCGGGATGAGCTCAAAGCCAGGTACCCGGAGGTATTCTTGACCGGCGAGCAGTGGTGGGATGTGCTGGCAGCCGTTTCCCCGTTGACCCACGATGACGGTTTATACCTGGGGCGCTGGTGGGAATTCTTCCACCGCTACAGCCGAGGCTACGCCTTCAATGGCTGGGGGGATCCCAGCCGGAACAGCACCGGCGTATTTGAGGGCGGTTACCAGCTCTTCAAGCTGGTTCCCGACTCCCCCTACCTGATCCCCAGCCTCGTCGTGGTGGATGGCACACTGGAGAACGCGCCGGATAAGGTGGAGTTGGTAATCCAACAGGCGAAAAAATGGAGCGAGCGATACCTTAAATAAGCAACCGGCAGGATGCGCATATCACCCCTCGATGGGGCCTGCGGTTGAAAAAAAAGACTCTCAAAAGGCGTAGCGTCAAACGTTACAAAGCAGAATACTTTCCGGTGAGCTTCAAACTCACCCCTTCGGACTTGCCCGCATCACTTCATCTGAAACGCCTTCAACATACTTCTCAAAGTTCTTTACAAACATCCCGGCCAGCTTATGCGCCTGCTGATCATATTCCTGGGAATTTGGCCAGGTGTTGCGCGGATTCAACACTGCCGCGGGCACACCCGGGCAGGATTTTGGAAAAAGAAGCCCAAAGAACGGGTCCGCATCATAACCTACATCCGCCAGAGCATCACCTAAAAGTGCATCTACCATGGCCCGCGTGTACGCTATTTTCATTCGTTTCCCCACCCCATAAGGCCCACCGGTCCAGCCGGTATTCACCAACCAGCAACGTGTGTTATTCTCATAGATTTTCCCGGCGAGCAGGCGTGCATACACCATCGGGTGGTGCACCATAAATGGTTCCCCAAAACAGGAACTGAAGGTGGCCTGGGGTTCAATCACACCCTTCTCAGTGCCGGCTACTTTGGCGGTGTACCCGGACAAAAAATGGTAGATCGCCTGGTCTGGCGTCAGTCGCGAGATGGGCGGGAGTACACCAAACGCGTCAGTGGTCAAAAACACAATATTTTTCGGATGCCCACCCAGGCCTGAGGGTTCGTAATTTTCAATTTCGCTCAATATATAGGAGGCGCGGGTATTTTCGGTGATGGAATCATCATCTAAATCAATTTTCCGGGTTTGCGGGTCAATCACCACGTTTTCCAGGATAGTACCAAAGCGCCCGGTCACGCCGTAGATTTGAGGTTCATCCTGATTCGAAAGCCGGATGACTTTGGCATAGCAACCCCCTTCAAAGTTAAAAATTCCGCGGTCGCTCCAGCCATGTTCATCATCACCGATCAGATGCCGTTTTGGATCAGATGAAAGCGTGGTCTTTCCCGTTCCACTCAAGCCAAAGAATAAAGCTGATTGGCCATCCGCGCCAATATTAGCAGCGCAGTGCATGGGCAGGATTCCCTGTAAAGGGTATAGATAGTTCAGCACGGTGAATACGGTCTTTTTAATCTCTCCCGCATAGCGTGTTCCCACGATGAGGGCTATTTTTTGCTCAAGATTGATCGCCACTACCACGTCTGAGCGGGTGCCGTCAATTTCGGGTTCAGCTTCAAAACCCGAGGCTACCAGCACTGTAAACTGGGGCGTGAAATATTTAGGAAGTACATTTTCAGCATGGCGGAACATATTATAAGCAAATAGACTCTGCCAGGCGGTATCGGTGATGATTCGGGCAGGAAAACGATAGAGTGGGTCGGCGCCGCCATAACAGTCCTGGATAAACAATTCCTGGTGGCTGAAATACTCCGTCATGCGAACTTTCAGGTTTTCAAATTTCTGCGGATCAAGCGGCTTATTGTCCTTCCCCCACCAGATGTGCTCCTGGCTGGGAGCCTCGTGCACATAAAATTTATCGTGGGGTGACCTGCCAGTCGATTTGCCTGTATATATAACCATTGACCCTTTTTCAGAAATCATCGCCTCACCCCGTTTCACAATTTCCTCATATAGCAAAGGCGGGGTAAGGTTCCAGTGAACTTTTTTCGATTGAATAACAAACGCAGGAACCAGCTCAATTTCGGTGTTTATATTATCCATCAGCTAGAGTTCTCCTGATTATTGCCATAAAAAAGCAACCAATCCTTCAAGGCGAGAAAGCTTTAATCAAGGCCGGTTACCAGGCTAATCACTGCCATGCGGATAGGTACACCGTTAGCCGCCTGCCGGAAATAGGCTGCACCTTCATAATTGTCTACTTCCATGGCAATTTCATCCACCCTCGGCAGTGGATGCATGATTGTGATCCCATGCTTGGACTTTTGGATCAATTCATTATCCACCACATAGGTGCCCTTTAATCGATTATATTCCGCCGGATCTGTAAATCGCTCCCTCTGGATGCGGGTCATGTATAAGACATCCGATTTGGCAACCGCTTCGGTCAGGTTAGTGGTCTCGACCACATCAATCCCATCCGCCCGCAGCAATTGGGTGATCTCTTCTGGCATGCGCAGTTCTTCCGGGGAGACAAATTTGAAGCGCGGTCCATATTTACCCAGCAGCAAAGATAGGGAATGTACGGTTCGACCATTCTTCAAATCACCTGCCAGGGTAACCGTAAGATTATTGAGCCGGCCCTTTTCCTTCTGGATAGTGTATATATCCATCAATGCCTGGGTGGGGTGCTGTCCGGAGCCATTGCCTGCATTAATCACCGGCGCCCTGGCCCCTTCCGCCAGCACTTTTGCGCTATCTTCATCCATATGGCGGATCACGGCCAAATCTGCATATCCATCAATCATCCGGCCAGTATCAATTAGTTTCTCGCCCTTGATGGCAGAACTGGAAGTCTTCGCGTCGGTTACGGATACCACATGCCCGCCCATCCGCAGCATAGCCGTCTCGAAAGTTAACCTGGTTTGTGTAGAGGGTTCAAAGAACAGGGTCGCCAGAACTTTTCCGGCCATGTTGGTCAACCTCCCCCCCCGATTTCACCACGGTTTCAAAACGCGCCGCAGTATCCAGGATTAAACCGATATGCTCAAGCTTCAGATCTTTGGCATGCAGGATATCCTTTCCTTTTAAAACAGATGTCATTTTTTCATCCTCATGTGTAGATTAATTATAATAATTCTCCTGGCTTCTACATTGAGCAATTTTTTTGATTTTCAGCCAGATGGCAGGGTCGACACGGATGCCGGCCCTGCATTTCATCCGCAAGAATGGCCAGTACTATTGTGGAGCAGCGATCACGTAAATCAATGCTGAACCTTCCACCACGCAAATTTCTGGCCGCAGCAGCATCATCGCCGTCTTTGCATAAGGAGCGGTGAAAACTTCCAATTCTTCCAGGGTATGTAAATCCAGAATTTTGCCCATCTCTGTACCAGCCGGAACGATCGTTCCTACTGCCTCTTCGCGCAGGGTAGGAACGAAAATGCCGCCCATCCTGGTGCGAATGGCTTCGGTTTTCGATACATCGATAGCTTTTTTCGCCGGGGCAGGTGGGGTTTCGAGAGCCAATATCCCAAGATTGTACAATACCCGCTCTAAGCCTTTGGCAATCCGCCCGCACCAGAGCATCTCGTCCTTCGAGCAGCCACCTACTTCAATATTCGTGACCTTGATTCCCAATGTTTTGGCATAGCTGGTCAGGCCACCTGGTTTATTGGGCGCATTAGAAATAAACGGCGCCTCCATGTCCACGGCAATACTTTCGGATCCTTCAAACCGCTTGACAAAGGCGTTTACACACCAGCTTCCACCACCATGCAAATCCAGAATGACATCATTATCTACCAGTAACGGGGTGATTGCTGCCGCCACCCGCTCAGTATGCGAGCCGTTGGCATTCCCTGGGAAGCTGCTGTCTAAATCATACGAGTTAGGAGAATCGATCCACGAATTCCGGGCATTAACCTCGGCTGCTAATGCATTTGCCGTAAAAATTACCCGTATGCGACCCTTCAACTCGCTCAGTGGATGCTGAAGCAACTCTTTGATTGCCAATGCAGACCAGGGACCTTCATCTCCATGGGTACCAGCAATCATTGTCACTCGCTTACCTTCCGTACCAACTTCACCGTACATCAGGGGGATTGTCCGCCCAGCGGCATGTCCCGTCAATTTAACTTCATGCCAAACCAGAGATTCGTACATTGTTTTCATGATGCTCTCCTTAGGAACAGCGATAAATTGGCTAAAAGAAATTTTATGGTTCTTTGGGATCTGCCGTGGTGACCTCCCGGATTTGGGGGTGTGTGGGGGGGGCCGAGCCCGCGGCGCCCCCCC
>VFSW01006719.1_pt1 | contig 16849 bp, 19 predicted proteins | sample 5358111 | NCBI WGS metagenome assembly VFSW01 (sample SAMN11554181, study PRJNA540505) | mine drainage metagenome | isolation source: sediment from site ElyBrook_90M | place: USA: Ely Copper Mine, Vershire, VT | collected 2017
CAGCCAAACGATTGCCGCCTCCGTCCCGACCAACGCCGATTGAGCACCGCAGCGGTACATCTGGACATTGGAGCCCGACGCTCTCCACAACGGATTCATGAGAAGCCACTCGTACTTTCTGCTGTTCCATCCACATGGAGGCCCGAACACTTGGTGTTCGGGCCTCCATTGTCTCTGTGCTTGTGTGCAGCAATACGAGCTTCAGCTACGCACTAGTTCTGACCGCCGCCCCCGGGGCCGCGTCCGCCACGCCGACGGCGCCGACGCCGGTTATTGTTGTTCCCCGGACCCGCCGCCGGACGGGCTGTTCCCGCTGGCTGGCCGGCAGCTACAGGTGCACCTTCGACACGATTGAAGTTTGGTTCGTTCTCTTCATCAAACTCCTCGCCCTCTTCCTCGTCGAAGTCTTCCCCGCCCTCAATCAGGATGGTGCTCTGATTGGAACGAGGCTGGCGTTCATCAAACTCATGCACAGGCTTCACCGGTGCAGTTGACTCGGGTGCTTCCACCTCGCCCGTCTCAGCCGGAGCAGACATGGCCAGTTTGGCCTTTTGCTCCTTGATGAGCGCCTTGCGGCTGAGCTTGATGCGGTTGCCTTCGATGGCCAAGACCTTCACCATCACCTGATCGCCCTCGCGCAGCTCGTCTTTCACTTCCTTCACGCGATGTTCCGCGATCTCCGAGATGTGCAACAGGCCATCGGTGCCGGGGAACAGTTCGACAAAGGCTCCGAACTCTGCCAGCCGCACCACCTTGCCCAGGTAAACCTTGCCGATCTCGGGCACAGCAGCAATGTTGCCGATGATCTCCAACGCCTTCTGCAACCCCGCGGCATCGGACGATGCCACACTCACTTTGCCCGTGTCGTCTACATCGATCTTGGCGCCGGTCTGTTCCACGATGCCGCGAATCGTTGCACCGCCCTTGCCAATCAGGTCACGAATCTTGTCCGTCGGAATCTGAATGGTCTCAATCCGGGGCGCGTAGGCGGAACGCTCATGGCGCGGTCCATCCAGCTCGGCATCCATCTTGTCCAGCAGGAAGAGACGCCCTTTGCGTGCCTGTTCCATTGCCTGCTGCAGAATCTCGCGCGTCAGGCCGCCGATCTTGATGTCCATCTGCAGCGCAGTGATTCCCTTGCGCGTGCCGGCCACCTTGAAGTCCATATCGCCGTAGTGATCTTCCGCGCCGGCAATATCCGTCAGAATGGCGTAGTCGTCGCCTTCCTTCACCAGGCCCATCGCCACGCCGGCCACCGCACCCTTGAGCTTGATGCCCGAGTCAAACAGCGCGAGACTTGCCCCGCAGACAGAAGCCATGGAAGACGAACCGTTCGACTCCAGAATGTCAGAGACGATGCGAATCGAATAGGGTGACTCCGAGGCATCGGGCAGAACCGCGGAGATGGCCCGCTCTGCAAGTGCTCCGTGTCCCACTTCCCGGCGGCCCACCCCAGTCATACGTCCCGTCTCACCAACGCTAAACGGGGGAAAGTTATAGTGAAGCATGAAGTTCTTCTTCTGCTCACCCTCATAGGTCTCCAAACGCTGGCCGTCATCTGCAGTGCCAAGCGTTGCTGTGACCAATGCCTGTGTTTCTCCGCGGGTAAATAGCGCGGACCCGTGCGTGCGCGGCAGAACTCCCGTCTCAATCGTGATCGGGCGGATCTCGTCAAACGCGCGACGATCGGGCCGGATACGATCCTTGGTGACCTGCTCGCGGAAAAGCCGCTCGCGCAGGTGCTCGTAATATGTACCCAATTTCTTCTTTGCCGAGGGGTCATCAGCCGGCAGCGCGGATGCAAGTTCATCCTTGATCTGCTTGACGAGCGCGTAGCTCTCAGTCTTGCCGTGTGCCTTGGTGTCCAGTGCATCTTTCAGCCGGTCGCCAATTTTGCTCTTCAGTTCCGCGTAGTAGGCTTCATCGAACTCAGGCGCTGTGAAGGCGCGCTTCGGCTTTCCAGCCTTTGCAACCAGCTCCTCGATTGCAGCCACAATCTTCTTGATTTCACCATGGGCGAACTCAATGGCTGCGAGGATGACCTCTTCGGTCTCCTCCTTCGCGCCCGACTCGATCATGACAATGCCGTCCTTGTGGCCGACGACCATAATGTTGACGGTGGTTGCGGCGCGCTCGGCATAGGTGGGGTTGATCACAAACTCACCCTGCACTCGGCCCACTCGCACAGCGCCCACTGTTGCGCTGAAAGGAATGTCAGAAAGCGCCAGTGCGGCAGCGGCGGCGTTGATGCCCACTACGTCCGGGTCATTCTCTTTATCTGCGGAGAAGACCAGTGCAATGATCTGCGTTTCGTTGCGGAACCCGTCGGGAAAGAGCGGACGGATGGGGCGGTCAATCTGACGCGCCGTCAGAATCTCTTTTTCACTGGGCCGGCCTTCCCGCTTGATAAATCCGCCGGGGATGCGTCCACCCGCATACGTGTACTCGCGGTAATCCACCGTAAGAGGAAAGAAATCGATGCCTTCCCGTGGATCGGGTGAGGCTACAGCAGTGGCCAGAACCACCGTCTCGCCGGTGCTTACCAGCGCGGCGCCAGAGGCCTGCTTGGCCATGCGTCCGGTCTCAAACACCAGCCGCTTGCCGCCAGCCAGCTCGACAGCTACTTCATGCTTCGTAGACATAGAGTCCTCGTTTCATTTTTATTCGCTTGGGAAACTTGTGGGGGGAAGGCGCCAATGGGCGATGGGAAACGCGCGCTGCCAGAGGTTCGTCTTGCTCGACGGATTGTGTGCGAGACAGTACGATCACCGGGCCAATACACCGGGCCCGCGCTCAGCAGATAGCTGTGCGCAGGCCCCGGCGTTGGGTTCGTTTCGCCAGGTACACCATGGCCCCAGGTCCTGGATAGAACGGGGGCCGTGACCAGATTCCGGTCTGGGCGCTTCCGGGTCAAGGGCTGCTTTCTGATTACTTGCGGATACCGAGCTTGCCGATCACGTCGCGATAACGATCGGAATCGTGCGTCTTCAGGTAGTCCAACAGACGGCGGCGCTTGCTGACCAGCATCAAGAGACCGCGCCGGGAAGCGTGGTCCTTCTTGTGAGTCTTGAAGTGTTCAGTCAGCTCACCAATCCGCTCACTCAGAATCGCAATCTGGACTTCCGGAGAACCGGTGTCCGAATCGTGGGTGCGGAAGCGTTCAATCAATTCAGATTTCTTTGCGGTCGCCAGCACGGCGTGTGTTACTCCTCTTGCGTTCTCAGTCCACTCTTAAGTGTCTAATGTGAGATTACCATGAACGTAACCTAAATGCCATTCTCACCGGCTCTTGGCAAACTCATCCGGGGCCCGGTGTCGCGGACCCTCCTGCATCCCAGCCTACTGCTCCTGCTGGAACCAGTAGTTTGAGCGAGCCACAATGCGGGCGCCATAGTCCTGCGTCGTTCTCACCCGGATGGTGTGCAGGCCCGGCGTTGGATCGGATGGGCTGAACGTGATCAGGTAACGGTTGCGGACGTGCTTGGCTGCATCCAGTACGCGCTGCTCAAAGCGCTTGTCGCCGGTGAAGGTCGTGTACTCGCCGCCGCTCATCTGCGCCACCTCCTTTGCGACGTTCTTTTTGAAGGCCTTTATCGCCATCACCAGCGTCGAAACCATGCTCATCGTCCGGTCATCCCCTGGGTCCTGCACATCGTGCATAAATTCAGCCCGCGAGGGAGAAAAGGAAACACTCAGCACCAGCACATCCGAGCGGCCAATCTTCTGAATCAGTTGCTGCGGCCGCGTGTGCTTGCTGCCATGGTCCCTTCGCTCGCTGATCAAAAGCAGTACCCGGCGGTACTCCTTGGGCTCAGACTCCAGCAGGTCGACAGAGTAATTTACCGTGTCGAGAATGGCCGCGCCGCCGTCCCCCGGCTGCAGTTGCTTGAGGGCCCCGTCCAGGTCCTCGGAGGAGTGGGTATAGTCGCGGACAAGATACGGCTTTGAGTCAAAACCCACCAGAGCCGCATGGCTGCGCGGATCCGCAAGAAACACATCCAGCAGCGGTCCAAGCTTTGCCAGCTTGTCGAACTCCAGCACGCTCATGCCTCCCTCTTCGACGGCTACGACCAGCGCGACTGGCGCCGTATCCATCTCCTCCTGCACGCGGATCTTCTGCGGAACGCCATTATCCTCCAGCACGAAATCCGATGGCTTCAAGCCATAGAGGATGCCGCCATCGCGCTTCTCCACCAGGGTCGGCACCAGCACTTCATTGGTCGTGATGCGCAACACCGGAGTGTCCGCATGTGCCTCCGGCAACGGCTTCGGCGGTTCTGCCGGCGGCAGTTGCTGCGCCCCCGCCATTCCACAAGCCAGGACGAGAAGTGTTGCCAGGGTCAGATTGCATGTACGAGAGATACCAAAATTCATTCCGGAACAAGCTCCAGGCGGGCGCGAGTGAGGGCCGCTTCAGACACGCTTTCGCGCTTCCCGCTCCATGCGCCCCGTCCATGCCAGAAAGCTCAACAGCTCCCAGCGCGTACTCCATAAGAATCCCAATACGTCTCTGGCCTTCAAGGTCTCCGCGAGCTTGCCCGAATAGGTTTCCACGCGCCAACGGAGATACTCACTCCGCCAGGGAGCCAGCCGATGACCGCGCGTTGCATTCCAGATGAATCGCAGGGGAGCGAGCAATGGTTGTCCTTATCCCCTGAGTATAGACGGTGATGCTGTCTTTGGAAGCAGAAGAGCAATGGCCCCCTGGGACCCAAAAGACCCGGCCCGGCCGCTCTCATTATCAAAACGGACTCATCACCCTGCGCACCGCTTCATGGTCACTTATAACTTCTGGAACAGGCTTCCTGATCCCAGCTGTGAGATCACGGCTTCGAGCGCTGTCTGCTGCGTTTCGGCGAGAGACAACTGCGCAGAAATCTGCGGCAGATCGGCCTGCATCAGGTTTGTCTGCGCCGCCGTCAGTTGTGTCTTTTCACCGGTCACCGCGTCAGAAGCAGCCGTCAGTCGAGTCAACGAGTTGTCCAGCGTCACTCTTTGTTGAGAAACATAATTGAAAGCCGTGTTTAAGGCCTCCGTATCCGCCGCGGACGTTGGCGCGCTGGCGCCTGAGGCATAGTCCGCCACCAATTTGTTCAGAACGGCAAATACGTTATTCGAGCCGCTCGCCGTAAAGATCTGGTCCCCCGGCATGTTCAACTGAATCGTCTGGCCGTTCGGCGTCTGCAGCAGGTTCACTCCTCCGTCACCGCTATAGGTTGTGGTGGCCGGGGTCGTTGCGTTCGATGTGGTAAAGGGAGCCGTCGAGGTCGCGCCGCCTGCAAAGATGTATCGACCTTGGTAGCTTGTATTCGCCAGCGAGACGACCTCGTCGCGAATCCCCGCCAGTTGATCGGAGATGGATTGGCGCTGGCTGGAATTGAGCGTACCGTTGTTGCCGCTCGTCGCCAGACTGATTGCCTGGGTAAGCTGACTCACCACGCTGCCCAGCGCAGAATCTGCAACCTGCAGTTGCCCCTGCACCAGGCTTGAAGTTTGCGTAAACGAGTCATCTCTTTGAATCTGGTTCAGAAGTTCCACATTTTCTCCGGCCGCAACCGGATCCTGGCTCAGCGCGTTCACGCGAACGCCACTGGACAGCTCATTCGTTAACTGCTGCTCCGTCAGTTGGGTCTGATCGAGAGATGTTGCCAGATTGGATACAAAAAATGGATTTACGCGCATTCGACCTTTGTCTCCTTCGCCGCGATTCAGGCGGAGCTTCCTGCTCTATTGCCGTGAGATCTAAGACACCGCGGTCTGTACGCCCAGGTTCAGCGCAGAGGCCATCACGGTGTTCAGAATTGTGAATACCTCAGAGGCTGCCTGATAGCTGCGTTCGAACTGCTGCATGGAAGAGGCCTCGTCATTCAGGTTCACACTCGATAACGAATTCAGCTGGGTTTGCAACTGCGTCACAGAAGCGTTTTGCGCCGTGTTCTCAGTCTGGACCTCCGATACGGCCGAACCCAGATTGCTCACGAACTGGGAGTAGTACGTGCTGGGCGTCTGTCCACTTACAAATGCCTGTGTGGCAAGGCTAGCCATCGCAATGGCGTTCGCATTGTCGCCTGTCCCTGCGCCTGATCCAGCGGCCGCAATGTGGTTGGGATCTGTCATCACCACGCTCATCGCCGCCGCGCTGCCCGCAACAACAGCGGGTTGAGAAAAGATGTCGCCCGCGCCGCCGTTATCTCCGGCCAGGTCGGTCCCCGCATTGTTCTGCGCGTTTACCTGCGTGGCAACACGGTAAGCCAGCTGATCCAGCGCAGAAAGAGCATTGGGAATGTCCTGGTCGCGCGCCGTCAGGTATCCCCCCAGCTCACCGCCTCCGCCGGTCAAACCCGCGGTTACATCCATCGCCCCCACATAGAAGTGAGTGACTCCACTCACCGTTCCCGTGGTCAACTGAAAGCTCGAAGCCTCGGAGACCAGCAACTGCCCTGACGTCGTAGTGATGGAAAGGCCGTTGTTCTCCGTGGTCACCTGGTTGATGCCGATCAGCTGTGAAAGCTGCGCAATGTCCTGCTGACGCTGATCTTCCAGCGTCCCCGGATCACTGTTCGGTGCCGTCGACTGGATTTCCTTGTTCAGTTGCGCAATAGAGCTGGTCAGCCCATTCACCTGGCTGGTCACCCCTGCCGCCTCCTGGTCAAGCGCCGATCGCTGCGCACTCAGACTTGCCGCTGTGTTCGACACGTCGCCTGCAAAGGTCTTCGCCGTCGAAAGCACCTGCTGACGCAAAGCGTTGTTGGTGGGATCAGCTTCCAGCGATGAAAAGGAGTCAAAGAAGTTGGTGATGTCGCTGCCAATATCTCCAGCCGTGGAACTGGTCGAACCCGAATCCGGCGGAAACAACGCCTGCAAGGAATTGAGCGAAGCAAGCCGCGACCCCGACGCCGAGGCAAGCTGCTGCTGCTGTGCAAGACGCTGGCCCAGCACGCGATCCCGCACAGAGGTGGCGCCGGTCTCGGTCACGCCTGTTCCATAGGAGATTCCATTGATTAAAACCGGCTGGTTCTCCTGAAAGTTCGGTATCTCCCGCGTGTATCCTGTCGTGTTGGCATTGGCCACGTTATTGGCCACTACGTTCAATGCGGACTGGTCGGCTTCCAGCGCCTGCGAGATCAGCCCAAATGCGGAGTTAATGGTTGCCATTCCGGCTCTCCCTTCCAACCTGTCTCCACACCGGACCCGGTCCAGTGCCGTACTCTTCATGCCCGGCGCGCAGTTGCCGCAGACGATCCATCACCCTCATGTTGGCCGCTGTCGCCTCCAGTACGCCGCCCAGCGCTGCAAGTTCCTCAGCAGCCGCCCGCCACTCTGCGGCCACCTGCAGACGCTCCGGCGCATCCGCAAGCCCGGGAGTCCGGTTCAGCATCCGGCAAGATTGGGCCATCTCTTCCAGCCGCTCGCCGTTCAGACATGCCAGCGCCTGCGAGGCCTCCCGGACGAACTCCCGCATTCCAGGCTGGATCCAGATCGGCTCTGTCTGCTGCATCCTCTCTTTTCCTTTCTCGAATTTCCTTCCTCGAACTGAGACTCCGCTCGAACTTCAGCAAGCTCAGATCCCTAGGACTCGTCGGAGGACTGCCCCCCGCCGAGCATCGAATCCACTACCCTGCTGGCAACCGCCGATGCAGGTACGCTGTAGGTTCCAGAAGCCAGCGCCGCCTGCACTTCGGCTACCTTGTCCGCGCGCACAGAGGACTCCGAGGCCGTCTGCAACACCTCAGCTCCGGCACTGCTCAAGGTTGCGTGGTCCCCCGCCAGCGGCTTTGCTGTCGTGCCGGCGCCCGCCTTCACCGGCGGTGTCTGCACCGGCGCCGCCGAATTCACGCCCAAAAGCGTCTTCAACCCTTCCATACTGTTGCGTATGTCCATGCGCATCTCTCCTTGGCTGCGTTATCGGCGGATTTGCGGATCACTTCAGCCATTCAGCTTTGTGGACGAAGTATTTTTGTGCGGATTCCCGGTTACTTTTGCAGAACCGGATGAATTCCCGGCCTGGGAGAAGTGCTGCAGGATACTGTTTGCTATCCCAAATCCGCCCTGTTCGCTGAGCGCCTTCCCCAGCGCCTCCGAGGCAAACTGCCCCAGCACTCCGGTGGCGCCTGTATCGCTGTCTTCTTGATCGGACCCGGGTGCTGCGCTCAGTGGCTTGAGAAGTTCCTTCATCATCTGTGCTTCGAACTCGTGCGCGGCCCCCACCAGGCGCAATTGCCGGGCGCCCTGCTCTGCGCCTGCGGAAGACAGATTGCCCGGGACATGCATTACAGCACCTCCAGGTCGGCCTCCAGTGCGCCGGCCTCCTTCATCGCCTGAAGAATCGAAATCACATCCCGGGCGCCTGCTCCGATGCGTTGCAACTCCTGCACCAGGTCCTCCACCGTCGCACCCTGCTTCAGATCGATGCGATTCACCGGCTTGTCCTGAGCCTGCACCGTCGTCTGCCGCACCACCTGGGTGGTTCCCCCAGAGAACCCTTCGGGCTGCGAAACCTCCGTCTCCGAAATGACGTTGATGGAGAGCCCGCCGTGCAAAATCGAAACCGGCTGCAGTCGAACCGTTCCGCCAATCACAACCGTTCCGGTGCGTTCATTCACCACGACGCGCGCTCGCGGATAGACCTGGATCTGCGTGGATTCCACTTTGTCGAGCAGCGCCGGAAGATCATCGTTGGGGAGCGTCGCCACCTCGACCCGCCGGCTATCCATTACGCGGGCGCGCGGCGCTCCCACCACCTGGTCAATTGCGGTCGCCAGCCGTTCCGCGGTGTGGAAATCGGCATCGTTCAAGAGGACGCTGATTGCGTGCATCTGTTTCAGGTCGACAGAGACAGATCGCTCCACCAGTGCCCCGTTGGGCACCCGCGCGGTGGTTGGATGATTGACCTGGCGCGCATTGCCGGAGGCTGCCACCATGTAGCCGCCCAGAACCAGCGGCCCCTGGGCCTGGGCGTAGATTTGGCCGTCGGGACCGTAGAGCGGAGTCATCAGCAGCACGCCACCCTCCAGTGAGCGCGCATCGCCCGCGGAAGAGACCGTGATATCGATCTTGTAACCGGGCCGGCTGAAGGGTGGCAGCGTCGCCACCACAAACACTGCGGCCATATTCTTCACCTGCATGTTCATGGCGCTGTTGGCCCCGGTCTGGGGCACGGTCACTCCCATCCGCTCCAGGGCGGAGATCAGCGTTTGCGCGGGAAAGACGGTCTGCTGGCTGTCGCCGGTGCCGTGCAGCCCCACCACAATTCCGTAACCCACAAGCTGGTTGTCGCGGATGCCCTCGATCGTGGCCACATCCTTGACGCGCGCCAGTTGCGAAGCAGACTCGCCATGGGCTGATGCTGATGGCAGACAGACGGCCCAAGCCAGCAGCAACGTCGCCGATACCAAGGCTGCAATCTGCCTTGCCGTCCTTCTCCGTATTGACTTCAGCATCCGTATCGCCCTCATCCGCATTCCGGCCCTATCCTTTTCTTCTCTTCAGAACACAAGTAGTCTTTCCAGGAACCGGACCACGGGATTCTGCCGGTAGGTCGAGTCGTTCACAATCCCCTTGCCCGTCACTTCCAGCTCCAGATCGGTCATTGCCGTCGACAGCACCTGGTTCTGCGCACTCACGTCTTCCGGCCGCACCAGCCCGCGCAGACTGATCAACTGCGTCTGCTGCGAGAAGGTCAGTTGACGCGTGGCCTGCACCACCATCATGCCGTTGGGCAACACGTCCATCACTTCAGCTCCAAAGGTCGTCACAAGGCTCGAATTCGTCGTGCTCTGGCCCTGCGCCGTAAGCCCCGAGGCAGAGGTCTGGCCGAGCAGATTCTGCAGATTGTTGGAGGTCTTCAAGGCGCCGAACAGCGCGGTCAGGCTTGAACTGGCGTTTGAAGCCCTCGAATTCTTCACCTGCCCATCGGTGGAGGCGGCCAGGCTCTCCGTCACCACAATGGACACCACATCGTGCACGCGCACCGCCTTGGCGTCGGTCCCCAGCCTCACCAGCATGCCCTCTGGACTCCAGATCGAGCCCGGCGTTTTCACTTCGGCCGCCTTCTGGGCCCGCACCCTCTTGATATACGCGTCGAGAGCCGCCTGGGGAGGAGTTGTCTTCGGTGGACTCACACCCGGTTTCAGCTTGTGAACCCCGGCATGCGATGCCGCTGCGAAGAACAACACGGCCGCGATGCAAACCATCGCTTGCGATCCACCTGCGCGGATCATGGCCAAAGCCCGGACGCTGGGGCGAGCCGCGCCCTGCCGGCGCCCAGCGCAATCACTTGCACTACCTTCCCCCCAACTTTCAAGCGTGCCCACAGACTGCTTCCCTCCGCGGCCGGTTCCATCGCCACCGCTTCCAGACGCACGTAGACCACCGCCGTGCGCTCTTCCACTGCCAGCGCGTCGCCACCGTGCACCACAAGCGGAAGCGGAGCGAGAATCGATCCACTGCCGGGCATGATGGGCGCGGGTTGTATGGACACGCCGGACTGCTTCGCAGGTCCCTGCCCGGCCGCCGGCTGCGGTCCCGTCAGAACCATCCGTCCAGGTCCACCGGGATGGGTGGCATCCCGCACCAGCAGCCACCGGCCCCCAGTGCGCGGGTCGTCCATCTCCCGCAGCGCGCACCGCGATGTCCCGGCCTCAGCAGCAGAATGGGCCGCCTGCGCGGCATGGGCTTCGCTCCGCGCCCAGGCCGCGGCGGCCAGCATCAGCGCAAAGGCGAGTCTGCACGCCTCCCTGGTCCCTGTTTTCCTGCTACCTGTTCTGCGTCTCATGGCTCTTCCCGCCTCTACCGCGTCATATTGTTGACCTGCGAATACATGTCGTCGGCGGCCTTGATCACTTTGGAGTTGGACTCATAGGCGCGCTGCGCCAGCACCATCTGCACAAACTCCGTCACCACATCCACGTTGGAGTTCTCCAGGTAGTTCTGCTGCAGCGTGCCCAGCCCCTGTGGGCCACCGGGATTATCCAGCACCGGGTCGCCGGAGCCGAGAGTGGCCTGCAGCAGGTTTGAACCCATACTCTCCAGGCCGCCTGGATTGGGAAACGTCGCCAGTTGAATCTGGCCCAGCTGCGAGGGATTCTGTTGCCCCGGAAGCGTCGCATTCACCACCCCGTACTGGGTAATGGTGATCGATGTCGCGTTGGGAGGAATAGTGATATTGGGCAGAAGCGGATCGCCGTCCGTCGTCACGATGGTGCCTTGCTGGTTGAGATGAAACTGTCCGGCGCGCGTGTAGGCAATGGTGCCGTCGGGCCGTTGAATCTGAAAGAAGCCCGCGCCCTCGATGGCCACATCGAGCGGATTGTCCGTCTCGTTCAGCGCGCCCTGGGTATTGATCACCTCCGTGGCAGCCGACTTGGTGCCCAGACCGATCTGCAACCCGGCCGAGACCGTGGATTGGCTCTGCGCCGCGCCGGGCGTCACCAGGTTCTGGTAGATCATGTCCTGAAACTGAAGCCGCAACTGACGAAATCCGGTAGTCGAAGAGTTGGCCAGGTTGTTGGCGATCGTGTCCAGGTTCATCTGCTGCGCGCTCATGCCGCTGGCGGCCGTATACAGTGCTCGAATCATGGTTCTCCTCGCTTTTTCAAAAGGCAACAATCAACTAGACGTGCGGCAGATCCTCGGTGGCAAACTTGTTGAACTCGGTATGGAAGATGGTCAGCGCCTTCTGCATCATCTCTGCCTGGCGCTGCATCACAATCAGGTCCATCGTGCCTTGAATTGCATCCTGGTTCGCGCCCTCAAGCGATCCTTCGCGAATCGACGCATCACTGGAAAGAACGGGCTTCACATTCTTGGGAGCGGCATACCTGTTTGCTCCTTCCGCCGTCAGTTGCGTTCCCGCCGGGAAGGTGAAGACTCCCACCGTAGACACGGCTCCGCCGGCTACCGAAAGCACCTCATCGGCGCCCACCGAAACCTCGCCGGGCGGCACCGCGATCGGTTGGCCGGTCGAAGAAAGCACTGCCTCATTCGCTGCGGTCACCAGCAGTCCCTGTTGTGAGCGCTGAAAACTCCCGTCCCGGGTAAAACGGGGACCGCTGGCGGTCTGTACCTCAAAGAAACCCTGTCCCTGGATGGCCAGATCCAGCGGGTTCCCGGTCTCCTGAAGTGCGCCTTGCGTCAGGCTGAGTTGATCCCCACCCAGCAAACCGTAGTTGTTGACGGTTTGCCCAAGCTGCGAATCTTCAGCATCCGGCCCCAACAAGGCCGAGCGAAAGAACTCCCGTTCCGCGCGATAGCCGGGCGTCTGCGCATTGGCCAGGTTGGCCGCCGCCGCATCCAGCGCCTGGGTCCGGGCCACCAGGCCGGTCATCGCTGCATAAAATCCACTGTCCATTGGGTCTCCCCTCGTACCCCAAGGCGTTGCAGATCGGGGACCGAAAGAGACGGAGAAAGATTAGAAGAGGTTCAACTTTCTCAAGAGGAAACGGGACAGCCCGGCTCCAGAGACAGATGCGGGAGAAGCTTTATGCTCCTTCGCCCTCAAGCCGAGAAAGCGCCACTGCCGCAGGGCATTCGACGCCTTCTTCCTTGCCAGGTCAACGGCCGTGGCTCTCTGGTCAGCTCATTGCAGCTTGTCGCAAACGATGGTCACCGCAAAATAGACTTGCTCAAATCTGTAAGTATGCTGCAACTGAAACTCCGGGGATTGAACATGCAGTTTATAGTCAAGCCCGGTAATGACCGCCGGGACAGAGAGTCCGCAGTTGGCCGCGAGGCCCGGTACTTTCCCCTTCCATGCGCCCGCCAGCATGTTGCACATCTCCCCAATCCCGTCCTTCACCGTGTCGTCGATCTCGCAGAAGGTCATGCCGGTCATCTTTCCGGCCACCCTCATGGCAACGCTTGCGCCTGAGCGGAAGACGCAGGCCCCGCTCAGCACACCTCCAAATCCAACCACTGCGGTCACCGATTCGGGTTCCCGGCTCGCCTGCATGGCTGTCGCATCGGCCATGCGCTCGCAGCGTACCCCCAACATCAGACGAAAAACCTCTTCCACGCTGGCATCCAGATTCTCCGGATCAGAGACAAGATGCACGGATTCCCGCAACGATAAAGCCATCCCTCGCTCCCTTTCTTTCTGCGATTCACCGCGGTCCGGATCGGCTTCATGCGGTCCGGACTTCCTCTACTGCACACTGCTCGCAGGGTCAACCTGCGGTCACCAGAGGCAGGACACGCTCCTTGATCTGTTCGGCTGTGAAGGGCTTGCGGATGTATCCCTGGGCCCCGGCCTGGATCGCCTGTCGTACATGCTCTTCGCTCGATTCTGTCGTAATCATCACGACAGGGACTCCGGGAGCCAGACTCTGCATCCTGATCTGGCGCAGAAACTCCAGGCCGTCCATTGAAGGCATGTTGATGTCGGAGAGAATCAGGTCCACCTGGCGGGTCTTCAATACATCCAGACCTTCGGTACCGCTGCCGGCTTCATGCACCACTAAGGGATCCAGCCCGGCCTGGCGCAGCGCGCGCTCCACGATCTTGCGCATCACCGAGGAATCGTCCACGATCAAGGTGCGAACTTCACGCATGCCAACGCCTCCACTGCTGTCTCTATCGGCCGCCTGCTGCACTCTATGAGGCCCTTCGGTGCGTCTTTTTTTTAAAGCGTGTGCGAAGTCTCACCAGGACGCGCCGACCGAACAGACCACATCCCGCACGCCGGCGATCTCCGGCAAAGGCCCATGCTGCGGACCGAGCCACATGCGCAGCCAAAGGCAGTCATGCACCCGCACCAGGCGCGATGCAACCGGCGCGGCCTTTTCGAGCGCCTTGCCCAGAACCTGCGCGGCCAAAGCCTCGGATGCGGCCTCCACCAGTTCCACAGCGGGGAATCGCGCATCCATCATGCGCAGGTGCGCGGCCCGGAACTGCGACTCCCGCACCATCCCGCTCGCTACCTGCAGTCCATTCATCCGTTCCACGGCAAGCGCCAGCACCGGGTCAAGACTCTGCTCGAATCCCAGGTACAGCAACCTCCCTGCGGCCGCGCGCAACGGCAGTGCTCCAAAGGCATCGACAAACAGGCGCGGCATCGCCGTCGTCAGCCCTTCCCCAGCAAGCGGATCAGCCGGCAGCACCGGACAGCTCCACTGCAATCCCAGCGCCCTCGTGATCTGTTCTTCGTTCACGACCTTCTGGCGCACCAGCCATTGACCCAGCCTCCCCGCTCCTGCGCTTCTTTGCGCGTCCACTGCCCGTCGCAACTGGGCCTGCGTAATCCATCCCTGTTCGAGCAGCACCAGGCCCAGGGGGATACGGTGCCGATGGATCTCCCGCCCGATAACCCGGTCATCCAGCTCGCGGCGCACTGCGGCCTGCAGACGCGCGATCGAACAGGCCGCCGAACAGGTCCACCCTCCCTCGAACATCGGAGTCGAGCGCCGTCTCCATACGTTCAGCCAGCCTGACTTGCACCCCGGATTCGCGCACGTCGTAAGCAGAGCCGTCCGTAAGCCCGCGTCCGGCGCAGACTTCAACACAGAAGATGCGTCCTGCGACGGGGCCGCCCGCCAGGTCAGAATAGGCATCGGATACTCTCCAGTCGCTTGCGCGGCGCCGCTACCTCGGTCACCCGCAGTCCGAAATTGCCGTTCACCAGCACCACCTCTCCCTGAGCCACGATCTTGTCGCCTACAATCAAATCCACCGGATCAGCGATATGTCGGTCCAGTTCGATAACGTCGCCCGGACCGAGATCCAGAATCTCGCCCAGCGGCATCTCGCGGCAGCCGAAGCGCAGCGTAGCCTCCAGTTCAACATCCAGCAGCAGTTCAATCCCCGGGCCAATCCCGGCCTGGGATGGCGCAGCGGCGCGCGCATCGCCTGCATCTGCCGCTGCGGGCGCCGCGGCCTCATGGATTCTGGAAACCTGTACTTCGTCGCGCACCAGAATGCACCAGGCGCGATTCTCCGTCCGCAATTCAAAGGCGCGCGATACCTGACCCTCTCCAGCGATCTGCTCAAACTGCTGGACGCAACATTGTTTGCCGGTCCGTGCCAGCATCTCGCCAGCTGCAGAATCTGCCACCTCGCGCAGCAACTCCCCCCAGCCGGATCTTTGATCCACGCCCTCGCCCACCAGCGGAACCTCTCCGATCGTCGCGTCAAGAACTACAGAAAATCGCCCCTCCACATCGCCGGCAAGCGTCGCGGCAAAGCCGAAGGTTCCGCCGGCCATCGGTTTCGGCAAGGACTCCGCCAGTTCCGCTCCTCCGGATAGCGCCTGCGAGAACAGGGCGGTCGCGACCGAAGTCCAGCAATCAAGAAAGCTGCTCATGGATTCCCTCCCCTGTCGGTGCCTGTTCCAGCCTGGCGGCGCGATGCGCTCCATAGCGAATTGCCTGGGCCCTTGCCAGTGCCTGGCCGCCGACACTCCATTCGGCCAGCGTGTGCGAGGAAAGGCCAAGTCGCAGAATGGTTCCCGGCTCCAGGTCTTTCAAGGAACTGGCCGGCAATCGCAGGGATGGCAGTTGAAGGCTGGCGCCGAAGCTGATCCTCTTTACCGAGGCGGCAATCCGCGCACGTGTCTCGGGTGCGTGAAGGCGGCGCCTTGCCCAATCGGTTGTCAGGCGGCGCAGGATGGTGTTGGCCACCACTGCCGGAAAGGCCAGATTCAGGAGCCCGGAGCTATGCGGCATCCGAATCTCGAAACTCAGACAGAGCGTCTTTTCGTTCACTGACATGATGCGAGCCGCCTGAGTCTGCATCTGGCGGCGCTCAAAGTTGAAGCTCAGACCCACCGGCTGCCAGGCCGACGTCAACTCCCGGCAGATAATCTCGACAACGCTGGCAAGAATCGCCTCTTCAATATCGGTCAACTCCCGCAAAGGCCCATCCTGTCCCTCGCCGCCCAGCAGCAGATCGATCATCGGCGGACCAAGCGCCAGATCCAGTTGCAGCACCGACAGCGCGCCCAGAGGTTCCAGGCGGACAGAGGTCACATAGTTGATGTCGGGAATCCGCAGCAGAAAATCACTAAACAGAATCTGTTCCGCGGAGACCAGGTTGACCTGGAAACGCGTACGAAGCCAGGCAGAGAGATTATGGGTTAGATTGCGCGCAAACAGGTCATTGAGCATGCTGATGGCGCGCAGTTGCTCGTTGGAAATCTGTCCGGCCGAAGAGAACTGATAGGGCGTCGCGCGCGCGCGTGTCTCCGCAGCCGGGGTCTCGGGCGTCTGCATCCGCGCGGCTTGAAAAAGCGCGTCGATCTCATCCTGCTTCAACAACTTTTCCATTTGGGTCGGTCCCTCCGCGTCCGAGGCCTTTCTCTCTTAGGTGTCCAATCAACTGTTGCCGCCTAGGGCGTACTCGGCCTCGTCAGCTTCCTTCCCCGGCCTGCCCGGCGGCCTTGATTCACCTGCGCCAAAGCTCCTCCAGAGGCAAGATCGCTGAGCGCCGAGCGCAAATGCAATACCGCGGAAGCATGCACCTGGGAGATGCGCGACTCCACCACTCCCAGAGCCAGCCCGATCTCGCGCATCGTCATCTCCTCGTAGTAGTAGAGCGTCATCACCAGCCGCTCTCGCTCCGGCAGTTGCGCAATCGCGCCAGTCAGCCGTTCCTCCAGCTCTCCTCGGAGGCAACGAAACAACGGATCTTCGTCCGGCCGTCCAGGCACATAGGCCAACTCCTCTTCGCCCGAATCCTCGTTCCGCTCCGCGTGCAGCGTCCCGATCTCCAGACCCTTCAAATCGCCGAGTAGTTGCTGGTACTCATCCAGCCGCATGTCCAGCTCTGCTGCAACCTCCGCTTCCCCGGGCGCCCGTTCCAGCCGCGCCGTCAGCGATCGGATGGCCTCCTCCACCGCGCGGCCCTTCCGCCGCAAGTC
>VFSW01006720.1_pt1 | contig 16847 bp, 13 predicted proteins | sample 5358111 | NCBI WGS metagenome assembly VFSW01 (sample SAMN11554181, study PRJNA540505) | mine drainage metagenome | isolation source: sediment from site ElyBrook_90M | place: USA: Ely Copper Mine, Vershire, VT | collected 2017
GTGCTGTGGCGACAGGGCCCGACGCGCGATACCTATGTGCCGCAGGGGCGATTGCTGCCGTTCACCTCGGTGCAGGCGCTGCGTCTCGTGCGGCGGCACGGTCTGGTGGAAATTCGTCTGGCGAGTGGGGCAACGGGGTTCGTCGATGCGTCGCGCCTGGTGCCCGGCGACGGCGCGGCGGCGCGGCGCGCCTACTGCATGTACAACGCCGGCGCGGCGCCGGTGAACGGCGAGGTGCTGCAACGCCGCGGCCGGGGCGCGGTGCGTCTGCAAATCGACAACCATGGCGACGAGCCGGCGGTGGTGAAGCTGCGCGACGTCTCCGGCATCGCCGTCGTCACCGTGTTCGTCGCCGCCGGCACCTCGGTCATCGTCGCCGACCTGCCGGCTGGGTCCTATCGCCCGGAATTCGCCACGGGCGAGCTATGGAGCCGCGCCTGCCGGATGTTCACCGCCGGCATGCGCGCGCAGCGCTTCGCCGGCTACGCGCCGCTCCGGGCGCTGTCGCCGCTGGCGATCCCGCCGGACCTTTCCGTCGTGCCGCCGCCGGTGGATATTGCCGATACGGACTTCGAGCGCGAGTAGGAAACCGACACGTGGCCATCACCCTGCAGGAATCGTTGCGCGGCCTGTTCTACGCGCCGTTCTATGTTGCCTTGACGCGGGACGCCTATGCGGCGGAGGGCGTCGAGGTGCGCTTCGTCAGCGCGCCGCAGCCCGGCGACGCGGCACGCGCGATCATGGACGGCGCCGCCGATGTCTGCTGGGGCGGACCGATGCGGGTGATGCAAGCCTATCAGCAGACACCGGGCTGCGACCTCGTGAGCTTCGCCGAGGTGGTGACGCGCGATCCGTTTCTGCTGGTCGGCCGCGAACCGCGCCCAGGGTTCGCGCTGGGCGAGCTGCGCGGTCTGCGCGTCGCGACGGTAAGCGAGGTGCCGACGCCGTGGATGTGCCTGCAGGAAGATCTGCGGCGCGCCGGTATCGCACCCGCGCAACTGAACCGCGTGACGGACAAAAGCATGGCGGAGAACGTCGTGGCGCTGCGGCGCGGCGAGATCGACGTGGCGCAGCTGTTCGAGCCGTTCGTCTCCTCATTGCTGGCCGATGGGGCCGGGCATGTCTGGTACGCGGCGGCGGAGCGCGGGCCGACGTCCTACACCACGTTCTATGCGCGGCGCGGGCTGCTGACGGCGCGCCGCGACGAACTGCTGCGCATGGTGCGGGCGATGCATCGGACGCAGAAATGGGTGGCCGGCGCCAGCGGCGAGGCGATCGCGGCAGCGATCGCGGGGTATTTTCCGGATGTACCCCCGGCGATCCTCGCGGCGTCCTGCACGCGCTACCGCTCGCTCGGCATCTGGGGGAGCGATCCGCACCTGCCGCGCGCCGGCTACGATCGGCTGCGCGCGAGCCTGGTGTCGGGCGGGTTCGTGTCACTGGGCGCGCCGTACGAGGTGGCGGTGGACAACAGCCTGGCGGATGCGGTGATCGCCGAGAATGTGCCGCCGTTGCAGTGAAGGGGAACGAACGATGCCGCATGCGATAACCGACGATGGGGTACGCCTGTATTATGAGGAGACGGGTTCGGGAACGCCGGCGATCTTCGTGCACGAATATGCCGGCGACCACCGGAGCTGGGAGCCGCAGATGCGGCATTTCGGCCAGCGCTACCGCGCGATCGCCTTCAATGCGCGCGGCTATCCGCCGTCCGACGTGCCGGAGGACGTGGCGAAATATTCGCAGGCACGCGCGGCAGACGACATCAAGTCGGTGCTCGATGCGCTGAAGATCGACCGGGCGCATGTCATCGGCCTGTCGATGGGCGGCTTCGCAACGCTGCATTTCGGCTTCCGCCATCCGTCGCGGGCGCTGTCGCTGTGCGTGGCGGGATGCGGCTACGGCGCGGAGCAGGACCAGCGCGAACGGTTCCGCGCCGAGGCGGAGACGATTGCCGCATTCATCGCCGAGCAGGGGATGGAGGTGTTCGCGGCGAAATACGCCTACGGTCCGACGCGGGTGCAGTTCGAGAACAAGGACCCGCGCGGCTTTGCCGAGTTCCGGCGCATGCTGGCGGAGCATTCTGCGCTGGGTGCGCGCAACACGCAACTGGGGGTGCAGCGCGAACGCCCGTCGCTGTATGACCTGGTGAACCAGATGAAGGCGCTGACATTGCCGACGCTGATCCTGACCGGCGACGAGGACTGGCCCTGCCTGCAGCCTGGCCTGCTGATGAAGCAGAGCATCGCCAGCGCCGCGCTTTCGGTGATGCCGAATTGCGGGCACGCCATCAACATCGAGGATCCCGATCAGTTCAATCGTATCGTCGGGGATTTCGTCGCGCAGGTGGATGCAGGGCGGTGGCCGGTGCGCGATGCGCGCGCGGTGACGGCGTCGATAACGGGGATGCGGTAGCGCTGGTCAATCATGGGCAGCGCAACGCTTATGCCGTGACACGGGCGCTTTGGGAGAAACACGATGACATTCCAGGCATTCCGCTTCGATCCCGTCGAGCTGCCGCCGGAAGCACGCGCGCTGCGCAAGGAGGTGCGGGCGTTCCTTGCCGAGAACCGTGAATCGCTCGGCAACCGGCGCGACCACGACCAGTCCTTCAGCCGCAAGATGGCCGAACGTGGCTGGATCGGCATGACCTGGCCGAAACAGTATGGCGGCCACGAGCGCACCGCGTTCGAACGCTACGTGATGATCGAGGAGATGCTGGCGGCGGGCGCGCCGGTGGGCTTCCACTGGACCGCCGATCGCCAGAGCGGTCCCAACATCCTGCGCTTCGGCACCGAGGAGCAGAAGCAGTTCTTCGCACCGCGCATCGCGCGCGCCGAGCTGTCGTTCTGCATCGGCATGAGCGAGCCGGATTCCGGCTCCGACCTGGCGGGCACGCGCACCCGCGCGGTGAAGGTGGATGGCGGCTTTCGCATCAACGGCAGCAAGCTGTGGACCTCGAACGCGCATCGCGCCGACTACATGATCCTGTTCTGCAAGATGGCCGAGGCCGGCCAGCAGGAGGTGGACCGCCACGCCGGCGCCACGCAGTTCCTGGTGGACCTGAAGAATTCGCCGGGCATCGAAATCCGCCCGGTGATCAACCTGCTGGGCGAGCATCACTTCAATCAGCTGTTCCTCACCGATCTGTTCGTGCCCGACAACCGGCTGCTCGGCGAAATCGGCAATGGCTGGCGGCAGGTGACCAGCGAGCTGGCGTTCGAACGCAGCGGACCGGACCGCTTCCTGGTGCTGTTCCAGCTGCTGGTGGAGATGGTGCGCGTCGCCGGCCCGAATCCCGATCGCGCGACGGCCGCGGCGCTCGGCCGGCTGGTGGCACAGCTCGCCACGCTGCGGCGGATGTCGCTCTCGATCGCCGGCATGCTGCAGGAAGGATTGCAGCCGCTGGCGGAGGCGGCGGTGACGAAAGATCTCGGCACACGCTACGAACAGGACCTGCCGGTGGTGGCGCGCCAACTGTTTCCCACCGAGCCGGAGCTGGAGGCGGTGGACAGCTACGTCTCGATGCTGGCGCGCGCCACGATGAATGCACCGCGGCTGTCGATCCAGGGCGGCACACGGGAAATCCTGCGCGGCATCATTGCGCGCGGCCTCGGGCTGCGTTGAAGGAGACGACCATGCGCGACGAGACACGGATGCTGCTGGAGAGCGTGGGGCGCCTGTTCGAGGACCACTGCACGAAGGATGTGGCGGATAAGGCCGAGGCCGGCACGTTTCCCGATGCTCTTTGGCGGGCGGTGAGCGAGACCGGGGTTCCGCTGGCGGCGCTGCCGGAGTCGGCGGGCGGGGCGGATGCGGAATGGTCCGATCTGTTCGCGGTGCTGCGCGTCGCCGGGCGCTTCGCCGCGCCGATTCCGCTGGCCGAGACGATGTTGGCGGCGTGGGTTTCCTCTTCTGCCGGGCTGGGTGTCAGCGAACAGCCGATGACCGTGGGGCCGGTGCGCGCGGACGATTCTCTCGCGCTGGTACGCGACGGCAACGGCTGGCGGCTGTCGGGGCGCGCGAGCCGGCTGCCGTGGGCGGCGCAGGCCGGGCGCATCGTGCTGCTGGCCGACGGGCCGGATGGCGAGATGGCCGTGGCACTGGATGGCGCCGCCGGTGCCGAACTGGCGCGCGGGCGCAACATGGCCGGCGAGCCGCGCGACACGCTGACGTTTTCCGGACTGCGGATTGCCGGCGATGCGGTGGCGCCGGCGGCGCCGGGGGTGGATCGGGCGGCGCTGTATCGCCGTGGCGCGCTGGCACGCGCGGTGCTGATGGCTGGCGCGCTGGAACGCGCGCTGGATACCGCGGTTGCCTATGCCGGCGAGCGCAAACAGTTCGGCCGGCCGATCGGGAAATTCCAGGCGATCCAGCAGCAGCTCGCGGTGATGGCCGGACAGGTCGCCGCCGCCGGCGCGGAAGCGTTGTCGTGCGGCGACATGGCGATGCAGGAGTTTTTGATCGCCATGGCCAAGACGCGCGTCGGCGACGCGGCCACGCTCGCGTCGGAGATCGCCCATCAGGTGCACGGCGCGATCGGCTTCACCAAGGAGTATTCGCTGCAGCTCAGCACACGCCGGCTGTGGTCGTGGCGTGACGAATTCGGCGGCGATGCCGAATGGGCGGCGCGCGTGGGCGCGTTCGTCTGTGCGCGCGGCGCCGATGCGCTTTGGCCGACGCTGACCGGCTGAACAGCGCGTCGGAGCGCGCCTTGAACCCGATTGCGATGGGATTCCGATTGCGGACGCGAGACGTTGGCTGACCCGGGGAGCTATGCCAAAGCATCAGGAAGTGCATCTGTATACGCTGTGCTGGAACGACAGGAGAATGCTGCCGCATTTCTTCAGGCATTACGGTGCTGTCGTGGACCGCTTCTTCATCTTCGACAACGGGTCCACCGACGGGTCGCTGGAGATGCTCGCCGGAGATGAGCGCGTTCAGGTTTCCCATTTCGAGACAGAATTCGATTCCTTTGTCGATACGGAACTGCGCCTGAGCGAGGAGGTGTGGAAACAAAGCCGCGGTGCGGCGGATTGGGTGTTTGTCATCGATATCGACGAGCACATCTACCATGAGGACCTTCGGGCGTACCTGAGCCTGTGCACGGAACGCAACGTCACGGCGATTCAAGCCATCGGCTACGAGATGGTATCGGAGGCGTTCCCGGATGCGAGCCGGAGGCTATGCGACGTCGTCACAACCGGCGTGCGTTTTCCGAAATTCCACGACAAATTATGCGCGTTCGACCCGTCCGCGATCACCCGCACCAACTTCGCCCCCGGACGACACTCCGCCTCGCCCGAAGGGTGCGTCAGGTGGCCGCCGATACGCGAGGTGCTGCTGCTGCATTACAAGAAGCTGGGCCTCGAATATGAAATCGCCCGGAGCGCGGAGCTGCGAAAGGGCCTTGGCTCACGGGACAAGGAGAAAATGGCGGGTGGTCGATATTTCCTGTCGCCCGAGGAGATCGCGGACCGGTTCAAGCAGATGGCAGATCTTGCCAGGCCGGTCCCACGGACAGCCAGCGAGGCCTGGCAGGTGGAACTCGATCGGCTGAAGGACGCCGTCACGTCGCATGCGGCGGACAACCAGCAATTGGCGCGCGAGACGGCCCGGCTTCGCCATGATCTTGCCAACCGCGAGACACAGTACCGCAACCTCGAGGCACGCATGGCCGAACTTTCGGCCGATCTCTCGGAGGCGCAACGGGAGCTGCCATCCGTTCGGGAGCAGTTGGTGGAGGCCGAGCGGGCCCACTGCCGGACCGCCGAGGATTTGCAAAAGATTCTTCGGTCACGCTCCTGGAAAATCACAAAGGCGCTTCGGTCGCTTTACGAATATCTCGGCCACCCGTTCCGCCCATCCATTCCTTCGGTAAAGACCCCTTCCCGAATTGAGAGCGAACGCCCGCCACCTCCGATCACAACGACGCGAAAGGCCCCGCTGTTTCTCGTGAAACAGCAACTTGAGACAGCGATGTGTTCGGAGCCGACGAATTGGACCTTGCGGCGCGAGTATTTCGAGGTCCTTGAAAGGATAAGCAACGCGCACCTCGGATGTTTTTATGCATGGCTGCCGGACATTGCGACACCGCTGATGCTGCGCGCGTCCACATCGGACATCTGGAATCTTCGACAGATATTCTTCAAGGGGGACGAACCGGCGGCGCCTTACAAGTATGGCGACTACGGATTCGAAATCCCGCCTGTCAGGCGGATTCTCGATCTCGGAGCGTACTGCGGCTACGCAGCGATCTATTTTGCCAATCGTTTTCCGGATGCGGAGATCACCTGCGTCGAGCCGCCTGGGGCGAATTTCGACGCCCTGCAGGTCAATACGGCGCCATATGCGAACATATTCCGCGTTGCCGCGGCAGTCTGGCGGGAGCGCACGGTGCTCCAGTCGTCGGGTCATGTTCTGGGCGATTGGGGCACTCAATTCACCCCGGGAGCCCCGACGCACGACGCAGTTGTAGAAGGATTCACCATTTCGGACATCCTGGCGCTGCGCGGCTGGGACTCGGTGGATTTCATTAAGTGTATCGTCGAGGGCTCGCAGGTCGATATCCTGACCCAAGCAGAGCGACCGTGGGCCAGGCGGGTTCTGCTGGTGACAACCAAGCCCACCCCTGGCGGCGTGTGGGCCAATCCGGACGACGAAGCCCGGCTGCTCGCCGCGTATCCCGATGACGCGTTCGAGCAGATCAGGAATCAGAACATGATCCTGGCATTCCGCCGGCGCTCCGATCCGAATTCGGGCCGGGCACCAGCGCCACAGCCGCTTCCGCTCATACCGGTGTCGCCCGGACTGCGTTCCATCGAGCCGGTCAATGTGAATGGACGGTTCGGGTTCTATAAGTTCGGGGACGCCGGGATCAATCTTGTGTTGAATCCCGCCGAGGCACCGCCGGCCTCGTTCAATTGCCGGCTGCAATTCGATCGGCATCGGGCGTTTCTCGCGCGTATAATTGCCGGGCCCTCGGCGTCGGCAAGCGCCGAGGCAACGATTACGCTGAGGGTTCGCGATCCGGCATCCGCGATCGCGCTAATCGACGAGCGATGCTCACTGACCCGCGATACGGAACTTCCATGGCGGGTGGAATTTGCCCCGCTCACGGGACCGCACGATGTCACCATATCGGTCGAACCGACCGGATCGCACCCGTCGGATCAGCGAATTCCCTGGCTTCACATCGTCGATGCCCGCTTCCTTTGATCCGGGCTGCCGCTACTTCACCGGCGCGCCGGCTTCCGCCTCGACCGCAGATTTCACCGCGGCAAGCGCCTGGTGGACGTCCGCCGCATCGTGCGCCAGCGAGACGTAGAACTTGCTGTCGCCCCTCAGGATGCCCGACTCGCGCAGGTTTCGGTTGAAGCGGTTCTGCATCTCGGCATCGCTGCGCTGCCAATCGCGATAGTCCTTCACCGCGGCGGCCAAATTGCCGGACAAGGTACCGATCTGGATGAGAAACCTGTCGTCGCCGGCCACAGCGCGGTCGAACAGCGCCATGATGCCCGCCCGCCCCGCGCCGACGCGCCGTGGCCGACGCTGACGGATGCATAGCGCGGCCGGCCCATCCCACGTCCGCGCCTCCGAGGCGCCGCGATTTTAGTTCTCGACGAGTCCACGCGTGTTGTAGCAGTGTACCGCCGCCGGCCATGCGGGGCCAACCCGCGGCAGGCAGGGAGAAGTTCAAACAAGGGAGAACAAATCATGATCAGCCGCAGAGCAGCCATCACCGCCGGTCTCGCGACCGCGGCGGCGGCATCGCTGACGCGCGCGCGGGCCGCCACGCCGGGCGTCACCGCCACGTCGGTGAAGATCGGCAACACCATGCCATACAGCGGACCCGCCTCGACCTATGGCGTGATCGGCCGCACGGAAAGCGCCTTCTTCAAGATGGTCAACGATCAGGGTGGCGTCGCCGGCCACACGATCGACTTCATCTCCTATGACGACGGCTACAGCCCGCCGAAGACGGTGGAACAGGTCCGCCGGCTGGTCGAGGAGGATCATGTCGATTTCTGCTTCCAGAATCTTGGCACGCCGTGCAACTCGGCGATCGCCGAATACCTGAACGAGAGGAAGATACCGCATCTGTTCGTCGGTTCCGGTGCCAGCAAGTGGGCCGACATCAGGAAGTATCCGTGGACCATGGGCTTCCAGCCCGGCTACCGGACCGAGGCGCAGATCTACGCGAAATACATGCTGGCGAACGTGAAGAAACCGAAGCTCGGAATCCTTTATCAGAACGACGACTTCGGCAAGGACTATCCGCTTGGGGTGCGCGACATCCTGGGCAAGGACTGGGACAAAATCGTCGTCAAGGAAGCGAGTTACGAAACAACAGATCCAACGATCGATTCCCAGCTCGTCGAGCTGCAGAGCGCCGGCGCCAATGTCCTGCTCGTCGCCGCGATTCCCAAGTTTGCAGCGCAGTCGATCCGCAAGGTGCATGATCTGGACTGGAAGCCGACCTTCTTCATGACCAATGTGTCGATCTCGGTCGGCGGCGTGATGACCCCGGCCGGGCCGGCGAACGGCATCGGCATCCTTAGCACGCAATATCTGAAGGATCCGACCGATCCGGTATTCAAAGACGATGCCGGCATGAAGCAGTGGCGCGACTTCATGGCGAAGTACAAGCCGGACGGCGACATGAGTGATGCCAGCTATGTGTTCGCTTACGCGGTCAGCCTGGCGATGCTGCACGTGCTGAAGCAGTGCAACGGCGACTTCTCGCGCCCGAATGTCATGAAACAGGCAGAGAGCCTGCATGATGTGGAGCTGCCGGTGCTGCTGCCCGGCATCAAGGTCAACACGAGCCGCACCGACCATCGCCCGATCACGTCGATGCAGTTCGTGCGGTGGGACGGCAAGAGCTGGATCCGCTTCGGCGATCTGCTCACGGGGGCGACCGTGTAGGGTTGCCGCGTAAGAGACGCGGGTGAGGGTGCGGCCGGCGACGCTTTGACGCTGGTGCATCCTCACCCGCCGCTTCGCGGCGACCTCTCCCGCAAGCGGGAGAAGTGTAATGGGATGCTATTGTGCCGGCACGGCAGCCTCGGCCTCGACGGCCGAGCGCACCGCCGCAAGTGCGTGGCGAATGTCGGCTTCATCGTGCGCCAGCGAGACGTAGAACTTGCTGTCGCCCTTCAGGATGCCCGACTCGCGCAGGCTTCGGTTGAAGCGCTTCTGCATCTCGGCATCGCTGCGCTGCCAATCGCGATAGTCCTTCACCGCGGCGGCCAAATTGCCGGACAAGGTACCGATCTGGATGAGAAACCTGTCGTCGCCGGCCACAGCGCGGTCGAACAGCGCCATGATGCCCGCCCGCCCCGCGCCGACGCGCCGTGGCCGACGCTGACGGATGCATAGCGCGGCCGGCCCATCCCACGTCCGCGCCTCCGAGGCGCCGCGATTTTAGTTCTCGACGAGTCCACGCGTGTTGTAGCAGTGTACCGCCGCCGGCCATGCGGGGCCAACCCGCGGCAGGCAGGGAGAAGTTCAAACAAGGGAGAACAAATCATGATCAGCCGCAGAGCAGCCATCACCGCCGGTCTCGCGACCGCGGCGGCGGCATCGCTGACGCGCGCGCGGGCCGCCACGCCGGGCGTCACCGCCACGTCGGTGAAGATCGGCAACACCATGCCATACAGCGGACCCGCCTCGACCTATGGCGTGATCGGCCGCACGGAAAGCGCCTTCTTCAAGATGGTCAACGATCAGGGTGGCGTCGCCGGCCACACGATCGACTTCATCTCCTATGACGACGGCTACAGCCCGCCGAAGACGGTGGAACAGGTCCGCCGGCTGGTCGAGGAGGATCATGTCGATTTCTGCTTCCAGAATCTTGGCACGCCGTGCAACTCGGCGATCGCCGAATACCTGAACGAGAGGAAGATACCGCATCTGTTCGTCGGTTCCGGTGCCAGCAAGTGGGCCGACATCAGGAAGTATCCGTGGACCATGGGCTTCCAGCCCGGCTACCGGACCGAGGCGCAGATCTACGCGAAATACATGCTGGCGAACGTGAAGAAACCGAAGCTCGGAATCCTTTATCAGAACGACGACTTCGGCAAGGACTATCCGCTTGGGGTGCGCGACATCCTGGGCAAGGACTGGGACAAAATCGTCGTCAAGGAAGCGAGTTACGAAACAACAGATCCAACGATCGATTCCCAGCTCGTCGAGCTGCAGAGCGCCGGCGCCAATGTCCTGCTCGTCGCCGCGATTCCCAAGTTTGCAGCGCAGTCGATCCGCAAGGTGCATGATCTGGACTGGAAGCCGACCTTCTTCATGACCAATGTGTCGATCTCGGTCGGCGGCGTGATGACCCCGGCCGGGCCGGCGAACGGCATCGGCATCCTTAGCACGCAATATCTGAAGGATCCGACCGATCCGGTATTCAAAGACGATGCCGGCATGAAGCAGTGGCGCGACTTCATGGCGAAGTACAAGCCGGACGGCGACATGAGTGATGCCAGCTATGTGTTCGCTTACGCGGTCAGCCTGGCGATGCTGCACGTGCTGAAGCAGTGCAACGGCGACTTCTCGCGCCCGAATGTCATGAAACAGGCAGAGAGCCTGCATGATGTGGAGCTGCCGGTGCTGCTGCCCGGCATCAAGGTCAACACGAGCCGCACCGACCATCGCCCGATCACGTCGATGCAGTTCGTGCGGTGGGACGGCAAGAGCTGGATCCGCTTCGGCGATCTGCTCACGGGGGCGACCGTGTAGGGTTGCCGCGTAAGAGACGCGGGTGAGGGTGCGGCCGGCGACGCTTTGACGCTGGTGCATCCTCACCCGCCGCTTCGCGGCGACCTCTCCCGCAAGCGGGAGAAGTGTAATGGGATGCTATTGTGCCGGCACGGCAGCCTCGGCCTCGACGGCCGAGCGCACCGCCGCAAGTGCGTGGCGAATGTCGGCTTCATCGTGCGCCAGCGAGACGTAGAACTTGCTGTCGCCCTTCAGGATGCCCGACTCGCGCAGGCTTCGGTTGAAGCGCTTCTGCATCTCGGCATCGCTGCGCTGCCAATCGCGATAGTCCTTCACCTCGCCGGCGGTGTAGATGATGTCGAACAGCGGCGGCACGCCGATCACCTGCGCGGGCAGAGCGGCGTCCTTCAGCAGGCGCGAAATTCCTTCCATCAGTTGCCTTCCGGTCGCGAACACCTGCTCGTAGGCACCGGGCCGGCGCAGGATTTCCAGGGTTGCCAGGCCGGCGACCGCGGCGACCGGGTTGCCGGACAGGGTGCCGATCTGGGTGAGGAACCTGTCGTCGCCGGCCACGGCACGGTCGAACAGCGCCATGATGTCCGCCCGCCCGGCGATCGCGGCGAGCGGAAAGCCGCCGCCGATGATCTTGCCCAGCGTGCAGATGTCCGGCGTCACGCCATAAAACTCCTGCGCGCCGCCGTAGGAGAAACGGAAGCCGGTGACAACCTCGTCGAAGATCAGCGGAATGCCGTAGTCGGTGCACGACTTTCGCAGCGCCTGAAGGAAGCCCGGCTGTGGCGGCAGCAGCCGCTGGAACGGTTCGACGATGACGCCGGCGAGTTCGTTGCGGTGCTCGTGAATCAGGCTCGCCGCCATCTCGGCATTGTTGAACGGGGCGATCAGCATCTCGTCGCGGACGCTGCTGGGAATACCGGGCGAATCCGGCACCGCCTGCGGGAAGTTGCCGGGCCGTTTCGGCGCGAGGCTCATCAGGCTGTAGTCGCTCATGCCGTGATAGCCGCCTTCGAACTTCAGGATCCGGTCGCGGCCGCGAAAGGCGCGGGCGAGGCGCATGGCGTAGGCATCCGCTTCCGTCCCGCTGCTGACGAAGCGGACCTTTTCGGCGCAGGCGACGGCGCGGACGATTTCCTCGGCCAGGCGGATGCCGTGCTCGTTGTTGGCGAAGAATGTCGTGCCGCGCGGAATCTGCGCCTGCACGGCGGCGACCACCTCCGGATGCGCATGGCCGATGAACATCGGACCGGAGCCGAGCAGGAAGTCGACATATTCGTTGCCGCTGACATCGCGGACGCGGCCGCCGCGTCCCTCGCGGATGACGATGTCGCCGGCCAGGTTGCCGAAGCTGCCGGCGGGCAGGACACGGCGCGCGGTTTCGATCAGGGCCTGTTCGGCTTCGCTGTGGGTTCTCTCGTTCATTGGCCTACTCCGCTTGCATCAGTGTCGCCCCGTGCGCGCGCCGGCGCGACCGCCAGTCGCCGACCAGGACCATCAGAACCGTCAGCGCCATGAAGCACACGGAGCTGTAGAATATCCAGCGTGGCGCGCCGTGGTCCATCAGCCAGCCGCCGAGCATCGGGCTGATCGCGCCGCCGATGTTGAAGCCGGTGGTGACGATACCGAACACCCGGCCGGCGGCGCCCGGCGGGGCGGCGGCGCGCACCAGCCGGTCGCGCGACGGCATGATCATGCCGGCGAGCAGGCCGGTCGCCGCCATGGCGGACAGCAGCAGCACGACGCCGAGATCGACGGTGCCGATCAGGAAGGTGATCACGGCGGCGACGCCGAAGCCGGCGGCGGCGACCTCGGCGTGCCGGCGCGTCGCATCGGCGATGAACCCGCCGGCGAGCACGCCGATCGCGGTTGCCGCCAGGTAGGCCGACAGCGCAGCATTCGCGGCCGAGGGCATGACGCCGTACAGCGACACGAGGGCGACGGGGGCGAAATTCTGGATCGCGCCGGACGACAGGTTGAGCAAGGTGAAGAAGGCCGTCAGGCTGAGGATGGCCGGCGTCAGCAGGAACCTGCCGGAAGCCGGGCCGACCCGCTGGTGTCGCGCCGGCCGCTGCGCCGCGGCGGCACGATCGAGACCGCGCGCGGCCAGCAGCGGCAAGGCGACCAGCGGCCCGAGCATGGCGGCAAACAACAGCGCCGCGCGCAGGCCGGCGGTGCTGGCGATCAGCAGCATCGCGGTCGGGGCGATCGCGCCACCGAGGAATCCCGCGAAGGTGTGGATGGAGAAGGCACGGCCGACGCGCGCCGGGTCGATCACGCTGGAGAGGATCGCGTAGTCGGACGGGTGGTAGACGGCGTTGGCGATGCCGGCGAGCACGGCGGCCCCGATCAGCCAGGGATAGACCGGGTACAGGCCGAACGAGCCAAAGGCGACGCCGGAGAGGCAGAGGCCAAAGATCAGCACCCGGCGTGGGCCGATGCGATCGACCATGAAGCCCATCGGCGCCTGCACGACCGCCGAGACGGCATTGAAGACGGTAATTGCCAGCCCGAGCTCCACGAAGCTGACGCCGAGGCGGTCGCGCAGCAGGTAGAACAGCGGGGGGAAGACGAGGTAATGAAAGTGGCTGACCAGGTGCGCGGCCGAGATCAGCCACAGCGCCTTGGTTTCGCCGGTCGAGGTGGTTGCCGTGCCGGAGGCCATGCGCGCGAGCATATCCGAGCCGGGCAGGTTAGGCTAACGCAGGGTCGTGTTAGATGCCACGCGCCAGGCGCTGGCTGGGTGGCCGGGCCACGGTCGGCCATGACGATGCATACACAGACGGAGGCATTCGATGTCGAAATGGCGCATAGGCGACGTGACGGTGACGAAAATCGTCGAACTGGAGGTGACCGGCGGCAGCCGCTTCATCCTGCCGCAGGCGACGCCCGAGGCGATCCTGCCGATCGGCTGGATGCAGCCGCACTTCGCCGACGAACGCGGCCGCCTCAAGATGAGCATCCACACATTCGTGGTGGAAACGCCGACGCATCGCATCGTCGTCGATACCTGCCTCGGCAACGACAAGCAGAACCGGCGCATCCCGGCGTGGAACGAACGGCAGGGACCGTTCCTCGCCGACCTGGCCGCCGCGGGCTATCCGCGCGAGTCGATCGACACCGTGCTGTGCACCCATCTGCACGTGGACCATGTCGGCTGGAACACGATGCTGGCGAACGGCAAATGGGTGCCGACATTTCCGCGTGCCCGCTACCTGATGGGCCGCGTCGAATACGAGCACTGGTCGCGCCCGCGCGACCGCGAGGACATGATCGCGGTGTTCGCCGATTCGGTTCGGCCGGTCTACGACGCCGGGCTGGTGGATCTGGTGGAGACCGACCATCGCCTGAGCGACGAGATCGGCCTGGTGCCGACGGTGGGCCATACACCCGGCCATGTCAGCGTGCGCATCGCATCGCGCGGCGAGGAGGCGCTGATTACCGGCGACTTCATGCACCACCCCTGCCAGATCGCGCACCCCGAGTGGGCGTCCACTGCGGATGCCGATCCGGAGCAGGGGCAGCGCACGCGGGAACGCATGTTCGGCCAGTTGGCGGGGACGGCGGTGCTGGTGCTGGGCACGCACTTCGCCGGTGCGACGGCGGGGCGGATCGTGCGGGACGGGGATGCGTACCGGTTGGATGTTTAGTGCCGGCTGAGGAAAAGCAAGGTTCCACACAGAGATCACCGAGGATGCACCGAGGGCCACCGAGCTGACAGCAAGGCGCTTCGCGCGAAGCGCATTCAATGCTTTCTCGGTGGCTCTCGGTGCATCCTCAGTGATCTCTGTGTGAACCCTTACTTGATGCGGCCCATTTCGCGCAGCTTCTCCGTCACGTTGCCCATCAGGCCGGTGTAGGGTTTCGCGTCGGACAGGTCGCGGATCTTGTCGATCGAGTCCGCGACCATCTCTATCGTCACCGGCTCGGCGGGATCGAACTGCACGCACTCGGTGACGAAATACTGCACCCGCGCGTAGCCGCCGGCGGTCGCGGCGATGATCTCGCCGTTCTGGTCGCACTCCTCGCTGCACAGCCAGGCCACCGCCGGCGAGACCAGCTCGGGCTTCATCCAGGGGCCGACGTCGGGCGGCAGCAGCGACGCCGTCATGCGGGTGAGCGCGGACGGCGAGATGGCGTTGCAGCGGATGTTGTATTTCGCGCCTTCGTGGCGCAGCACGTTGATGAGGCCGTTCACCGCCATCTTCGCGGCGCCGTAGTTCGCCTGACCGAAATTGCCCACCGTGCCGGAACCCGACGTGGTGACGACGATGCGGCCATATTGCTGCTTGCGCATGATCGGCCAGGCGGCCTTGGTGCAGTAGACGGTGCCGAAATGATGCACGGCATTGACGAACTCGTAGTCCGCCATCTCCATGTTGGTGAACGCCTTGTCGCGCAGAATGCCGGCGTTGTTCACCAGAATGTCGAGGCGGCCCCATTTATTCATCGCCGTGTCGACGATGCGCTGCGCCGAGGCGAACTCGGCCACCGAATCATAGTTGGCGATTGCCTCGCCGCCGGCGGCCCTGATCTCGGCCACCACCTGGTCGGCCACCGCGTGCGCGCCGCCGCGGCCGTCCACCGCGCCGCCCGGATCGTTCACCACGACCTTTGCGCCGCGCGATGCCAGCAGCATGGCGTGCGAGCGGCCGAGCCCGGCGCCGGAGCCGGTCACGATAGCAACGCGATTGTCGAAACGGATGGTCATGGTGCTTCCTCCTGGGGTGCTGGCCGGACGTCGGTCGCCGGCCTATCCTATGCCCCAACAACGCCCGGAGGCCAGTCCATGAGCCAGAACTACCTGAAGAGCGGCATCTTCCTGGCGCCGTTCCACGGTCTGACGGAAAACCCCACGCTCGCGCTGGAACGCGACATGGAGCTGCTGCAGCACCTCGATCGGCTGAACTATCACGAGGCGTGGATCGGCGAGCATCATTCGGGCGGGTTCGAGATCATCGGCTCGCCGGAGATGTTCATCGCCGCGGCGGCGGAGCGGACACGGCATATCAGGCTGGGCACCGGCGTGGTGTCGCTGCCGTACCACAACCCGTTCATCGCCGCCGACCGCATGGTGCAGCTGGACCACATGACGCGCGGGCGCGCGATGTTCGGCGTGGGGCCGGGCGCGCTGGTGCACGATGCACTGAAGATCGGCGTCAAGGCGGCGGACCAGCGGCGCATGATGAACGAGTCGCTGGACGTGATCGTGCGGCTGCTGCACGGCGAGACGGTGACGCAGAAGACCGACTGGTTCGACCTGATCGACGCGCGGCTGCAGCTTCCCTGCTACACGCAGCCGATCATGGAGATGGCGGTGGCGGCGGCGCGCTCGCCGGCGGGTGCGCTGGCGGCGGGGCGGCACGGCATCGGCATGCTGTCGATCGGCGGCACCAGCCCGGAGGCGATGGAGAAGCACACGCTGAACTGGAGCCTCTATGAGGAGCAGGCGCGGTCCAACGGGCATGTGGCGGACCGGCGGAAGTGGCGGGTGGTGACGCTGATGCACGTGGCGGAGACGCGCGAGAAGGCGCGAGAAAATGTGCGGTTCGGACTGAATGCGTTTCGGGATTATTTTACCGATGTGGCGACTTTTCCGATCGTGCCGGGCGACGTGGCGGATCCGTACACGTTCCTGGTGGATAGCGGTGCGGCCTGCATCGGCACGCCGGACGATGCGATCGCTTATATCGGGAATCTGCTGAAGGGATCGGGCGGATTCGGCGCGATCATGGAGCTGGCGCACAACTGGGCGGACTGGGAGCAGACGAAGCGGCACTACGAGCTGATGGCACGGTATGTGCATCCGCACTTCCAGGGGTCGCGCGAACTGCGGCGCGACAGTTATGCGTATGCGCGCGACCATCACGTGGAGTTCGTGGGGCAGGCGAGTGCCGCGGTACAGGCGGAGATCGATCGGTTGGCGGCGCGGAAGACCGCGGCGGAATAGCGGCCACCCGGCACCCCTCCCCCTACCCCCTCCCGCTATACAGAGGGGGAAGGGGGCCGGGGAGAGGCGAAGACGTGCCGCCCGTCTCGCCGGGTCGGGTATTTATCAACAGGCCCTAACCCAGGCGCCCGCCCGGCGGCTCGGGCAGGCGGTAACCGACCCC
>VFSW01006721.1_pt1 | contig 16846 bp, 11 predicted proteins | sample 5358111 | NCBI WGS metagenome assembly VFSW01 (sample SAMN11554181, study PRJNA540505) | mine drainage metagenome | isolation source: sediment from site ElyBrook_90M | place: USA: Ely Copper Mine, Vershire, VT | collected 2017
GGCTTGCTAGGCCCTCACCGTACGACTCTTTCATTCGCTACATCTTGCCGGCTTGTACGGTGCAATCAGCATCGCGCTCCTTGAAGGTGGTTGGTACTGCCCTCAAAGAACACGGTGCTTACGCACCGGATGTTGGCGCTGCGACACTCCACCCCTGCCAGGGTGGCGTGTCGAGCCACTTCCGTTCACTGTCGTGAACATGAAGCGGTTCCGTGGTTTGAATGCAGCCCGTTCACCAATGTAAACCTTGCGTTCACGATGGTGAACGCTCTCTGCGATCAGAAGGGACATGATGAAAACAACGCTCGATTTTGTAGAAAAACTCGATCATCGTCAGAAGATTGGAACGCGCCGCACGGAGACGGTTGGGACGCGGGTAACCGCATCAGAAGAGAAAGAACTCTTATTGGTAGCACACCGTAATGGACGAAATCTCAGTGAATGGGCGCGCGACGTTCTATTGCGGGAAGCGCGGCGCTCTGATGGCGATGCTCTCTTCACGGAGATAGTCGCCACGCGAATGCTTCTGGTCAACCTCATCAAGCCGCTCATCCTCGGCAAGCCGGTCACGTCGGAGTGGATTACCGAGGCCATGAGCGCCGTGCGCCGCGAGAAGCGCCGGGCCGCGCAGGAGGTCATGCAGCAGTACACGGACGACGCGAAGGGAGGGCGATGATATGGGTACGCACTGGGGACGGAAAGAGACGATTATCTGGCCGCCGCATGTTCCGCTCATGAGTTATTCGGCGGTTGCAGCGGCGTTGCTCTTGACCTGCCTTCTCCTCTGGCAACGGGTTCGTTTTGCCATGCCGCCGCTCGAACAAGCGTACATCGGGGATTATGTTCGCGCCCGCGCCGGGGCAGCTTTTCATCTGAACGGTAGTTACCGGCTCGTCTATCTGGGCGGCGGAAGAGCCAAGCCGCGGCTGGCTTTTCCGTTTGACTTCACACGCGGCAGCATGACGCTTCCAAGCGGGAAGCCCGCGCCCTTCGCGCTTGCGGAGCTTGCGCACTCACAAGGTTACGAGTTTCCGTTTCGTGTGCCGGCCCGGAAGTATACGGACGCTTCCATTTACCACTGGCTGCATGATGTCGTTTTCGACCGTAAAGGTCTGCTTGCCGTCTTCGTCGCGCGTCTGACCGGCGGCGGTATCATCCTCATTGCTCTGCTTGCATGGGCCGTTCCCCAGGACATCAAACGTTTCCGGCAGATGAAATATGGCCGCGTTCTGCGCGGCCCGCTCATGCTCACGCCCCAGCAATTCAACCGGGTTGCGAAGGGAGAAGGCGTCGGTTTCGTGACTACAGAATCGCGCCGGATGATGCGGATTCCTCGGCGCAAAGAGGCACAGCACATCCAGATTATGGGCGATACGGGCGCCGGCAAAACGCAGCTCATCATGCAAATTCTGCGCCAGATCAGGGACCGGAAGGATTCGGCCATCGTCTACGATCCGGCCTGCGAGTACATCCAGCGGTTCTTTCAAAGAGAGCGCGGCGACATCGTGCTCAACCCGCTCGATGACCGTTGCCCGTACTGGGGACCGGCGCAGGAGATGGAATCAAACGCCGAGGCCGACGCTATCGCCGCGTCCCTTTACCAACGAAAGACAGACGTGATCGACGAGTTCTTTCACGATACGCCTGCCCAGATTTTCGCACACCTGTTGAAGCTAGGACCGACGCCGCACCAGCTTGCCGCGTGGATGGCCAGCGATACGGAACTGCTCAAGCGCGTTCAAGGGACCGAGATGGCCTTCTATATTGACCGCAAGGCCGGACCGCAGCGTGCAGGCGTCTTGTCCTCTCTCGGCCTCGTTGCCAAAGGCTTTAGGCTGCTACCGGAGAAGGACGAAAACCGGCCTGTCTGGAATGCCCGCACCTGGGCGAAAAAGCGCCAGGGATGGATCTTCATCACATCACGGCCAGCGGAGCGGGACACGTTGCGCCCGCTGCATTCGCTTTGGATCGATCTGTTGGTCATGCGCCTGTTGACCACGCCGCAGCCGGGCCAGCGCCCGGTGTGGTTCGTGATCGACGAACTGGCCAGCTTGCAGAAGTTGCCACAACTTCACACGGCGATAACAGAAAACAGAAAGAGCAAAAACCCGCTCGTGCTGGGCTTCCAAGGCAAGGCGCAGCTTGAAGTCACCTATGGCCATCTGGCCGAGGTGATGCTCTCGCAGCCGGCCACGAAAATCTTCATGAAGACCACCGAACCGAAGGCGGCCGAGTGGATCTCGGAGACGATCGGCAAGGTCGAAATCGAACGGCTGAAAGAGACCAAGTTCGATGGTACGCGCTCGGGCAAAAACTTCACCGTGGAGCGGCAGATCGAACCGTTGGTCATGGGCTCTGAAATCTCCGGGCTCGATGACCGGCACGCTTATCTGAAGCTCGGCAACAACGTCGCCCGCTTCGCTTTCGATTACCTCGACCTGCCTACGCCGACGGTAGATTTCATCCAGCGGAAGATGGCCGACGGCGGGTTGAGTTTCGATCCTGACACGTTGGAGCCAATTCAGATAGAAGGTGAAGAGAAACCGGAAAGCACGGATTCCGAACCGGTAGCGACGGTCTCTGGGGACGCTCCGATTGTCCAGGAAAAGTCGCCGCGCCCGATCCCCTGGCCGGTCCAGCAAGTGATGGAACAGGTCGAAGCCACTTCAGCCAGTCTGTCTGCACCTGTCCAGGAAGCCAGCAACGCGCCAGCCGCCCCGGATTCTCCTGATGCGCGCGAACACTCAGAAGACGAACAGATTTCCTTTGATTTGAGGCCATCCTGATGCTGACACTTTCAAAATCGCTCAGCGCTAGCCAGGCGCAGACCTATCACAAGCTGGACTTTGCCTCCGAGACGCAGACCTACTATCGACAGGGGGACACCGTGCAGGGCGAGTGGCAAGGCCAGCTCTCTGCACGGTTCGGGCTCTCGGGTGCGGTCGCGCCGCTTGAATTTCAGCGTCTTTCGGAAGGGCTACATCCGGAGGCGGAGCAGCCGATGGTTCGTTCCCGCGCCGCCTTCGAGTACAAGAATGCCGATGGCGAAACCATCAAGAGCGTCGAGCACCGCGCAGGATGGGATGCGACCTTTTCGGCTCCCAAGTCGGTTTCCCTCACCGCGCTTGTCGGCGACGACGACCGGGTCCGGGAAGCGCATCGCTCCGCTGTCACCGAGGCACTAAGTGAATTGGAGCGGTACACCCAGGCGCGAATCGGCGGCAACCACCCTGCCGAGACGACGGGCAAGTTTATCGCCGCAAAGTTCGAGCACGACACAGCGCGGCCCGTCGATGGCTACGCCGCGCCGCAACTCCATACCCACGCCGTGATCTTCAATGTCACCGAGCTGGCCGATGGTTCGACACGCGCCGTGCAACCGCATTCGCTTTTCGAGAGCCAGCAATATGCGACCGCTGTCTACCAGTCTGAATTGATGTACCGGCTCCGCAATCTGGGCTACGAAATCGAGCGCGGCAAAAGCGGCGCGCCCGAGATCAAGGGTTACTCGCAGGAGTATCTCGACGCTTCGAGTCCCCGTTCCCGTCAGATACGGGAACAGCTCGAAAAGACGGGCCGCGTCGGTGCGGAAGCTGCGGAGATTGCGGCGCACTCGACACGCGAGCGCAAGCAGAATCTCACCGCCGAGCAGGTTCTCGACGCCCACAAAAAGATGGCCGCCGAGTTCGGCAACCAGCCGGGGAAGGTTGTTGCCGCCGCGCGGGAACACGCCCTGCAACAGCGCGTCCAACCGGAGAGCAATGCCTATGCCAGGGAGGCAGTGACCTTTGCCCGTCAGAGCGTCTTCGAGCGGGAGGCGGTTGTCGATGAGCGCAGAATTCTGCGCGACGCCATGCGCAGGGGCATGGGAGAGGCAATGTACCGGGAGATTCGTTCGGAGTTCGAGGTGCGGCGCGCAGGGGGAGATTTTCGGATCGTGGATGGCCCGAGGTATGCTTCCGGCCGCAGGTTCACCACGCAGGAGACCGTTGCCGCCGAGCGTGCCAATGTCGAGTTTATGCTGCGAGGACGCAATGCTGTTGAGCCGATCCTGAGCGCGGAGCAGGCACAGCAGCAGGCGCGTTTCCGCGACTTTCTGAATGAGTCTCAGCGCCGAGTGATTGAGGAAACACTCAATTCCACCGACCGCGTTCACGGCCTCCACGGGCTGGCTGGAACCGGTAAGACGACCGTGCTCCAAAGTATCCGGGAAGGCGCGGAAAGGAGCGGCTACATGGTCGAAGGGTTTGCGCCAACCTCCCGCGCCGCGGCCCAGCTCCGCGAGGCTAGCATCGACGCCGGCACGCTGCAAAGTTTCCTCGCACGCGGCGAAAACGCTCCCGGTGCAAGCCCGGAACTCCGCCACCTTTATATGCTGGACGAATCCAGCTTGGCGAGTACTCGGCAGATGCGGGCTTTCCTTGAAAAACTGCAACCCCAGGACCGCGTACTCGTAATTGGAGACACGAGCCAGCACCAGGCGGTCGATGCGGGACGGCCTTTCGAGCAAATGCAGCAAGCTGGGATGCGAACCTCGCAGCTTGACCAAATCATGCGCCAGAAAGACCCCGAGTTGCGGCGCGCGGTCGAACTGCTTGCCAACAACGAGACGGAAAAGGGCGTCGCGCTGCTCTCCGAACAGGGCCGGGTGACGGAAATTGCAGGCGCCAATGAACGCATCGCCGCGATTGCCAGAAACTATGCGGCGCAGCCTGAAAACACCATTATCGTCTCTCCCGACAATCGCAGCCGCCGCCAGATCAATGAAGCCGTGCGTGCCGAACTGCGGCGCAATGGAACACTGGCGGCTGATGGACAGGAACTGCGTGTGCTCGATCATCGTTCCGATATGACCGGAGCCGACCGGACCTGGGCGGCGCGGTACGATGTGGGCGATGTGCTTCATTACCACACCGGCAGCAAAGCCGAAGGAATCGCACGAAACAGCTTTGCCCGTGTCCGGGGAGTGGACGCCCGCGCGAATATGCTCACTGTCGAACTCGAAAATAGGACCTCCGTCACATATGATCCGCGCCGTTTGCGCGGTGTCAATGTTTTCACCGAGGCGGTGCGCGAGTTCTCAACCGGCGACCGTATCCAGTTCACCGAACCCAATAAAACGCTCAGTGTCGTCAATCGGGATCTTGGCACGATCAAGGCAATCGACAATGGGCAAATGACGGTCCTCCTAGACGGCAAAAGCCCGCGTGAGATCGCCTTCGATACCTCCCGATTCCGTCAGTTCGACCATGGCTATGCGGTCACCAGTCACAGTTCGCAGGGATTGACGGCGGGCCGAGTGCTCGCTAACATCGACACCGAATCGAGCCGGATGCTCATCAATACCCGTCTGGCCTACGTCGCCGTCTCCCGCGCGTCGGAAGACGTTCGCATTTACACAAACGACGCTGGAACTCTGGGCCAACGGCTTGCCGCCGACATCTCGAAGACCGCCGCAGTGGACTTTCGGCCACCCAGCACCACCGAGCAGACGCGCGAGGCTGTCCAGCTTTTCCGCGATCATCAGCCTGGTACGGCGACCGAACGGCTTCAACAGCAGGGTCGGGTCCACGAGTACCAGAGCCCGGACCACCGTCTTGCGGCGGTTGCTCTGGACTACACTGCGCAGCCGGACCGAACTGTTGTCGTCGCTCCGAATGCGACGGAGCTACGGGAACTGACGCAGTTGATTCGCACCGACCTTCGCAACAACGGTCGGCTCGGCTCTGACGAACATTCTGTTTCGCTATTGGTTGAGCAGAAGTTTCCCAATCCGCGTTTCGCGGGGAACTACCGGCCCGGCGACGAGATACATTTCCGCATCGGCAGCCCTGCGCTCGAAGGCATTCCGCATAATAGCGTTGCGCAGGTTCTCGAAGTCGATGCAGGGAGAAATATGCTAACCATCGAGACTGCGGATGGCGGGCAGGTAATCTACGATCCCGCACAGCTTCGGAGTCAGACCAACCAGAGCAAGGTTTACCGGGAAGAGATGCGGGAAATGGCTGCGGGCGAGCGCATCCGGTTCACCGCTCCAGAGAAAGAGAATCATGTCCGCTCCGGCGTCTTCGCCACCGTGGAGCGGATCGAACCCGATCTTTCCGTCCGGCTCGACAATGGTAAGAGCGTCGATCTCGACACCGAGTCGGCTCGCCATATCGACTACGGCTATGCCGTCGAGTCGGCCGCGAACCTTGCCGCCGATCGGGTGATTCTGACCGGCGAGGCCGCGCAGCTTGCCGGTCTCGAAAACGATCTGGCGCGTCTGAATCCCAGCATCCGCGAGCTGGCCGTCTACACGTCCGATACTTCTCAGGCGCTCCAGGCTGAACTTGCGCAGAGTCCCGCTGCGGCCGGAACGTCGTCGAAGTCTCATGCCGACACTATGAGTCTCGGCGTCGCAGAGCCTTCAATCGCGGCGACCGTCATCGAAGAAATCGGCCTGCATCTCTAGCTACTTCATCCAGGCATTGATGACTGAACGCCCGCAGCCTCGAATGGCTCACTGCCGCCCGTAAGCTCAAAATTCAACAATAGATGGCTTTGATCGGAGAGGGATTGCAGAATCTAAACGCCAGCGATCCAAGCTAACAACCCGCGGAAACCGCGCAGGTTGGTTACAGCCGCTCAAACATACGAACGCGGGTAGGGACCACGGCATCACTTCGCAGCCTTTTTCTGTGCAGCCCAACGTGCCTTAACCGCAGCCGCAATCCTTGCTCGTCCTTCGGGAGTCAGATTCCGCTTCTTGTTTTTCTTCCCGGCACCTATTGGGCGTCCCGGCTTCCGTTTGGCTTCTGCTCCAGTAATCAGGGAACGAGCTTGTTGGAGCGTCGCGATTTCGGCGTCAATAAGGCTAAGAATTTCAGTCGTGGTCATGCGGATAAGTGTAAAGCATCGATGGAGCTATGAAGCCTCGGAACACGCCGCCCATAATCCTGGACGCCACTGCTATCCCCGTGGCGGAGTACCAACATGGAGAACCTATCCAGTCCCGAATGGTGCCCGGCAAGCGACGCGAGATTTCTGTCTTGTCGGGTGGACGACCAGTCCCGGCTCGGATCATGCCACTATCGACGTGACACACCAACCGTACCGCAGGCTCTGGCCAACTTAAGCCAAGGTTCCTGAGTTGTTAGAGTGCTCAATCACAGAGTTTCCACAGTTCGCCACGAAGTCGATTCCGCATTTCTGGCAAACCACCAATTGATTCCAACCCAATGGAAATTCGGAGATCGAAATCCACTCCACGGAGGCAATTGAGACCTTCGATCCACATTCCGGCGTGGGACAGATTGAATAGAGGCAGTTCATGATTCTCCAATCGGTCATTCAGGCAGCCAGGACGATCACCGGAAACAGTCGCGGGTGGACCTGCTTGCAATGTACCTCAAACTGAAGGTTTATTTGGTATTTCTGCTCATGGGTAGGGGAATATTGGTCCGGTGCTGCCATATCGAAAGCCGCCTGGCATTCTGAACAGTTCCATCCTAAAGGGGATAGCGGGCGGGACGCAGGCCAGAGAAACGGTATTAGCTTCGGCATCGGGACACGATCCCTTTAGGGTGCGAAAAGTGGACTAGAAGCGAGAGTCACCCGATTGGAGGCAGTCGCGCTACGGGTTCCAGGGCTGTTACGAACCCCTCCACTGTCGGGCTGGTCGGCGTACGCGCACAGGCATTATGGCCCCTCTTACTCCCGAAAACACGAAGCCCCTCGTGGCCGAGAGGCTTCTTGGCAGGCGGGAAAAGTGGAAAGGCGAAGCAAGCATGACCGTAGGCGCTAATACGCTCAATGTCAAACTCCACGGTGCAATTTCGTTTTCATCAGCAGAGGATAAGCCTGAGCATTTCGAGTCAGGACACTAACTGGACACCAAGCTTTCCCAATTTCGGTTGGTTCGCTGGATTTTGCCTATGCCATATCGGCGGAGAAGAATTCCCCTATACGATCGAACCCCGTCGGCCATCTCAGATGTCGGTATTTCTTGCCGATTGCGTGCAAAAGTGACCATCCTTGTCATCGACATTCTGATAAAAGTCTGAGGGTATAACTCCAACTCCACACCAGGAGAGGTCCTTGAACGCTGCAAGCACTTTCGTCAAGAAGAATCGCAGGCTTGACCCTACGAAGTTCCTGTCGACCATCGGCAAGGGTCGAAAAGTCGCCACATTTCTTAAGGCGCAAACCATCTTCGCGCAGGGAGACGCGGCTGGGGCGGTCTTCTACATACAGGAAGGCAAGGTTAGATACACCGTCGTTTCCAGGTTTGGCAAGGAAGCGACCCTTGGCATATTGACCGTGGGAGCGTTTTTCGGAGACGGCGTTCTAGCTGGACAGCCTTTGCGTACGAGTTCTGCGACTGCAATGACGGACTGCAAGCTCCTGCAAATTGACAAGGAAGCGATGATGCTTGCGCTTCATCTGGAACCCGCGTTCTCGGATTTGTTCGTAGCACATCTGCTCGCACGGAACATCCGATACCAGCAGGACTTAGTGGACCAACTCTTCGGTTCAAGCGAAAAGCGACTGGCTCGGGTTCTGCTCTTGCAAGCTCGTTTCGGCGAAGAGGGAACGCCCGAGACTGTAATCCCCAACGTCAGTCACGAGGCCCTTGCCTGTATGGCAGACACAACCCAGTCGCTCGTCGGCTTCTTCATGGATAGGTTCAGAAGGCTAGGCTTTCTTGCCGATAGCGGGAGCGGGCTGCGAATTCACAGTTCGCTTCTCAATCTTGTTCTTCGCGACTAGATTCTTTGTCCTAATCTCACACGCTAAGCTCTCCCGACAGCAGTTTGCAGCAGCCTTCAATTCGCCAGTCTTTCCGTCAGCCGCTGGGCCATCCATGATCAGCAAGCATGGGCGGCGCCGCACGGGCGTTGGCACAGAGAAACTTCGCAATGCTAGGATACGAAAGAAGTTTGTCACACAAATCAGAAGACCCTGATTTTCGGGAGTTTGCTATGCCGCGCGTCAAGCCGAAAGTCGTTCGGACCTCGCTCCCCAAGGCCCCCACAGGAATCCAAGGACTGGATGAAGTCACGGGCGGAGGCCTGCCGAAAGGCCGTGTCACGCTGGTGTGCGGAGGCGCGGGGAGCGGCAAGAGCCTACTTGCAATGGAATTTCTGGTGCACGGCGCAGTTCAATACGGCGAGCCAGGCGTCTGCATGGATTTCGAGGAAACCGAGGAGAAGCTAACGGCCAATGTCGCGTCGCTCGGTTTCGATTTGCGTGACCTGACCAAGCGCAAGAAACTGCAAGTGGATTACGTTTTCATTGACCGAAGCCAGATTGCCGAGACCGGAGAATACAACCTTGATGGGCTGTTCGTTCGCCTAGCCCACGCAGTCAAAGCGATCAAAGCGAAGCGCGTTGTTCTGGACAGTATCGAAGCCCTTTTCGTCGGAATAGCAGACGCGTCAATGCTACGCGCGGAACTCCAAAGGCTGTTCCGGTGGCTGGAAGACAACGGACTCACCGCGATTGTTACCGGGGAAGCCGGAACCCACACATTGACCCGTCACGGGCTGGAAGAATACGTCGCCGATTGCGTGATCTCGCTTGACCATCGGGTGACGGATCAGATTTCAACTCGGCGGCTGCGAGTCGTCAAGTACCGGGGCACTTCCCACGGAACGGATGAATATCCGTTCTTGATCGATGAAGATGGCATTTCTGTGGTGCCTATCACTTCTCTGGCCCTCACGCACAAAGCCCTCACGCACCGCGTTTCAACTGGAATTCCCGCATTGGACGAGATGACGGAAGGTAAGGGATTTTTCCGTGGAAGCAGTGTGCTGGTAACCGGCACGGCAGGAACTGGGAAATCCAGCCTGGCGGCGAACTTCTGCGCGGCGGCCTCCGCCCGCGGCGAACTTTGCCTCTATTTCACTTTTGAAGAGTCTCCTAGCCAGATTCTCCGCAACATGCGCTCGGTTGGTCTTAATCTGGGGCAAGGGGTAAAAAATGACTTATTACATTTCCACGCGATGCGGCCAACCAGCACCGGCTTGGAAGGGCACTTGGCCGCTATTCACAAATTGATCGCCAAGCTTCGGCCGAGCATCGTGGTCATCGACCCAATCACGAACCTGATTTCGTCCACCGGAACTTATGACGTGAAATCGATGCTTGTACGCCTGGTCGATTTTCTGAAAGTGGAACAGATCACATCGATGTTTACCAATCTGACATTTGCGGGAGATCCCCAAGAGAGAACCGCGGCAGCGGTCTCTTCTCTCATGGACACGTGGATTGTGTTACGGGACAGCAAGCCCAACGGACGGCCGAGGCGCGAGCTTTACGTTCTGAAATCCCGCGGCATGGAACATTCTCGCGAGCCCCGAGAGCTCATCGTGAGCAAGAGGGGCCTCGAATTGGGCGTCGTGCTGAAAGATCATACGCTGGGCTCGACCACTGAAGTTCAAAGCGCAGCCGCTGCGGCAGAGCAGTAAATTTGGCTCATTTGAACATGAAGCCAGGTACCGACATGAAGACAAGCATAGGCATCAAAAAGAGTACAGCAAAGAAGCGGTCCGCCAAGACCAGCGAGGGCGACTTTTTCCGATTGCGGCTTTACATCGCGGGCCAAACTCCCAATTCGGTTGCCGCAATTGCAAACCTCAAGAAGATTTGCGAGGACAAGCTGAAGGGCAAGTATCGCATCGAGGTGGTCGACTTGCTTTTGAAGCCCCAACTCGCCAAAGGTGATCAGATTATCGCCATACCGACCCTGGTGAGAAGGCTCCCGCCGCCGGTCAAGAAGATCATCGGCAACCTTTCAAAGACCGAAAGCGTCATCGTGGGGTTGGATCTTCAACCGGCACGCTGAAGCGAGGACTCAAATAGCCGATGTCCAACAAGCGAGCGCATCTCGATGGCCGTATTCTCCCAGAGGGGCTACCCAGCGAGGTCGGTGCTTCGCGAAGAATTCCCAAGGCGCCTGCGCCTTCCTCACGCAAACGTCCGCCTTCCGCACTTCCAGATCGACTGACAAAGCTCCGCGCCCGGCTGAATACCGCCGAGGAAACTCTGCGCGCCATACAGTCCGGCGAAGTGGATGCATTGATGGTTGCCGGTCCGCACGGGGAGCAGGTGGTTTCTCTCAAAGGCGGTGAACCCAGCTATCGCATGTTGGTCGAGGCCATGAGCGAAGGCGCGGCTACCTTGTCAAGGGATGGCGCCGTACTCTACTGCAATCGCAGGTTCCGAGAACTCGTGGGCAGACCACCGGGGAAAATCGTCGGAATTGCGGTGCAGTCGCTGGTTGCGGAGACCGAGCGAGACAGCTTTAAAGGATTGCTTGCCCAGGCTCAGAAAACGATAGCAAAAGGCGAATTCAATCTGCGCGGTGCAGGTGGATGCCTAATTCCAGTTTACTTGTCTCTTAATCGGTTTCGTGGGTATAAGGGCCAAGCCTTGGGCATGGTGGTGACCGATCTGAGCGAGCAAAAGCGCATCCAGGCCGCGGAAATCAGGCAGGCCGAAACAATGCACCGTCTTCTCCTGGAACACACGCTTTCGACGCAGGAGGAAGAGCGTCGCCGGATCGCGCGCGAATTGCATGACGAAGCCGGCCAATTGCTGACCGCTCTTTTAGTTGGCCTGCGCACCCTGGAAGACGCCCGAAAACTGGCAGATGTGAAGGTGCAGGGACAGCGGCTAAGGGAGATTACCGCACAGGCCATCGACGAAGTTGGACGCCTCGCGCGCGGGCTTCATCCAACCGTGCTGGATGACCATGGCCTGGGTGTTGCGATGAGCCGATACGCTGTCGAATACACCAAGACCCACGGGATAGCTATCGATCTCACTCTCGATGAACTTGATTCCAGCAGCTTGCCGTCAGCAGTTCAAATCGCGCTGTATCGTATTCTTCAGGAAGCCCTGACCAATGTAGCCAGGCATTCAGGAGCGAAGAGGGTCACCATCAAGTTCGCCCGTTTCGACGCGGCCTTAGAGGTTGCCGTAATCGATGACGGATGCGGCTTTGACGTTCAGGCGGTGGCTGTCTCCTCGCGGAGGATGGGGATTCAGAGTATGCGCGAGAGAGCTGCGATGTTGGGTGGAACGATCAGGTTTACCTCCCAACCCAAGGGAACCAAACTTCTGGTGCAAGGCCCACTGGCCAACGAGTCCATGATTGATACGAGGAGCGCCTGAAATGCCGGCGCGCAAACCCAAAATCAGGGTCATGATCGCGGACGATCACGCAATTCTCCGCGCCGGATTGAAGATGCTGGTCAATTCTCAGACCGACATGGAAGTTGTCTCGGAAGCTCCCGATGGAGAGATGGCGATTCAAACGGCGCGGGAAACGAGGCCGGATGTGGCTTTGCTGGACCTCACCATGCCTCGGATCGGCGGTATGAAGGCGCTCGAAAAGATGGCGCGCGACTGCCGCGAAACCCGGGTGCTCGTCCTCACGATGCACGATGACCCCGCATATTTGCGATCCGCACTAGCCGCCGGTGCCTCGGGCTACCTGCTGAAAAGGGCGGTCGATTCTGAGTTGCTTGCCGCCATACGAGCGGTGCATCGCGGAGGGATCTTTGTCGATCCGCGTTTGGCCAACGTCCTTGTTCAGGAAGTGCTGGCGAAGAGAAGCTCAAAAGCTGGGGGCGCACGGCCCGTAAACATACTTAGCGACCGCGAGTTGCAAGTGCTCAGGCTTGTGGCGCAGGGCTACACTAGCGCAGAAATCTCAAAACAGATTTTCGTGGGTGTAAAAACTATCGAAACCTATCGTTCACGCTTCATTGAGAAGCTCGGTCTTCGGACACGCAGTGACGTGGTTCGCTTTGCCGTACAGATGGGTCTATTGACCGCGGAAATGCTGGAGAGCGAGCCCGGCGCTTCGCAGCGATAGGACTTCTGTCTCGACCCGGCCTCTCCGACCCGAGATATAGCGTGGATGTGCATCTTGTCAGGGTTTTCCCGGACAAGGCACCTCAATATCAGCAACATCCCCGATACCATGACGATTTTATTTGCGGCACACTACGGGCAGGCTGCAAAAGTGTTGTGTCCCGTGGGCCGAGGTCACAGGCCGGTCATGGTGATAGGAGAAGAGAGCAATGAGAACGGCGAAAGATGGCGCCACTTTGGGGCCGGAATCGGAAACTTCTCTAGTTCGGGTCAAGAAGCCGGGTACAGCCTTTAACCCCGCGGACTTTCTCGGAAAAGTCAGCACCGGCAAAACGGTTGTCAATCTGAAAGAGGAAGATATTGTCTTTTCGCAGGGCGATCTGGCCGACACTGTTTTCTATATTCAGATGGGTCAGGTAAACCTTACCTCCATCTCCCAAAATGGCGAGGTGGCAACGATTGCCCTACTTGGTGCGGGGGATTTCATCGGGGAGGAGTGCATAACACCCGATCACCCTACGCGCATGGCGACTGCGACTGCGCTCACGGAGTGCACAGTGCTTAGGATCGACAGGAAAGAAATGTTGCGAGTGCTCCACGAGGAGCCCGCATTCTCCGGCCTGTTCGTCTCCTATCTTCTTGCCCGTGGCACACAGCTTGAGGCGGACCTTGTTGAATAAATCTTCTATTTCGGCGAGGCGCGCTCGGCACGTGTCGTTCTTTTCCTTGCTAACGTCGGGCAGGATGTGTGAACGTGGCCTCAACTTCAGAAGGGATAATTTGGGACTGCATTGTTGGCGTCAAGTTGCGATGGATACTTTGCACTTGCTTTCTGAAGCGCTCCCTTTTTGGCTTCTGATCAACCTGCCCCAGTCCACAGCCTGCATCCAAATGGCCGCAAAACAGGTCACCCACGCATGAGCGATACGAACAACCCGACATTCGACCCAATCGCCTTTCTTGCGCACGCCGGTCTCGGTCGGAGAATTGCCGAATTGAAACCGAAGCAGACTTTCTTCGTCCAGGGAGACCCGGCGGACTCCATCTTCTATCTCCAGAGGGGCCGAGCAAAACTCACGGTTGTTTCAATGAGCGGGAAAGAAGCTACAATCGCGCTTCTCTCTACCGGTGACTTCGTGGGAGAGGAGTCCCTCGTATCGGTGCTCGGACTGCACGTATCAACGGCGACCGCGATGACCAACTGCTCTGCACTCAGGATCGGAAGGGATGAGATGATTCGCGTCATGCACGACGAGCCCGCGTTCGCCGACATCTTCCTGCGGTTCCTGTTGGTACGCAGCATTAAAACTCAGGCCGATCTTGTCGACCAGCTCTTCAACTCCAGTGAAAAGCGACTGGCGCGAATTCTTCTCCTGATGGCGGAATTCGGGAAACCGGGTGAGCGGGAGATCTTCATTCCTCCCATTACGCAGGAGACCCTGGCGGAGATGATCGGTACAACCCGGTCCCGCGTCAGCCACTTCATGAACCGCTTTCGCAAACTGGGCTTTATCAGTTACAACGGCCGCATCCAGGTGCACAAGTCGCTGCTCAATGTGGTACTGCTCGATCAAATGCCCGAGCACAACTCCGAGAAACCGCTCATCGCATCCGTTGCGTGAGTTTCTTCAGGTCATGGACGGGCACATGTTGAACGTCGATATTTGGGCTAAACAGATTATCTTAGCGTTTATCGGGCCTCTCTCCTGCTTCGTAATGCCCGGCCCCGACGTGCCTCCTGGTCTCCGACGGCAGAGCCAATGAACGCAACGATGTTAGGACTTCTCATTCGGAGCCAGAAGCAATGCTGTCGCCACGCGGTTTCGACCGCCGTGCTTGGCCTTGTACATCGCGCCGTCGGCAGCCACCAGCAGAGATTCGGGCATTCGTATCGTTCCGCCCACAATCGCCAGGGCGGTGGCGACGCCGGTGCTGGCGGTCACCCATCCTCCGCCTTCCGGGTTTTCCGCATGAGGGAGATGGAGCGCCATGATAGCCTGGCGGATCTGTTCGGCAACGCTTTCCGCGCCTTCCTGGTCCGTGTCATAAAGAATCACGGCAATCTCTTCACCACCGTAGCGAGCAACGACATCACCGGGGCGACGCGCCACGCTTCCGATTGCAGAGGCAACAGCGCGCAGGCAATCGTCTCCCACGGTGTGACCGTAATGATCGTTGAATTCCTTGAAATGATCCAGATCGAGCAGCAGCAGGGATATTTTCGTTCCTTCTCGAAGTGTGCGGCGCCACTCCCTCTCCAGGGCTTCGTCGAAGGCGCGCCGGTTTACCAATCCGGTAAGCCCATCCGTATGCGCCTGCGCTGTAAGTTCGTCTTCAAGCTTCTTGCGTTCCGTAATGTCGCGGACAATGACCACCATATCCCGGGCGTCGAGGGGATTGGAGGAGTCGATCATATGAGTGTTGCCCTCAGCCCACAGAAGTTCGCCGTTCTTTTTCCGTAGCCGTACTATCGTCGTTGCCTGTTCCGCCTGGCCGGAGTGAAGCCGGTGCACCGAGGCCTCGATCGCGGGAATATCTTCAGCGAGAACCAGTTCCTCCACCGGTTTACCGACCATCTCCTCTGGGGTCCAGCCCAGCAGGTGCAAGCTGGAAGGAGATGCGTACGTGGCTCGCATGTCCGGCCCCACGCGCAGGATCAGATCCATGCTGTTCTCCGCCAGAAGTTGAAAGTCTGTTGGACCGGCAGAGCCGGTCGATTCAGCACCGCCTCTGGAATCGGCTTCGTGAGCTTTGCTCGGGTTCCACAGCTTGCGTAGTAACCTAATCGCCTGAGTAATCGGCAAGTTCTCCTCCATTCCCTAAATTGGGCGCACAGCACTGACAAAAATCTCAAGTGGGCGTTTCAGACATGTCGAATTGTCTGCTTACCAATCGAGCGCCAGTCCGGAATTAGAGCGGTGGCCGGTGAATCAAGAAACTCTAGCGAGCCACGAGTGCGGCGGACCGGGGACTCTAGGCTGTCCCCAGAAGTGGAGCAAGCGCATTCACTTCCATGGAGGCCGCAAATCCGAAAGCCCGCATCCGTTCAGGCCAATTGCGCAGGAAAACGGCGAAGTCCTCGACCGGGACGGGCCGTTGAAACAGATAACCCTGCCCCGCCTCGCAGCCGATCTCCCGCAGCGCCTCTAACTCTCCGAGCTCCTCAATCCCCTCCGCTATCGTATGCATCTTCAACTGACGGGACATGGCCACGATGGTCTGGCAAAGCGCTCGCATCTCCAGCGACCGGTGAATTCCGCCGACAAAGCATTTGTCGATCTTCATTGCGGAAAGCGGCAACCGCAAAAGCACGTTGAATCCGGTATAGCGGGTGCCAAAGTCATCGATGGAGATGCGCACACCAATCTCGCTCAACTGCCGCACCCGCTTGATGAACAGCTCCTCATTGTCGAATAGCACCGACTCGGTCACTTCCAGTTCCAGTTGCGCAGGCGCAATCGAAATCTCCGACAGGATGCCGCGCACCGTTCGGGCGAAATCGTCCCTGCGCAGATTCACTGCGGAAGCATTTACAGAGACAATCGGCACAAAAAGGCCGAGCCTGTTCCAACTCTGCGCGTCTCTTAGAGCCGAACGCAAGGTGAAGTTGAAGATGCGGTGAATCAGTTCCGAGCGTTCGGCGATTGGGATGAACTCGCTGGGCGTCACCGCGTTCAACTCCGGGTGGCGCCACCGAACCAGCGCTTCGGCGCCCTGCACCTCTCCCGTGGCCAGATCCACCTGCGGCTGATACTCGACGCCAAACTGGCCCAGATCCAGTCCCTTGCGCATCTCCGCCTCTAATTGATCCTCGCGTATGATCAGACTGTTCATTCCGTCGTTGAAGGCCATCACTGCCGGTCTCGCAGTCTTGACATCGCCGGCTCGGGAGGCTGCAAGGCAGGCAAACCTCACCCGGTCTTCTGCGGAGCCCGTATCGGCCGGATAGAACGCCACACCGGCCGCAATCTCCGGTTTT
>VFSW01006722.1_pt1 | contig 16844 bp, 21 predicted proteins | sample 5358111 | NCBI WGS metagenome assembly VFSW01 (sample SAMN11554181, study PRJNA540505) | mine drainage metagenome | isolation source: sediment from site ElyBrook_90M | place: USA: Ely Copper Mine, Vershire, VT | collected 2017
CCGAATGTATTATTTTTTAATTTTGAAATTTCATGTTCTAATTCAATTTCTTTGTCAGGATTGTTTTCATCCTTGTATTTCTTTTTAAACTTTTTAAAATCTAATTTTCTAAAAATCTCACCACGTGTTAAAGGAAGTTTGTATTTCACTATCAATATTGACTGTGCCACAAACCAAGGTTATGGATCTATTATTTAAAAGGGATCCAATAAACTTCTGTTAATTTTGCGGGAGTTTGTTATCCGTGTTTTAACTGACGGGTGTTTTCAACTAATGGCATATGAAATTATTGTGTCCATGTAGACCAATTACATTTTTGACAGGAAAGAATGAAATATTCTTCGTCATGTGCATAATCAGTTACCGAAGAACCTTTCAATTTATCAGATCCACAGGTGGGACAAAACTTCACTCCAAACGGATCTTTTGCATTGGGATCATAGATTACCTCATGATATTTTTTCACTATAGCACGTACAAAATTCATACTAGGTTTATTGCCCGTGATAGATTCTATCAGATTTTCTCGGTCTTGTTCCGTTCCACCTTCATATTTTATATGATGTACATCCTCCAAAAGAGGAGGTTTAGGTGTATCATCTAATAAAAGTGGGATAATACGTGGTGAGTTTGTTTTAATGGCTTTTGTTAAAGCACTTTTCAACTCTGTATTTACCCATTGAGATTTATTTGCATTTTTTGACCATATTATAACAAAATGAGAGCAATTATGCAGTCCACTTTGAATCTCATCTATTATTGAATCACCTGCAGATATTTCCCATTCATCAAACCAAACATCAAGATTTTCTGAAGCTAAAAATATTGCTACATTAGAAGCTACTTCCCTATCTAATTTATTATGACTTAGAAAGACAGATGATGATTTAGTCATAGATTTTAGGATTTTGTATTAATTGAGTATCAAGTCTCTCAATGGAGAGAGTTCAGAATTTCTTAAAATTTGATTGAGGTATACCTCCGAAGTTCCTTTATCAGTATGTCGTTTCAAATGTATAGCCTGATGATTTAAACATGATAAGAAGTATTGCCTTCGTTTTTTATTGTAGTCTGAGGTGTTTAATTTTTTTAAGTCAATTATGTCGCTAGCAACCTCAGTAGATTTCCTAAACGCTTCAGGATCATTGTCAAAAACTTGCTCAATTTCTTTTGCTTTCATAGGATAATTTTTTTCATAATTCCAAAATATTCCCCTTCCTTTGTTTCTGCCAAAGTGTATGTCGCCGTCTATCATTGACAAAGATCTTGATACAATATCAAATACTGGCATGCATACAGCATACTGATTTCCAGCTTCAAGTATCATGAATGCCTTGTTTTTCTTCTTCTTATCTTGTTTGATTTCGGAAATTTTAAGGAAAAGATTTTTGAAGTTATCTCGCATGGTATAGTCTACCTTTCCCCGTAAATCTAGTTCTTTGAATTTCAATATTGTTAGTTTTGTGTCGTCTTTTTCCATATATCCGAATAATTTTTCCATGATTTCATCACTCAGTAAAACACTTGCATGGAGAGTAAAACTAGTGGCACATTCTCTCTCATTAGAATATGCTATTGCTTGGCTTGTTTTATTGATTTTTTGGGCATACTCTAGCATCTCTAATGAATCAACAAAATTTGCGGGTGGGTTATCATAGTCAAAATACTTTCTTTCATAATCTAATATTCTTCCAATCATAGCTTCACGTCTCTTAGCCTCGCTTTTTTCGAATAATCCTCTCCAAAAATTCTCATGTAGAAGTTTGTTAATATGAACAAATTTCTTGGGAGTTTCCTTCAAGTTTTCCTTGTTCCTATCTAACAAATCAAGAAATTCAGTTATTGGTTCTAATTCATCATGTAAGCTAGCAAAATTTCGTAACTTATCCCGATTCCTATCGTAAAAAAGAAATTCAAAACCTACGTCAGGAAATGATACCATTCTTTGTAAAAAGTCTTTGAATGGATTACGTATTGGCTTTTCAATAAATTTCTCTAAACCGTTTTTTTGCTGATTTAGTCCATCTATTTTTGGAAAGAAAAGTTTTGGTGCGTCAAATAATCTGATTACAAATGATTCTACATGATCTAATGAGTATTTTGCTTTAGTTTTGTATAAAAGTTCTAATTCATTAGGTCTTGTAGATTTCAAAAGAGGGCATATGTTAGTTGTTTGAAGATTTTTACCGTTAAGAATCAGTTCTGCTATAGAGTAATTTCTATCCCATTTTCGTTCTGTTACTACTAAGCTATTCACTGTTACTCACCCTAACTGCAAACGCATGCAATTTTTTGATGAACTCTTGCATTTCTTCGTCCCTTATCTTAACTACTCCTTTCACACTGTCTCTTTTAAAACTGTCTAACTCCCTTTCTTGGATATATACGAAATTGCCGTCATCATTCTCTAATCTATAAAGTCGGAAATAGTGGTCTTTTGATTCACTCCTAACAAATTCAGGTTTTCCTACTGGTTGACCATTTGTACGGTAAATCGCAAGTCTTTTTCCTCTTACTTCCTTATACACTTCTCCACGTGCAACAAACTTTGAAAGATGAGTAGAAATTGTTCTACGATCAAAGTTTGTTGTAGTTTGTAAATCCTCAATGGTTAATCCCTGATCAGAGTTTTCGGTAAGAAAATCCATCAATACTTTGTCTATGTATTTTTCTCTGTCTTCAACTCTCCAACTTTTTACAGTTTCAGGTGAGACGAGTTTTACATTCTCAGGAGTTTTTGGACTCAACATGATCGTCTCAATTTGTGTGCAACACTAATGCTAACACTTATGTGGTACATTAGTGTTGTATACTAATATGCAACATAAAAAGGTTTTGTTGTCTATTCACTTGTGTTTCTTCTTCTCTATAATAATCGATTTCCCATCTATTCGGGCAACGAGTTCTTCGTTTGGTACAAAAGGAAATGCACTGTCTGTTACAAGACCACTTGGTATGTTGATGCTATGTCGAGATCCTACTTTGTATATTTTCACTTTAGCTTCATTTACCATGTATATACCCTTGTATATTATTACGTATATAAAAATTTATATACATACGGTGGTATATACAAAGGTATGACACAAACAAGCCCACGTGAAGAAAAAGGAATCCAAATCCTCTCAGAAGGCAACCATATCAGAAAGATTACAAAGAACCACTATGAGGTAGACTCACAGACATCAGACAAGACCTACAGCGTAAGAAAACTCAACGATGCAGACATTTGGGAATGCACCTGCCCAGATTTTATCTTCAACCTGCAAAGGGGCAACGAGGACAAGAGATGCAAGCATATCCTAAGTTGTGAGATGCTTCTAAAGTCAGTACAACATGAACGAAAGGTAGAACGTGTAGAGCGACCAAGGGCATGTCCTAGGTGCTATTCTACAACGGTATACAAGCAGGGATTGAGGCTCTTGAAGAACGGAACCAAAAGACAGAGATACGGATGCCGACAGTGCAGGTATACTTTCATCCTTGGCGAGAACGGCTTTTCAAGGGTAAGTTCAGACCCGAGGATGATAACAGAAGCACTAAACCTCTTCATGTCTGGCATGACCCTGAGGAAGATCCAGCGACATATCAAAGCAACCCATGACATCACAATAAGCCATGTTACCATATACAAGTGGTACAGAAAATACATGGCAATAATCAACGAGTACACCAATACGTTGCGACCAGAACTATCCGATGTCTGGTCACTTGATGAGATGGTAATGAATGTAAAAAATACAAGAAAGACAGGCAAGGGATTCTATGACTGGCTTTGGACTACGGTAGACCCACGCACTAGATATGTCCTTGCAACTGAGGTATCAAAGAAGCGAAGTGTAGAGGATGCAAAGGCTATTGTCTCAAAGAGCAAAAAACTCTCTGAGCCAAGTTATGTCATTACAGACTCTCTTGCGTCATACGAAGAAGCAATCAGACAGGAACTGGATACACGACATACCATGCACATCAAGACAAGGTCATTGGAAGACGGTTTTGCAAACAGACCCGTTGAGAGATGGCACAACGAACTGAGGGAGAACACAAAGACAAGACGTGGTCTTGGAAATGACGAATCGGCACAAAGGTTTGCCGATGCTAACAGAAACTACCACAACTTTGCAAGAGAGCATCAAGGGCTTGATGACAGGACTCCTGCGGAAATGGCAGGGCTTGATCTGAACCTAGGAAACAACAAGATCAGGGGCTTGATTGAGAAGAGTGTAGAAAAGCCCTCATTTGTTGTCCAGTTGGGCAAGAGGATTTCAAAGATCAACGTGGTAAACGAGAAGGACTCGATAAAGGTGTCCTGCAAGGGCTGGATGGATAAGCAGGTTTGGAGGGAGATAAACGACATCCTAAAACTGAGTGGTTTTAACTGGCTGTCAAACGGAAAGGATAGTTGCTGGCTAAAACTACTTTCCTAAATTTTTTAATTCTAGTAGTTTTTACTTAATTTGTGACTTATCCTGAAGCATTAGAACTATACAAAAAACGATTTGGTAAAACTGTAAAAACATGTTGGATTGCAGATATTCTACGTATTCATGGAAAGACCAAACGTAAAGCATGGAATCGTATTGGTAGTAAACCGCTATATCCATGTCCTTCTGAGATATGCCCTAAATTAGAAAGTGTACTTAGAGAACTAAAGATGATCTAACAACCATAGCCTTACACCCAAAATCTGACCGTAAGAATACCAACCGAAGTTAACAACACATCAACCGAAATTAACAGCCCACTCATGACGGTCATTTCAACCTAAGATTTAACAGTGTAAAAAGTCAACAAAAACAACCGATAAGGTAACAGTTCCGCTAAACCGTAAGTTTATTAGGTACTGGTACCGTACTATACGGTAAGATGGATGATTTAAGATTAGAAAGTCTAGAAGGGGTAGGCCCCGTAACTTCCAAGAAGCTCAGTGATGCAGGAGTCCATAATATACTGGATCTTGTTGTAAGAGGTCCTGTAGATATATCGGAAATTACCGGAATGGATATCGACGCAGCTGTAAAAATAGTAAATAAGGCAAGACAACAACTAGTTGAAAACGGTCAACTTCAAAAAGAGTTTGTCAGCGCGACTGAGATCTATAAAAGAAGACAGGATATAGGTAAGATCTCTACTGGAACTAGTTCGCTTGATACTCTATTTGATGGTGGGATAGAAACACAGGCAGTCACAGAGGTCTATGGAGAATTTGGATCTGGAAAGACACAACTATGTCACACATTATGTGTAAATGTACAAAAACCAAAAGAAGAAGGCGGATTAGATGGAGGGGTTTTGTACATTGATACGGAAGGAACTTTCAGACCAGAAAGAATTGTCTCAATTGCAAAAGCAAAAGGAATAGAACCTGAAAAAGCCCTTGATAGAATTATAGTAGCAAAAGCATACAATAGTTCTCATCAAGAACTAATAATGCAAGAAGTTGGTCCTGTAGTTGAAGAAAACAAGATAAAATTGATTGTAGTAGATTCTGCAGTTGGATTGTTCAGATCGGAATATCTTGGCAGAGGAACTCTTTCTGTAAGGCAACAAAGACTAAACAAGTTCATGCATCTGCTTGCTAGGACTGCTGAAGCGTATAATCTTGCAATACTAGCTACCAACCAAGTTCAGGCATCTCCTGACACATTCTTTGGTGATCCAACAAGACCTGTCGGAGGAAATGTTGTCGGCCACGCATCGACCTATCGTGTTTACCTAAAGAAGTCTGGCAAAAAGAGAATTGCAAGAATGGTAGATAGCCCACATCACCCAGAACAAGAAGTACTCTTTACCGTTACCGAGGGCGGTGTATCTGACCCAGAAGAAGATACAAAGAAGAAAAAGAAAGAAGATCTAGAGGAATAACTCCTCATTTCCTTTATTTGTTAGTCATTAAAGTTCGTCAAGACCAAATCAAGATACTTTTTACAGCCAGTAAGTGTTAAATTAAGGTCAACTAAAGTTCTAGCGATATGACTACTAAGAAGCCACGAGGCCATTCTCACGGATTTATGCATAAGGCGCGTTCCGTTATGACCAAAGATGGGGTTAGAGGGGTCTCCTTTTTACTGCGTGAGTACAAGGTGGGAGACAAAGTCTTAGTGATAATAGATCCATCGCAACACAAGGCTTTACCACATCGCAGATATCATGGAAAGGTAGGAACTGTAAAAGAAGTGGGACGAAGGACAGTAAAATTAGCGGTCAATCTTGGTAACAAATCAAAAACCTTAATCACTAGGTTAGACCATATCAAACCGTTTGGTGTGTAAAAATGGAAGAAGTTAAGAAGAAACAACCTATCTCTATTCCAGAAGTTAAAGAAATTATGGAAAAGGTAGATCCTGAATCCATGGATCAAATTCAGAGATGGACATATGATTATGTTACCAAGTTTGCAAAAATCGATTCAAAGGCTGGAAAGAAACTCAAGCAACAGCTTGTCAAAGAATGCAATATAACTGAAGAAGAAGCAGTTGAAATTGTAAACAATCTTCCAACTACAGAGGCCGAACTAAGGGCGTTTACTTTTGGCTGGAAAAAACTGATTTTAGCAGAAACACTTGAAAAAATGCTAAAACTCATCAAGGAGAACGCCTAATCTCAGGAGTAGAGTTTTCTTGGAGAGAGCTCAAACTAGAAAGTATGAAGAGTACGCATACGTGTTAGATTTTGTAACTCGAGGTAAATCCACCACCGTTAGAGGAAGAGACGGGATAATTGTCACAGCATTAGGTGAGGAAAGGCTTACGATACTGGAGTTACTTGCAATGCCAAACACTACTTTCGAAATTGGTGAACGTGTATACATAGGAAAGGAAGGAAGAACAAAAATTCTCTCAGTACTGGGAAGGCTAGAATTTAATCAAATCTCATCGTCTGCACAAAGCGAACTAGTGTCCGTGGTTGAAAAGATAGTTATGCATAACGAACAAAGATTTATTGATTATCTAAACAATGCACAACCCCTGACTCCTAGGATACATGCACTAGAATTGATTCCAGGTATTGGAAAAACCTACATGAAGACAATGCTTGAAGAACGAGAAAAACGAAAATTTTCTGATTTCAAGGATCTGCAAGAAAGAGTGGGACTCAAAGAACCCGCAAAACAAGTTGCAAAGAGAATCATTGAAGAGATCACTGGTGAAACTAGGATGAATCTCTTTGTCAGAAAATAAGCGCCATTTGCTAGGACAGCATTTTCTAACATCCGATTCAGTTGCAAAATCTATAGTTGATCTTGCTGCCATAAAAAAAAGTGATATTGTTCTAGAAGTGGGAACTGGTAAAGGCATACTAATTCCATATCTTTGTAATAAGGCAAAAAGAGTAATCTCAATTGAAAAGGATTCCAAGCTTTATATGGACGTAAAAAAGAAATTCTCCAATATTTCAAACCTGACTCTAGAATGTGGTGATGCCTTTGAGCTTGACATGGATTTTACCGTATTTGTCTCAAATCTGCCATATTCTGAGAGTCGAAATGCAATGGAATGGCTAATACAAAAAAAGTTTTCTCACGCGGTAATAATGGTTCAGAAGGAATTTGCTCAAAAGTTACTCGCAGGAAATGGGAAGGGAAGAAGAGCCATTTCCGTACTTGTCAGCTATTGCATGGAAATGACAAAACTCATGGATGTAACTAAAACTGATTTTCAGCCTCACCCAAAGGTAGATTCAGTAGTACTATGCCTAAAACTAAAACAAAATGTATCTAAAGATATCATAATGGCAGTGAATAGACTCTTTTCCTTCAAGAGAAAGACTGTAAGAAACATTGCAAGACAATTTGACCTGATTATAAACTCTGATAAAAGACTGGAAGATCTTCCTAATGGAGAAATAATAGATATTGCAAAAAAAATCATCTGACGAATATTACAAGCCGGCAGAAGATACACTATTTCTGGCTGATTGCATTAAAAACGAAAAAGGAAGCACCGCACTTGATATAGGAACAGGCTCTGGATTCCTTGCAAAAGTTTTATCTGAAAACTTTGGATTTGTAGTATCAACTGATATTAATTTTAATGCACTGAAAAAGGCGCATGAGATAGTAGAAAATTGCATCTGTTGCAATGCCGCAGATACTTTAAATTGTAATTTTGATCTGGCGGTATGTAATCTACCATATTTACCATCTGAGAAAATCGATGATTGTGCAGTAGATGGTATGGCAGAAGGTCTTGGCGTTGCTACTAACATCATACAATCAGCAAACAAAGTTATTAGACAAAACGGTAAACTGACATACTTGACGTCCACTCTTGCACATTATCAAGAACTAGTAAGAAGAACTGAGAATCTTGGTTTTTCTGTAAAAATAACTGCAAGAAAGAAACTATTCTTTGAAGAACTGGTACTTGTGGAATGTGTAAAACTCTAAACTTATCTGGAGGTGAATACATATTTCGCATGAGACATGAGGAGGGTTATCTCTAAAATGGCAGTCTTTGATTCAATGATGTCAAGGTATGTAGTATACGGTGTTGGTTCAACACTTACTTGCCTTTTCATGCTGGCGGGAAATGCATATGCGACAGACACTCAAGTAATAATAGTTAATGGGGCATCACACAATTGTTTACCGTATAGATCGTGTTACGAGCCTTTCGAGATTGACATATCTCCGGGTTCTACTGTTACATGGATAAATAATGATAATCGAACTCATACTGTTACAGCAGGAACTCCAAATTATGGTCCTGTAGGGTTATTTGATAGCGGGCAAATACTTCCTGATCATTCCTTCACGCAGTTCTTTGGCACTGTGGGAAAGTATCAATATTATGATAAGGTGGACATGTGGCCTTCTGGTATAGTTGTTGTAAGAAACAACAATCCTACTCATGCTGAGCTTGGGTGGGTTGATGGTTCACTCTTGATAACAAATGAAGGAAGCAATGCGAGCCAGAGATTAGTAATTACAAAACAGATTGAAAATACTGGAGGCACTGATGCAAACTCTATAATTTTTAGGCTACGTATATTCAACGGTACCGGATATTTATTTTTTAATAACATAACTACGGCAAATGTTCCTGCAAAACAGAATTCTCCGGTGAGTTTTGTGTGGAATAACCCTCAATCTGGGAAATACAGATTGAATTTTGAAGCAGCTGCAGACAATCTTATTGGACAGAACAATGAGAGTAATGACTATTCATCAGACATTATCTCAATTCCAAAAATTAGTACAGGCCAAGAACAAAGCCCGATATTGGGGAACTTTACGCTAAGTGGAAACACAACAGTTCCTGAATTTGGCCAGCTCTCTTACTTTATTCTGATACTGTCCATTGCTTCTGTTCTAGTAATATCCACTCGTTCGAATCTAAGCGCAAGAATATGATTCTATTTTCGCAGCTTTTGCTTTGCAATATCTGCTATGACTTGGGACATCTTTGAAGTAGCGGTATTGCCACCGATGTCATAAGTAACATACTTTCCTTCATTAATGACCGCCTCAGTTGCAGCAAATATGGCATTTCTAACATCTGGCTCTCCGAGATATTCGGCCATCCATGCACCTGACAGGATGGCAGCTGTGGGGTTGACTTTGTCTAGTCCCTTGTATTTCGGTGAGCTTCCATGGGCTGGCTCAAACATGGCATAAGAATCTCCAATGTTTGCTGAATATACATTTCCAATTGAACCTATGTTTCCAGAAGCGCATTCTGATATGATGTCCATGAAAAGGTTTGTGCTGACTAGAACGGAATCATTAAACCGCTCGGGGTTTTTGACAAGCTGTTGTACAATGTTATCAATATAATATTCCTCCACCTCGATACCGGGATTTCCAACCTTTGCTTTTTCTATCTCACTCCAGAAAATCCCATCCGTTTCTTTGAGAATATTCCTCTTAGTTATGGGAAAAACCTTCTTGATGTTATGCTGTTTTGCCCATGCAAATGAAGACCTTACAATCCTTTGACAGCCTTCTCTTGTTGTCTTTCTTATTGCAATGGCTGCATCATCAGATATCTTAAACTCGATTCCAGCATAGAGACCTTCTGTAGCTTCTCTGAAGCAGACAAAATCTAATTTTTTGTTTGGAGACAATCTGTCGTAGGTCTTGATGGGTCTGATATTACTGTAAAGTTGAAACTTTTGTCGTATGGTTACAGCCACACTTCTTGGTGCATCTGGACGCGGAATTGTTGTTGTAGGACCCTTGTAACATGCGTTGCATTCCTCAAGCAACTTCATGGTTGAATCTGGGATGTAGGTTGCACCGCCATGTTTTTCCCACTGCTCAGAACCCGCATCACACAAGATAAGCTCAATTTGAGTATTACAAGATCGTAAAACATGCAGCATGGCATCTACAAGCTCTGGACCTGTGCCATCTCCCTTGATGATTGCAGCTTTCTTGCCCAAATCAGCCAAGATGATAAGGCGTGTATATTTAACTCTAACTAGAAAATTTTGCAAAGATGGTTGAAAAAATCCCAAAGATTAATCAACAATTTGTTGTAACGTAATACCATGAAAATAGTCCAAATCTCAGACATTCATGTGGGAGCACAATTTCAGGAGGAGGTCTTCGATCAGGTGATATGTGAGGTCAATGATCTAAAGCCTTCTGCTATCGTAGTAACAGGAGATCTGACTAACGAAGGTTTGCTCAAAGAATACGAGAGATGCAAAGAAAAGTTTACTGAATTTGAAACAGACAAAATAATTGCAATAAGCGGTAACCATGATTATAGAAACACCGGATATCTTTTGTTCAAAAAATTCTTTCCAATAGATTCAGTTAATGAGTTGGGTGAAAATATCATACTGGTAACTCTTGGAACTGCAAGACCTGATAGGGATGAGGGAGAGGTTGGATACAGGCAGAACCTATGGCTTGAGCGTACTATGAAAAAACATGAAAATAAGACAAAAATACTTGCCATGCATCATCATCTGATTGGTGTGCCTGACACGGGAACTGACAGGGTTACGGTAATTGATTCAGGTGACGTATTGCGTACAGCACTTGCAAGCAAGATAGACTTGGTAATATGTGGGCACAAACACAGGCCTTGGTTCTGGCATTTTGGAAACCTATCAATTGCCAACGCTGGAACTGCATCGTCAGAAAGAGTACGAGGCCTCTTTGAAAATACCTATAATATAATTACTGTCGAAAAAGGCAAGATCAAGGTAGATCTTAAAATTGTCGGCGGAAGGCTAATGCCGCTAAAGGACCTTGTTGAAAACTACAAGCGTTTTGGTGAAGAATGACCCAATTGGACTAACCAAGATTAATTAACAGTTTGAATTTGAGCACATCTGTGCGGGGGTCGCCTAGCCTGGTAGGGCGTGGGATTGCTAATCCCATGTCCGCAAGGACCCGTGGGTTCAAATCCCACTCCCCGCGTTGAATTACCTGATTTCATACAAACTATATGATCACTTTTTTAGAAAATCTGTTTCACAATGAGTTACTTTGTGTAATCTCTACTGACGATAATTGTTTAGTAATTCTGATTATTCTGGCTTTTCTGAATTTATGATTTTGATTTTTTCCAGAATATGTCAATTATGTGCGGGGCGGTATGTTATATTTTTATCTTCTAGTATGATTTTGTATTGGATCTAGTCCAATCACTTGGTTCACAACGCACAAATCAAATATAAATCGTCTTCATTTCAATTCATGTTTATGAAAACAAGCTAAATCCGAGAATTCCAAGTCTGACATCAAACAGTTGACCGGATTGCACCTTTATCAGTAGAATGTATTGTCTATGCATCAAATGTAAATAAAAAATGCAATATGTTGCATAGGCTTTATGAGAAATGATGACCAACTCTGTGTAATGACTAGAAATGGAGCATCTAGTCTTGACGATCAAGACGAGATGTTAGTATATGGCTGAAACGCCTAGACAAGAAGGCGTAACAAGACGAGATTTTCTAAAATTGTTAGGCGCCGCAGGAGTGGCACTAACCTTTGCGCCGTTTGTACCTTGGGGAAACTTCATGCCAAACCCATCAAACATAGTGGCCACCAAGGTTCAGGTAATTTTACCAGATGGCACAGTGGCCAATGTTAAGACATTTCCAAAGAACAGTTCAGAAGTCATAACCTATCCAAAAAGTGGAGATCCAGTTCTTGACCAGGAGGCATTTAAAAAGTGGCAGTTTGTACGACTACCTTCAGAATTAGGCGGTGATGCAGAGGATGTCAGTGCTTTTCGTGTTTATAGTATGATCTGTTTGCATTTGTGGTGCTTGTGGAAATACTGGCCACAGCCTGGAAGAAGAAGAGGAGAATGTCCATGTCATGGAAGCATGTATAGTATGACAAATGGCCAAGCATTTGCAGGTCCAGCTTCACTTCAGGCTCCACCATCAAATGTTTTGCCAGAGCTCTGGCTTGAAATAGACAATGATGGTAATCTCTGGATTAAACCTGCAATATGGAATGTTAATGAAAATGGAATAGTAGGATACGGAAGATTATTAAAAACAACGTAGAAATTATTCTAGTCAAAGATGGTTTCAAATAAAATAAACTGTTACCTGAGTAAATTGTACTCAAGTAATGGGTATCTTGCATGCGGTTCTATTCCTGCAAAATCTTGTGATAATATAAAAATGTTAGAATCTATAGCCTATAACCAAAAGTAACATTATGTGAAAGATCATATTAAAAAGATGATTAACCATGTTCGTCAGACAATAAATAACCAATCTGAGTTATGCTATTTATGAAAAAGCGCCCCGTCATGCTTGGAATTGGCGCCGCAGTTTTTATTGTTGTATCAGTTTATCTATCCTCATCGCCTTATACGCTGACTTCTGTTCCTCTTACAACTGATGTCATACACAGCGCTTTTGCACAACAAGCAGAGCTTACCCTTCCAGAATTATTCAAACAAACCAAAGACTCGGTAGTAGAGATTGAAAGTACTGTATCAAATCCATCTTCGTCTATCATTATAAATGGGATGCCATCTGAGGGTCAGACAACAAGACTTGGATCTGGTTTCATCTATGACGCACAGGGACACATTGTTACAAACGACCACGTGGTTGCAGGTACATCGACAGTCTACGTTACATTTGCAGACGGGAACACATACACGGCAAAGGTGATTGGCACCGATCAATACAACGATATGGCAGTTCTAAAGATCGTTGATAATTTTACCGGAGAAAAAATTGTACCATTACAATTGGGTGATTCGTCAAAGATTCAGGTAGGACAGGATGTGGCAGCAATTGGAAACCCATTTGGTCTCACGCAAACAATAACTCATGGAATAATTAGCTCCCTTGGACGCTCGCTCTCTGAACCTACTACCGGTGGATTTTCAATACCTGGAGTAATCCAAACTGACGCTTCAATCAATCCTGGAAATTCTGGCGGTCCAATGCTTGATATGTATGGCCATGTCATAGGTATGAACACTGCAATACAATCTAACAGTGGAGACTTTGCAGGCATAGGCTTTGCAATTCCATCTAACCAGATTGCAAGAATAGTTCCAGTCCTTATCAAGAATGGAACATATCAACACCCGTGGCTTGGGATTGAAGGAAGAAACATGGATAATGATTTAGCTCTTGCAAACAACTTGCCAAGTAACTACAAAGGGGTTATGGTAATGAAAGTAGTTCAAGGAAGCCCTGCGTATAAAGCTGGTATACAAGCTGCCACACTTGACCAAAACAATATTCCACATGGCGGTGATATAATAATTGGGGTAGATGGGCACAAGATCAAGACAATCTATGATATAATTGATTATCAAGAATCTAACAAATCAGTAGGAGACAAGATGACACTTGAGATAAACAGGGGTGGCAATATTATTAACATTACATTAACTCTTGTTGCAAGACCCAGTATACCACCACAAGCATAGTTGTTATTTGAAAACAATTGGGTAAGGAAAAGACGCGTTTCATCATGACTTGAGATCTGCCTTTTATGATCTCTTTTTTTGTGAAACTCTTCTGTAGGATGAAATTGTAGTCAATCTGTTTTTTATCTGAAATGTGATTATATGTAATAGGTGGCATATCAAGGTAAAGTTTTTGAATTCATAAATCATGGTCTTGTTGTTTTGTATATTTGCAAGACACCGATTACATTGGCATTAATTTTCATGCATGACTTTATAATTTGACTCCTATCAAATCACGCTCGTGATTCTATGATTAATGATATGGTCAACAATAAAAAGTCAATTTTGCAATAAACTCTGATCTATTTGAGGTCTAAGTTGCAAGTATGCAGATCCTTAGACTTAATAAACCGAATTTGAGATTCTTTCCAATAATGGTAAGGAGAAAAACAGTAAAGCCAAGAGCAAGCGGTCCAAAAAACATCACAACTGGGTTATGCCCCAAATGCGGGACTATAGGGAAAATTTTGATCATAGGCGTGATTGGCAGCGAGAAAGGCAAGTGCCAGGCATGCAATTCAGAGTTTAACCTGTAGCAAAATACTGACAAAACCCTCAACAAAATAAACCATAAATTTTTAAGATCCGATCTAGCGCAGACTGGGTATATGGCAGAAGGTGCGGAAGAGTCCATTTACGAGCGCGTAGCTAGGCTTGAAGATGAAGTGGCAACACTCCGACATGAAGTGGATATTATAAAAGGTACCATGAGAAACAAGATAGTAAGATATGAACACAGGCTGATAAAGAAAGGAACTGACGTTAAATCAATTATTGATTAAACTTTTCCTTGATGCTTCTTATCAAATCTAAGACATGATCAACATCGTCTGCTTCAGGTGCCAACTCCAAATATCTTTCAAACGACTGTAAGGCAAGCTCGTCTTGAAGCAACCTTGATTGCACGACTCCTTTGTCTCTGATCTCGTCTGGAGAATCAGGTGACAGTCCTAGAACCATGTTTATGCAATGCATGGCCATTTTGTAGTTGAAAGATTGCATGTAGGAATTTTTTAGGTTTTTTGAAATCCTGATCAGTATATTTTCCGGTTCTATTTCATTTAGGTAATCTGGACTAAACTGTATGCCATTTCCATATGTCGTATCAAGTATCTCTTGCAGGTCATCGACACCTAATAGCATGCCTCTGTTGAAGGGGTCTAGTATCATCTCCTCTGAGTATTTTACAAGAAAATGGCCTGGAAAGCCAACAGGTTTCAAGTCTAAATCTATGTAACTGCCAAGATGAATGTAAATCACTGACAGCGTAATTGGAATGCCACTTTTTTTATCAATTACAATATTTAGAAAGTTATTTCTGGGATTATAGTAATCATCGCTGTTACCCTGAAAGCCAAGGTTATCAAACATGTATTCGTTTAACATGGAAATCAAATATGTTGGATTTTTCACATCGGAAACGGAATTTTGTAATTCTTTTCCCATGAAATTTAATTTTTGAATATAGTGACTCAGATTAAGATCAGGAAATTCTAGAGTCTGGGCAAGTTTCAAGCATTTTTCAATAAGGGAGTGTCTGGGACTCTTTGCAAAAGCAAGCCATTCTGCTACAAATGGATCAAAATCATTCATATTCTTTTAAGATAAGTTTCGGGATTCTTGAGTTCTCTTGTTGTAGGGGGGTTGTCAACTAGTGTCTTGTATGCATTCTTGCCAATCTTGGCCAACACATACTCTGTGAAATCCATGCCCATGCTCTTTCTTACCTGATATGATGATATGTCTGTGTTTGCAAATGTTACCAGATAATTATGAAAGTCTCTGTCATCTTTTAGTATGCTTCTGACTGCAAATTCGGCCATTCCCTCCATGATTGTAAATGCCGCATGATGAATTTGTATTGGGCTGAGCCATCTCTTATAAATGTCTAGCAGATGTGGGATGACTTCTAATATCTTTGGATCAACTGAGACATTAGTAAACGTCATTACCTCTGGCCCAAGAACTCTGACAATAAAGTTATCAGGATTTAGAGTAAAAAAGAGATTTGCCCTCTGTGCTAATGGGTATTCATCTGGCACGGTGGGGAGTTGCAAGTATTCGTAGAGTGTTTTTATTTTAGCGCTATCCAGTGCCAGTATTATACTTGCGAGTTCTTCGTTGATAGCATTTATCACGGTAACTGCATTCTTGTTTGTTTCATAGAGGTTCTTTTGTACTGAGTGGACCTGTTCTTCTAGCACGGTCATCTTCAAAGCTCCAAGATATCCTGAATTTACTTGATCAAAATTCAATTCATACGGAACTCCCTGCTTGTGCAACACTATTTGTGGATAACCTGAAAGGACAAATCTGTTTAGGTATACTGTTGACTCGTAAAAATCTCCATAAGTGGTAGATATCTGTGAAATGTATCCTTTGGCATATGTGGAATACACAAGAAATTGTGAAGTATTGTTCTTTGCAAGTCGAGTTATTTTTTCAGTATCTTCATGTGCTATTGCGGTGAAAAGTCCATCTACAAACGAAGAGGAGTTTTTCGTAGGAAAGACCTTGCGACCCTTCAAGCGCTTGAATTCTACCAGATCTGGACACTCTACCTTGATATCATCTGGAACTGAAATTCCAGTAAACTGATGTACTTTTTGGGCGCTATCGGGAAACAGCTTGTCTGATATCACCTTGATGTCCTCAAAGTATATCTTTGAGGAAAATGCCTCGGCTGCCTTTGACTGTGATTCTTTTATTGTGTTTTCTTCGCTTAATTCGACTGAAAGTTGGTCTAAAAGAGCAAAGGCTAACTCTTCGAACTCGTCCATTATAAATTTGATAATCTAAACCAATTTAACATTAACTTTTATATCAAATGTTGTTAAAAGATAAAAAAAGGTAGTAAACATCACAAATACTACAAAATGACTATAAATTTTCAGTTTCTAATGAACTAGTATACGATCTAAAAACATC
>VFSW01006723.1_pt1 | contig 16844 bp, 15 predicted proteins | sample 5358111 | NCBI WGS metagenome assembly VFSW01 (sample SAMN11554181, study PRJNA540505) | mine drainage metagenome | isolation source: sediment from site ElyBrook_90M | place: USA: Ely Copper Mine, Vershire, VT | collected 2017
CCGGCCCCCGCGGCAATGCTGCCAACCCGGGCGCCACCGTGATCCGCCGCACCTAACCTGCCCCCCCAGGTCTCCCCGGCCACCCCGCGCGATCGTAGGTAGCCCGCCGTGCCGACGGTCGCGGCGAGGGTGAAGCCGAGTTCGCGCAACGTCTGTGCCACCACCACGCCCGCCACCTTGTCCGCATCGGCGAGAGACAGGAAGACCTGGCCCTCGTGGGGCAAACCAGTACCCGCTCCCAACTGCGCCTTGGCGAAGGCGATGCCGAAGCTCTCACCGATGCCCATGACTTCTCCCGTGGACCGCATCTCGGGTCCGAGCAGCGTATCGACCCCGGGGAAGCGGTTAAAGGGCAGGACCGCCTCTTTGACACTGACGTACTCGGGCACCGGCGTCTCGCGCGGCACCACGCCACGCGCGCGAAGTTGCGCGAGGCTGACGCCCATCATCACCTCAACCGCGACTTGGGCGAGTGGCACACCCGTCGCCTTAGCCACGAAGGGTACCGTCCGCGAGGCGCGCGGATTGGCCTCGAGCACGAATACCTCGTCGTCCTTCACGGCGTATTGCACGTTGATGAGACCCACCACACCAAGTTCGTTCGCGATACGTGCGCTGTAGTCGTGCAGTCGCTCGAGAACAGAGTCGCTCAGACTCTGGGGCGGCAACGCGCACGCCGAGTCACCGGAGTGCACCCCGGCCTCCTCCACGTGCTCCATGATTCCAGCCACGAAGATGTCACCGGTCGTGTCGCGCACCGCGTCGACGTCGACCTCTATGGCGTCTTCGAGAAAACGATCGAGCAGGATGGGACGGCTCTGGGACACGCCGCCCTCCCTCGCGAGCGAACCAGTCGCACTGGTCAGGTCCGCCATGACTCGCTCCAGGGCGCCGTCGTCGTACACAATCTCCATGGCACGGCCGCCCAGTACGTAACTCGGGCGCACCAGGACGGGGTATCCAATGTCCTTGACGATCGTCTTGGCCTCGGCCAGCGTGAGCGCGACGTCGCCCGGCGGTTGGCGCAGTCCGATCCGGCGGCAGATCCTCGACCACTGTTCACGGTCTTCAGCCGTGTCGATGGCCGCCACGGGAGTGCCCAAGACCAAGGTCGGATCCAGGCTGTGCGCCAACTTCAGCGGTGTCTGCCCGCCCAAGGAGACGATGACGCCCACTACCCGGGCACCGTCCACGCAGGCGGCCTGCTCCGCGGCGATCACCTCCGCGACGTCTTCGGGGGTGAGGGGTTCGAAGTAGAGGCGGTCCGAGGTCGAATAGTCAGTCGAGACGGTCTCGGGATTGCAATTGATCATCACCGTCTCGTAATTCATCGCTCGTAGCGCCATCGCGGCGTGGACGCAGCAATAGTCGAACTCGATGCCCTGACCGATTCGATTGGGACCCGAACCGAGAATGATGACCCGATCACGCGGCGACGAGCGCACTTCACTCTCGTCCTCGTACGTGCTGTAGTGATAGGGCGTGAGCGCGTCGAACTCGGCGGCGCAGGTGTCCACCGTCTTGAAGGTCGTCACGACACCCGCCGCGCGGCGCGATCTCGTGACCGTGGCCGTGTCGCTACCAACCAGCATCGCGATCTGGGGGTCCGAGAAGCCCGCCTGCTTGAATCGCCGCCAGTCGCGCGCGTCCAGTCGAGACAGGTCGACGTCACCGAGCTCACGCTCTAGAGCGATGAGACGCGTCAGTTGTTCGATGAACCACGGGTCGATCCGCGTGCGCGATACGACCTCGCTGATGCTCGCTCCGCGCCAGAGGACTTCGTGGAGAGCGAAGAGGCGCTCGGGGGTCGCGACCACGCAGCGATGCCAGAGGGTCTCGTCATCGAGGGCCGCGAATTCATTTTCACGTCCCAGTGCGAAGCCGATGCGGCCCTGTTCGAGCGAGCGGATCGCCTTCTGCAGCGATTCGCCAAAGGTTCGCCCAATCGCCATTACTTCACCCACCGACTGCATCCGCGTACCCAGTTCGGGCGTCGCGCCGGGCAATTTCTCGAAAGCCCAGCGCGGAATCTTGGTGACCACGTAGTCGATCACCGGTTCGAAACTCGCGGGCGTCACCTTGGTGATGTCGTTCTCAATCTCGTCGAGGGTGTATCCCACGGCCAGTTTGGCGGCGATCTTGGCGATAGGGAACCCGGTGGCCTTCGACGCCAGGGCGCTCGAGCGACTCACGCGGGGGTTCATCTCGATCACCAGGCGCTCGCCGGTGTCGGGATTCACCGCGAACTGTACGTTCGAGCCACCCGTCTCGACGCCGACACGTCGCAACACCGCGAAGGCGTCGTCGCGCATTTCTTGATACTCGACGTCCGAAAGCGTTTGAATGGGCGCGACCGTGATCGAGTCGCCGGTGTGCACCCCCATGGGGTCGAAGTTCTCAATCCCACAAATGATCACGCAGTTATCGGCGGCGTCGCGCATGACCTCGAGCTCGTATTCCTTCCATCCCGCGATCGACTTTTCGACGAGAATCTCGCCGATCGGCGAGGCGTCGATCCCCTCAGCCGCCAACCGCGTGAAGTCCCCGGAATTGTGGGCGATACCGGTGCCCGCGCCACCCAGGATGAAACTCGGACGGATGATGATCGGCCACCCGATCTCCTCGGCGATCTCGAGCGCTTCGCCCACCGAGTGGGCGAAGCCCGACTGGGGAACCGCGAGACCGATATCAGCCATCGCCGCTTTGAACAGTTCGCGGTTCTCGGCGGTGTCGATCGCTTCGGGACGGGCGCCGATCACCTCCACCCCGAGTCGCTCGGTCACCCCGCGGCGCACCAACTCCATGGTGAGGTTCAGCGCAGTCTGTCCGCCCAGTGTGGGCAGGAGCGCGTCGGGTCGTTCGCGCTCGAGGATGTCGGTCAAGACGTCCGGGTCGAGTGGCTCGACGTAGGTCACGTCGGCGGTCGCCGGATCGGTCATGATCGTCGCGGGATTGGAGTTGACCAGGATCACTTTGAATCCGTCCGCACGCAGTACCTGGCAGGCCTGGGTGCCGGAATAATCGAACTCGCAGGCTTGGCCGATCACGATGGGTCCCGAACCAATGACCAGGATGCTTGAGATATCCGTACGACGTGGCATTACATGCTCTCCAATTGACCAGTGCGCAACAAGTTCTCAAATCGATCGAAGAGGTAGCGCGCGTCGTGGGGGCCCGGACCCGCTTCGGGGTGGTACTGGACCGAGAAACACCGGTCCGCTAACGAAGTAATCCCCTCAATCACGCCGTCGTTGAGGTTGACGTGGCTCACCACCGCGCGCGCGAGTGATTCGCGCACGACGGCGTAATTATGGTTCTGCGCCGTGATCTCGATGCGTCCCGAACTGATGTCCTGCACCGGGTGATTCGAGCCGTGGTGGCCGAAGGGCAACTTAAAGGTCGTCGCACCCAGAGCCGTCGCGAGCAGTTGGTGTCCCAGGCAGATGCCAAATATCGGCACCGAGCCGATCAGTCGGCCAATCTCGCCCACCTGGGCTCCTAGGGCCGCCGGGTCACCCGGACCGTTGGACAAGAAGACCCCGTCGGGCGCGAGGGTGCGCACCTCGTCGGCACTGGTGCCCGACGGCACCACGGTGACGCGAAAGCGCTGGGCCAATTGGGCCACCATTGTCTCCTTGATGCCGTAGTCGAGGGCCACGATGTGCAACTCGCCCTCACCGCGCGTGTAAGCCGTGGGCGTCGTCACCTGACCGACGTAGTCCTGACCGTCGGTGCCCGTGGCGTCACGAGCGGCTTCCGCCACCGCGCCCGGGTCCGCCGACCCAAACGCCCCCGGCAGTGCCCCGTGCGAACGCAGATGACGCGTGAGTCGACGAGTGTCGACGCCCACGATCACCGGCACGCGGTGGCGCACCAGAAATGCCTCGAGTTCTTCAGTGGAACGCCAGTTCGACCGCAGTGGCGAGAGTTCGCGCACCACGACGCCCCGGCACCACGGTCGCGCGGCCTCGTCGTCGAGCGGCGTCACGCCGTAATTGCCGATATGAGGATACGTGAAGGCGATGATCTGTCCGGCGTACGAGGGATCGGTGATGACCTCTTGATAACCGGACAGGGCCGTGTTGAACACGAACTCACCCGTGGTGATGCCGCCCTCGGGTTCGAAACCCGCGGCGTACCCTTCGAACGTTGCTCCGTCGGCGAGCACCAGCGTGGCGCGGGGACGACTCACTGCAGCCCCCCCTCGTGAACGACGAGCTGTCCCTTGGCGATCGTGGTGGTGACACGCCCCCGCAACTGACGCCCGTCGTAGGGCGTGTTGCGGGCGCGGCTGTGCAGGTCCTCACGGCGCGCGGTCCACTCCACCCGAGGATCGAAGACAGTGATATTGGCGTCCTCGCCGACCCGTAGGTCGCCGCCGTGGGCACCCAGCCGGATGCGCTGGTCACTCGCACGCAGTTGAGCGACGCGCGCGGGTCCCCGACTCAACACCGAATAGAACTTCACCGGATCGCACTCGTCGGTGCCCAGCGCCTGATAGGTGAGCGTCGCGGCGTGTTCGAGACCCAGCATGCCGGCCGGTGCCTCATCGAAGGCCCGATCCTTGAGTTCGGGCGAATGCGGCGCGTGGTCGGTCGCCACGGCGTCGAACAGCCCCTGGCGCAGTGCCTGGCGCAGTGCCATTACGTCTGAGGAGGTCCGCAGAGGCGGATGCACTTTGAACTGCGCATCGAATCCCGCGCAGAATGTCTCGTCGAGCGTCAAATGGTGCGGCGTCACTTCACACGTCACGTCGAGACCTTCGCTGCGGGCGGCACTCACCAGAGCGACCGACCGTGACGTCGAGAGGTGTAAGAAGTGCACCGCCCCACCCGTGAGACGTACGAGCTCGATATCACGCATCACCATGAGTTCCTCGGCGAGGGCCGGTCGGCCAACCAAACCCAGCCGGCTGCTGAGCACCCCTTCGTTCATCGAACCGCCAGCCGCGAGCGCCTCGTCCTCACAATGCTGCGCGAGACGCACTCGAAGGGGACGCGCGTAGTCGAGGGCGCGGCGCATCACGGAAGGGTCTTGCACCCCCGTACCGTCATCGGTGAAGATTCGCACACCCAACGCCGCCATCTCCGCGAGGGGCGCGAGGTGTCGACCTTCGCGGCCCTGGGTGATCGCGCCCGCGACGGCTACGTCGACGGGGGTGCGCGCACCCTGGTCGAGCACGTAGGACACCAGCGCCACGTTGTCGAGTGCGGGTTCGGTGTTTGGCATCGCGACCAGTGCGCAGTACCCTCCGACGGCACCGGCGACGGCACCGGATTCAATTGTCTCCGCCGCCTCCTGACCCGGCTCGCGAAGGTGGGTGTGCAGGTCCACGAATCCCGGACCCACCCAGCGACCTTCGACGTCGATCACGGTGGCGCCCGCGGGGGCGTTGATGGACGCCGCGACTTCGGCAATCCGCCCATCAGAGATCAACAGGTCTCCCACGCGTGTCGAGTCGGGTCCGACGAGCAGTCCGTGGCGAAGCAGGTACGTGGTCATCTCGACTCCTCGGGTGAACCGCTGACACTCAAATACAAGGTCGCCATGCGAATGGGCACGCCGTTACTGACCTGACGTCCGATGACTGCGCTCGGCAGATCAGCGACGCTCGAATCGATCTCGACCCCCCGATTCATCGGACCTGGGTGCATGATGATCGTCGAGGGCCTTAGTCGCCGGGCTCGCTCCGCCGTGAGACCGTAGGTCTGCGTGAACTCGCTCATGCTCGGTACGAATGACCCCGTCCCGCGCTCGCGTTGGAGGCGCAGCACGCCGACCACGTCGGCCCACTCCAGCGCCTCGTCAAAGTCCTCCACCACGCCGACCGGCCAGTCCTCGAGGGAAGCGGGCAACAGAGTGCCGGGCGCGGCGACGCGCACCTCGGCCCCGAGCGCACTGTAGGCGGCGACGTCACTACGCGCCACGCGCGAGTGGCGGATGTCCCCGACGATCAACACGTGCAGTCCCGCGAAGAGGTCACGGCCCGTCTCTGAACCCTTGGCGTGGGCCCGTTCAGCGAGCACCTCGCGCACGGTGAAGACGTCGAGCAGGCCTTGCGTGGGGTGCTGGTGCAGCCCGTCGCCGGCGTTGATGACCCGCACGTGGGGCACGTAGGCACTCACCTGGTGCGCCGCGCCACTCGACTGATGACGCATGACGACCGCGTCAATGCCCAGAGCGTCAATCGTCGCAATAGTGTCACGCAGCGATTCACCCTTTTTGACGCTGCTCGAGGCCACCGCCAGGGACAAGACGTCTGCGGACAACCGTTTCGCCGCGGTCTCGAAGCTCAACCGTGTGCGAGTGGACTCTTCGAAGAACAGCGAGGCGATGACGCGGCCCTTGAGAGCCGGCACTTTCTTGATAGTACGCTGATTGACCTCAACGAAGAGCTCGGCGGTGTCGAGAACTTCGAGTATGGCCTCCGAAGTCAACTCGTCGAGTGTCAAAAGATTGCGGCCGCGAATGGACGTGATCATGACGCCGCCCTGGTGCCGATCCACACGCCCTCCACCGTCGCGACGATCTCTTCCGCCAGTGAGGTGGGCAGGTTCTTGCCAATGTAATCCGGGCGAATCGGTAGTTCGCGGTGTCCCCGGTCGACCATCACCGCCAGTTGTACCGCTCGTGGTCGTCCGAAATCTCCCAATGCGTTGAGGGCAGAACGAATAGTGCGGCCAGTGAACAACACGTCGTCCACCAACAGCACGAGACGGTCACCTAGGTCGACGGGGACAGTCGACGCCGCGGAGTTGACGAAGGGGCGCTGTACAACGTCATCGCGGTAGAACGAGACGTCGAGGGTCCCTTTAAGAACATCGCGTGTCGTGATGCTCGCGAGATCTTCGACCAAGAGCTCTGCGAAACCAACGCCCCCGGTCTGTACCCCGAGCACCACCAGGGATTCAATCTCACGCACCCGTTCGACGACTTCGTGCGCCATGCGCCGGACCGCCCGACGCACGTCCTGATCAGTGAGTAATTGAGAGCGGACTACAAACCCGTCACGCGTGCGCGACGGCGGTGACGCGTGCGAAACCACTCAGCCTCCTACCGTGAAAGCCTCACGGGACTTCCTTGACGGTACTTCTATTTTAGCATTCTAGAACCCCGACGGGTTCGCGTCATCGGCGTGATCTCGAGTTGCTCCGCGTGAGGCTGAAAGAGGCGGTCGGTGAGATTGCCCGTCGTCTTCTCTCGCTTCATCGCGCGGCGTATTACGGCACCGAGTAGCGGCAACGCCCAGAAGTCACCACAGACCCACAAGATAGCCGCGCCGATCTGTTGGTCCGTGAAGGGGCTCATCGTCACCCCGGGCGTATGTCCGTACACGCGGTACCAACTGGTCGACGTCATCAGGCTCATAGACATTGCCAACACGGTCATGATGGCGTTGGTCAACAATATTGCTCCCCCTTGCCACACCGGACCCCTCGCGGGCTTCAACGGATGGGACGGCACAATCTGGAGAAAGAAGAGGACGCCGGCGACGAGAAAACTGGTATGCATCAACCAGATGTGTAGCGCCGTGTTGATCTCTCCCGCGTCGAAGACTGCCGGGATATGCCAAATGATCATGACGGAGTTGAACAACACCAGGGCGAAGGTGGGATTTCGAATCAATTTTCCGACCGCCCGGAGGCCACGCGCATTTGAGGACAGGTAGAGAAACCTGGCCACCGCACGACGAGACCTCACGGGCAAGAAGAACATGAGGGGAACCCAGGGAGCCCCCACCACAATGAGGAGAGGGGCGAAGAAGGCAAGTAGAAGGTGATCGATCATGTGGACAAAGAAGTAATCGCCCGACCAGTAGTCCAGCGGCGACATTATGGCCAGTAGCAAGACGAGGAGGCCTGCGTAGAATACGAGTGATCGCTTACGGCGCGATAATTGCGACGATGAGCGCGAGCGTCGCGAAAGTCGACGCAGTCCAATTTCGTGCGCCACCACGGTAAGCGCGAGGACGACAACGACGGGATCGAAGGACCAATGGCCTGTGATATAGGTCATGGGAAGCAGGATAGTCAACCTTGGAATTTATCCGTCGGCGGAGTCCTCACTTCGCTGGCGATTCCTCTCGAGGTCGGCGCGTGACTCGTCCCAGCGTTCGAGCATGCCGTTGAATGAAGGGTCGAGGGACTTAACCTTTCGATTCAGTTTGTTGTCCCGATGAGGGTGCAGTAGCTGCCACCACATGTACACGGCGAAGACAGCCAATAATGGCCACTCGAACACGTAGGCCCAACTCAGAGAATTGCCACTGAGCGCTCGCTTCAATTCGAACCAGAACGCGGCCACACACAGCACCAGACCGGCTGCTACGGTCAGGTGCAATCGAATTGCCTCTCGGCCCCTGAGACGCCCCTCGTGGGGAGTCTGCGAGGTATGGCGAACACCGTTCATATGGTGGGCATCCTAGTGAGCGGACGCCACGATCAGAGTGCAGATTCGGGGCGCCACTACACTTGGCTCAGCGTATGAACGACAACACCCGGGCTGACGACGTACTGAGTGACGATCAGCGTCGAGCAATATTTCGCCAGGAACTCAGCCTAACGTCCGAGACTGGTGCGGGCCGCATCGTGGGGAGAATCCCCCCAAAGTTCGCGCGCGGACTCCTCGCGGCAATGTTCGTCCTAGGCGTGGGCGGCGCGTTGGCCGAACATTACTTTGGAAATGTCGGCCTACCCACTTCCAGCACCCCCACCACGATCACGACACCGTCAACGTTTCCCCAGTTGGGAACCACCACCGTACCCAACGTATTCACCGCGTCCCAAGCGTTCATCGGTCTGAAGTTCATCGGCACGGCCGCCCCGCCGCAGTTCGCGCTCACGGATCAGCACGGCGCAAGGATCACGCCGACATCTTCCAAAGGTAAGGTCACTCTGGTCGCCTTCTACAACAAGAATTGCAACGACATTTGTCCGGTGCTCGGAGCCGAACTCCGTATCGCCTTGTCCGATCTGCGCGCTAACGCCCGCCACGTGGTGGTCGATATCGTCAATACCGATCCGTTTTCTTATGGCGTGAGCAACGATCCACTAGCACTGACGTCAACGGGACTCAGCAACTTGGGCAACGTCCACTTTCTTAATGGGTCAGTCGCAACTCTTAACAATGTCTGGAGGTCATTCGGCATACAAGTCAAAGTCGGAGCCAACGCCAACGAGGTCGCCCATAATTCGGCGCTGTACTTCGTGAGCCCGACGATGCAACTCGCGGCTCTCGCAACGCCCTTCGCCCACGAGAGCGCGGCCGGCATATTTTCACTCAGTCCGGCCAACATCCAAAAATTCGCCCGAGGCATCCAACTTGAGGCCATTAGTCTGATGCAATGACTCACGCCCCGAGCGACCCCGACGAGATGCAATTTGACCCCGGGTCAATGCCCAGCACGTCACTTGCGGCGGTGCGCGCAATTTGGTATCGACGACCATGGTTTATGGCGACGGTCGGAATCGTGCTCGTGGTGGCGATTTCCGTCGTGACGGACCTTCCGCGCCACGTCACCAACGCCCAAGACATTTCACAACAAAACGCCGTGATCAAGCAGATCAACGGCGACACCGCTCCCTGCGTCTTCGCCCTTAAGGAAAGCTTCAGTTTCTACCGTAGCGAGAGGAATCACACATTGCTGGCTGCCAACCTTCCAGTGGTGAAGAACTACCTCTTGGAGGACCAGACGGCGTGCTCTTTCGCCAGTGGACCGGTGTACGACATGACTAACAATATTCAGCCGATTGACACCGCCGCCGGCAAGAAAGTGGACAGCGCGATGGCCGCCACGGTCAAATGGATTACGTACGACGCGGTCGGGGCGATTGTCGCCATCAGGAACTATTTTGGCTCGACACCCTTTCACCTCAGCGACCAAAAGCTCTCACAGAGCGAGAACAGCCTTGCCATCGACCACGCGACGATCGTCAATGACCTTTCAGCCGCATCCTCATTGTTAGGACACGCACTTACTCCTATCAACATTCCGACGTTGCCGCGACTGCCAGGAACCTGATTCTCCGCCTTTCGATCGCCCGAAGATCAGTTGGCGCTGCCGAAGAATCCGTGTTCGCGTTCCTGGCGAATTAGTTTGTCGAAGTCCTCTTAGGGGTCCTCTTGAGTCTGATGCCAGGGAATGAGATTCCAAAATATGATCGGCACGAACACCGCAGCCGTCAATAGCCAAACGAATCCAGCACTCAACTGTTGGTCGGCGGTCGCCGAAATTCCTCGAGCCGCGGTGTGGTGAAATGCCGAGTACCACGAATTTTGCGACATACCCGCGAGATACGCCACGACCCAAGCGGACCACATCACCACCGCCGCAACACCAATCCGATAGGGACGAGATATGCCCGGCGAGAACGGTGGCGACTCCACGATTTCTACCATCATGAGGACCATCGGGATAAACAACGTCACGGCCTCGATGATCACCAGCCAGTGATCGCGAACGAGAACGTTCACCAAGGGCGCGGTGCGCCAAATAAGAGACGACGCGACGACCGACGAGGCAGCCAGTATCATTCGCAACTGCGCCTTCTCGCGCACTCGACGCGCATTCCAACGCAACAACCAAGGTGCCTGCGATTCAGTCACGGCAGCATTCCCGTTGCGACCTAGCCACGGCGCGCCCACCACCAACAGGGAGGGCGCGCCGAAAGCGAAGATGCAAAATTGGATGGACTGCGCGAAGCCATAACGAAATGACCACCCCCACATTGGGGGCGAGAGTGACACGATCATCAGTGCGAGACTTGAGCCCCACCAAAGCACCCTGAGTCGGGGAACCCAAGGTCTAGCAGGCGTCGACACTCCGACGGCGTTCATTCTGAAGGATTACGCTGAAAGAAACCCCACAGTAAAACACCGAAAAGAACCGCCAACGGGATGACCAAGGTCTCCAACTGAGCCGGGAAGTACGCATCAATTCCAAACATTTTCGCCTCACCTCTTTCAATTCACCTAGAAACTATCTGGCCCCATTGGCAATTACATCAAGTAGAACATCGCGAACAATAACGCTCCCGCCAACGCCAGAAAGACCTGGAAATAGGACATCGCAGCAACATCCGCGCGGAACGCGCGCGCCCGCGGATTGCTGGAAAACTCTGGATTCTCCCCTTCCACCTCACGGCGGATCCGCATTCCGCGTGCGACGGTCGTCTCCAACCAGTACGCACTGATCACGAGTGAAATTATGTTCATTACCGCAAAGCCGATGAACGTTGATGCGTAACCACTTGATCCAGGGTAAAAGCTGAGGTGGCTCAGCTCCACGATTTGCAACACAAGAGCGATGAGCCCTGTGACGACCCCCGTCCACGCGGCCACACTGAAATCTGTGAACGATCCCATTACGAGTCGCCTCCGACCTACGTAGGCCAATATCCCTGTCACCAAGCTCAACCCAAAAATCAAAAGGCCGAAGGAGCGAGGTGCCGTGACGTGGTCGGGTCGCCATAGAAGACCATTGTTGCTCGAACGCAAATAGAAGTATGAGAACACCAAAGAGGCCAGCATGAAGGTATAGATCCCAATGAAGAGACGCCCTCCCGTCCAGACCGAACTGATATAGGCCCGCATCTCATACTCGCGCTCCTCCGGACTTTGACTCGGTTGTCCCGACTGAATAGCAGAATTGCTCATCTTGATCTCTCCTTGGACCTAAGCCATTGTGTGGGTTGGAGAATCGGGCGTGTCTCTAGTTCCGAAATCCGCGTACGCGGGAACGCCCTCCTCACTGTATCGATACGGATCAGTCATGATGACCGGAATACGTTCAAAGTTGTACGAGGGGATGGGAGTGGCCGTCTGCCATTCCAATCCAAGGGACTCCCAGGGATTCGCGGGAGCAATCTCTGGCTTAATCCACATGGAGTACACGAGGTTGTAGAAGAACACCAGGAACGACAATCCAAGGATGAAGGCACTGACCGAAGCAAAGTCGTTCAGCCCTTGCAAGTTCGTCGCGTAGGTGAAGACCCGTCGTGGCTGCCCCAACAAACCAATGATAAACATCGGGAAGAAAGTGAGGTTGAAGAACACGAACATCAACCAAAAGTGCCATTTACCGATCTTCTTGTTCATCATCTTGCCCGTCATCTTCGGTAGCCAGTAGTACAGACCGGCCATGAACGCGAAGAGTAACCCTCCCATGATGGTGTAGTGGAAGTGCGAGAGCACGAAGAACCCACCGTGAACGGTCACGTTGACCGGCACGTCCGACAAGAACACGCCGGTGACGCCACCAATTAGGAAGTTGAAGAACAATGCGAGTACGAACAGCATCGGAATCTCAAGTCGTATCTTTGCTCGATACAGCGTACCCATTCCCACGAGGAAGATGAAGCCCGTCGGAATCGAGATCAATTCCGTTGTCAGCATGAACAGCGGACGCATGTCGGGGTTGATGCCACTCTGAAAGAGGTGGTGCTGCCACACGAAGAATGAGAGCAGCGCCACACCGATCATGCCGGCAGCAGATACTTTGTAGGCGAAGAGCGGTCGTCGACAAAAGACGGGTAACAACTCCCCCGCGATGCCAAAGCCTGGCAACGCCATGATGTACACCTCGGGGTGGCCAAAGAACCAGAAGAGGTTCTGCCAAAGATACGAGCTACCGCCGTGTTCGTCGACGTAGAAGGCGGTCTGCACCGTCTTGTCCAGGAGTCCGAACAGTCCCCCCGCGAAGAGCACCGGCGTGGCCAACGTCAACAGCGCCGCGGTGGCGAGAATCGACCATACGAAAACGGGAACTCGGCTCCACGTCATACCCGGTGCGCGATAGTTGATAATCGTGACCGCCTGGTTGAAACCAGCGAGAATCATTCCGATGCCGATCACCGCGAAGCCCAAGAGGTAGGAGACCATACCCGGGCCCGACTGGGTCTGCAGCGGCGCATAACCCGTCCAGCCGGTGGGAAAACCACCATAGGGGAGCGCCGAGAAGATCACCATGTAACCGGCGGTGAAGATCCAAAAGCTCAACGCCTCAATCCGCGGGAATGCCATACGTCGCGATCCGATCATCAGCGGTACGAAATAGTTCCCCAGCGGACCAACGATGATCGAGGTGGCCATCATCATCATGATGGTCCCGTGCTCGGAAACAATCTTGATGTAGGTGTCGGGTGAGAAGACGTGCGTCGTCGGATTCAAGAGTTCCGTGCGAATCGCCATCGCCAGTAGACCGCCGGTGAACATGAAGAGCAATACCCCTACGACGTACTGCAGACCCACGACTTTGTGATCAAGGGTATAGCGGAAGTACTTGGTCCAGTTATTCACCGGTGACTCTTCCTCCAGCCCGTCAACACCGAATAGCTTGGCGAAAGGGTAGTTCAGCGCCCCGATTCCGCCGAGCCAACCAACGACGCCAAACGCGAGCGCCAAGGTATTGGCGATCGAGTTCTGTCCGCTGTTGGCGATGTAGGTGTAGCCGCTCGAGAGATAGTTGCCGAACCAGTGTCCAATTAGGTAGCCGATCACCCCGAACACGATGGCCGTAAGGAGGTTTTGTGACAAGAGTCCGGGCCGTTGCGTCCACGAGAGTCGTCTCGTGGTGGGCGGGTGACCCGAGACGGGCCCACTCACTTCTGTATTGCGCTCGTCGCTAATCGTCATCGCGAAATCTCCATTTCTACAAAGGTCATGAAAAATGCATTGCTACTTGGATTATTCGAGAGCCTCATGAGGGTTGCTTCGCTCCGTAAACCTCAGAAGGGCTGTACGGGGTCACGGTCCCGTCGGGGTAGTACCCACCGGCCGCACCGTTGGCGTCAGGAACGTACGTCCACGCGAACGCCGGTAGCAATGCGGTATTAGCGGCATTGGCCGCTTCGGTGGATTGCGCCCAATTCTCAAAAGCCGGAATCGAGAGTACGGAGCCATTGTTGTACATCGAACCGTGCCAAATGCCACAGAGTTCGCTGCATCGAACGACGAACGTCCCCGGATTCTTGGTCTCGGTAAACGCAACGTTGTTCACTTGCGGATTGGCGTCGGCCTTGACACTAAGTTGGTAGGCCCAAAAACTATGGATAACGTCGAGGGAGGTCACATTGAACGCAATGCTGGTATCGGCGGGAAGGATCAACTGAGACGATTCGAATCCTCCGAATGTGGGGTAACGGTAGGTGAACTTCCACTGTTGCGCGATCACTTGCACGGGCAACACTTGGCCGGCGGACCACGTTCCCTTACCCAGAAGCGCAGCCGTCTCGGCCTTTAAGGCGCCCGCCGGAGCGAACGCTGGGTTCGGCCCTTCGCCACCCCCCGAACCATGTTCAACCACCATTGCGTAGGTTCCAATTCCCGCGAGGAAGAGGACAACGGCGGAAGTGATGACAATCCATGACACTTGAGCACTCTTGTTTGATCGCGCCGCATCGCCCGAGAACGCGGGAAACTTGTTGCGCTTGTCACCCCACACGATGAGGGCGTACGCCAAGTAGACCCACACACCAATCAATACCGGCAGCGCCAATACCATGAGGAGATTAAACGTGAATTGGTTGTGAGTTGCCGTGTCGGTCAACCTCCCCGGGGGTACATGGGGGCCCACGAGGAACCAGAACAAGATGTCGACCACCGCCGAAAGGGCAAGCCAGATCACAGCCATCTTGCGCAGGTGATGCGCGGATTGAGATGAATTATTTGATTGGTTCGTCATGATTAGGCAACCACCTTCAAGAATCCGCCCATGTAGTTGATAGTCGACATCGGACCACCGTTGCCGTAGAGGTAACCCAAGCCGCAGGGCACGAAGCACTGCCAGTTGTAACTGCCTGGCGCTCCGGTCTTGAAGCTGAAGGTGATGACGTTGTGAGGCAGATTGCTACCGCACGGCGCCGCCGAACAAATATTGGTCAAGTTACCGTTAACGCCAATCAAGGGTACGGACACGTCAAACGCGGGGATCGCAAACGTGTGTCCGACGCCATTGCCGGCGTACGAGTTGTACACGCTGTAGGACTTGCCGTTGAGCATGGCCTTGTTACCCACGGTACCGGTGACCTGTCCCCATTGCTGGTTACGCAAAGGACTTCCCGAGTCGTACTGCAAGACAGTCATATTGACGACGGTGTTAGCTGGCAGGGTCATGGACGTGTCGTGAATCCACTGACCGGTCGTCGGGTCCTTCTGCAAGTAGCTCACCCACGTCGGATGCGCTCCGAAGCCAATCTGCCCCACGCTCTGCAACGTGACGTTCACCGGAGTACCCGCGACATGACCCACGGTGTAATCGGTGTATCCACCATCGGTCCCGGGATGCAGGAAAGCCAAAAGGCTCCACGCGATCAGGGCGACGGCGACTAGGAACAGACCAACGGCTGTGCTTAGTCTTCCTGTTAATGACATACGACACTCCTTCTCAAAGGCAACTTGGGACAGTCGCCTTTCATCCCCTGAAATTAATTCCCCAACTTCCGTGTTGCAATCTAGACGACAAACTTGTGAATCGTGTCACATATATTTTTATGTCGTCCTTCTTACAATCGACTTAGAGTATCACCGATGTCTGCCAAAAATTGGAACGCTGTGCGTCTCCATATCGGATTATTTTTCGCCGAGGCAATCTGCGTCTCGGCCTTCATTGTGGAGACCTCTCGAGCGCTCTCGGGCAATGTTCTCAGTTGGGCCTACGTCGTCGAATGGCCGATTCTCGCCGGGTACGCAATCTATATGTGGCGAAAGCTACTGCAAGAAGAGGATTCGACCGACGATTCCCCTCCGCCGCCCACCCTCGAGGACGATCCTCGCCTCGCGGCTTGGAACGACTACCTGGCGCGCGTCCACGCCGACGACCAATCCAACCAGGACGAGTCGTGACCGCACCCCGACGAGCGCATCACTGAGAGAATTTTTAACCAATAGGGAGTGCTCTCGTCGGATCGATACTCGCTACCGAACTATTTGAGACCTGCTCGTTGGAGCAACGAGATCAGCTCCGTCACGGCCGAATTCTCGCCTGATGTCGTCGAAATAGGGTCATCCGGGACAATCCATTTGATCCGCCCTTGGGGTGAGATGACGAACATGACGTCAGAGTGCACACTCATGATGGTGGTAGGGCTCGACTCCACCTGAATCCCAAAACTCCCCCACACCTTGGCCAGGTGCGCAAGTGCCCCCGTGACGAAATAGAAGTTCTTCACCGACCCCAACGCGTGCTTCTCGATGAACGCGCGCACGTCGGCATTGGTCTCGTGACGCGGATTGGCCGCGACCGCGACGAGATCGAGCTTGGCCTGGGGGCCAAAGGCGGCACCCACCTGCTTCATCTGACCGGCCATGAGAGGGCAGTCCGTGTAGCACACTGGATCGAGGAAGGTCACGAGAGTGAAGTGGCCGCGGTGTTGCCCCAACGAATAGCTCGCACCGTGTTGATCGGTGAGAGTGAAGCCCGGCGCACTCGTGTCCACCGCAGAGGCGGGGCCATTCTGTGCCAAGTAGAGGGTGTTCTCCGCCGAGGCGAAGGTGCTTAACGACATCGAGACCACCGAAAAGGCGACCATGCCTGCTGCGAATGATGCCAGCACTGAACCGGTGCTCGTTCGCAGTTCCGGCGGAAGTCGTCGGGCGAGGGCGGGGCGATGAACCAGACCGGGTGAGGCGCACAAGGTCAAGACTGCGAGCGGCACTAGCGAGTTCAAATCTGTCGCGAGCCCCCCAAAGATTGCGGCGTCTTGGGCCCCCACCCAAAAGATCAACGCACCCACTGCCACGAGCCACACCGGCCAGCGCCACTGGCGAGTCGGCGCCATCCACAGGCCCACCGCGGCCGCGGCGCGCCAGAAGATCACGATGAGGTTGAAGCCACCACCCAAAGTGCC